>Ga0315298_1004649_pt1 | contig 20315 bp, 16 predicted proteins | sample WHS_1_MG_FD_203077 | JGI IMG/M metagenome (GOLD analysis project Ga0315298, IMG submission 203077) | Extremophilic microbial mat communities from Washburn Hot Springs, YNP, Wyoming, USA - WHS_1_MG | ecosystem: Environmental > Aquatic > Thermal springs > Hot (42-90C) | place: USA: Wyoming...
GCGTTCGAACGTAAGGATTACGCCGAATCTCAACGGTACCTGGAGAGCGCACTGAAAGCGCGGCCCTTCGACGAGGAAGCCCGCTATTACCTCGCGCGGTCCCGCCTGCTGCTCGGCGAGTACGACGCAGCTATGGGCGAATTCAACAGTATCCTGGCACGGACTGACCTGGCCCCCTCGCGTTGGAAGGAGGATTCGCATTACAATCTTGGCTTGCTCCACATGGTTAGACACGACCAGGATGCGGTGGAGCACCTGCGGAAGGCTGAGGAGGCCAAGTTCGATTTAGATCTGAACAAGAAAGCTGCGAAGCTACTCGCAGCAATCGGCGGCTGGAAGGGAGAGCACGGCCAGGAGCTGGTCGACTTCGTGTCCACGGGAACGGCCTTATTATCCGTTGGGGAAGTGCGTTTGGCGCGAGGTCAGTTTGAAAGAGCCATCGAAATGGAGGGCGATGTCGAGCGCGACAATGCCACCCCGCTGCCGCCGGATGGCCTGGAGGCGTTGGCTTACCTCGGGTACATCGACTGGCTCGAAGGGAAGGAATTGAGCGCTGAAGAACGCCTCGACCGGTTTGCCCACTTGCGAGCTGATTCCCCCCTGGGGTATTATTTCCTCGGCGTACTGAGACGCAGTCAGGGGAGATTGAAAGAAGCGGCCGCAGAGTTCCAGCGGGCCATCGGGATCGACCCGAAGAGCGCTCCAGCGTACGTCGAGATGGGGCGCACGCTCGTGCTGCAGCGCGACTACAATGGGGCGGCTGCCGCCTTCGAATGCGCTGTGGAGATCGATCCCGACAACGTGGGCTATTTACTACAGGCGGCCCGTTTCTACCTGGATCACGCTTTGAGACCTGACCGGGCGCTGGAGATAGCAGAGAGAGCTACCCACCTGGCACCTGATAGCGCCGAGACGCTGGACATGCTTGGATGGGGGCTGTGGGCGAACGGGCGAACGTACGATGCGCGGTACAGCTTGGAGCGGGCCGTTGAGACCGACCCCGAGCTAGCAAGCGCGCACTATCATCTGGCAGTGTTGCTGGAAAAGACAGGGGATGAGCAAGCGTCTGCCCAAGAATTCCAGCGCGCCGTAGAGGTGGATTCTAGCGGCAACTATGCGGCCGAGGCAGAGGAGGCACTTCGGACCTTGGGAGCCCATCATTAATGGCGCTGTAGTAGCCTGGAACGCGGTATGCTATAATGCCTGAGGAGTGTGAGTCAATGGCGAACAGAAAGAAAGACGTAGCTGATAGACTCAAGCGAATAGAAGGGCAGGTCCGAGGCATCCAGAAGATGATCGAGGAGGATAGGCCTTGCGAAGATATCATAACGCAACTCATGGCCGCTCGTTCGGCACTGGATAAGGTAGGAATATCGATCATTACCCAGCACGTGCGAGAGTGCGCGCGGGTAACTGCGGGCGAAGGAGACGAAAACCAGTCGCTTGAGCGTGCATTAGCCCTTTTCTTGAGATTGAGTTGACCGGCAATATCTGATATCACACTATGTGTCTATTAGTGACAGGAGGCTTACGCGCTGATGAGTCAATCGAAACCAGTAACCGACGCTGATTTTCAGTCCGAGGTGATCGAGTCTGCAACCCCGGTTTTGGTGGATTTTTGGGCCGCCTGGTGCAATCCGTGCCGAATGATTGCGCCTATCGTCGACCAAGTCGCGGAGGAATACGACGGCAAACTGAAAGTTACCAAGCTTAACGTGGACGAGAATCAAGCCACCGCTCGGCAATATGCGGTGATGAGCATCCCCACGCTGATACTGTTCAAGGAAGGCAAACCCGTCGAACGCATTGTTGGCTATCAGTCCAAAGACCAACTCACGAAGAACATCTCACGCCATCTGTAATGGCATTTGTGTAGTTGTTCCTTTGCGAGCGTTCTGCTCGGTTCGGTTGTAGGGGCGGCCGAATGCTCCTGCTAGGGGCTCCCTGTTGGGATTATTGCGCAATGGCCGCCCACCGCGTTTATCGGCGCCTGGTCGCAGGGGAAAGGATCATCGTTCTGCATTTGAAACACGCTATGGTAGTAGACCACAGAGAATTTGAAATAGCGTCACTCTGAATAGCCGAGGCGGAGGCGATGAATCTCACCGCGCGGGAGCCTAGACACTTCGCTACGCTCAGGGTGGCAGTTGCATCACAATCACTGTGGTCGACTAGCAGTTGAAACACTCAGGAGCACATCGTGGAGGAGCGCAGCTCGCGTTACCGGGGTATCTTAACACTAATCCTGCTTGCCCTCGTGGCCGCTGGCGCTGCGGCATGGATCATCCGACGTCCAGAGCCCCGACCGCTCGAAATCGTGTCGCCTCCTCAGCCTTCCGAGCCAACGAAAGGCGTGGTCAAGGTTTACGTGAGCGGTGAAGTCTTAAACCCTGGCGTCTACACTCTGCGCGAGGGAGATAGGGTGGAAGACGCTCTGAGGGCCGCGGGTGGCGCTACTGAGACAGCCGACACTACCAAAGTGAATTTGGCTCTGCGGATTAAGGATCAGCAGCAGATCAACGTGCCGAAGGCGGTTCCTACACAGGGGCCAGGAGCAGCCAGCATCCCCGCCGCAAATCAGCCAGCCTCAGCCACTTCCCCGGGCCAGGGCAAGGTTAACCTCAACACTGCGTCAGTTGCTGAATTGGATGCGCTGCCGGGGGTAGGTCCGGTTACAGTTCAGAAGATCATCGACTACCGGGAGCACGTCGGTCCATTCCAGAGCATCGAGGAGCTTAGAGACGCGAAAATAATGGATAGAGCCAGATTCGAGAACATAAAGGACCTGGTCACTGCTCCGTAGCCAGCACCGTATCCACGATGGCGTTACGGCGCACGTCCACTAGCCCCCCTGACCGTAGGCGCAGGTAGGGCACCGCGCCAAACGTTATTGTCTGCAGAGTGACGAAGGGATTGCCAAGCGCTGAGCCGAGATGCCAAGCGGCCTGCTGAAGGGCCTCTATTCTATCTGCCACCTCTTCCGCGGGAAGATCTGGGATCGCCCCAGCTATAGGGAGGGGAAGTTCCGCCAGCACCTTGCCATCCCGACAGATAACCGCGCCGCCGCTGAGTTCGCGTATGCGGTTCACTGCCGCAGCCATGTCCATCTCGCTGGCTCCCACCACAGCGATGCTGGCCACGTCGAACGTTAGACTTGTGGCGAAGGCTCCTGCCTTCAAACCATAGCCCTTGATGAAGGCCGTCGCACATCTTCCCGGCCGACGTACGGTGTCGATGACCGCAACCTTCAGGATGTCGCGCTCTACATCGCAGGGAATGATCCCGCTATCTGCATCCAACTCGACGATGGACTCGCCGGTCAGGATATCTCCCAGGTTCTCGATAGCCCGCACCTTGACTGGACCTGAGTCCACCGGGCTATAAACGTTGAAATCCTCGGGGGTCAACTCCTTGGGCAAATGAAGCCAATCGAGCAGGTACGCCGAAAACTCGTGTCTGCGAGGCTCGACGACTAGCCGGCCATTTTCTGCCACCACTCGTCCGTTGCTGACCACGAGCTCCGGGCGAATGGTACGCAAGGTCGGGATGACGCACAAGTCCGCGTAGCGGCCAGGGGTGATGCCCCCTATGTGCGCGTCGAGCCCCAAATATTCGGCCGCGTTAAGTGTCGCCATACGGATTGCTTCAACAGGATCGAAGCCAAGATCAATGGCTTTCTGAACCACGTAATCCAGATGCCCGTGCTTGACAACATAGTCTGGCCACAGCCCATCGCTGGTTAGCATCAGTCGTCGAAAGTCGATCTTCTGGTTGGCGAAACCAGCGACATTATCCAGTTCGCGGCGTACCGAGCCTTCCCTGATCATTACGTGCATTCCCAGGCGAAGCCGGTCGAGAATCTCCTGCTCAGTTATAGGCTCGTGGCAGGAAGAGATTCCCGAGGCGACGTAGGCAGCCAGTTTGTTGTTCTTGGCCCCTGCTGAGTGCCCTTCGACTACCTTGCCCAGTTCAAGCGCCCTATGAATCAGCCGCAGTATCCTTGCATCCCCTTCGATGACGTTGCGCCAGTAGACTTCACCGATACCGATAACATCCTCCCGCTCCAGCATCTCCTCCATCTCTTCAACGCTCACGACATAATTGCCCTCACCATCGTCCGAGCAGAGAAGAGATATAGCGGGAACAAGGCTGTATACCTTTATCGGCTGGTCTACAAACGATTCCATATACTCTCGTGCACCACGGTAGCCTAGGGCGTTTGCGATCGCCGAGACCTCCAGGGCGAGACAAGTTGTTCCTCGAGGCATTGCCAGGCGCAGAAACTCCGGAAGGTGCTGCAGTTCATCTATGTGCAGATGAGAATCAACGAACCCCGGAATGATGACCTTGTTGTCCACTTCCACAACCACTGTCGAAGGGCCGGTGAGAATTGGAGTTGGGGGTCCGACGTAAGCGATGCGACTCCCCTTGGTCGCCACATACTGGTCGGTGAGGACTTCCCCCGTATACACGTTCAAGACCGAAGCGTGTTGGAATAACAGGTCGGCCTCGACCCGTCCGAGCGCCACTTCCATAAGTGCTCGAGACTCCTCTTCAACTCTTGTTTGCCACTTCAACATCTCATCTCTAGCCTCCGACCGATTCGGTTCTCTGATAACCCACACGCCATTGTAGCTCAGGCGGAGCAGCGTGTCCAGGGACGCCGAAGCAGTGATCTATTCAAGGACACCTCCGTTTGACTGTGGACCACAAGGTTGAGCTGTATGTAACCCGCGCAAGGCGTATAATTTAAGTAACAGGTGCTTTCACAACGTCGTGACCACAAACGCCGGACAATGGGAGAATCGCCTAACGTCGTGTCGGATGAAGTTCAGCGAGCAATGCGCGTCAGGGACGAGTTCCTGACCTTGGCGTCTCAGGAGTTGAGGGGGCCAATCGGACTCATCAAGCGGTACGCTCAGTTCCTGCTACAAAGGAAGAAAGAGGAATCGGACCGTGCGGTGCTGAGCGCGATAATCCGTTCAGCCGACCGTATGGAAGACCTGGTGCAGGATATGCTGGAAATCTCCCGGATACGAGCTGAGGGAGTACGGCTGAGGAAGCAGAAGTTTGACCTGGTGCAACTAGCTCGGAAGGTCGGGCAACGGCTCCAGCAGTTGTCTACAATGCACAAGGTACGCATTCGCGCAGAGGCACCGCTGCAAGTAGATGCCGATCCAGGTAAAACAGAACTGGTTCTCGTTAACCTCATAGACAATGCGATACGCTACAGCCCCAGGGGCGGGCTTGTCGACATCGACGTGGCAGTCCGCGGTCGGGAGGCAGTGGTGAAGGTGACGGACTACGGGCTGGGAATTCCAAGGGAGAAGCAGAAGTACGTTCTGCAACCATTCTTCCAAATGTACCCCGCTTTGGCAGGATTTGGCGGGATGGGGCTGGGGTTGTATATCAGCAAGCAAATAGTCGAGGCCCACAAGGGGAGAATTTGGTTCGAAAGCGAGGAAGGGAAGGGATCCTCATTTTATTTTAGCCTCCCGCTCGACTGACACAGCTCTGGCGAGCCCTAGGCAGACCTATCACAGAAGGTGATATTTGTTCACAAATATGGGGAAAAGTGGTAGACTCTTCTCTCGAATCAACCCTCGTTATTTGCTCTGGCACGGGGATTGCGCACCTCGACTATCTCGAATAAGCCTTCTGGAGGATTCGTCACTTGGATATACTGCAAGCATTTGTTCTAGGTATTGTGCAAGGATTAACGGAATTCGCTCCCATCAGCAGCTCTGGGCACCTGGTCCTCGTGCCCTGGTTTCTGGGATGGAAGGAGCCGGGGCTGGCTTTCGACACCGTCGTTCACCTCGGAACCCTCGTCGCAGTGGTGGCCGTGTTCTGGCGTGACGTAGTCGATCTGGCAAGAGCGTGGCTGCGGAGCTTCACACGAGGTAAGAGCGCGGATCCAAAGGTAACCGTAGCCTGGGCAATTCTGGTTGGAACCATTCCTGCAGCAGCTGCGGGCTATCTGCTCGAATCTTATTTCGAGGAGATGTTCTCCCTACCGTTTCTGGTCGGCCTGTTTCTCATAGCCACGGCGCTGGCCCTGGTTTGCAGCGAATGGCTGGGGCGCCGAGCGGCCGCTCGCAGCCACCTTGGGATTGTCGGAGGCCTGCTTGTGGGAATCGCCCAGGCTTTTGCTATTGCTCCGGGCATTTCCCGTTCGGGCGCAACTATGGCGGCAGGGCTCGCTCTGGGGCTCAGCCGCGAAGATGCCGCCAGGTTCAGTTTCCTCCTCTCAATACCTATCATACTTGGGGCAGGCATAAGCCAGGTACATCAGCTTACGAGAGCTACTGGCATCAACCCCACGGATATCACCATTGTTGTTGGGTTTCTATCGGCGGCTGTCTCCGGCTACCTCTGCATCAACTTCCTGCTCAGCTTCTTGCGGCGGCGAAGCTTCTTCGCCTTCTCGGCTTACTGCGTCGTCCTGGGGATGAGCGCCATCATCTTGGGCCTTATGCGTGGAGGCTGAGCAGAGCTATAAGCAGCAGGACTTACGCGTCCCTTCGGAGGACTCTTGGCGGTTGGACTGTGCCCCATGGCGTGAGTCCTCTTATTGGTAGCTACCTGTATTGCTACCGCTATCTTGGGCACGGGTCGCCACGACTCTTATGTCTCCAACCTTAAGGGCATCACCGGCCTTCAACCCGTTCATCGTCACCGGCAATCGTTCCAGTTTGGGCCATAGATACAGCCCCACAATCAGGTGGTAATCGCCCGGTGGCGCGTCTTTATCCACGGCCAACACTCTTCTGTCCACGACATACTCACCAGGCTTCCACATTGAAGTTGGATAGCCACCATCAGCCGGCTGAGCATCTCGTTGGCCCCGCAGTGCCCCTGAAGAATCGACAATGTGAGTGAAGATTGTGTAGTCTGTCGGCACTTCCCGACGCGCGCGCCAGTACGTGGTCAGCGTCAGAGAACCACCGGGTCTTATCTCTTGGGGCACGAGATCAAAGCCGACTAATTCCAGTTGCTCACCAAAGGTAGCTTGCACAGAGTGGCGTGGATTCACGATAGCTGGGTGCGTTTGATCTTCCACCACGAAAACCTGTGCAAGCTCTACGCCTCCACCAGGTGACAGCGTCCCGTCGAGCGCTACTGGCAACTGCTGCAGGTCGGGATATCGATATGCACCTATGCGCAAGGTATACCGCCCAGGTCGAGCATTCCGAGGCACGTGCAATCGCCGACGCTCGTGCACGCACTCCCCCTCCGCCCAGAGCACCGCCGGGTAGCCCGGTGGGCCCGGCGGCCCATCAAGCTGCGCACGCAACTGATCGTACGAATCAACCAGGTGGGTGTAGACGCCGACGTTCCCTTTTATAGTTCTCAGCGCCAGCCAGTTCAGGTCCAAAGAAACATCAGAACCAGGGGCGACGACGATTGAAGACAATTCGTAACCCTGGAGAGCAAGCGCATTATCCACCACCAACCTCGCCCGAGCGCCACACGCCCTCGGGCGCTCAGCAGATAACGACACACGGAAAGACGCCACCGGTGTAGAACCTCCCGTCGGATCGAAAGGTCGAAGTCCGACCACGACCCTGACATCGGCCGGGTTGACCTCGCTCCGTTGCTTGATATCAACCCTGTCGGTTACAATCTCCCCGATTTGCCATTCCGAAGTCGGGTACGCGCCCTCCAGCGGTTCTCGCATCGGATTTCCAACGGCATTGCCTTGCTCGTCCACCAAGGCCACAAAGGTCTCGAGGTCATCCAGACGCCGCAGCGCCTGCCAGTACAGGGTAAGACCGACGACTCCATCTCGCGGTCGCTCGACACCGATCCCCAGCAGGCGCACTCCGTTCGCAGGGGGACGATCCAGTGAGTGAAACTCAGGGGAGGCATTGGGCTTGGCTGTTAGGCACACGCTAGCAAGAACTGTGGCTAAGATCAGCGCCCCAAGAATCGCCGCTAGAGGCGGCTTGCGGCGAGCCAGAGAGATACCTACAATTGCTAGCAATACCACTCCACTCAACCAAGAGCCCACTTCCGATTCCCAGCGCAGCGGCGTATCCTCGAAGCGTGCCTGCACGGTGTGAACACCTTCAGGCACCTCGAATCCAAGCAAGCCTCGGGGAGTGGCAGCGAAAGCCGGCACCTCATTTCCGTCGACGTGCACCTTCCAGCCTGGGAAGTAGAGGACGTGGAGGACGACGGTCGTCGGCCTGGCAGCCTGAAGCTCGATGTTCAGCAAGCCCGGCTCCTGCTCAATCATGTTAAGCCGCGATAGCGCCAAGGCATCTTCGCTGGAAACCTCTGGCAGCGGCAGATCACGGGGTGGATTCCATCCAGCTAGCGAGGTATACCTGTGAATACTGCCCACGTCGACTGGGGGTTCGGGAACCATTTCCGTATCTGCAGGCAATTCCAAAAGGCTGGACAAGGCAAGCCACCCTATAACCACTACAAGAGCTGCGGGCAAGGCCCTCGGCCAACGCCTTCCCACACCGTAGAGTCCAAGACCGGTGAGGTACGAGGTGGCCAGAACCATTGCGCTTTGAATGCGCCACGGAAACTGAAAGGAACTCAATATCGGCGCTGACCGCCATATAAAGCCGGCGAGAGGTGAAAGCAGCAACACCAATGCGACAATGGTAAGCGTGAACCCAGCCAGCGGGGCCAGAAGCTGCGCCTCCCCGGCGTTCACATTATTGACGTCATCTGTTGCGAGTCCCTCCCGCATCACACGATACCCGATGGATGCAAGCAGACCTAGTCCGCTCATAGCAGCTATGATCTGCACAAAGCCAGCGCGGTACACCGTTCCCACGTCGTGGTATATCTTTCCGTAGTCGTAAATGAATGAGAACTGAAACGGCGGCCAGCTATCGACCAGTCTTGCCTCAGGAGAGAACGATCCGCTCTTGAGGAATTCAAACATTTCAGGCAGATAGTCACGCTCCAGGATCACTGGCAACCAACTTAGAGCCGTGATCCCAAGCCCCAGGCTGATCGCCAAGGCGGAAAAGGATAATACCCGGTATACCTGCAGGCGTCGCTCACCCTGGCTGGGAACGACGCTGTAAGTGAGAGCCGAGAATACAATATAGGCCGACAACAGCCCTATGCCGATAAATGCTGTCGTGTGGTGCAGCAATACAACCACAGCAACGCAAAGCGAGAGCAGAGGAACCGATTCAAGATGGGGTCGCCGCCGCAAGCGCTCAAAGGACACGAACAGCAAGGGAAACGTGGCCAAGGCGAGACCTTCGGGAAAAGCTCCCCTCCTGTAGATATCCGTCAAAAGATATGGGGCATAGGCAAAAGCTGCGGCCGCTCCAAAAGCAGGACCGTGCAGCAACACTCCCTTAGCGCCCACATCATCCAGCACCTCGACCATACACCGATACATAGCAGCCGATGCCAGGAGAGGTATCAATGCCATTGCTAGCTTGAAAGCATCGTGCAGCGTAAGCCCTGTTGCAGCCAGCGCAGCGGCCAAGTAGTATGCCAGGGGCGGATAAAAGACGAAGAATGGAAAGCCCAGGCCGGCGACAAAGGGCTGCGCCCAGCGAGGAAAGAAGCTCCCTCTTGCCGCCTCCCGCAGTTCCAATGTGCGGGCGACGTGATGAGACCAGTCGTAAGTATCGGGTACGCCAGGACCAGCTAAAGGGATTACGGCGGGCAAAGCCAGGGCAACAGCTATCCCCACTCCCAACCACACCCAACGGTCACGTGCGCTGCCTCCCGTGGCAGGCAAAGTAAAGCACCCCCTCGCCATCTCGTCTCCCTGGGGTATTTTCTACCACATCCCGTAAGGGAAAGCAACATCCCATGCTAGAATGGGGTACAGCGCACAGCTGTGGTAAGGTGAATGATCGCGGTTGTAAAGGCCCACTTCACGCCGCCAAGGGGCTGTCACCAGTTTGTAGACCGACGCGGGTGATTTAGCACCAAGTTGGTTCAACGGCCCGGAAACGCAGGCCGTCTTGAATCACATTACTGAGACGTGCGCGCTAGTAGTCGACCACAGTGATTATGATGCAACCGTCACCCTGAGCGTAGCGAAGGGTCTCGGCCCACGGGAGGCAAGATTCTTCGCCTCCGCTGCGCTTGAGCACAGAATGACGCTATTTATAACTCTGTGGTCCGCTGCATAGAACGGCGACGTGATTTGCTTCGATTGGAGGTGCAGCCAATGTACATTGGAGTCATCGGAGAGGGTATCTGCCCACCAGATTTGGGGCGAGTGGCCGAGGAGGTTGGGTTTATGCTTGCCGAAAAGGGGTGCACTGTTGTCTGCGGCGGCCTGGGGGGAGTAATGGAGGCAGCGTGCAAAGGGGCAAAACGCGCTGGCGGGACTACTGTAGGGATACTTCCCGGAAACGACCGACGGGACGCGAATGAGTTTGTGGACGTTGCCATTGTCACAGGCCTGGGAGAGGCGCGCAATACATTGGTAGTCAAGTCCAGCCAAGCCGTGATCGCTATTGGGGGTCGCTACGGCACGTTATCTGAAATTGGGTTGTCACTGAAACTGGGCATACCCGTGGTAGGCCTCAACACCTGGCAGCTATACCGGGAGGGGGAGCTGGAAACGGGGATAGTGCCTGTCAGCACGGCCAAAGACGCGGTGGAGATAGCCATCTCCCTGGCAACGCGGTGATAGCCTATCGGGTACACCCCTGCGACACCGCTCAAACCTTGGTCTCAGCTCACTCGATTGCGGAAGCGCCCGGCCATCTCCCCGGCAACGGTCATCCCAAACCGCTACGGTCGCTTCGCGGTCGAACTGGTACGGGATTCGCCAAGTAGCAGGGCCATGCTGCCCAGGAAAGAGAAGAGCGCTCCATAGATGAACGTGTACTGGGGGCCGTAGATAACCCAGAACTGGCCTGCGAGCACGCTGGCAACGAGTCCAGTAAGGCCAACGGTGGTTGAATACCAGCCAATTGCGCTGGCCCGAACCGCCTGGGGGACGAAATCCGTCACGAACGTCCTCCCGATGGCTCGAAACACGCCAGTATATACTCCGTAGAGAAGAAACAGAGGTGAAATCGCCGACAGGCCAGCAGCGAAAGCAAACCCCGCGTAGGAGAGAGCAGAGACAATGAAGCTGGTCAACAAGAGCGGCTTCCTTCCAACCCTATCCGATATCGATCCAGCGGGGAATGAGACAATAGCAGCCGTGAAGTTGAATCCGGCGTAAATCAGGAGGGTAATCTCGGTCGACGCGCCGACAGCCTGGGTCTTGAGGATCAAGAAGGCACTGCTGAAGTTTCCCAGGCCAAAGAGAGCTGTGACAAGGATATACTTCCAGTAAGCACTAGGAAACTGTTTGAGCCCCAGGAATGGTCTTGCCTTCTCAACAAAGGCAACTGGCCTTTCTCGGACCAAAAGAATTATCAAGAAAGCCAGCATTCCTGGGACGAAGGCCAGGAAGAATATGGCGCGAAGATCAAAATGAAAGGCGAAGACAAGCAAAGCCGAGACCAGAGGCCCCACGAAAGCCCCTGAGTTATCTCCAATTCCCTCGAGGCCAAAAGCCTTGCCCCGGTGAGCTTCGTCGACCGAGCCGGCAACAAGCGCGTCACGAGGGGCAGAGCGAACTCCCGTCCCAAAGCGGTCCACAAAACGGGCCGCCAGCACCTGAGGCCAGTTTCCCGACAAACCGATAAAAGGTTTTGCCACGGCTGCCAGACCGTAGCCAAACAAGGCAACGTTCTTTCTCCTTCCAATCCTGTCCGAAAACCACCCGGAGAAGCCTTGAATGGCGTTCTTCGTCCCATCGGCGATTCCTTCTACGACTCCTACGACGGTAGCTGGCGCCAGCAGGACCTGGGTCAGGAATATCGGCAACACCGGGTAGAGCATCTCTGTCGCCGTGTCGGCGAAGAAACTGGCGAAGGCGAGCAAAACCGTGTCGCGGCTTACGCCGGAGAATAAGCTCTCGTCAGGATTCCTGGACTTCACACCACTGCCTCCGCGCCTTACGACTTGCGTAGCCGCTACTTGACACTACCGGCAACAGCAAGAGCAGTACCGCGCTCGTGCGAAGCACGGTGGCATATATATTGCACGGTTCGTGGTCGACCGCAAACTAGTGCAAGGAGATGAGCTTTATGGCGGCCTTAAGATCACAACCTCAACCGGCGAGGGAACCTGAAGCCCAAAAGCTGCGGAGAAGATTCAGCTGGCTGGAGAGCTTCACGGATGAGGAACTGAGTAAAATCAGCATGTGCACTGTCGATGAAGGCGAAAAGCAAGCCGACGAGGAGTATTTTGACATTTCACGGCCCGAGCTGGGACCAATAAAAGGTCGCCGCGGTGCGGTAGTCCCTGAGGGGTCCTGTTACGTTTCCAAGAAGAACGTTGGCGAGGCGCTGTGGAACAAGCTCGTCAACGGATTCGCCAGGTAGAGCATCAGTACTTAGCATTAGCCTGGTGGAACAGCCACTGGCCTTGGTTCGAAGGGCTGCTGGGTGCTTGGTGGTTTCTGGCGCGCAATCGAAGGCTGCAATTGCTGCCTGGTACGGGTGCCCTAGTGTGGCGTTCCGGAAATTCCTGATGCAGGGCTGGAGCTTGTCCCCGGCCACCTCTGGTGAACGAGGACGGGGCGGTTGGGGATAAACCCCCTCATCAAGGAACTACGCACTTAGTGCCGCTACAAGCATCATCTGGCCGAGAGTTTGGGCTCTTACCCTCGATTGACTATCCTGACAACGGGAAACAGGCAAGCCGACTGTAGCGAGCACCCTGCCTGGACAACTCGCTGCGCATCAGGCTGATGTGCTCTACAACTATCGCTTGTGCATTTATCGGCGCGCCGATAAACTCCTTAACACATTGACCTATCAAGCGCAGCTCGCCCACGCTCGCGGTCTCTCGCACCCTCGCCAACGTCAAGTGTGCGGTGAAGGGCCTCTTCTCAACTGGAAATCCAAGGTCGGCCATTGCCGCCTCGACCTGGGCTTGGAGTGAAACCAGTCGCTCCAGATCGCCCTTCATCCCCACCCAGATCACGCGAGGCTTTACGTAACCAGGAAACACGCCGAGCCCATCGAGAGCGAGTCTGAACGCAGGTTTGTCCGCCGTAGCTTGGCGGAGGGCCTCTTCGATTTCGCCGATGCTCTCCGACGGAACGTAACCCAGGAACTTCAGGGTAATGTGCAGGCTTTCAGGACTTACCCATTTCAGAGACTGCTCGGCCCATTTGGACCCTAGCGAGCCTATCAGTCGCCGTTTCAGACGGACTTCGATGTCGCCAAGCGCTTGTTTGGTATTTTCAGGCAACTCGACGGCCACAAAAGCGCGTATCTTATCGGGGTTCTGGAAATGGTCGATGCCACCCGTATTCACCTTGTGCCACTCACCTCACCCAGGTTGAGAAGCGCTGCCGCGTTCTCACCCAGAATGGCATCCCTGGTTTCCCACGGTAGGTGAAGGGCCCTAATCTCGTTCATATACCGCGTGTGGCTGACTAGAGGGAAATCTGTTCCGAACAGGGTCCGCCTAAACCCGATAATGTGGGGGATGATTCTGAAAATGGACGGGCGGTACAAGAAGGGCGACGCAGCGGTGTCGTAGTATAGATTTCTCGACACCTCGGCAACCTCCGGCATAAGCTCGTAGAAAGGCAATCCACCGCCCCAATGCGCGCACACTATCAATAGGTCCGGAAACCACTTGGCTAGCTGGTACACCTGCGCCAACTCCGCCCCGCCTTTTCCCTTGTATTCGTGTCCAACCGGTTCCGTTGTGTGAAGCGAAATCGGGACCCGGTAGTGAATAGCTGCCTCGGCGATAGGAGCCATGACGTCCATATCTTCGATGATGTCGAAGTTCTGGCCGTGAGGATTAAGTTCGCCAATCCCCTTGAGGCCAGCCTTGATGCAACGTTCGATTTCGGCAACGGCTTTGGGCCCCGCCTTGGGCTGCAAAGAGGCAAAGCCTATAAACCGGTCAGGATACTGGCGCACTGCTTCGATTGTAAAATTGTTGTGTTCCACACAGTTTTCATGTTGCGACCAGCAGAACCCCAGCAGCACAGCCTTGTCAATTCCAGCCTCGTTCATCGATTCCAGGATGTCTTCTGGCGAAGCCGTCTTGGCCCGAGGGCTGCTGTAGAGGTCCCTGAACCACGCTTCGCCAGCCATAATCCTGGTTCTATCCTGCCGAATTCTCTCTGGAAAGGCGTGAGTGTGAAAGTCTATTATCAACACAACCCTCCGTTCTTTATGAAAACCTATTGACAATGCCGGTAGCGCCCTTGCCGCATCAATTGTACTTTCACAGTGGCCCGTTGTCCAGCAGGAAACAGCGAGAATGCCCTTGATCATCCCCGGAAGCACGCTGGCATAATCAAATCAACCAGGCCGCCTTGCAAACACCTGTTGACTTGATAACCTACCTGTGCTAGTATGTGCCTCGCCGAGCATTAGCACCTCGCAGAGTTCTGCCGAGGGCACTGTTAGTCGGCTAGTGGGGGTATTGGCCAGTTTGACAGTGCCCTGGGGAGGTGAGAAACAAAGCTAGAAGACGGCGGGTATCACCTTTCGGTGTTTTCGTTTCCCCGAAAGACTCTGCTCCACTGTTCGGAAGGAGGAAGAAGATTATGTCAAGAGCCCCTTTGAGAATTGCCGGCGTGCTGGCAGCGGTCATTATGGTGATCTCGCTGATTGCAGGGTGCGCCCAAGCGACACCAACCCCAGCGGCCAAGAGCGAACCGGCGGCCAAGACCGAGGCCAAACCCGCGGAGGCGAAGCCTACAACTGAAGCAACCAAGGCGGCGGCCCCAGCCAAGGCGACGGAACCCGCGAAGCCAGTAGCGATGGCCCAGTCGGTAACTATCGTTATGTCTCAGGAGCCCGATACGCTCCTCCAGAGCATGGGCTCGATGTACGCCGCGTCGGCGGTCAAGCAGGCACTGGGAACCGAAACCCAAAACACTGGTACCGCCTGCTTGGTCCTGAGGAACGACAAGAACGAGATCATCCCCAACATCGCTGAGAGCGTTCCCACTTTGGAGAATGGTGGAGCCAAATTCGTCGGCGAAGGGGAAGACAAGCACCTCGAAGTAACCTTCAAGCTACGCAAGGATGTCAAGTGGCAGGATGGCCAGCCCGTGACTTCGGCGGACGTGAGGTTCTGGTGGGAAACCATGATGGATCCGGATTTCGGGGTGGCCTCCCGAGACGACGAGATCAAGCTCGCCGACGTAGCGACCCCCGATGATTATACCGTCGTTTTCAAGCTCCTTTCCCAGAAGCAAGCGAGAGCGGCTGCTCAGAATGGCTATATGAAACTGCCCAAAGAGGAGTACGCGCAATTTGCCCAGCAGGAAGGACCGGTGACCATACCACTGTACAATCGGTACGGCGCGGTGATGCCCAAGCACGCCTACGGTTCGATCCCAGCGAAGGATCTTGCCAAGAGCGAGTTTGCCCGAAAGCCGATCGGCATGGGCCCCTACATCCTCAAGGATTGGGTAGCCGGCCAGTCAATCACGCTCGAAGCTAACCCCAATTACTTCAAAGGTGCGCCTAAGATCAAGACGGTTGTTTTCAAGTTTGTTCCAGATACCAACACAATTCTGGCCCAGCTGCAGACCGGCCAGGTCGATGTCGTCACGGAGGATGCCTTCCAAGCTACGGCCATCCCTGATCTAGACCGCATCGGGGCTCAGGGCCTGGTCAAGCCCTACTACATTCCAGCCCAGGTTTGGGAGCACGTGGACCTGAACTTGGACAACGAGTTCCTGAAGGATGTCAACGTCCGCAAGGCCATAATCTACGGGATCGACCGCAAGTCCATCGTGGACAATATCAACTACGGAAAGGTTCCTGTCATTCACACCTGGATCACTCCGGACAACATGTTTTACGAAGACAACGTCACCAAATACGAGTATAACAAGGATAAAGCCAAGCAACTTCTCGCGGACGCGGGCTTCAAACCCGGACCCGACGGCATAATGGTTAAAGATGGCAAGCCGCTCAAGTTGCTGCTGCAGACCACAGCTGGCAACAAGGCCCGCGAGTTGACGACCCAGATTATTCAACAGAACCTGAAGGACATTGGCATAGCCGTCGACCTGGACTACATGCCTTCTAAGAACTTCTTCGCCACAGAAGGCCAGGGCCCTCTCAACGCGCGCACGTTCCAAATGGCGCTGTACGCCTGGGTTTCCAACGACGACCCGGGTGGCATGGATATCTACCACTCCAAGAACATTCCATCCAAGCAGAACAACTTCTCAGGGCAGAACTTCCCAGGCTGGAGGAACCCCAAAGCGGATGCAGCGCTAGCGACTGCAAATTCGGAGTTGGAGATGGCGAAGCGCAAGGCAGCATACTCCGAACACCAGAAGCTCTTTGCGGAGGACGTGCCTGTGGTGCCGCTGTTCCAGCGTCTGAACATTAGCGTCGCCAAGACCGCTCTCAAGAACTTCAAGCCGACGCCGACCCAGACGGCGCCCACGTGGAACATCCAGGAGTGGGAGTTGCCCGCTCAGTAGACGCTTGGCTACCTGAGGAGCGCAGTTTCTCGCGCCCCACTGGAAGCCACAAAGCCACCAATACAGAAATCACCAGGTCGTGTCCTCTCCATAATGGTTGGGGGAGAGGACACGACCGGATGCTCCCGCTCTTCTAGAAGCGCAGAGGGGGCAATAAAAACAGCCCTCACGGGCGAAAAAGGCGCGAGAAAGACGTGTGGAATTATCTCCTCAGGCGAACTATCGAGATGTTCTTCCTGCTCTTGCTTATCTCTGCGCTGGTCTTCTTTATTCTGCATCTGACTCCTGGAGGTCCACTGGATGAGCTACGCATGTCCAATCCTCGCATTACCCAGGAGCATATCAAGCAGCTCGAGGCGCTGCTAGGGCTGAATCGACCCATCCACGAGCGCTACATCGTATGGCTGATGAACGTCATACGGGGTGACTGGGGCACATCCTGGCAAGTGGGGACCGGCCAACCGGTGATAAGCATCATAACTTCCCGGATTGGCAACACCCTACAGTTGATGGCAGTCGCTCTGGGGGCGTCTATCCTGCTTGCGCTGCCCATAGGAATCTACTCTTCACTTCGCCAATACTCCTGGATCGATCACGTCGTCACCGGCCTGTCTTTCTTCGGGATGTCGATGCCAACTTTCTGGCTTGGCGTGATGATGTTGATCATCTTCGCCGTGGTGCTCAAATGGTTTCCCGCCGGAGGTATGAGCACAGTCGGCATGGAGAACGACCTGATGGACCGGCTGCGCTACCTCGTTTTGCCCGCCACAGTGCTCTGTCTGTTCAACATCGCTAGTTGGAGCCGCTACATTCGGTCGAGCATGCTCGATGTTTTGGGCCAGGACTACCTGCGCACGGCCAGGGCGAAAGGGCTACGTGAAAACGTCGTCATCGTCAAGCACGCGTTGAGAAACGCGCTCATTCCTTTCATTACAATGGTCGGGCTCACGCTGCCGGACCTGTTCGGAGGCGCAATAATAACCGAAACCATCTTCGCATGGGCAGGAATGGGCCGCCTGTACTACGACGCGATCATGGCCTCGGACTGGCCCATTGTGCAGGCGGTGATGGTCATTCTGGCCTTTCTGGTGATCGCTTCGAATCTGCTCGCCGACGTCCTGTATGCGGTAGTGGACCCGAGGATACGCTATGATTAGGTCCGAAGCGCACAGCAAGTACTGGGCTGAAGAGGAGTCTCTGGAACTGCCGGAGACCGGACAGTGGACGATGGTGTGGCGTCGCTTCCGGCACCACAGAGTGGCGGTATTCGGAGTCTTCGTCATCGTCGCCTTCTTCCTGCTGGCCATCCTGGCACCCTGGATAGCCCCCTATCCTCCTGATAAGATAGACTTGCTGCACACATTCGGCTCGTCCACTTCTGAGCACTGGCTGGGTACGGATGATCTCGGTCGGGACGCCTTGACCCGGCTCCTCTACGCGGCAAGGATATCCCTCCTAACAGCCGTTTCCGCCACTGTTTTGTCAACGATTGTGGGGGTAACTGTAGGAGCAATAGCTGGATACAACCGGGGGTGGATCGAGACCATCCTTATGCGCTTCACCGATTTGATGCTCACATTGCCCACCCTGCCGCTGCTCTTGATCTTCTCTAAAATGCTGAGGGATCTCCCCGCGCTGCAGCAGGCATTCGGCCAAGCTCTCAGTGTCATGGTAATCGTCGGCGTCCTGACCATATTCGGCTGGATGCAGGTGGCGCGCCTGGTCTATGGTTCGGTTCTTTCGCTGCAGGAACGCGAGTTCACTGTGGCAGCGCGAGCAGTAGGGGCCTCGGGTTGGCAGATCATCTTTCGCCATCTCATCCCCAACTCAATGGCACCGATTATAGTGGCGGTAACGCTCGGCCTTGGGGCACGCATAGTGCTGGAGGCCAGTCTGAGCTTTCTGGGGCTGGGTATTATGCCGCCAACCCCCAGTTGGGGCAACATGCTGACTGGGGCTCAGGCTTACATCTGGCGCAATCCTTTCCTGGCGTTCTACCCCGGCATGTGCATCTTTCTGATTGTGCTCGCGGTGAACTTCGTGGGCGACGCGTTACGCGACGCGCTGGACCCCAGACTCAGATTGTGAGGTCTTGGCTCCCTTGTCCAATGAGCTCCTGAACATATCCAACCTGCAGGTGACTTTCTACACCGACGAAGGTGTGGTCAAGGCTGTAAACGGGGCCAGTCTGTCCCTAGACAGAGGCCGCACCCTAGGTCTAGTTGGCGAAAGCGGCTGTGGCAAGAGCGTAACGGCGCTCTCCATACTTCGCCTAATCAGGCCTCCCGGCAAGATCGAGGGTGGGCGTGTTCAACTGAACGGGTTGGACATACTCAGCCTCAGCGAACAGGAAATGTGCTCGGTTCGAGGTAGCGAGGCGAGCATGGTATTCCAGGAGCCAATGACATCCTTGAATCCGGTTTATCCCGTAGGCGACCAGGTTGTCGAGGCGATAACCGCCCACGAGCGAGTCTCAGAGCAAGAGGCTAGGAGCCGGGCCATCGACATGTTTCGTCTGGTAGGAATACCAGAGCCAGAGGCTAGGTTCCGGGCCTATCCCCACGAGTTCAGCGGGGGCATGCGACAGCGCGTAATGATCGCTATGGCTCTGGTCTGCCGGCCGAAGCTGCTTATAGCCGACGAGCCAACATCTGCCCTGGACGTCACGATTCAAGCCCAGATACTGGAGCTTATCAAGGACCTGCGCGAAAGACTGGGTATGGCCCTGCTCCTCATCAGCCACGACTTGGGAGTCATAGCCGAGACGGTCGAGAACGTAGGTGTGATGTACGCTGGAGAGGTCGTGGAGATGGCAAGCGCAATAGCTACCTTCGAAGACCCGCTTCATCCGTACACGCAGGCGTTGCTCACCAGCATCCCCACTCTCGAAAGCACGAGAGACGTGCCACTTAGGGCGATTGAGGGCAGCGTTGTGAATCCATTGCGACTGCCGCCAGGATGCTACTTCGCGCCACGCTGTCCCCACGTGATGGATATTTGCTGGGAGAAGCATCCCCAGTTGAAGGTATTTGGCAGTGGCCCAGGGGACGACGACCCGAACGGACGACAAGTGCGATGCTGGCTGCATTCCTGATTACCCGTGAGGATACTATTGAACACACGCGAATCGAACGGTAGTAACGGTAGTAATGACCTTCTGCTTGTCCAGAATCTGGTGAAATACTTTCCAATTCGAGGGGGGCTGCTTCAGCGCACCGTCGGCTACGTGAAAGCCGTGGATGGCATCAGCTTCAACATCCGCCACGGGGAGACGTTCGGCCTGGTTGGCGAGAGCGGCTGCGGCAAGAGCACTGCTGGCCTCACCATTTTGCGTCTGCTCAAACCCACGCGCGGCCGCGTGCTATTCGACGGCCAGGACATCTTCGCTGCTGACAAAGCAACCCTTAAGCGATTGCGACGCAATATGCAGATAGTCTTTCAGGACCCATACGGGTCCCTGGACCCTAGGATGCCGATCGGGGAGCAGATTGCCGAGCCGCTCCAGGTGCACGGACTGAACAACAGGCACGAGCGAGAAGAGAAGGTTCGAGAGATGCTTGCTCTCGTCGGACTGCGACCGCAGTACGCTCGCCGATATCCCCACGAGTTCAGTGGAGGACAGCGGCAGCGCATCGCCATCGCCCGCGCTCTGGTTTTGCGACCTGAGTTCGTGGTCTGCGACGAGCCGGTATCGGCCCTGGACGTATCGGTGCAGTCACAGGTCCTTAACCTTCTGCGCGAACTGCAGGTGAACCTAGGGCTTACGTACCTCTTCATAGCCCATAACCTTGCAGTGGTAAAGTACATTAGCGACCGCGTGGGAGTGATGTAC
>Ga0315298_1004652_pt1 | contig 20298 bp, 19 predicted proteins | sample WHS_1_MG_FD_203077 | JGI IMG/M metagenome (GOLD analysis project Ga0315298, IMG submission 203077) | Extremophilic microbial mat communities from Washburn Hot Springs, YNP, Wyoming, USA - WHS_1_MG | ecosystem: Environmental > Aquatic > Thermal springs > Hot (42-90C) | place: USA: Wyoming...
CGTCAAAATAATATATCTCATACCCTCTTCTTTTTAATTCAATAAAAACTATATTTTCCAATCTTTTTCCAAAGTTAGGTGAAATTGTGTCCTTTGCAAGTCCAACATCAACGAGGTATAATTTTGCAGGATTTCTTGTTCTTTTATACATTGACTCTGAAAACTTTCTTACTTCAAAAATTAGCATACTTTCAAGGAAGTATCTGTGATACTCAAAAAGTGAATCTTTAGAAAAAGATAATTTATCTTTATACTGTTTGTAAAGTGCTGTTAAAGAGAGTTTAGTAGAATAGGAAGAAAATAATTGGTCAAAAAGCACATTTAATAGAGGTATATTTGATATTTCATATTTTTCAACAAGGTCTTTAAAAAACATTGCATTCAAATATTCTTTGAGGATCTTTTTCTTTTCAAATTCTGTTTTAGCAAGTATAATCTCAGGAAATCCTCCCCATATGAGGAAATTTAAGAAATTTCGTTTAATAATAGATTTGTAATTTGTTGTGAGTACAGATTTATTAATCTCTATATCTAACGCTTTTAAGGATTCTTTAAAAGAAAATGGTAAAACTTCAATATTCCATGATCTTCCTCTTAAAACTGTTGATATTTGAGATGGCATTAATTTTGAAGATGAATCACTTACATAAACTTGGGCATTTTCATGTTCAACCATTCTTCTTGCAAATTTTTCGAAACCAGGTACATTTTGTATTTCATCAAAAAGAAAGAAAATTTTTTTCTCTGCTAGTTCTGGTTTTAATTCAAGTACTGCACCTTTGAGTTTTTCAAAATCTTCAAGAAGAAAATTTACCATGCGATCGTCTTCAAAATCAATATAGATTGCTCTATCACAATTTTTTAAAAATTGGTCATATAGTATAAATGTTTTACCGCTCCTCCTTACTCCATAAAGGATTACAACTTTTCCTCCCAATGTAGGGAATAAAATGTTATCTCTTTCAATGATTTTAACTTGATTTTTCTTTATATATTCCTCGTTAGAAAGAATAACTTCCTTTAGTGTTTCTATTCTCATTAATTCCTCCTACAAGGATAATTTATAACAATTTTATCCTTTTTTCAAGGATAAATTAAATAATTTTTATCCTTTTAAGAAGGACAAATTAAGAATTTGTCTAATAGAAGTATTTCCAATTTATTGAAGAGATGAAAATAAAATAAATGAGATCTTTAAAGTTTATTGAAAAGATGAAAATAAAATTATTAAAAATTAATTTTTAATTAAATTCATATTATGGTGAATATAAAAAATTCAAGAACCAAAAATGTTTACATAAGAATTGAGAATGGTGAACCAGTAAACTTTTGAATTTACTCTTATGGAAAGTTACAATATGAATGAATATTTATCCATATACCTAAAATATAAGTCCAATTTGTAAAAAGAAGTTACACACATCAATGAGTGGCAATTAATTGAATATTATAAAAAACTAATAGAAATTCTTTTAAATTTAGATAATTTATATATTTCTTTATTACTATTGACTTTTAAAAAGATAAAAATATATTTATTTTAAAGATAATATATCTAAAAAAAATTATCAATTAGATTAGATCTGTCGGAAAGATGTTAATTCTTTGAGATTTTAATAAAAATTTGACAATAGGAAAGAACCTTGAAAATTAGTAAATATTTTTATGGTTAAATTCTAAAATAGGATATTAAAATTAGATATTTTAATCTAATAAAAATTTAGAAAATTAAATATTTTCAAATATCTGAAAATTTTCAGATTAAATTTTATTTTAAGAAATTTTTATCTAATATTGACACAAAAATTTTAACACTATCATAAATTTTATTATAATTAAATTTATGAAGATGAAATTTAAAATACCTGGGATGCTTTATATTCTAATTTCTTATATTCCATGGATAGTCTATTGGGTCATATGTGGTTCTGGAAAAATTTTAGGTTTAATTTTACCATTAATGATATCTCTAATTATTCTAATTTCACAGATAAAAAATAAAAATTATAATTTAATGGATATTTTCACATTCATTTATTTTATAATTGCAAATGTTGGCAAATTTATCTTTAATCAAAATATATTTATAGAAAAAAGTGGTTTTTTAGGATATTTAGTTCTATTTATTATGGCTCTATATTCAATATTGATAAATAATCCATTTACATTCCAAGTTTCAAAAAGAGATTATCCTGAAACATACTGGAAAGATAAAACATTTTTTATTGTTAATAAAATAATAACATTTGTTTGGCTTTCAATATTTTTTATCAATTCTTTAATCTATCTATTTTTAAATTTTCCAATAAATACAATATTAACAAATATTTTTATATCTTTTGGAATTATATTCTCAATTATCTACCCAATTTTAGGTCCAGCATATTTTGTTTCGAAAGAATATTCAAAAGAATATAAAAAATATGATTTTAAAATTAAAATTGATAAAGATAGAGTTAAAGGTGAAGATGAGTATGATGTTATAGTTGTTGGTTCTGGAATAGGTGGTCTTACTACCGCTTCTCTTTTATCTAAAAGAGGATATAAAGTTTTGGTTTTAGAAAAACATTATAAAGTTGGTGGATTTTGTTCATCTTTTGGAAGAAAAGGTTTCATATTCAATTCAGGAGTTGAAGATGTAAGTGGTTTATGGGAGAAAGGTCCAATTAAATATTTATTTAAAGAACTTGAATTAAATAAAGATGAACTTTTTGTAAAAAATATAACAAGATATATTTATAAAGGAAAAATTTATGAAGCAAAAGATTTAGAAAGTTTTATAAATATCTTAATAAATGAATATCCAGATGAAAAAGATAATATTAAAAATTTCTTTTTAGATGCAAAACTTGCATATGAGGAGTGTTATAAAGATTCTGAATATTTTGGAACACCTCTTCCTGCAGAATTAATATTAAAAGTTTTCGGTGCTAAAAAACTTGTTGACTATCCAAAAGAACACCCTCACTTTTATGATTGGATGAATAAATCATTTAAACAAAAATTAGATGAATATTTTAAAAATGAAGATTTAAAAAAACTTTTATCAGGTTTAATTGGATATCTTGGAACAGAAATAGATAAAACCTATGCAAGTAGTGCTTTAACAGCATGTGTATCATATTACCTTTATGGAGGTTACTATCCAAAAAAAGGCGCACAAAATTTTGCAAATAGTTTAAAAGAGATCATAGAAAAATATGGTGGAAAAGTTTTAGTAAATCATCCTGTAGATGAAATTTTAGTAGAAAATGGATTTGTAAGAGGAGTTAATGCTAAAGGAAAAAATTTTAAAAGCAACATTGTTGTTTCAAATGTGAACGCAAAAACAACATTTTTAAAATTGATAAATGAAAAAAATTTAGATAAAGATTTTGTTGAATATATAAAAGGGCTTAAAATGTCTCCATCCTGTTTTATGTCATTTTTAGGAGTTGATTTAGATTTAAGTGAATATCCAACTTTAATAAAAGATCTAGATCAAGGAATAGATATTGTTATAAACTCAAATGCTGATAGAAGTTTATCTTTACCAAATAAATCAAGTGTTACTCTAATCACTTATGCAAATTATTATGATTTTGCAAATAAAAGTAAGGATAAATATTTGAAATTAAAAAATGAATATTTAGAAAAATCTATAGAAAAAGCAAATAATATAATAAATGGATTAAAAGAAAAAATTTTAGTTAAAGATGCAGCAACACCATTAACTTTTGAAAGATACACTGATATGCCTGAAGGAGCAATATATTCAATTGATCAATCAATGGGAATTAAAAGACCATATTTTAAAACTCCAGTTAAAGGACTTTATCTTGCTTCAGCCTCAACATTTCCAGGTGGAGGAATTGAGGGAGTTGTTATATCTGGTATGATTTGCGCAAATGATATATCAGGTTGGAATATAAAATTTAAATAATTCAAACTTTAATCTATCCTTCTGAAAAGAGGCGATTTAAATATTAAAGAGTTTCAATAATTATTATTTGAGTGAGAATTATTAAACTTTTATTAAACTTTCAACAGATTGTTATGCACAGATAAATAATTTTCATCCTTCTAAGAAGGATAAATTAAATAATTTTCATCCTTTTAATAAGGATAAATTGAAAATTTATCTAAGAAGCCTTTCTAATTTATAGGAAAGATGAAAGTAAAATAGGAGAGATTTTTCAAGTTTATTGGAAAAATGAAAGTAAAATAGGAAAAATGAAAGTAAAATGGTAGAGATCTTTAAGGTTTATTGGAAAGACGAAAGTAAAATTATTAAAAATTTTTTTAATTAAATTCATATTTTTTTATTATTAATAATCTATTATTCTATAAGGTTTATAAAAATTATCTAAAAGGATTTGAAAATCTGATATTCTTTGATGATATAGTTTCAATTCATATTTGAAATAAAATTCATTCTTTTTAATAAATCACTACAATTTTCAAATTCATAAAAACATAAACTTTTATGTATTTTTTATAAAATTATAGGTTTCTGTTTTTTTTAAGCAATTAAGATTTATCTCTAATTAACTCCTTCTCATTAATTCTTCTTTCAATAAATCAATTGAATTTTTGAGGTCTATGATGGCATCTTTGAGTTTTTCTATTCTGCCATTGGTTCTTAAGAGAAGGAATGAAGCAACTGCTATTGGAAAGCCAACCTGTGAGATATATTGAATTATTTTATCAATGTTTATCTCCAATTAAATGTTCACCTCCTAAAAAATGCGAAAAATGTACCTGGTACATTCTTTGCATTTTTTGAATAAAAAAATCCGACCTGCCGAAATAAAGGGGTTTCCCTAAATTTTTATTCCCTTAATCTCGCACAGGTCAGAATTATTATCCTCTAATTACCCTATGGAATTAAATCTGTTCTTGTGGTTTCAACTATTCCACCATCAACAAGGGAAGTGAGTTCACCATATCTTGTTAAGAAGATATTTTGATTTATCACCCAAGTAGCAAAATCTTGAATATTCTGTGTGGTTAGATTATCTTTTGGATTTCTGAATCTCATAGTATAGTTTCTTCCTTCTGTCTCTGTTGCAAATGTTATATAAACCTGCTTATCCATATTTCTCACCTCCTTTCTTTCAAAGTTCAATCCTTTAGTTTACTTCAGAATTAACCATACTGCTTCCTTACCATTCTGTAAGAAGTGTAAACTGGGTCACTTACAAGATTACCAACCTGAGAGACAAAACTCTCAACCTGTGTATCTGTTGCTGTACTCTTTAAGAAGTTTTGAGTTTCACTTCTTGTGTTTCCCTCTGTTCCAAAAAGAATTCTTATTGAATGTCTTTCATCTATGACTGCCATATTTCTCACCTCCTTTCAAAAAGAGATTCATAAAAATTAGGGATTGAATAAACCTTTCCAGAAGAGGTTATAGGCAATCTGTGAGGTTGTGAATATTTCTATGAAGGTATAGAATAGATTTTGTGGATTAAGGAAAAGAATTCCCTGAAGTTTTGTTGAGACAATCCCGATAAAGAGTGAGATTATAATTGCTATTAAAGTTTTTATTTCTCTTTTCCAGTTTTGATTAATCAGGAAATTTACTACTACTGGCATTAGAAAACCTAAAAAAGAGTTAAACCATTCTGGCTCAATCAATTAAATCATCTCCTTTGAAAGGAATTACTTGAATCAATTAAAATCATCTCCTTTGAAAGATATTTCTTTAGACAATTAAAATCATCTCCTTTATTTTTTGTTTTAATCATTCTTTATTTCTTCTCTCTTTACTTCATTTACCTTAGCCATCTCTTCTTTCATCTTTTTCAAACTGAATTCAAGAATTCTTACCCTATTCTCCAAACTATTGTTAACCATCTCATAACTTTTAAGGAGTTTTTCAATAGCATTTAGTTCTTTTAAAACCATATCATCCATAATCTCACCTCCCTTCAAGGTATTCTCTTGCTTCTTCAATAGTTTTGAAAGTTTTTGTTTCATCACCTTTAAAAACAATGTAATCACCCCTCTCTTCATCTTTTGCGATGAATTCATCATCACTTTTCTTTTCAATGATAATTAATCTCCTCAATTAAAACACCTCCTTTTTAATAAAGTTTTTTATATTGGAAAATTCAATAAAAATATTCTTCATTGGACGCACCAAATGATTATTTTTTAAATCAATCAATTATTTTCATCTCCTCAACTTTTTCTATCGAAAAATATAAAGTTCCATTTTTTGTTGAAAACCTTATATGACCATTGGAAAAAATATCAATTATTCTACCTTTTAAAATATTTCCATCTTTTAAAGTAATCTCAACAATATCATTCATAAATTTCTCTCTTATTTCATTTTTTGTCATTTATTCACCTCTTATAACCTTATAGAAATTTTTTAGAATTGTAAGAAGAGTGCCAAAATCTACCTCTTCATCTGGAGAGTGGTAATTTTTTATTAATCCAAGTTTCAATCCAAATTCAATTGCATCATATTTATATTGAGGAATATCAAGAAGGTTATTTGAGAATTTTTCCCATGGGAAGTTTTTTCCAGGACATTGTGTTTGAATTATATCTTTATGCCTTAAAACATTTTCAACTTTTATATAATATTTTCTCATCAAATCTTTTACAAGGTTAACTCCTGCAAGTAGTTGATTTGAATTCATAATCTCTATTTCAAAATTACCAAGGAAACAGACAGCAAGACTCCTAAAATTATAATAATCATCTCCTGCATGTATACAGAAATTGTTTTCATCCTGACCTTTAAAGATATCTCCTTTTATACCTATTCCAAAATGGTATGGTGCAATACTCCAAGGATATTTATTTTTATACTCTTTCTGATGATTTTTTAAGATTCCATTCCACATCTTTTCACCTGTTGGGTCATTCTCTTCATTTAAAATTCCTGAATGGTGGATGACAATGAATTTATGCACTATGATGTTTTTATTTATCATCTCTTTTAGCCTCCATATTTAAAAAATGCAACAAATGTACCAGGTACATTTTTCGCATCATCTCTTTGATACATTTTTCGCATCATCTCTTTGAACCTCCCTGAAGATGAATGAAATAATTGAGTAATTTCAACCTATCAATTGCTCTTGGATATTCTTCTTTTAATCTATTAAATGACAAATTTGATGTTATAAATGTGGGAAGTCTGAATCTTAATCTATAATCCATCATATAATCAAAAAAGCATCTATTATATTCACTCTTAAATTCAACTCCAAGGTCATCAATAAAAAGAATTTTCTTTTTAATAATCTCCAGATCCAGGTCATTAAAAAATTTAAAAGCATGGTCATAATAGAATGGATAACCCTTTTTAAATAACTCCTGAATTATTAGAAAGATAATTGAAGTTTTACCAGAACCAATTGAGCCAATTATTGTCAATCCTTTTCCAATGGAAATAAACTTTTGGATGTTTTTAATATATTTTATTAACTTTTCTCTTGCACCATTTTCAACCTTATCAATTGAGAGATTGAAATACTTTTTTCCATAATTTTCTTTAATGAAATCCTGATAAATGAGACAAAAATTTTCACCATATTTTTCACAGGTAAAGGAGACACCATTTACTAAGAATTCACCATCAACACAATTCTCACATCTTTCTGGAGGATCTGGAATTATTATTTTCTCTTTTATTTCCTTAATCTCATTGACTATCTTTTTGATTGTTTCTTTCATATCTTCCATATCTTCCATTTTTATCTCCTCCTAATATCCAAAAAATAATCTATCTGCCTCTTCACCTGTCAAACCCATATAAGAGCATTGGACAATTGTTGGTCCTTCAATATTTTTTATTATTCCATCATCATAATTTTTTCTTTTAAATAGTTTTGGAGTTTGTTTTATTTTTCTATTTTTTAAATCCATCCTCTCGCAAACTCTATAGATGTAACTTATTGGAGGGATTTCGCCTTTTTTCTCTCTGATTACCTTGAGGAGAATTGCTTCAAACTGCTTTGGAGTTGCATAATATAGAACACCTTTTCCATATTTTATGTCACTCTCTCTTAACCTTCCTCCATATTTAAGGTATATTTTTAAAATCTCTTTTTGATATTTAAAGATATCGAGGATTTCTAAATCTTGAAATCCTAAAAATTTATTTATAAATTTTTGATTATTATTTTTTTCTTTTTCTTTTAAAAGATTATAAGAAAACTTTTCTTTTTCTTTTTTAAATGAGTGAACATTGAAGAGTGAACATTGTGAGGTGTTATTGGAAGAGATAGAATTTTTTTGTGGTGAACGATTATTATCTGGTGGAGCAAGAGATGGTGAACATTCTGTAGGATTATTGGAGGAGAGGGAATTTTTCTGTGGTGAACAATTATTATTTGGTGGGGTAAGAGATGGTGAACATTCTGAGGTGTTATTGTCATAGATAGGGTTATTTTGTGGTGAACGATTATTATTTGGTGGGGCAAGGGATGGTGAACATTCTGAAGGGTTATTGGAGGAGAGGGAGTTTTTCTGTGGTGAATGATTATTATCTGGTGGGACAAGAGATGGTGAATGATCATTATTTTGTGGGGTAAGAGATGGTGAACATTCAGAAGGATTACTCTCTAATTTTAAGTTTTCTTCCAGTGAACATTTATCTTTTCTCTCTGGGATTTTCTTATTATCTGGTGAGTATTTATTAAGATTGAGAGAGGGGCTTTGATTCTCACTCTTAATCTTTTTTGAGATAGTAATATTTGAAGAAGGATTATCTTTTATATTATAAGGAATGTCCTCTCTATTATTTAAATGTTCACCCTCAAAATCAATGATTAATAGGTTAACTTTTCCTTTTACTCCAAATTTAGTGAGATGTTTTAAGTTCTCTTTCTCCTCTACCTTATATATGTTTTTTACAACAAGAGATGGTGAACAATTATATTTTCTTGAGAGTTTCCTTACATTAATATCTTCACCATTATAAGCAAGATTTTTTACCTCTTCTCTAATCATTGAACTTATACTCATTTTTCATCCTCCACCTTTATTCTTGATAAGAAATCTCTTATCTCTTCATCAGATTTATTTGATAGATCAACTATCTTTTTCATTAGTTTTATTTCGTTATACTCATCAAAAATCTTTGATAGAATAAGATAAATTAAATGGGTATCTTTCAATTAAAAAATCCCTCCTTTTTAATCAATGTTTCAATTGATAAATAAAATTCTTCCATTTTAATTAATCCTCCTTTTAAAGATAATCTCATCAATTTTTAATCTCCTCCTAACTTTTTAAAAATTTCTCTCATTTTTAATCTCACTCCTTTTTGTTTCCTCATTCTTCAACTTTAAAAAAGTTTCATCCATTTAAAATCATCCTCCTCTAATCCACCTCTTAATTAATTTCCTTTAATTCATCCTCTTCATCTTCAATTGTTATGCTCTCAATTGAATCAACTCTTAAATAACCAGTAAATCCATCTCCTTTTAAATAAACATACTCATCATTAACCTCATCAACTAAAACCTCCTGCCAGTCATCACCAGATTTGGTTTTAATAAGTGCGATCTCTTCACCTACTAAATCTTTTAGTAGTTCCTTGAACATTGTTTACCTCCTTTCTTTTTATTAAAATCTTTTAAAAGTTTTTTATATATAACTAAATGTCTCCTTTCTTACTTTCAATGTTTTCTATAACCATTTCTTTTTTCTCTTTTTTAAAAGTTCAATATCTTATTTTAATAACTTATGCTATACTTATTATAGCAATATAATTTAATTTTGTCAAGCATATGCTAAGAAAATAGATTAAAAATATAGATATAATAAATATTTTTAATGATATTTAATATTTACTATTGACAAAAGATTGTGATTTTATATAATATATCAAATTGCTATAAGGAGATGATATGACCTATAAGGAGGAGATATGACAAGCGGAGAAAGAATAAAGAAATTTAGAGAAAGACTTGGATTATCTCAATCTGAATTTGCAAGAAGATTAAAATATACAAGAACCTATATTTACCAACTTGAAAAGGGTTTAAGAAATGCTGGATTATCTGTTTTAAAGAAAATCTCTGAAACATTCAACATCTCAATTGCAGAACTAATTGGTGAAAAGGATAAATTTATAATTACAGAAGATGATGAATCATTTTTAAGAAGATTGATTTCAAGTTTAACACCAGAAGAAAAAGAGAAAGTATTAAAATCAATCTATATGCTGAAAAAGATTCCTTTAAGAGAGATTCCAGTTTTTACTTCGCCTATGAGGCATAGAAACAAGTTAAATGAAATTCAAAACCTAATTTTTAAAAAATATAGAATTTAATAAAATATTTAAATAAGTGTTGAAGATAAATTTTTATGAAAGGAGAAAAAAATATGAACAAAAAACTTTTAATTCCAATTGTAATTGTAGTGATATTAGTCATAGTAATTGGAATTTTCTTTGCTACTCAAGGAGCTGAGAAGATAAAAAGAAAACCAATTGTAACTATTTATAGTAAAGAGGAAATTCCTATCAGATCCATTGATAATAATGACCAGTCTCCTAATATTTTTTGGTGTTCAGATTGACCCAAAAAGTGCAAAATTATTCTATGAAAATTTAAAAGAAATAAATGCAAATTATACTGCACTCTGGATTAAAAGAAATGAAATTGATAAAGGTAATGGCAACTATAACTGGGGATCTGTTGATGATAAAATTAACAGCCTTAGAAAATGTGGTTTAAAAATTGCTGTCCACATACAATCATTAGAAAGCAGAAAGAAAAATTTTAGCCTGTCTGATTATAAAAATTTTCTTAATGAGCTAAGCAGTCATTATAAAGGAAAAATTGAAAGATATTCCATTGAAAATGAAGCAGTGGCAGAAGCATTATGGCCCGATAGTCCTGAAAGTTATTTTACTTTACTTGACAATGCATATAGCACAATAAAGCAAGTTGATCCGGATGCAATTGTTGAAGAATCCGGTCTTTCCAGTGTCGACTTAGGAATTATGATGAGTTATGACTTATATAGATCAGGAAGGAAAGAAGATGCTCTATCTTTTACTCAAAAATTTTTTTTCTCAGAGTGAAAGCTTAGTATCAAAAACCCCTCAAAATTTTTCTGACTTAGAAAATATATTTAATTCTTCTGATGGACAAAGAACCATTAATTGGTTAAGGATGTTAAAAAAGCAGCAAAGTAGTATTTACGCAATACAAATCCATTTTTATGGTGATTGGGATACTTTGCAAAAAACTTTGATGTGGCTCAAAAACCAGGGAATAAATAAGCCGATTGAAATTTGGGAGATTGCTAAACATTATCCTAAAAATTTTGATGAAAATATTTATGCAGAGGAAACAGCCAAACTTTTAATAATTCTTCTGGCGAGGGTTCTCAATTAACAATTTATATAAGATTTTTTGATTGGAAGGAGAAAGATTTACCTGGTTTGTGGAGTAGGGAAGGAGCAAGACTAGTTGCCACCACATTTAAAATTGTTGCTGAAAAACTTAACGGTTACTCAAATTGTAAAAAAAAACTTAACGGTTGCTCAAATTGCTGAAAAACTTAACGGTTGCTCAAATCCTTCACGATTAAACTTAGGAGAGGGTGTTTATGGATATAAATTTAATAAAAATGAAAAAAATATTTATGTTGTTTGGGAATTAAATGAAACAAAGATTTCTATTCCTCTAACGGGCAAAGTAAAAATTACAAATGTTTTAGGGGTGGTAAAAGAGGTAGACACTGACAATTTAATTGTTGATGTAATACCTATTTTTATTGAAAGAAGATAATAGATAAGAGTTGGGAGTGGAAGTATATACAGGAAAGGAATGTTTTGTTAAGTTTGTAAAAATAGGAAATTTGAGAAATGGAAAATATTTACCAGCGAAAAGATTATCAGAGCCTTTTTAAAGACAAGGAAACATAAACGATAAATTGCTTAAAAAGAATTTGCCACCAAAATACAATGTCTTTTAATAGAAAATATTATGCTGATCCCATAATTGGTTGACTCTCTTATAAAAATATAATACCTTAAAATAAACTTTAGAAAGGAGGATCATCCGGAGGCTTTATACCGTAGAATAGCCTAATTAAGGTAATGCTAAAAATGAAAGAGATATATTACTTTTTTGGTACGTTGAGAAATGACTATGAGTTAAATAAAAATTGGCATTTCTATTTCTCTTTATGTAGTATACAAAGTAATTATCTCAATTCAATTTTATTTTTTAAATCAAAATAAATGGTTTTTTACCAAATAAAATTTTTGAATATTCTTTTATTATTTTTTCGAATTCCTCTTCTAATTCATAATTTGTTTACAAAAATTAGTTTCATATAAATAAATTACCATTGAAGATTTCATTTTAATTCTTTTTTAATTTATTATTTTATTAGAGTTAATTAATTTAAAAATAAAATTTTATCTTATAAATGAATTTTAAAACAAAAGGTAGAATATTTATATATTATTCGAAAATTTATAAATTTTTATAAATTCAATAAATATTTATCTATTTTGGGTAGGTTATTAGAACTTTTTTCTCTTTTGCATCCCAAATTACATTTGCACCAAGAGATTCAGAAACAACTCTTATTGGAACAAAAACTCTTCCTGGTGGAAGAAGAAGAGGTGGTGAATCCATAAGATATTGAATAGAATTAACATAGTAGTTTAAATTATTAACCCACATAGTGAGGGAGGTGTCATATAAATTTATCATAACCTTTTTCTCATTACCATCCCAGATAACACTACCTCCAATTGATTCAGAAATGAATCTAAGGGGAACATAGGTTCTTCCATTTTTTATAAATGGAGGAACTTCAATTTTTATCTCTTTTCCATTAATATATGCTTTATCTTTTCCAATGTATAAAATTATCTCCTTTTTCTCAATTCTATAGATAACTCTTGTTAAATTTGTCTCATTATTTGCACTATCAACTGCTTTTACTTCAAATTTGTTGTATCCAATTGATAATGGAAAATCCATAAAGAATGTTCCATCATCTCTCACATTTGCTTCAACTCCATTTATGAAAACTTTTGCCCCTTTTTCACTCTTTCCAGAAATGGTGAATGTTTCTGTTGTTACTTTATATCCAGATGGAACATTAAGAGAAAGAGGTGGGGGTGTTGTATCTCTTATTATTTTAATTGTGTAATCTTTTCTATTTCCTGCTTTATCTATTGCACTAAATTTAAATATATTATCTCCTTCATCAAGTTTTACATAAACTTTAAAAGAGCCATCTTCTTTTAATTCTATTAATTTATTATCAAAATAAACTTTTGCATCTATTTCTGTTTTTCCTTCAATGAAAATTTCTGTTTTATTTGTAACTATATTATTTTCTATTGAAAAGATAATTTCAGGTGGAATTAAATCTTTTTTAATTGAAAATCTTATCTCAATCTCTTTATAATCATCAAATGAGTAAATTTTTATCTTATCTAAAACCTTATCTCCCTCATTAAAATCTTTTGTATCAATTGAACCAACAATTTCTTCTTTTCCATCAAATTCATATTTTGAAAGTTTTATATAAGATGGAGAAACTATATATCCCTTTCCTTCAACTTCAAATTTAAAATCTATCTTTTCACCTTTATCTATCTCACCAAAATCGAATTTATCCTGACTTACTTTAATCTCAGAAAATCTTATAATCTGGATTCTATGGTTAAATGTATCAGCAATATAAATATCTCTTCCTTTTACAAAAATTGATGAAGGTTTTAAAAACTTTCCTAAATCTTTTTTATAAAAATCTTTATCAATTTGAAAAGTGTTGAACCTATTCATTGGACCACCCTTCTCTCCAAAAGACCTTGTATAAACTCCATCAAGAGTAAAGAAATCAATTCTTCCACCATCATTTAAAACAACCACTTCATCTTTTCCATATCTACTTATTCCAACTGGGTAAGATAAAACATCTTTTCCAAAACTTTTTATAAATTTTCCACTCTTATCAAAAATGTGAACTCTATTTCCAAATGTATCGCAAACATAAATTTTATTTACATCATCTAAAACTGTAATTCCTTTTGGTCCAAAACCTGAAAGCCCAAATTTATTAATCTCAATTGAAGATGTTCTTGTGAATTGTCCATCACCTGAACCAATTCCTCCAAATTTAAATTTGAATTTTCCATTTTCATCAAAAACCTGAACTCTACAATTATAATCTGTTACATAAGACCACTTATCACTTCCAATTGCAATTGAAAGAGGATACATAAACTCTCCATCTGCTCCACCCATTCTCCCAAATGACCTTAAATATTTTCCATCTTTATCATAAACTTCAACAACATGACTTCCACTATCCAGAACAAAAATTTCATCTTTACTATTCACTGCTAATCCAAGAGGATATTGAATTTTTCCAGGAGCAGCACCAAAAGATGAAAAACTCTTTAAAAAGTTTCCATTCTCATCAAAAATTGATATTGTTGATGTTCCAGAGTTAGCAACAACAATTTTTCCATCACTTAAAACTTGAACTCCCTGTGGAAAATATGTTGGTGATGAAATATCATCTCCAATTTTATTAATAATTTTTCCATCAAGGTCAAGAATATAGATTTTATTATCTTCAAGATTTGAAACTAACATATAATCTTTATATCTTTCAACAACTCCAATTGGTGCAAATCTATCTAAAACTTTTTTTATAAATTTTCCATTTTTATCAAAAACCTGAACTCTTCCAAGACAACTTTCAGAAATCCATAAATTTCCATCTTTATCAAAAGAGAAAGAGTTTGGACAATATAATTTTCCATCATCAGTTCCAACCTGTCCAAAATCATAAAGATAATTTCCCATTAAATTAAAAACCTGAACTCTTGCATTACCAGAATCAAGAACATAAACTCTGTCATCTTTAATCAATATATCAAGGGGAGTTTTAAACTCTTTTTTTCCACTTCCGCTCTTTCCAATTGTCATCTTAAGACTATTATCAATTGAAAAAACTTTAACTGTATCATCTCCTCTATCTGTTACCCAAAAATTGAAATTAGAATCCATAGCAATTGAAGTAACATCCATTTTTGGTAGTTCTATAAAAAACCCTCCAAAATCTCCACTATGCTTAAATGCTTTAATTTTATTTGAATCTCCAACATAGATATAATCATCATCGACAAAAATTGATGATGGATTGATGAAAGTGTTTAAGGAGTTTTCAAATCCACCAAAACTTCTGATAAGTTTAAAGTTTTCATCAAAAACTAAAACTCTGAAGTGCATTGAGTCAAGAACAAAGAATTTTTCATTGAAATATTTTATATCCCTTATGTTTAGGAAATTTTTATCAAGTGGACCATATCCAAAAGATGTAAGATTATCCTGTGATTTAACATCAAATTTAATTGATATGATAGATAATAAAATAATAATTAAAATAATTATTTTTTTCATATTTTTATTTTAACAATATTTTAAATCTATTCAAAAGGAGATATAAAAGGTTCAATTTTCTTTGCAATTATTATGTAAATTGAAAGGCCTCTTCCAGCATAATTTTTTTCAAAAAATGGTTTTTTAAAACCAATCTTTTCTAAAATTCCTATTGTTTCATTTATGTCTGCCTTATGAAGTAATTTAACCTTAAACTCCTCTAAAAGTTTCATCTCTTTATCAAAAAGAATATACAGTTTTCCATCCTCTTTTAAAAATTTGTAAGTTAATGAGATATCATCTAAAAAATCTTTTTCCTTTAAATTTGGTGAAACCCAGATAATATAATCAATGGTTTTGCTCTTAATCTTATAGAAAACTTTTTTATTTATAACCAATATCTTTTTTGAATAACCAAAATCTTTTACTTTCTGATTTAAATCTTTTATATATTTAGTCAAGACAACAATTTTTCCTTTATCTTCAATGTAATCACCCAAATCAAAAAGAGTTACATAATCAGTAGCATCAATTATCAATATTTTTGAATCTTTTGGAAATTTCTCTTTTGAAAAAAATATCCTTTCTATTGTTTCATGCTTTAAGTATTCCATGATTAAAAGATAACAATAACTCCAATATCCATAACATTGTTTTGAGTTGGACCAGTAAAAATTAGGTCATTCAATTTTTCAAAAAAACTATATGAATCATTATTCAATAGATAATCTTTATAATTTAAATTCAAACTCTCTCCTCTCTTTATTGTATTTCCATCACAAATTGCACCTGATGAATCAGTTATTCCATCAATTCCATCTGTTCCAAAAGATGTAAATATTATGTTTTTGTTAAATAAAAATGGTGATATTGCTAAAGTAAGTTCACTATTTCTTCCACCCTTACCATTTCCTTTAACTGTGACTGTTGTCTCTCCTCCAAAAATCATTGCCAATGGCTTTTTCAAATCAACTTTTTCATCATGAATATCAACCGCTATCCCACCCAAAACTTTTGCAACTTCCCTTGCCTCACCCTGAATCCTTGAACCAAGATAAAATGTGTTATAACCTTTCTCTTTAAAATTTTTCTCTAAAATTTTACATGCTATATGATTTGATAAAATGATAAAATTTTTTACTCTATTTTTAGGAAAATCACTCTCTTTTAATGTTTCAGATATCTTTTCCTTTATTCCCTTTTCAATAACTTCAACTACACTTTCTGGAATCTCTTTTAAAATTTCATATTTTTTTAAAATCTCATATGCATCAAGAAAAGTTGATCTATCAAAATATGTTGGACCAGATGCAATTGTTCCAAAATCATCTCCAATAACATCTGAAATGATGAGTGAATAAACTTTTCCTTTTAAATAATTTAATAGTTTTCCTCCTTTAATTTTTGATAGATGTTTTCTTATGATATTTATCTCCTCAATATTTAATCCTTTTTTCAGTAATATTTGAATTAAAGATTTATAATCTTCAAGAGGAATAAGAGGTAGTTCAACCATTGATGAGCCACCACCTGAAATTAATACAATTGATAAGTCATTCTCTTCTGTTTTATTTGCAAGTTCAACAATTTTTTGAGAAGCAATTAAACTTCCTTCACCTAAAATTGGATGTTCACCTTTAATATATTCAATATTTTCTGGAAAATCTTTATAATCAATATTGCTTACAACTACTCCTTTATAAACATTTAATTTTGATAAAACTCCTTTTGCCATTTTAATGCTTGCTTTTCCAAATGAAATTAGAAAAATTCTATTAAAATCTTTTAAATTTATAATCTCATTGATAATATTTAATTTATTGTTTTCTATATTAATATTTTTTTCAATTATCTTTTCTGGATCAATCTCTTCAAAAAGATTATCAATTGAATATAAAATATCTTCTCTAAATTTCTTAAAATTTTCAATTCCATTATTTATAAGTTCATTTAAATTTTTAATCATTAAATTAAATTTTACCAGAAACAATGTATCATTTAATTTTTTATTTTATCAATTTGTCTTCATGAAAGAGAATTACATTTTCCATTTTTGCTACTTTTTTCATATCATCAGTAAAACCATTTTTTGAGAAAAGAGAGAAATATTCAATTCTATCTTCATTTCCCCAAGAAACAATCTTTACTTTTCTTTTTAAATCTTCATAAACATTTACTCCAATAGGTTTATTACTCCATTTCACTTCTCCAAATAAAATTTTATTCTCCTTCTCATTTAGAGCAACAATATCAATTTCTTCATTTTTATCCCACCATCTTCCAATTCTCTCAATTGAAAAAAATTTATCTTCATTTTTCAAAACTATTTCTTGTGCAACCTTTTCATAATTTTCAGCAACAAGGAAATTGAAGTCATTTAAAATATTCTCAAAAACAATGTCAGTTCTACCTTCCTCAATTTTACTTTTATTTGGCAAAATATATTTGAACCAGAATTTAAAAAATTGATCCTGTAATTTGTAAATTCCTTTTCTTGATTTTAAAGGATTTTTTTCTGTAATAGGAACCTCTTTTTGAACAATCTGAAGATCTTCTAATATAGAAAGATATTTAATTACAAAATTTTTCTCAAACCCAGTTTCATTTACAATCTCACTAACTTTTGTTTTATTAAATGCGATTGCTTTTAAAATTGCAAAATAGTTTCTTGGCTCTCTAAGTTCTTCATGAAGTAAAAATTCAACTTCGCTATAAAATGGTGATTCAGGAGAAAGAAAATGTTTTTTCAAATTCTCCTCAAGAGAATCCACCGGATTAATTTTATTTAAATAACTTGGATTGCCTCCTGTAATAGAGAAAAAAATAAGTTTTTTTTCAAAAGAAAGATCAGGGAAAAATTCAGATGCTTCATAAAATTTAAAAGGCTTTAAAAATATTTGTCCTGTTCTTCTGCCATAAAGAGGTGCTTTATATCCAAGTACTTCCTGTTCCATCATTGAAATACTTGAACCACAGAGAATTAAATAGATAGGAGTTTCTTTTAAATATTCATCCCACCCTGCCTGGAATATCGAAGAAATTCCTTTATTAGATTCAGCAAGATATGAAAATTCATCTATAACTATTACTATTCTTTTATTAATATGCTTTTTAAGGTATTCAAAAAACATTTGCCAGTTATTAAACCCATTTGCTTTTAAAATATTATCATCATAATATTCCCCAACAAGTTTTCCGAGCATTTTTAAATTTTCCTGTTCACTTATTTTCTGTGCTAAAAAATAGATATGAGGTTTATCTTTAATGAATTGTTTAATTAATTCAGTTTTTCCAATTCTTCTTTTACCATAAATTACTATTAATTGTGGCTTATTATCTTTCCAAAAATCATTTAAAGAAAATAATTCTCTTTCTCTATCTATAAATTTCATTTCAACCTCCAATAGTATACTCTAAAGTAGTATACTTTAAAGTATACTACTTGTCAAGATAAAAACATTTTCTGTTTTTTATTAAAATATTTGGTTAAAAAATCTAAAATACATAATTTTTTATATTCAGGATAGAATATATTATTTTTGTTGTAATTGTTTAAAATAATTAAATTAGAAACATTTCCCTAAATAAAAGCATGAAATTTAATATTATAAGTAATTTCAATTTTATGAATAGAATAGATAATTTATCAATATAAAAAGTGAATTCATTTAAAAATTTTGCATTTTAATATAATCTCTTTTTTTACTTTCAATTTGAACTCTTTTTAATACTTTAATATTTCTATCTCCTCAATTTTAGATTGCTTATAATAATTCATTTTTAAAATATTTCTTTGATTTAATTATATAAACTAAACTTAAAATTGAGAATATAGCCAAATTACCAAAAAACTTAAACCTTTTTTCATTACTCACCTCCATAAAATTTATAAAAAAAGATACCAAAATGGCAAATGAGTTAATACAAAGATTAAAGATATAAAAATTTCTTTTTTATTTTTAAAGGAAAATTCATTAGAATTTTTTCTAAATTTCAAAAAAATAAAAATAGAATATAAATAACTTAAAATTAAAATTATAAATGCCCAATCGATTGAAAGAAAACGAACCAACTCCAATGAACCAGTTTCTTTTTATTCTTGGAAAAAAATTTCCAATTGTTAAATAATCCCAACTTGTTGGAACAAAAAATGGAAGTTTATTATAAACAATAATTCCTAAAAGATAGCAAAATGATATTAAAATAATCGGAAATTTTATTTTTTTAATTAAATTTTTATCTATTCTATAATTTTTCTCCATTTTTGTTCTCCTTTTTGAAAAAATCTATAAAAAAATATTAAAATATCATCTAAAATTGTAGTATTTAAAGAATAAATAATATTTCTTCCATTTCTTTCAGATTTTATTAAACCAATTTTTTCAAGAGTTTCTAAATGATGAGATTTAGATAATCATCTAAATATATTTTTTAATAAATCAAAATTTTGTCAATAGTATATGAGTTTAATAAAAATAATTTATCAATTAAAATTGATTATCTTCAAAAAAAGTTTATTATAAAACAATAGAATTTTAAAAGTTTTACTCTATACATTGACATAGAGCCTTAAAAATATTGCAAAATTTTAAAGTTAATATATAATATTTAATCGTAACAAATAGATTATAAAAATGAAAATTTATTTGAATTGTTTATATTTTTATCTAAAAATAAATTTAAGAAAGGAGGTATAGTATGGACGCTAAACAAACATTAAATGATTTCATGAATTCTTTGAAGAAACTTGGGGAATTTGACAAGAAGTATGCTGATGCTGTTATGAACCTTGTGAAAGAGTCTGAAAAACCAGGAGTACTCTCAACAAAAGAAAAGGAACTTATCTCTGTTGCTCTTGGTGTTGCAGCACACTGCCCTTATTGCATTGCATTCCATGTAAAAAATGCACTTGATGCAGGCG
>Ga0315298_1004654_pt1 | contig 20295 bp, 17 predicted proteins | sample WHS_1_MG_FD_203077 | JGI IMG/M metagenome (GOLD analysis project Ga0315298, IMG submission 203077) | Extremophilic microbial mat communities from Washburn Hot Springs, YNP, Wyoming, USA - WHS_1_MG | ecosystem: Environmental > Aquatic > Thermal springs > Hot (42-90C) | place: USA: Wyoming...
TCAACGCTTCGGTACAAACCTCACGATCTGCACCGCATGACTCGGGGCCGGAATGATGCGTTACGTCTTTTCCGTGTTGAACTTTCATCAATTACCTCACGCCAGTTTATACCGGCGCACTAAGCGCTTCGGCCAATGCGTTTTCCGAATCTGCTAAAGCGCTGGCCAGTACCGACGGCAAACTGACCAAAAAGAAAGTTTTTGAGTCCACGCAATCTCAGGCGGTTCTTGGGAGACGTGAAATTCAGGGTGTAGGCCCTGCCGCGGGAGCCGCACAAGCGCTCTCTCTGGCCCCTGGCGTTGCAGTCCGAGGCTATGGTGGCATCGCCTCGACCGCGCGCTATGAAATCGCTGTGCGTGGCGTGAAGGTGGGTTGGTCATCCGTGAATGGTGACGTCGAGCGCAATGGCTTGACGGTGCTGTTTGACGGAATCCCCATGAACAATTTGATTTCCCACAATGGTGGTTGGGATTCCAACGAAATTCCTATTCTACAGATGATCCATGGCATCAACGTAACCTATGGTCCTGGAAATCCCGCCGGGCGTTGGTTCGACAGCATCGGTGGCACCATCAACTTTGTGCCGTTGCAGCCATCCGTTAAGCCGAGTGCCGAGATAGGGACTACCTTTGGCAGTAACGGCACCCTCGGCTACAACTTCGATCTCAAAACGGGGATGTACGATGGCTGGTCCGCGGTTCTGGCTGGGGGCTATACGAAAAACAACACCTTCCGCACGGGTTCGTTCAGCGCTCCATCCCAGTCCTTCGCCTATTTTGGCAAGGCGGTAAAGACCTTCAGAAGTGGCACCTTCAGCCTTGGCGGCTATGTCGACAGCTCGCGCGAGTTCCGGCCCAATTTCATACCGGTGACCCCCATACAGGGCGTTACTACCCAGGGCTTGAATGCCAACGCGCCTTTGTATAGCCAACAGACCAGCGGGTTTTACGCATCACTTCCCGAGTCCATCTGGTTTAAGCAATTGAAGGTACAAGACTACATGCTCTACTCCAAGCTGAACCTTCACCTCAGCAGGGACGTCACGCTGCATGAAATGGCCTGGTATCGCCATGGTTACAGGCTCCATTATCGCATCACTAATTACACGCCGGGAAACAGCGCGAATTCCGAGTACTACGATCCGACATCGGATACCTATGGGGACAAACTGTATTTCGACTGGCAGTTGCCGATAAATCTTCTGAAGGCTGGAGGGTCGTGGATTCATCAGCAATACACCAGCCGATATGCCGGGTATAATACGCTTCTGGGCACCAGTCCGTCGTTCCCCAGTTAGTACAATAGCGATGTTCTTTATAACAACTATTTGGCGGGATTTATTCAGGATACGATTACGCCGTTATCCGGCCTAAAGATTACGCCAGGCGTTGCTGCGGTCCAGTACCAGACCCAGATGTACAATAATGGAAATCAGGTATTCACCAATCTTCCTGCAGGTGCCCAAAATCAGACGCTGATCAACAGCGCTGCGGATACCATATCCGGTCTTGAACCTTCAGTTGGGGTGCGCTTTGCCCCGGTAAAGTGGGGTTCGATGTATGCGCACTATGGCCGTTCTTATCAAAATCCCACCGACAATAACTTTGGTGCCTACAACAGCCACGGAGGCAGCATAGACTTCAACAGTTTGAAGCCGGTAAAAAGCACAGATTATGAAGTCGGAGCGAAGTTTCTAGTGCACAACTGGATGTTGCTGCACAACTTCACCTTCAACATCAACTACTACAATGATCACCTGGCCAATGAGACCATAGCGACCTATCTGTCAAACATCGCACAGACCAAGTTCGCTTCGGCCAATGCGGTGGTGAATGGTGTGAATATCGCCATTGCCGACAACCCCTCCTGGAACTGGCACCTGTTCGCCAATCTGGCACTTAATCATTCGTACTATACCTCATATACTCCGCAGGGTGGTGGTGCGACGTTATACGGCGCCAACGTATCTTATAGCCCCGACCTCACTATGAGCGCCGGTCTTGACTATCGGTACTACTATCATGGATTCCTGTTCTCCCCACAGTTCGTGGATCAGTACACCAGTTCACAGCACCTCTTCAACAACGTGACCGGTGCGCCATCGCACCAGAAACAGCCGGGATACAATATCTCCAATCTTAGCCTTGGGATAAAAACGACCCGATTGAATCAATACATCCCCACTCTGAAAGACGTGAAGCTCTCCGTGGGAATATATAATCTCTTCGATGCCCAGTATAACCCCATTGAGTACATCACCAGTGGTGGGTACTTCGGTGGTAACAGTGCCGGCGCCATTTTGGCTGATCCGGGAGCTCCCCGTCAGTATTTTGTGACGGTAGCGGCCAAGTTCTAAGCCGTTTTGCGGCGCTGCGTCTTATGACGCAGCGCACTTTGTCAAGTTATGCCGGCATGATTTGACAAAGGGTAGTGATCAAGCCTGTGGCAACTAAAATGCCCTTAGCCTTTGCATCATAATGAGGAAATAAAGAATGACCCGGCCGATTCATTTAACCATGCTACGCGCAATTTCCGCTTTGGCTCTGGCTCTGAGTCGAACGGCTCTGGCCGGTCCTTTTCTGGATAGTCCGGCAGAATACCCGTCCGAATGGGCGGCGATGAACGGCGTGAAAGCGACGCCTTTCAAAGCCATACTACCCACTGGGAGAGCGATTGCCCCTGTAGGCCGCTTGAATGGGACCCCAAATCTGCCCACGATGCTCGCCATACGCGGTAACCAGGTCGCGGTGCTTGCCAATGGTGCCACCCCCTTCCAGACTCTCACCTTTTATGACACACAAACCCTAAAACCCATAGATCGACTGGCGGCGTTTTCCAAGCTCGTTCCTAACCAGCCCGTTGCTCTGGCCACCCGCGGCGGAAGCGGGATTGCGCTGAATCCGCTTCATACGGGCGCCAGTGGCACGGTTTATGTCCCCAAGGAAGACGCCGCGCAGAAAATTGCGCAGGCCAAGGCCACTCTTGTGGCAGAAAGTAATCCGACGGCCATTCCCACCACTTTGCTTTCTCACAGCGATTTCTTCCAGGGCCTGACGGCGGGACCTGACGGTGTTTTCTACGCTACGGGTGGCGATTCCGATAAGGTCATTGCACTGCGCAGCAAAGACGGCAAGGCGCGCGTCATCCGTCAGTACATCCTGCAATGGCAATCTTTCCCCAGGAATCAGTATCCCTACCAATACCAGGGCGATCAGCAAAAGAAGTATCTGTTTTATCCCGACTCCGTAGTGATCGGCCCCGACAACCATCACCTCTATGTCACCGGTATGCTGGCCAATAGCCTGGCCCGCATCGATATCGCCAGCGGCAAAACGGATTATGTGAATGCGGGTCCCTACCCTTTTGCCGTCGCCCTCGCCGATCAGGGACAGCGACTGGTGGTGAGCGACTGGGGCAGCAACGGCGTGACCGTGCTGGATCGTCAAACCTTCCGGGTGCTCGGTCATGTCGCCACTGGCCACGCTGTGGGACCCTCTACTGTGGCCGCCGGCGTACATCCCAGCGCGATGGTGGCAGTGCCGGACAGCCCCGACGTCTTTGTCGCCGACGCCAACATCGACAAGGTGGTCGAGGTCAACACGCAGACGCTGCAGCCGGTGCGCATCATCAACGATAACCCCTACCGCAACGCGCCGCCCGGCAGTTATCCGGACGGACTCGCCGTCGCCGACGGCCGACTCTTCGTCGCCAATGCCGGGAACAATGATGTAGCCGTCTACGACGTGCATACCGGCCAACGCTTAGGACTGATCCCCACCGCGTGGTATCCCACAGCACTCACAGTAAACGATGGCGCCCTCTATGTGACCTGCGCCAAGGGTCTGGGCTCCGGCCCGAATCTCCAATGGCAGTATATTGGCAATATGATGCACGGGGTCCTGCAGCAGGTGGAACTGTCCGCACTCCCCACCCATCTCGCTCAGTGGACCCAGGACTCCCTCCACAACGATGGATTCGCCCTGTCTCAGCGCACAGCGCAGCACACGCAGGATGTCCAAACCACCGCCTTTCTTAAAAAACATATCCGCTACGTGGTCTTCATCCTGCGGGAGAACAAGACCTTCGATGAGGATCTCGGAGATTACCCAGCGGCCGGGAAGTGGGCGGACCCCCATTTTGATCTCTATGACCAGAAAGAACTGCCCAATCTATACAAGCTCGCCCATCACTATGCGCTTTTCGTCAACTTCATGGCCGATGGCGAAGTCACTGCGCAAGGGCATCAATGGGTGGACGGTGCCTCCGACTCCGATGTTGTCCAGCGCCTATGGCCCGAGTATTACTCCAATCGGGGCCTGCTCTGGAACGCCGGACCCGGCGGATCGGCTTCCTTGAAACCCAAAGCGCCCGGCGCCCACAACCCCTATCACTATGACGAGAAACTGGGGGACTTCACCAATCCGTGGATCAGTTATCCGGAACGTCTGTATCTCTTCAACGATCTCCTGCAAAGCCATGTGTCATTCGAGGACTTCGGTGAAGATATCACCCGCGCCCGGGATGGGGTGATCCGCTCAGCACTCAGGGCCCACGTGGCCAGGAGCTATCCCTCCTGGGACCGGATGATCCTCGACACCGACCGGGCGAGGCTGGCTATCGACTGGCTCCAAAAACATCCGGGGGCGAAATTCCCGCACTTTGTGTATATCTGGCTGCCCGACGACCATACCGCTGGTCTGGCGCCCTGTTACTACACCCCCGATTACTACGTCGCCAACAGCGATTATGCGACGGCGAAATTCATCCACTATCTGTCCACCACCCCGGAATGGAAGCACATGGTGGTATTCCTGACCGAAGACGATGCCCAGTCCGGCGCCGATCACATCAATGCGCATCGGACGCTGGCTCTGGCCATGGGTCCCTGGATCAAAAAAAGCGTTTTGGCCACCCATCTCTACTCCCAGGTCAATATCGTCAAGACCATTGAGGCGACCCTGGGGCTGCCACCCATGTCCCAGTGGGATGAAAACGCGGCGGTCCTCTCGGGGATATGGGCCAGGCATCCCCACTTCGCTCCAACGCCGAAGATCATACCTATTCAAGTCCCCGTCGCCTTCAATCCCGGCAAATGCGCGGATCGCACGCTCCTGCGCCGGGAGGCCGGTGCCACGGGTCATATCCTCACCCCGGTCTGGCTCAATGCGCATACCGGTCTCCATGGACGGCATCTGGCATCCATCGGTCAGCGGCATGCCTACACGCCGACCTCGCTGCTCAAGGTCGGCGGTCCAGAGCAGTTGAAGCAGGAGTGGATCGCGAGCAAGGGCATGAAAAACTATGACCGTTTCATGGACTACCTGCGTCACTACGCCCAAGCCCATGGGGTGACCATCGCCAGTTATGAAGCCAATGAGGGAAAGCTCCATTGAGTCCGGGCAAATTCCTCATGACCGATCTGCCCGATCAAGGACGTCTGCACAACAAGGACATTGAACACCCATGAATACATCCACGCTATCTTCCCCCATGCAGCCCGTACCATTAAAAAAGGATTATTTCGGGCGGGCACTGATTATCGGCGCGGTGCTGGAGGCGCTGATGATTGGCGGATTGATTTATTCCAATTGGTCCCAGCCGGTGACGATCAAGCCAAAACCGAGGATCATCGCGATCCATATGGTCCAGCCGGCACCGCCGAAACCCAAGCCGACTCCGCCGCCGCCAAAGCCCGTGGTACAACCAAAGCCGACTCCGAAACCGGTGCCCAAACCGACACCACGACGGGTTCCGCATCCAGTGCAGCATCATCCGTTGCCGCCCAAGCCGTTGCTCGCCAAAACGCCAGCTCCGCGGCTTCCGGTTTACGCGCCACCGGTGACGCCGCCTGCGCCGCCACCGCCACCGACACCGAGTCCTGCTGCACGGCAGGCCGCCATCGACAATTATGCAGCCATGCTGCGTGCGCGGGTCCAGGCCAATGCGCGCGTGCCTGACTCCGTCCGTATGATGCATGTCAGCGGCACCGCGGTGATCTCCTTTCGCCTGACACCATCCGGTCATCTGCTTTCTGCGCACGTCGCCCAAAGCAGTGGTATTGGCGCCATAAATCGTGCGGCACTCAAAGCCGTAGAAATCGCCAGTTATCCCCCATTTCGCAAAAAAATGCCCAAACACGACATGACCTTTAATGTGCAGGTGCATCTTTCCGCACGGGAGAGCTAATTATTACTTTTATCAGCTTGCCGTAACATGCCAAAGCGGATCTGACGATTGCAATATTCAGCGTCACCTGATAAGATTTTATCTGCGCATAACCGATTTATTTTCACAACTTATATCATAAAACTACGGGGTTTTTCATGTCTGAAGAGATCCAAGAATGGCCAAGAAGTACGCGATGGATACATATGGGATTTGCATTGGTAGTGACTTTTCTGCTTCTTAGCGAACTCGACATGAAGGCAATATGGAAAAAAGTTGGAGAGCTTCCATTTCGGCACTTGCTATTTCATGCACATATGTGGGTTGGCATGTTTGCGACGTTAGTTATTCTGGCGTTTTGGCTCGAAATTGTACGCATCAAGAAGCTGCGTTCGCACCTTTTCCCATATAGTGGAGAGTACTTAGAAAACATATGCAGCGATATAAAGGGGCTGGCAGATGGAAGACTGCCACCCAGTGGGATGCGAGGTGGTTTACCAGGGATGGTGCATGGACTTGGTTTGCTGGCCGTGACTGGCATGGCTATTTTGGGATTTGCAATGTTTTTCCTGATTCCAAATTATGGGGTTGCTGCGCCTATGGCTATTTATCAAATACCCAAGAAATTACATGACTTTCTGTCATCATTTGTCTGGCTATATTGGTGGGGACATATCGGCATGGCGGCATTGCATACCGTTAAGTCTCCCTCTGTTTTGCGGGTATTCAGACCTTAGAACGAAGTATTTTATCCCCCTGAAAGCCACTTTTGGAATGCTCCAGCAGTCTGTACTACCTGGAGGCATTCTTTCTGTGCGGCCTGCTGGCGGTGCAGGGAGAGTGGTGTCCCATATGGCTCCGCGTGTTTATTGAGCTGATTGGTTCTCTAAACGGTTCCTAGTGGTCACCACGCCGATAATATCGATGCTCATACCCGCGCCGACGATCTTCTCTGTACCGCTCACGGTCTCGGTACCTGTGCTCGTCGCGGTACCTAGAGTCGGCACGCTGACCATAGTGAGCCGGCGGGGGCATATAGTAACCGGAAGCATAATCCCGGCTGTCAGCAACCGCGCTGTGGGCAACGGAGAACGTGAGCCCCAAGAGAAGTAAAGGTGTTATCAATAGATGTTTTTTCATAAGGATTCCGCATATCGGAAAAAACATGCGTTAACAATGTCAGCCTGTCACTATTAACGCGTTGCATAGGATGGTTGGCAATCAGTGATCTTCACCGTGGTGCCACCCACCGCCCCTTCCCCCGTAATAACCTCCATAATAACCTCCATATGGGGGCGCTATTATACAGCCAGAAAGCATGGAAGCACCAACAAAAAGTAATACTGCCACATAAATCAGTCGTTTGAGTTGCTTCATGTTACCCATAAGATTCCCTCCATGCAATGACTGCAAACATCGCGTTGTGACGCTTTCTGCTAATAAAGTGTTCAGCGACCCGCTCCATCCACGCGCCTGTCACGGCCCAATAAAACCGTTTAGCGGATTAAATGTCAAGTTATTAATTAGCCTTGCTTTGGCTGCGCCCGGTGTCGGCGCTGGTTATTTGCCCAGCGCACGATTTGCATCCACAAAACACAAACCAACAACAGCCCGACGGCGACCAGGAGTGGCGGCATGCTAATGGCGGCAAAACCCATTACATCGCGCAAAAAAGGAATCGCCAGGACCGCCACGAGCACCGCACCCACACCTGCGAACATGGGTGCCAGCAATGGATTATTACCGCCCAGATTATGCAGCGCCGTATGGGTCAAGTCGCGATTGGCCAGGATCAACAGAAACAACGCAAGTACCAGGGCGGTGAACGCACTGATACGAATGTCTTCTTCGGCCCAGCCCAGAAGCTGCAACAATGCAGATCCTGCCAGAAGAATGACCGCAATCCCAAGGCCTTGTGCCAATGCAAAGCCAATGTTACCGGCGGCGAATGGGTTAGAGTTGAGTAGGCGCGGCGGTCGACACATGATGTCGGCTGCTGCGGGCTCAGCCTCGAACACTGTGGAACAGGCCGGGTCGATCAGCAGTTCAAGCACCGCGATATGCACCGGCAGCAGCAGGATGGGCCAATTCAGTAATGCTGGCAACAGCGCCAGCGCGATAACGGGTAGATGCACCGCGAAGACAAAGCGCGCCGCTTTGACGACGTTGTCGTAGATACGCCGCCCTTGTGCGATGGCGGCGACGATGCTGGCGAAGCTATCGTCCAGCAGCACCAAGGCAGCAGCCTCGCGGGCCACGTCGGTGCCGCGCTCCCCCATGGCGATGCCTACATCAGCAGCCTTGAGCGCAGGAGCATCATTGACGCCGTCGCCGGTCATCGCCACCACATCGCCAGTTTGCTGCAGCACCCGCACCAGGCGCAATTTCTGCTCCGGCTGCAGGCGAGCACACAGGTCCACCTGCAGCAGGCGCTGGCGCAGACCAATGTCATCCAGCGCAGCGATCTCGACGCCGGTGACAACCTCTGGCCGCTCGGACAGGCCGACCAGCCTCGCAATAGCCCGCGCTGTGGCAGGATGGTCGCCAGTGAGCATGAGAATGCGTATTCCCGCCGCTCGACATTCAGCAATCGCCGCGGGAACCTCGGGGCGCGGCGGATCAAAAAACCCGACCAGGCCCAGGAAGGTAAAATCAAAGTCGTGCTGGCTTGGTGGCCACGGCGCATCCGGGCTGCCTGCCTGCCATTCGCCCTTGGCCACACCCAGCACCCGTAGTCCCCGCCCGGCCATGGCTTCAACCTGACTCTGAATAGCGAACCGCGCCTCATCCGCCAGATGGCATAGATCCGCAACCGCCTCGGGGGCGCCTTTGGTGGCCAGCAAATGGGTGGCCGGTCGCATACCAGAAAACACCCGGGTTATGGCCAGGATGTCCGGCGACAGCTCGTACTGGAATTCGGGGCGGCGATCGTCGTGAATGTGCTCGGTGCCAGCCAGTTGCGAGTGACCAAAGATCTGGATGGCTTTTTCCATCGGATCGAAGGGATCTATCGGCGTTGCCAGCATGGCGAATTCGACGAGGAGGTGAAAGGTTTCGGACAGTTCGGTGCCCGGTGACGCAATGAAATTCGCATCACCTGCGGCCAGCTCCGCGACCTCCATGCGGTTTTGCGTGAGCGTGCCTGTCTTGTCCACCGCAAGCACGGTGACCGCTCCCAGCGCTTCAACGGCGGACATGCGGCGCGTCAACACCTTTTTTTTCGAAATACGCCAGGCGCCCAAGGCCAGAAATACGGTGAGAATGACCGGAATCTCCTGGGGCAGGATGGCCATGGCCAAGGCAATGCCCGAGAGCAGGCTCTCCAGCAGCGAACGTCCATCCCACAACCAGTTCACCAAAACCAGCGATATGGCCAACAACAGCGCGATCACCGTCAGGTTACGGATAAGTCTGCGCGTGGATTGTTGCAGGCCGGAGGTCATCTCTCCCGTTGTTGCCAAAGCCTGGCCAATGCGTCCCACCGCAGTGCCTGCACCCGTTGCACCGACCACCGCGAACCCCACCCCCTTGGTAACCAAGGTGCTGGCGTACAAGGTTGACGTGCCTTCACCGCCAGGTATGGCCAGCTCAGCGATCTTCGGATTGGGGAGCTTGTCCACCGGCACGGCCTCACCGGTGAGCAGCGACTCGTCCACCGTGAGCTGACCCTGCACCAGTTGCGCATCGGCGGCAATGCGGTCGCCCTCGTGCAGAACCAGGAGATCGCCGCGCACCACCTCGCGCCCGGCGATGCGCAGCTCCTGATCGTCCCGGATCACCAGAGCACGTGGCGCCGAGAGATCGCGCAACGATTCCAGCGCACGCTGGGTCTTGCGCTCCTGGGCCAGGGTGATGCCGATGACCACGAACACGAAGGCCAGCAGGAAGAGTGCTTCGGCACGGTCCCCCAGGAGCAGATAGATGCCGCCAGCCACCAAGAGCATCACGAACGTCGGTTCGACCAGGACGCCAAGCACGATGGCCAGGAACGTTTTTGGCGTGCTTCCCGGCAGCAAATTTGGACCATCCTCGACTAAGCGCTGCGCCGCAGTTGCGCGCGTAAGCGCCGTCAAGTGATGGGCGTCAGTTTGTGCCGTGGGGCGTGTGTCCATATTCAATGCACCATCTTGTTGAGCAACAGATCCAGGTCACGAGCGCAGTGCTCCAGACACCAGGGGGCGCCCACTTTTAGTGAGCCGAAATCTCCGCAAGCAACAGCATTAATGAAAGCGAGAATCGGAAGGCCACTTAGTCGGACTAAGTGGCCTTTTCAAAGCGCAGCGCTGCCGAATTCAGGCAATAGCGCAGCCCCGTTGGTGCCGGGCCATCGGGAAACACATGCCCCAGATGGCCATCACAACGGGCACAGCGGATTTCCGTGCGCACCATACCGTGGCTGGCATCGCGAATCTCGCGGATATGATCAGGCGCATAAGGCTCCCGGAAACTCGGCCAGCCCGTCCCCGACTCAAACTTGGCCGTAGAGCGAAACAGCGGCAGGCTGCATAACGCACAGACAAAAACCCCGTCCTCCTTTTCATACAGCAGTCCGCCACAGAAGGGCGGCTCCGTGCCATGCTCAAAGAGCACGTGACGCACCTCGGCCGACAAACCCTGCGCCATTTCTGCGCGCTTCCTGGCGTCAATCGGGGTCAAATCAAAACCAGCGGATGAACGGATCATTGCCATAATCTCCGTTAATTTTTGCGCAATAATTGCGGAAAATGCGCGTGCAGTTTTTCTACTTTCGGTAGTGCCACCGCACAAATATAGGGCTGATCGGGATGCTGCCGGGCATAATCCTGGTGGGTGTCTTCGGCGGGATAAAAATGCGTCAAGGGCGTGACTTCGGTGGCGATGGGTCCAGCAAAAACACCCGCCTGATTGAGTTGCGCCACATAATCCCGTGCCATCACCGCCTGCGCATCGTTCAGAGTAAATATGGCGGAGCGGTACTGCGTCCCCACATCATTCCCCTGCCGGTTGTGCTGCGTCGGATCGTGGGCCACCGCAAAAAAGACTTGTAACAAACGGCCAAAAGACAGCAGTGCCGGATCGTAGTGAATCTCTACCGCTTCAGCATGGCCTGTTGTGCCGCCGCACACCGCCTGGTAATTCGCGGTCGCCGCCGCGCCGCCCGTATAACCAGACACTACCCGCGTCACCCCGGCAAGGTTCAGATACACCGCCTCCACACACCAGAAACAGCCCCCCGCCAGCACCACCACACCCGGAGCTTCGGCGGCGGGATCCTCGCGGCTGGGAGCAGGAATCGTTAAAGCCATGACATGCACTCCATGAGCGCCCGTAGCCGCTTGATCCGGAGCGGGCATTGTCCCGAGCATAACCGCAAAATTTCACCAAACCAAATGTCAACAGGCGATGTGCCAGACTCCGGCGCATTTGCTAGTATTCACGTTCTGGCAAGATTCGTTTTGCAAAAATTCTGGAGAGTGGGTCATGGAAACTGAAGATCAGAGCAGCAAAACAAAAGGGCGCATTGGATTCAGAAAAGCCGCAGGGCTGCGTTTAGCGGCGCTGCTTTTCGGCCCGCTAGTGCTCGCCGGATGTGCAACCAGCCCAAATCTCAAATCTGCGGAGCATCTGGTGCAAAGCAACTTCCATGGCCAGGCCCATGTGGTCAAGGTCTTTCCCGGCCCCACCCCAAAGCTTACCGGTATCGTCGCCGAGAACAGTCAGCATCAGCAGGGCATACTCTGGATGTTGTCCAGCCGCTACCTCCTGCTCGGCCCGGTGATGAACGATAAGGGCCACGATATCACCCACGCTGCCACAAAAAAGTATCTGGCCCAACCCGGGAAGGTCCCTGCCGAACATATTGCCCCGGCGGCAATGAAGGCGCCGGGCTTCACGATAGGCCATGCAGGCCCGCTGATCGTGGTGTTTATGGATCCCAACTGTATCTACTGCCACCTGCTCTGGAAAGCGTTACAAGAACCCGTCGCCGACGGTCAGCTCCGGGTAAAGTTAATCCCGGTCGGCTTTCTGAAAGACTCCAGCGTCGCCAAGGCGGCCACGATTCTCGCCGCCAAAGACCCGGCAGCCGCCTGGGCGAATAACGAGAAGGGATTTAACGAGAATACCGAGGAAGGCGGCATCCAGCCCTTAGCGGATCTCCCCCCAAAGGACATAGCGGCCATCAACACCAACACCGCGTTGCTTCAGGCCAGCGGCGAAGAAGCGACACCAACCCTGCTTTTCTGTCAGAAGAATTCATCTGACGCCAACGCAACAAAGGATAAAACTGGCCCGCAGATGACCCTGGAACATGGCATCGCCATGCATGCGCTGCCCGCGCTGATCAGCTCGCTCGCTGGCAATGTGAGCGCGGATGGCTGCACACCCTGATCTCCGCAAGACTGGCCCACTTCAATACCGGGCGACTTCCCCCACAGGCAGCCCTTGGTTATATTCCGCTTATGCACAGTTCCACACATGATGATCTGGTCATCCTCGGCGGCACCTTCGACCCCATCCATTACGGGCACCTGCGCGCCGTGGAAGAGGTGCGGCAGGCCCTCGGCGTTGCACAGGTGATGCTGATCCCGGCCGGGCACCCGCCCCACCGCCAAAGCCCCTGGGCTGATGCCCGCCATCGTCTGGTCATGACCCGCATCGCCGTCGCCCACCATCCGCACTTCACGGTCAGCTCCTGGGAAGTGGAGCGGGAAGGACCGTCCTACACCGTCGACACCCTCACTGCCCTGCGCCAGCAACGCCCGGATGCGGTACTCGCCATGGTCATCGGCATGGATGCCTTTCTGCGCTTCGACACCTGGCACCACTGGCAGCGTATTCTGGACCTCACCCACCTCATTGTTACCGGGCGCCCCGGCTGGCCTGCCGCCGAATTACCGGAAGCCCTGCGCCAGGCCCTTTATCAGCGCCGTTGTGAAGATATCGGTATCCTGCGCCAGACGTCGGCCGGGCGTATTTTGTTTCACACGGTCACCGCGCTGGAGATCTCCGCTACCAGTATCCGCAGCCTGCTCGCCAATCATCAAAGTCCGCGTTTCCTGTTACCGGACGAGGTATTGGATTATATTGATGCCGAAGGGCTCTACCATAGCCCATAACCCAACACAGAGGATCATAACACTTTGGCGACAGCAGAAACCCTCCGCGACCTGGCCATCTCCGTTCTCGATGAACATAAAGCACTCGACATCAAGAGCATTGATGTCCGCAAACAAACCGACATCACCGACTATCTGATCATTGCCTCCGGCACATCCGACCGCCACCTGCGGGCGCTGGCCGACGCCGTGATGGCACGCATGCGCGAAGAAGGCGTAAAACCGATAGGCAAGGAAGGTCTCACTGTGGGCGACTGGGCGCTGGTAGATCTCGGTGATGTCGTCGTCCATGTGATGCGCCCGGAAGTGCGCGATTTTTACCAGTTGGAGCGGCTCTGGGGAGAGCTCCCGCAGATGCGTGGTCAAAACGAGGGGCGCTGATCCGCGATGCGCCTCTGGGTGTTGGCCATCGGCAGTAAAATGCCGACATGGGTAGAGGCGGGCGTCGCCGAATACACCGCAAGGATGCCTCCGCAATTGCGCGTCGAATGGCGCGCACTGCCGCTGGCGCGGCGCGGGCGCAGCGGGGACCCGGTACTCTGGCGGCGCGAAGAGGGCGAACGGATTCTGGCAGCAACCCCCAGTGGTGCCGAGCGGGTGGCGCTGGAAGTGGGCGGCAAGCGTCTGGACAGCGAGGCCTTAGCGCAGTGCATCGACACCTGGTTCGCCGGCGGGCGCGATGTGGCACTATGGATCGGCGGCCCCGATGGCCTCGATCCGGCCCTGCAAGCGGACTGGCGCTGGTCCCTGTCGCCCTTGACCCTGGCGCACCCGGTGGTGCACGTCGTGCTGGCTGAACAATTATACCGGGCCTGGAGCATTCAGGCCGGCTTACCTTATCATCGTGGCGGAGAGGAGTGACGCTGACGTGAACACGCTATGGAACCGAAGTCTCTATCCCCGCCTGGGGATGGCACTGGCCCTGAGTCTGGGTCTCAGCGCCTGCGCGCAGATGGTGCAAGTCAGCCCGCAACAGAGCGTCTCCGACGCCGTTGCCGTACAGGCGGGCCGGGAGCGCATCCTCTCCCTCTCGCCCGCGGTCAATGCGCGGCAACTGGCGCCGGCACAGAAGGCACTGAGCGCCGCGCGGGAAGCGGTGGCGCGCGGCGATTATGTGTATGCCGACCGCCAGACACTGCTTGCCAAGGTGCTGCTGGATAATATCCAGACCCGCCTGAATGCAGCAGCCAGCAGCAGCCAGCGTACCGTGCTGAAAAGTCAGATCGGCAATCTGCAAAGTCAGATTGCTACGACTCGCCAGCAAATCGACGCCACCAAGGCGCAGATCGCCAAGGAGGCCCCATGATGCGCACCCGTCACCTCATCGCCGCAGTCCTGCTCATTGCGCTGCCCGGTATGGCGGCAGCCGATACCGCCACCACGCAGACTTTGCGGCAAGCCCTCCAGCGCCTGCAAAATGCGCAGCGCAGCGGTCCGCCGATGCCTTCCGCCACCTTGTCCGGCTTGCACAGCAGCCTGCAGATGATGACTCGCGACCAGGTCAACCCGGCCCTTTTCCAGGTCGATCAGGCCATTTTTAATGCGCGCCTCGCTGGCCTCTACGAACAACGCCAACAGGCGGCAGAACAAAACCAGCTCAGCAGCCTGCAGCGACAGGTGCAGTCGTTGACCCGCCAGCACCAGTCGCTGCAGAACGAATACGGCAGACTGCGCGAACAACTAGCAAGTAAAACCATGAGCGGCGCCCAGACCCAGCATCTGCAAGCCGAAATCCAGCAGCAGCAGCAGATGTTGCAGTCTGAAGAGCAGCGCCTTGCCGGGCTGGCGATACAGCAGGGTGCCACACCCATCCCGGGCATATCCACCAGCCCGCTCACTGCGCAGCCCGGCTATGGCAAAGCGCTGACGGTATACGCCCAGGTCCGGGCCGCCAGCGACGGGGTGCATGTCACCATGCCGGTAAACAGCCTGTTCGGCAGCGACAATCAGCTTTCTGCGGATGGCGAGCAGCGTTTGCAGGCCATTTCCAGCATCCTCAAGCAGACGGCAGCCAGTGAAATACTGGTGCGGGTAGCGCCACAGCCCTTGGGTGCCAATGTTGCCACCCAACGTGCCGAAACCATCCTCCGCACCCTGCGCCGCAACGGTATCCCCGATAAGGTGCTGGCACTGGCTACCGGCGCCGGCCTCAGCACGGGCACGGCCGAACTGCTGTTGGTGAACGCCAGCCCGACTCCGTGACCCGCCTGATTCTCGCCTCGGCCTCACCACGCCGCTTGGCCCTGCTCCAGCAGTTGGGCTATGCGCCAGAGGTTTTAGCCACTGACGTGGATGAGACCCCACGGCCCGGCGAGACCCCAGACGCCCTCGCTCAGCGCCTGGCCCATAGCAAAGCACTCGCTGCGGCTACGGTAAGCCCGGAAGCCATCATCCTGGCGGCAGACACGGTCGTGGCGCTGGGTGATCGCGCCTTCGGCAAGCCCGGCAACTTCGAGGAAGCCATGCAAATGTATACAGTGCTCGGCGGCTTCTGGCATCAAGTGCATACGGCTGTCGCTGTTCTCCATCGAGGCCAGGTAAACCTGCGCCTGTGCAGCAGCGCCGTCCGCCTGCGCCCCCTCAACAGCGCGGAGATGCGTGTCTACTGGGACACCGGCGAACCAGTTGATAAGGCAGGGGCCTATGCGGTTCAGGGCATCGGCGCGGTCTTTGTCAGCGGCTTACAGGGATCTTACAGCGGTGTCATGGGTCTGCCCCTTTTCGAAACGGCGGAGATGCTTGCCGCTTGCGGTTTCTCCCCCCCTTGCCTCTCAGGACATCCATGAGCGAAGAACTGCTGATCAACGTCACCCCCCAGGAAATCCGCGTCGCGCTGGTGGATAACGGCGTCCTCCAGGAGCTCCAGGTCGAGCGCAGTGGTCATCGCGGCCTGGTGGGCAATATCTATAAAGGCATCGTCCGCCGCGTCCTGCCCGGCATGCAGGCTGCTTTCGTTGATGTCGGCCTGGAACGCACAGCCTTCCTCCACGCCGCGGATATTCAGGATGACAGCGAGGAAGTGCAAGGCGAGACGGACATCGAAACCCGTGCTGGCCACCACGAAGTCCGCAACGTCTGCGCCCTGCTCCACGAAGGACAAGAAGTGTTGGTGCAGGTCATCAAGGACCCCCTCGGCAGCAAAGGCGCACGCCTCTCTACCCGCATCACGCTGCCAGGACGTTATCTGGTTTACATGCCCTTTGTGCCGCGCATCGGCGTCTCCACCCGCATTGAATCGCCTGAAGAACGTTTCCGGCTCAAGGAGCAGCTTAAATCCGCGATCCCGCCCGAAGAGGCCGGCGGCTACATCATCCGCACCCTCGCGGAAGGCGTGGAAGAAACCGATTTTGCCGGAGATATCGATTTTCTCCGGCGCCTATGGGACTCCATCCGCGCCCGACTGGAGCGCAGCCCGGCCCCCAGCCAAATTCACAGCGACCTCAACCTCGCCATGCGCATGATGCGTGATGTGATGTCCGACAACATCCAACGGGTACGCATAGATTCGCGGGAAACCGTCGATGCCGCTCTGGCCTTTTGTCAGGGCGTCATCCCGGAAGTGGCTGATCGCATTGAACACTACAGCGGTGAGCGTCCGCTTTTCGATCTTTATAACGTCGAGGACGAAATTGAGCGCGCCCTGCAAAGCCGGGTCACGCTCAAGTCCGGTGCCTACCTCATCATCGACCAGACCGAGGCGCTGACCACGGTGGACGTCAACACCGGCGGCTTCGTGGGACGACGCAATCAGGAAGAAACCATCTTCAAGACCAACCTGGAAGCCGCCGCCGCCATCGCCCGACAGATGCGCCTGCGCAACATCGGCGGCATGATTATCATCGACTTCATCGACATGGAAGACGAGGAGCACAAACGCCGGGTCCAGCGTGCGCTGGAAAAGGGCATCCAGAGCGACCGCACCCGCTGCAACATCACCCAGATATCCTCTCTGGGCCTGGTGGAAATGACCCGCAAACGCACCCGCGAAAGTCTGCGCCAAACCCTCTGCGAGCCCTGCCCCTACTGCCACGGCCGCGGTTTCATGAAAACCGCAGAAACCATCTGCTACGAAGTCCTCCGCGAGATCGTCCGCGAAACCCGCGCCTACCCTGCCGAACGCTTCGTGGTTCTGGCCTCCCCGCAGGTCATGGAGAAGCTGTTAGACGAGGAAAGCACCAGCCTTGCGGCGCTGGAGGAGTTTATCGGCCGACCTATCAAGGTGCAGGCAGAGGCAACTTATACACAGGAGCAGTACGACATCATTCTGATGTGACATTTTTCAAGGTATCGCCAGCCACTGTTCCATCGGCAAGCGGGTCGGGGAAGGATTCGACCACCCGCCGCTGGATACCCTGGTCTTGGCAATGCCGGTGTCGTGGAAAGGCGCGTTGCGGCAATATAGCAAAGATATCATACTTCCTCGGAAGGGACTTCCTGATCTCCAAATGCTGCGGACTGTGGTGAACGATTCGGATCTTCCTTTCGCGAAAGCGCCATGTAGGTGACGCATGCAATAATCGCCGCCGTCAGGCTTACACTGACGAGGGCCGTACCATATCCGAGGCCGCCGAAGCGCTTCGGCTTGTCCGCCCAGTCGGCGAAGGACGCCCCTAGCGGGCGAGTCATGATGTAGGATAACCAGAATGCCAGGATGGGATTGGCTCGGAGAAAGCGGTAGGCAAGTCCGGGAAGGAGGAACAATATGGAAAACAGGACTCCGGATATGAAGTAACCCAGATCCAGACTGGAGGCCGTCATGTCTCCGGCAGCGGTCCCCAGCGCAAAGGTAGCAAGAACCGCTGCCCAGTAGAACATTTCTCTTCGCGGTCTATAAATGCTGTGGATAGAGAGCGTATTTTCAGATTTCTTCCACATCACAAAAATGGCTATCAGCATGGCCAGGAAGGCGGGTGTCGTGACGACATACGGTATGCCGAGCGCCACATGAATGGAATCCGCCACCATCGTGCCGAAGACGCTGACCATGGCGACGACGAACCAATAGACCCACGCAATATATTTCTTTACAGAAAACTGAAGAATGACGGAGAACAGAAAAACAAATGCCCCTGTCAATACGGCCACATAGGGATTGATATGAGAGACAAGATAATCAGACGTTGCTTCACCCATCGCAGTGGTGAGCAACTTCACCACCCAGAATAGCAAAGTGATCTCCGGGACTTTGTATAATACTTCCCGGTGGTTTTCACCGATTTCCATGGGCTGTATTTTTAGAGGCAGCGTCATATCCAAGTCATCCTATTCTTTATAACATCAACCTGGACCCCCATGCTGTATCTGGATGGGATATCCACGTATCTATTATTTTGGCAATTGCTTAGGCGAGAGAGCAATTTTAGGGAACATCCACCTAGCTGTAAAGCTTAACGCAACACCCGAACTCTACGATTGAAGATCAGAGATCAGCGCGCCGTCTTGTCACCGCCATTTCGGTTCACAACCATCATAAACGGCCCCTGAAACTGCATGATGTATGGGCCATTCAAATTCACCTGCAATTCGCCCAACAGATCTGCGAACATGAAAACAGATTTGCGTTATAAGAACGAGATAGGGACCACCGGAGTCATTTCAGGCAGGAATCCTTACATCGGGTGTTACCCGGCACAGCAGGAAAACTGGCTCACATCTTTATTAACAGTCTGCGCTGCGAGTTTGAGCCCTTCTACCATGGTCAGCGCTCTCTGCTCAACGCATACCACGCACAAAACTGATGGCCACCATGATCAGCATGATCACGATGTAGGTACGCAAGCCCCAGAAGGCTATCTGAATACCTCCCCGAATCGGCGCGCGGGTCAGTGGCTTGGGTTCCTGATGGATCTCCTCTTCCAGAAACGCCAGAAATTCCGGGGTCGCCGCGGAGCGAAAGTTTTCTTTGGGATACATGCAAAGCTCCTCAGGCGGATGGGAAGACGACGGTATAGCCATAAACGGCATTGGCCAGAATAAGGAAACCAACGATGGTGAACGCTGAATAATTCTGCCAGCGCCGGTTCACATAGCTCCCCATGATCTCGCGATCATTCAGCAGCATGAGCAAAAACAACATCGCCGCCGGCATGAATATGGATGCAATCACCTGCACGGTGAGGTTCAAAAACCCCAGGGGGATGTGGGGAATCAGGACCACCATGGCTGCCATGCCGGCGCTCAAAATGCCGGACAGATAAAAAGGCAAGGCCCGTTGTGGCTTGAGATTCAGACTCCGGGGGAGTTTAAGCGCTTCGCCCACTGCCCAGGAAGTGCTCGCCGTAATGGCAATGGCCGCAATCAGCCCGGACTCGACGAGACCCAGAGCAAACAGCGCGGTTCCGACACTGCCCAGACTGCTCTGTCGTAACAGGTGGAGGATCGCCTGTATGTCGAACTGAGCGGCATTGGTGTGCCCGTACGCCAGGGTACCCGTCAAGATGACAATGGCAATGGCGATGATCCCCATGGAAAGGCTTCCGAAGGCGGTATCGGCCTGGCCGCTGGGGATGTCATTGACCGTCAGGCCCTTATCAACGACCGAGGATTGCTGGAAAAAGAGCATCCACGGAGCGATCGTCGTTCCGAGATTGGCAAGTATGACATAGGTAAAGGCGCCTACCGCAGTCCCCACCGGGATGTGCCAGTTGCCCACTGCAGCAATGACCTGGCCCCAGTTCGGATGTGCCGCGATAGCCAGGGGCACAAAAACGATATTGCCTGCGGCGATCCACAACGCCAGCCGCTCCCAGGTGTGGTAATGCAAAAAGATCATAGTCGCTGCGACAAATATCCAGGCCAGCGTGACCGACAGAACCGGCGGCACGGAGAACACGCTCATGCCCACACGGATGCCGATAAACTCCGTCACCAGCGTCAGAATGTTCGCCACCGTCAGATCCAGCAGGGAAAACACCCCCCAGAAAGCGCCATAACGCCCCCAGATCATCTCGGCATGTCCCCGGTGAGTCACCGCGCCAAGACGCACGGTCATCTCCTGCACCACATAGGCCACCGGGATCATGAGCAGCAGGA
>Ga0315298_1004655_pt1 | contig 20294 bp, 17 predicted proteins | sample WHS_1_MG_FD_203077 | JGI IMG/M metagenome (GOLD analysis project Ga0315298, IMG submission 203077) | Extremophilic microbial mat communities from Washburn Hot Springs, YNP, Wyoming, USA - WHS_1_MG | ecosystem: Environmental > Aquatic > Thermal springs > Hot (42-90C) | place: USA: Wyoming...
GTTTTGCCGGTCGGCGGTGCAAATAGAGGGACAGACACGATATTTGGCCCGGGCCGCCAGACTCTTGACACGCCGGACCCGACCCAGCGCCGGTCGGACGGTCCAAGCCGGTTGTGGCGGCCAGATATGGGGACAGACACGATGTCCGGTATGCCGATCAGGAACGTTCAACGTCCAACGTTCAACGCTCAACTTTCAACGGGGTGACCGAAAAGACGCATGGTGGCCGGGATATATGGGGACAGACACGGTGTTTTGCCGGTCGGCGGTGCAAATAGAGGGACAGACACGATATTTGGCCCGGGCCGCCAGACTCTTGACACGCCGGACCCGACCCAGCGCCGGTCGGACGGTCCAAGCCGGTTGTGGCGGCCAGATACGGGGACAGACACGATGTCCGGTATACCGGCCAAGAACGTTCAACGTCCAACGTTCAACTCACAACTTTCAACAGGGTGACCGAAAGGGCGCATGGTGGCCGGGATATGGGGACAGACACGATGTTTGGGGACTGGCGGTGCAAATAGAGGGACAGACACGATATTTGGCCCGGGCCGCCAGACTCTTGACACGCCGGACCCGACCCAGCGCCGGTCGGACGGTCCAAGCCGGTTGTGGCGGCCAGATATGGGGACAGACACGATGTCCGGTATGCCGATCAGGAACGTTCAACGTCCAACGTTCAACTCTCAACTTTCAACAGGGTGACCGAAAGGGCGCATGGTGGCCGGGATATGGGGACAGACACGATGTTTGGGGGCTGGCGGCGCAAATAGAGGGACAGACACGATATTTGGGCGAGCGGGCTTTTGACCCGCCGGACCTGCTCAAGGGCCGGTCGGGCGGTCCAAGCCGGTTGTGGCGCCCAGATATGGGGACAGACACAGAATTTGGACGACCGGACTTTTGACCTGGCGGACCTGAGCAAGCGCCGGTCGGGCGGTCGAGGCGGGCTGCGGCACCAGGATATGCGGGCAGGCGCGATGTGCGGTATACCGATCAGGAACGTTTAACGTCTAACGTTCAACTCTCAACTTTCAACGGGGTGACCGAAAGGGCGCATGGTAGGCCGAATATGGGGACAGACACGATGTCCGGTATACCGGCCAGGAACGTTCAACGTCCAACGTTCAACTCTCAACTTTCAACGGGATGACCGAGAAGACGGATGGTGGCTGGGATATGGGGACAGACACGGTGTTTTGCCGGTCGGCGGTGCAAATAGAGGGACAGACACGATATTTGGCCCGGGCCGCCAGACTCTTGACACGCCGGACCTGACCCAGCGCCGGTCGGAAGGTCCAGGCCGGATGTGGCGCCCAGATAAGGGGACAGACACGATGTCCGGTATGCCGATCAGGAACGTTTAACGTCCAACGTTGAACTCTCGACTTTCAAAGGGGTGACGGAAAGGGCGCATGGTGGGCGAGATATGGGGACAGACACAGAATTTGGACGACCGGACTTTTGACCTGGCGGACCTGACCAGGCGCCGGTCGGACGGTCCAAGCCGGTTTTGGTGGCCAGATAAGGGGACAGACACGATGTCCGATATACCAATCAGGAACGTTCAACGTGAAACGTTCAACTCTCAACTTTCAACGGGGTGACCGAAATGGCGCACGGTGGCCGGGATATGGGGACAGACACGGAATTTGGGGGCTGGCGATGCAAATAGAGGGACAGGCACGATGTCCGGTATGGACCAACTATGGGGACAGACACGAGGTTTGGACGACTGGACTGTTGACCCCGTGGACCTGCCAAAGCGCCGGTCCGGTGGTCGAGGCCGGCTGTCGCACCCAGATATGGGGACAGACACGATGTCCGGTATACCGATCAGGAACGTTCAACGTCCAACGTTCAACTCTCAACTTTCAAAGGGGTGACCGAAAGGGCGCAGGGTGGGCGAGATATGGGGACAGACACGATGTTTCACAAGATCTTTCTTGATTGTGCAGCCGAGTGGTTGGCTACCGCAGCCATCCCTTAATCAGGAACAGGTAAAGGCACAGCACCATGCCAAGACAAACCCCAAACGCCACCTGCGGCAGCGTGAAAGGCCATGGGTTGTCGGCAAGGTTCATCCCGAACAGGCCGCCAACCACAGCGGGAATCAACCCCAACACGCTCACCACAGCCAGCACGCGCATCACGCGGTTTATCTCAAACGAGACAACGTTCAGATGAAGATCAATCAAGGACAACACGCTCTCGCGCAGATTCACCACCGTTTCGTAAAGGAAATCGGCGCTTTCGGCCAAAAGCCGAAATTGGGCAGCCTCTCCTGCGCCTCCGCTGGGAAGCGTGACGCGTGATTCTGCCAGCGCGCTGAGTATCCCTTTCAACCGCCACAAGTCTGACTGAGCTGTGGCCAGCTCCTTCTTCAGGCGGAAGCATTGCTCAAAGAACGGCGGACGGCTTTCGCGCACCGGCACCTCTTCCAACGCGCGCAATTCGCTTTCGAACCTGCCGACAAGTTCTTCATTGCGGTCCAGCACAGCCCTGACGAACGTGCACGTCATGCGGACGGGAAATGGAAGCGCGGGCAGAGCAATTTTGGACAACGCATTCGCTACCGCTTGCATCAGACCCGTGGGGTGTCGCGAGAGGGTGAAAACCATCTGGTTGGACACCAACAACAGCAGACCGGTTCGTTCGGACGTCGCATTCGCTTGTGGTTCGGGCATCGACACAAAAAAAGATGCAAAACTTTCTGTCGAGTCCAGATGCGGATAGCTGGTGCCAGTCAGATGCGACTCCAGATAGGAGGGTGTGATACCCAAAGCCGATGCAAGGTCTCGAATTTGCTCCGTACTCAGGTTGGACACGTGGTACCATTCTTCGCCGGGCGACCTGGTCCACTGGAGAAACTCCTTCCATGTGGCCGGTTGCAAGGCTGGCGATCTTTCGATTCTCAGCACGGCAACCCGCACTGGTCCGATAGCCTGTGTTTCGGCGCGACGTTTTTCTTCGCGCACTACAACGCCGCTGGCACGCAATCCAAGTGCAACAATACGAATCAGCCTGAGCAGTCGTAGAACCGGCGAAGAGCGCAGCACCGGCGAGATTTGAGGGAACAACGTGGCCAAAGGCAGAATTATCGTCAACAGATCGAGCAAACGCCACGGATTCCTCAAGAAGGCTACCCGGTCAGGCGCAGTCGCCAACGCCAGGCCATACTCGATACCAAATATGCCCACGATGCTCCATTGGGCTGTCGCCAACACGGATTCTGTATGCGTGCTGGTGACGAAAAGCATCGGAATCAGAGTTAAAGCCGCAGCGGCGATGGCAAGGAATCCGAGGGAACCCTCGCTCAAAATCATCTCTGCGATCTTTGCCGCCCAATGGCGCGATTTGAATGGCAGTTCGCTGTGCAGCATGACAATGGGAATTTGTGCCCTTTATGCGACCGCTTTGTGTCGCGGTCGTCTCACTCAGAGCGAGCTAATCTTGCAGAACAATCGCGTTCAGGGGACTTTCCAGTTCGCAACCACTGAGAAACCTTTGCATGTGCCACAGCCTCTGCCCACCCGACAACAGCGTCAAGTCGAAACAGAATGAGGGGACAGACACGATATTTGGCCCGACTCTATTCAGATGGCCGGATTACACCGGAGGGACTTGAACGCATGCCAGAGTTTCATTCAGGGAATAAAGTGGGCATTGAAGTTGCAATTGTGTTCTGCCAGCAATCCCTTTTTTATTGGGGTCTGAATGCTGAATCCGTGGGGGCTCACGGCCGGAGTGTTTCCCGTAGATCAAGCAGATCAGGAAGTGAACCTTGAGAAACAAACCTGCAGCCTGATCTGTTCCAACCAGGAAATCTCACCGGAACAAAGCTCTTGGTGTATTTGGCCGGTGCGCTGGTGAGGTTTCCGCAAGGCGGCTCAAAACAGTGAGCGCTGCCCGGCCGGTTTCAGCCAGTCCCGGATCAAGACGCCGATCGCAAACGCGATTGCGCAGCCCGCTGCCAGAACCGGAATGTCCAAACCACCCCACTCGCGCAACCCCAAGTTGTATTTCAAAAACTCGGGCAGGTGCTTGTATAATGCGTATGCGAACCCGCCCACCAGCAATCCCAACCCTAGCGCGTCGATCAAACCTGCAGCCAGGATTTTTCCGCGACGCAGCGCGCGAAGTCCAGCCTCGTATTCGGCTCTGACCTTGCTTACTCGTTCGAGAGGTAGTTGGGTGGGAGCGGCCCCACCTGTCTCAACGCGGATGCGTTGCCAAAGCCGTTCATTGAAGTCGGCTGAGAGCTGCGGTTTACGAATCTCGCGGGAGAGCGTGTGATCAAGTGACTGCAGATCTGCCAAAGTTTGCCGGCACTGGGCGCACTCGGCGAGATGTGCAATCAGCAAAGGCCGCTTTTCTTCGGGCAGCGATCCTTCCGCATGCTCCAGCAACCAGGGTTCGAATTCTGCGCATCTCATGGTTTCACCAGTTCACCCGGGATTCTTCCATGCGGATCAATTTCAGGAATTCAAGTTTGGCGCGATGGAGGTATGTTTTTACCGTGCCCAAGGGAATACCAAGCATGTCAGCCACAGCGTTGTATGACTTGTCCTCGAGGTAGAAGAGCACGATTACGCGTCGATAGTGCTCCGGCAGCTTGCCAAGAAGAGCTTGCACGTCCAGAGCGTGACCTAATTCGCCCCCCGGCATCTGCGAGCTGACTGTGGAATCGACCTTGTCCTGAATCTCCGGGTCAGACATTGACACGGTCGCTCGGGCTGCGCGCCGCTTCAGTTCGGTAAAGCAAACGTTCCGGCTGATGGCATAAACCCACGTCGAGATTGACGCCGTCCGTCTGTAACCCGGCAGCCCCTTCCAAATCCGCAACAGAATTTCCTGGGTCATATCTTCCGCCGTGTGCTCATTGCGCAGAATGCCAAACGCCAGTGTGAAAATGCGATCGCGATACTCGGCTACCAAAACCTCGAATGCCTCGCGATACCGGCCTTCTGCAAGATGCCGGTGCAGTTGGTCCTCTGCTGATTGCTGTGTATCCCTTGGGATACTGGCAACTGGATCGTTCGCATCCACGGCGATATTTACCTAATGAGACCTGACAAGCCGCGTTACTGTTTCAACTATTTCCATTTATCGAGCATGGCACTTCTGCGTGGTAATTCCAGAAAAAGTCGAAACCTGTTGCGTGAATTCGAAGTCCAAACGTATGTGGCGATCGTAGCTGACCGCCAAACCTGCTGACAAACAACAGTGTACCAGAAAAATGAATATACCGAACATTATCGCCGTGTTGATACCCATCGTCGGCATCGTGATGGGTATTGGACTCGCCATGCTCTCAGTGTATCTTCAATACAGCAAACGAAAGGAGATTTTCGCCCTTTACCACCAGGAACGCATGGCCGCCATAGAAAAAGGCGTTGATTTGCCCCCCCTGCCAGAACAGTTCTTCACAGAAGACTCGAAACGGGTTTCCCCGAGCCACCGACTTCTTGTCGGACTGGTCTGGCTGTTTGTCGGCCTTGGTTTTTCTGGCGCGTTCGTGGGTGCCGGAAAAAGCGATGTCGCATGGTACGGACTGATCCCAATTGGCATCGGTCTCGCAAACCTCATCTATTACTTCCTCGTCGGCAAAAAAGAGGCCGAAATGATCGAGAACGAGATGCGAGCGCGCCTGACGCAAAACCAAACCAACAGGTCTGTCTGAGGGACGGAACAACTCGAATATTTTTCAGCGCGGCGCAGGCGCAACCGAATGACCCGGCGAGCTAAAGGCGTTAATTGCAAGATCGGCGATGTGCCTTGCCACGCTGCTCGGGGTGAGAACAGTTCCGTTGCTGACACGCGCAAGCGGTTCGCAAAAACATCGGGCGCCGCGCGATTCGCACGGCGCCCGGGTGCAATCCGGAACCCAATTTCCCAGGAAAAAGATGCCTATCTTGTTACCGTAATGCTCACAGGTTTGCTAAGCGCCCGTGCTCCGAATTCATCAGTAGCGCTTGCGTAGATGAGGTACATGCCCCGGGGCACGTTCTCCCATTTGCAAGTGAACTTCGAATCCTGAGATTCCTTCACTGTGGCAATCGCTCTGCCGTTCGCATAAAAAGTCACGTGATCGATGGCGTTATCGTCAGGATCGGTAACCTCGGCCACCAGTTCAATCGCAGAGCCCGCTTTGAATGTGTCACGGGTTTTCGGCGAAGTAATCACAACCACCGGCGGTCGGTTCACAGCTTTGAACACGAATGTCGCTGTGGCGCTCAACCCGAACTGGTCTGTTACGCGCACTCTGATCTTGTGCACTCCCTCTCGAACATTTACCAAGGTCGCCTCATAAGGACCTTCCGTAAACTCTTTCAGCAACTTGTTGTCGGCGTAAAACTCCACCTTCGCAATCGCACCTGAGCCCGCGGTCACTTCCGCGGCGACTTTAACGTCTGATCCTGCGGGTACAGATGTTTCCGTCGGGCTGGTTATTTTGACGCTTGGGAAGGTGGCTTTGACAACGATCTTGACCGCGCTCGAGAGTGTCGATTTTCCGAATTGATCCACGGCCCGGGCGAAAAGATCGTAGGTGCCGGGACGCGGGTTCACCCAATCGAACTCGAAAGGCGCTTCTGTGTCAGCTCCAATGCAATGGTCGTCCGCGTAAAAACTGACTTTCGCCACGGTATCGTCGGTGTCTGTTGCTTCAGCGACCAATTTGACCGTGGCAGGCAGTTCGAACACCTGAACACCGTCGGCGCCAACAGTGCCGCCTGACACAGTCAGTGATACTTTGGGAGCGTTGTCATTGTAAACGTCGTCAATCAGCCGAACCGTGGCTTTCGCATGACGTCCAATCACGTAATTGTCATTGGCTTCGATCGCCAGGACCACGGTCTTGTTTCCGCGATTGGCCGGATTGACCTTTGGTGCGATGACAATGTCGGTCGCGGCAAAACCAGCCGGGATTTCAACAGCGCCGGTCAGTGGATTCCCGCCCGCTCCGACATAGTCATCGCCGTTTTTTGCGGTACCGGCAATCGTGTACTTCAGTTCCAGCGCTGCATCAAAAGGCCCAGTACGAACCACAGTGAAAGCCGCCGTGCTCGCGTCAGTAAGACCTGTCGGGTCCGTCGCCAGTATTTCGACGATCGGCTTAACGACCGGCTCCGGGATTGGCGGCGTCGGTGGAGTACCTCCCTCGTCTGCAACAGTGCACCACCCAAAACTCAACAAACTCGCCAGCAAAACAACCCTGTTCGCCTTTGACATACTCAATCCCTCCAACATTTGTTTCGTGAACAAACACATTCATTTGCGCACCTGCCATCTCAGGTGTTCAGCACGCTTGCCAAGCAAGCGGCCAAACTCAACCTCCACATTTCGTTCCCTTGCCCGGGGAATCGGAGGCAAGTGCATACGACACTACACTGTATTATGGACAGCACGGCCCATGCCGTTCCTCCAATCTTGTCCTGTTGACTCGGCACGGCAAGGCCGTGTGGCTGCGCTCGCCGCGCAATTGCTTGTTAGCCAGAAATTAACAGTGATTGTGGCATTCGGGCTGTCATCCTTTTGCCTTCGAAGCTTTATGCAATGGCCTGCTTTGGGTCTGCAGCGAATTGGGGACTTTTCCCCACCTTGCGCCGCTATACGCAGTAGTGGCGGCAAAGCGCCGAGCTTGCAACGGATGCCTTTATCTCGCCTTGATCATTTGGTTGCGGCTGCGCCGCGCTGAGCTCCTTGCTGAACAGGCAAGGGGTTGCCATTCAGCGCGCCATTGCGGCAAACGCTTCGCGCATCCGCGCAAGCCACTCGGGCACGGCTTTCATGGGGTCCTCGGCGGCTTCGTACTCGAGGGCCACATAACCCTGATAGTTGGCTTCGGAGAGAATCTTTATGACCCGCATGAGGTCGGTTTGTTCCTTGCCTTTTCCGCGGCGATTGATCTCGACCTTGAGCTGGACATTGACAGCATACGGGGCCAGTCGTGCCATGTCATCATAAGGATCGGCTTCGCCGTAGAAATTGCCCGTGTCGAGGTTCACGCCCACCCATGGACTTGAGACCGCGCGGATTATGTCCAAAAGGTCCGAAACCTCAGAGACGATGCCGCCGTGATTTTCCAGTCCAAGCCAGACACCCTTGGTTGCAGCGTATTCACCGCAGATTTCCAATGCGCTGATGCATTGGCGTTTGGCTGTGGCGCGGTCTATGCCGCCGCGTGGGTTCCCGGCAAACACCCTGATATGCGGCGCGCCAAGAAAAGCAGCGTTGTCAATCCAACGCTTTGTTTCACTGATTTCTCGATCCAGATCTGGCCCGTCCGGTTGCGCAAAATTGTTGCCAACGGCGGTCCCGCTGATGGCCAGACCGCGCAGAAACGCGCGCCGTTTCAACTCGACAAGGTAATCGGTTCCAAAGTTCTTCTCGAAATAATAACTGGTCAGTTCCGTTCCATGGCAGCCGTGATCGGCACAAAAGTCGATGAAATCGAACAGAGTCATCCGCTTGGCCACGTCCGTGCTGGTCAGTCGATCGCGAAATGAATATGCCGCAAGGCTCAAAAGCAAACGAGGCTTGCCCTTTCGCGAAATCGGATCGCGTGCGAGCGCTTGTGCGCCAAATGGTCCAAGCGCTCCCACAGCGGCGCTCGCACCGATCAGATTGCGGACGAACTGACGTCGGGTGACAAAGGCTGACGTTTGGCCCTGTTCTGAGGTGTGATTTTCAAGTTCGGCATTCATATCGACATAATTCACCACGTCTGCCGCCGGCGCTGGTTTGCCCGCAACCGGGGGCTCGTTCCTCCGGAAAACGCCTCGGACAGAACTGCTATTTCTTCGGCGCCGTAACCATCGGGAAATCGTCGGTCCGGAATGGTGACGCAGGCAACCCGTCTTTGCTCCAGAGATTCACAACGGGATAATCAGCCCAGCCGTACCGCACAGCCACAGGATTTGGCACCTCCGGACTGCTTACGACTACTTTGTCAGGCCCCACTATCTCCGCTTTTGCCCAGACGAATTTGCGGTCTGGACCTGCGATTGCGAACCCGGTCAACTCCCCGCCGCGCGCCTCAAGGCCGCTGCCGACTCTCTTGAATTTGACGACGGCTTTGCCGCCCTGGAATTGGACGGAATCGTAAGCGGGGCTTAGTCCGTTGATCCGTTCTCGGTACGCGATGACGCGCGCTGCCAGCGCAAGCCGCTCGCCGACGGGCACCTTCTTGGTCGGGTGTATGTCGTCCTTGTCACCGACGTCTGTGATTACCGCAAGGCCAATCTTTGGCAGTGTTTCGGCCACGATACACTGCGCTTCACGCAGCTCCGCCCAATCACTCTCGGTTGGCGCAGCGGTGATTTCGCTGATTGGTCGCTTGCGGTTCTTGTCCCAAGGCGCCAACTGGACCGCAAGAAAAGTGAAATCGCCCTGGCCCCAGTCACGCCTCCAGTTGCGAATCATGTCGGCAAACAAACGTCGATATTGAAACGCGCGCCCGGCGTTGGATTCGCCCTGGTACCAGATTGCACCGCGTATCGCGTACGGGATCAGAGGCGCTATCATGCCGTTGTACAACTCGGTTGGACGCCATGGCTCCCATGGACGGCCTTTTTCGAATTTTTTGCCTGCAGCTTCGGCCTCGGCTTTCTCTTTCTGCCACTGAGCCAGAGCTTTCTCGTAGTTGCGGCGGGTGACCTCATATGATCCGAGAATGTCACGTTTCCATTCCGGGTCATTGGCCAGAACATCGTAACTCATCCAGACTTCGGCTGGCGAACCGCCCCATGAAGTGTGGATCAGGCCAACAGGAACACCCCGGTCACGTTGCAAAGCACGACCGAAATAATAGGCCACAGCAGAGAAACCCGGCACCGTGTCAGGCCCGCACTTCTGCCACCTGCTGTTCACGTCATCCATGGGCGCAAGTGCTCTGACCTTTGGCACGGTGAACAACCGCAGGTTCGGGTTTTCGGAAGAGTCAATGTCGGGCTTGGAATTGTAAGCAGCTCTCAATGGCCATTCCATGTTTGACTGGCCACTGCAGACCCAGACCTCGCCTACAAGCACGTCTTCGAGTGTTATTTGGTTCTTCCCGGTTACAGTGAAACGGTCGGGCCCGCCTGCGCGCAGGGGCTTGAGCCGTACCCGCCATTTTCCGTCGGCGGCTACAGTGGCCACCTTTTGATTGCGAAACTCGACTGTGACGCGTTCGCCGTTGTCGGCCCAGCCCCAGACCGTGACCGGAATGCCCTGTTGCAGAACCATGTGGTCGCTGAACACCGCAGGCAATCGCACGTCGGCGTTCAGTACCCACTGGGCCGCCAATGCCAGCCAAAGTGCAATCACAAAGACCAGCGGCGCTTTGGCAAAACCGGACTCGCGTTTGGATCCAATCGTCAAAGACGAGGAGTAGAAACCGTGTGACATCTGAAAACTATCGTTGTTGCGCATGCCAAAGATTCGTCTCGAACCGTTCAAACAGTCAATCCAGAATGCACGGTCAAATCCGCGCCCAATCGACACCACGGTGCCGGGCAGCCGGGTTCCAGAGTGCGATTTCGCCGGCTTGAGCTGCATTTGGCGTGGATTTCGAGAAATCATGGTTCGTCGCTCGCCGAATACAGTGCCATGCTCGAAGTCCAAAATCTCACACCAACTGCCGGTCTCCATTTGCGCGTTGAACGTTGCGCGTTATCACCAGGAACACCTGACCAACACACCGATTGGGAAGGTTCAAAGTTCAACGCACAACTCTCAACGTTCAAATTACAACGCACCTTCGGCGCGATGTGTACGCACGACTACAAGTATGGGATACATGTAGCAATCGGGAACCCGCGCAAACAGCGGGTTCGTCAGTCTGTCTTTCTGACGTAAACCTCCGACCCGCTTTGTCGGAATTCCTTTGCCTTTGCTTTGAGGCCGTTCTGAATTGCTTCTTTTTCGGCAATGCCGTGGGTAGCGGCGTAATTGCGAACTTCTTCGGTGATTTTCATTGCGCAGAATTGTGGGCCGCACATCGAACAGAAATGAGCAAGTTTCGAGCCTTCTTTTGGAAGTGTCTCGTCGTGGAACTGACGCGCAGTCTCAGGGTCCAATCCAAGGTTGAACTGGTCTTCCCACCTGAACTCGAATCGCGCCTGACTCAGTGCGTTGTCGCGATATCTGGCGCCGGGATGACCTTTCGCAAGGTCTGCTGCATGCGCGGCGATTTTGTAAGCGATCACGCCCTCTTTGACGTCTTTCGGGGTTGGAAGGCCAAGGTGCTCTTTCGGGGTGACATAGCAGAGAAGCGCCGCGCCATACCATCCGATCAGCGCTGCGCCGATGGCGCTCGTAATGTGGTCATGGCCGGGTGCGATGTCAGTCGTCACCGGGCCGAGCGTGTAGAACGGCGCCTCGTGGCACCATTCGAGTTGATTGAGCATGTTCTCTTCGATCAGGTTAATCGGCACGTGGCCGGGGCCTTCGTTCATCACCTGTACTCCGTGTTTCCATGCGCGTTCGGTAAGTTCGCCCTGGACTTTGAGTTCAGCGAATTGCGCCTCGTCGTTGGCGTCCGCAATCGAGCCCGGTCGCAAGCCGTCGCCGATACTGAACGCGACGTCGTACGCCGCGCAGATTTCGCACAGTTCGTCCCAATGGGTGTAAAGGAAATTCTCTTCGTGATGCGCAAGGCACCATTTCGCCATGATACTGCCGCCCCGGCTCACAATGCCGGTCACGCGCCGCGCCGTCAGAGGAATGAACCTCAATAACACTCCAGCGTGGATCGTCACATAGTCCACGCCCTGTTCTGCCTGTTCAACAAGCGTGTCACGAAAGACTTCCCAGGTAAGGTCTTCGGGGTTGCCCCCGACTTTTTCCAGGGCTTCGTAAATCGGGACCGTCCCGACCGGGACAGGAGAATTCCGCAAAATCCACTCGCGCGTGGCGCGGATGTCACGGCCTGTCGAAAGGTCCATGACAGTGTCGGCACCGCATTGGATTGCCCAACGCATTTTCGCGACCTCGTCATCAATCGATGATGCAACGGCGCTGTTGCCTATGTTCGCGTTGATCTTAACCAGGAAACTGCGCCCGATAACCATCGGCTCCAGTTCCGGATGATTGATGTTTGCCGGAATAATGGCCCGACCGGCAGCAATCTCGTCCCGCACAAACTCTGGTGTGATACGTGCGGGCAAGGGCCGTGGAAATCTTCTAAAGACAGCCGGCATCAACTCCTGCAGAAGTTGCGTTTCATGCGGATTGCGGTCGGTCCCGGCGCCGACTTCCAATGGTTGATCGGCTCCGTTTCCGGACTGTTCGCGGAACAACTCCAAGCCTTGGTTTTCCCTGATCGCGGCAAACTCCATTTCCGGCGTTACAACGCCGCGCCGGGCATATTCAAGCTGAGTTACACAGCGGCCGGATTTCGCACGCAACGTGCGCCTGTAACTGGCTCGTGGCAACGCAGGCTGTTCAACAACAGATTGACCCTCCCCCGAAACATGTCCTGCGACACCCGAAAAACGCGCGCCGTCCCCGCCCGAGTTCTCGCGACTGATTTCGATCACATCACCCCGCGCCAGAATCCATTCCAGCCTCAACGGCGCCAATCCAACACTCGGGTTCCCGTGAAATTCAGGGTCTCCCCATGGACCGCTCGTGTCATAAACGACAACGGGCGAATTGGTCCTGAGTTTTCCGTCCGGAAGACGCGTGGGCGTAAGCGCTACTGCACGCATTGGAACCCGAATGAACGGGTGCAACCGACCCTGCACGTAAATGCGTTTCGAAGCACCCGGCGTCGCGTTCATGTGTTCCTGATCAACAGTCTTGGAATCACTCATTTCTTTGGGCGGCCCGAAAGCCGCATTGATCTTATGCCTTGTCAACAAGCCAAACAATTCGGCCAACTCTTCAACAACTCTGTCTCACTGCGTTCCGGGGCGTAGCAGCCGAAATGCAGGTTTCATAGGCCCTGAAGCCGGTGGGAGAACGTCAAGTGGGGGCTGAAACCCCGAGCGGTTCAAACTTCGTTCTCCCTACGCCAGCATTGCCTGGGTCAGGTTCAACGGGTCGGCAGGGTTCAACTGCTGCCCTCTCAGCTTCGGCTTGCGACACAACCTGTCGCGAGCCGGTTTGCTCCCCGGAAACTGAACGCCGCTGTCACAAGCTGTTACAGATCGGCTCGGATGTTGACCACACATGGGATTCAGCGGCCCATCCCAATCGCACGCGTGCCTCAAACATCCGGTTGCCTGAGTATATAATCCTCCGCCGCTTCAGGGTCAAGTTATGGCTTTGATCCAGCAAAGGCGCAGCCGAGAATACTCGCGCCGCTCGAGCGCGTTTGAGAAAGCAGCGGAGCCCAACTGCGCTGGAGCGCGGTCATCCCCGGTTACACCAGTCAACCGCCCGGTCCAGCGACCTGTTCCGGCCTGGCAAGTCTGGCGTCCGAACGTTGACCGATCGTGGCGGCAGAAATTTCGTGCCTGTCCCCGGCGCGCGAACTCCGTGCCTGTCCCCATATTCCGCCAACCATGCGCCCTTTCGATCACCCCATTGAACGTTGAGAGTTGAACGTTTCACGTTGAACGTTCCTGATCGGTATATCGGACATCGTGTCTGTCCCCATATCTGAGCACCACAGCCGGCTGGGACCGTCCGACCGGCCCCCGGTCAGGTCCACCGGGCCAAGAGTCCGGTCGTCCAAACTTCGTGTCTGTCCCCATATCCCGGCCACTGTGGAATGGTTTGTGAGGTGGGGGTTGGAGCATCGTGAGCTTGTTGGTGTGCGGGTCGATTTCTTGAGTTTTGGACATGGCGCGCGCTGCGGAGCCGGATCAGGGCCGATGATGCAGGTGGCGCGGACGTTGCGGGCGTACCGGGAACTAATCTTGAACTGGTTTCGGGCCAAGGGTGAGATTTCAGCGGGTGCTGTTGAGGCTCTGAACAACAAAATCAGAGTGGTGACCAGAAGATCGTATGGTTTTCGCACGTATCGGGCGATGGAACTTGCTTTGTATCATAACCTTGGGCGATTACCAGAGCCACCATGCACCAACAGATTCTGCTGAGGAGGCCACAAGATTAAACATCAGAACTTCAGTCCGGCGAAATCGCGCAATCGCGGAGTTACAGAGACTTCACAAACACACCCAACAGCGCTGTTGAGACAACCTCGGACTCTCCTCCCCTCTAACATGTTCAATTTCTCCTTACCGCATAGGATGGCATTGCGGCTAAACTCCAGTCATAAGAGATGCTTGACACATGTGTTTGTCTCGGCCGAAACTTCTGGCCGCTTGGCCCCACCAGTGCGATAAAGAACGCCTCTGTCGATAAACGGGGGTGTGGGCAATCAGTCCAATTAGTACGGCAGTGTCCCAATGAAAGTGGCCAAACCGCTCCCAAGCACGACCTCCACCGCCAGCATATACCGAGTCATTTTTATGGCCTGCGCAGCAGTTTCAGCACTGTTGTGCCGAACAGCCGCTGCTAATCTACCCGAAGAGGTGTCAAAAGGCGCGTTTGTTGACGTCGCACCTTGGGGCGAGCTTGTCGTTGCCTCAGACGGCCGGTAAAGAAATCCAATGGGACGACCCCCGCGATATCCATCAGGTCGGTCTCGCATTCACTGAGCCTTTGAAAGACGCGCCGACAGTGAAACTGCAATGGTGGCAATCTCAATGGCCCCACCGCCGTGTCCCACCTGACCGACCTTCCGGAGCAGGTGAATAGGGCTGGGCACATTTGGGAGACCATTACCAATGTCAGTGGATCACTGCCGATGGCAACTGGAAACACCGCTCCCAAAAAAGGGGACAGACACGGAATTTGGGCGACCGGACTTTTGACCCACCGGACCTAACCAAGCGGTGGTCGGGCGGTCAAGGCCGGCCGCGGCACCCAGATATGGGGACAGACACGGAATTTGGGCGACCGGACTTTTGACCCACCGGACCTAACCAAGCGGTGGTCGGGCGGTCCAAGCCTGCCGCGGCACCCGAATATGGGGACAGACACGATGTCGGTATGCCGATCAGGAACGTTCAACGTGCAACGTTCGACTCTCAACTCTCAACGGGGTGACCGAAAGGGCGAATGGTGGCTGGGATATGGGGACAGACACGCAATTTGGGCGCCCGAGTTTTTGGCTGGCCGGACTTGTCCAAGGGCCGCTTGGGCGGTGGAGGCTACCGGGGCACCCGAATATGGGGACAGGCACGATGTCCGGTATACCGATCAGGAACGTTCAACGTGAAACGTTCAACTCTCAACTTTCAACGGGGTTACCGAAATGGCGCAAGGTGGGCGGAATATGGGGACAGACACGGAATTTGGGCGACCGGACTTTTGACCCGGTGGACCTGTCCAAGCGCTGGTCGGGCCGTCGAGGCTGGCTGCGGCACCTGGATATGGGGACAGACACGATGTCCGGTATACCGATCAGGAACGTTCAACGTGAAACGTTCAACTCTCAACTCTCAACCGGGTGACCAAAAGGGCGCATGGTAGGCGGGATATGGGGACAGACACGATACTTGGGCGACCGGGCTTTTTGACCCGCGGGACCGGCCCAAGCGCCGGCCGCGCTGTCCAAGCCGGCTGTGGCGCCCAGATATGGGGACAGAGACGATGTCCGGTACACCGATCAGGAACGTTCAACGTGAAGTGTTCAACTCTCAACTTTTAACTGGATGACCGAAAGGGCGCATGGTGGGCGGGATATGGGGACAGACACGATATGTGGGCGCCCGAGTTTTTGGCTGGCCGGGCTTGTCCAAGCGCCGGTCGGGCGGTGGAGGCTACCGGGGCACGCGAATATGGGGACAGACACGATGTCCGGTATGCCGATGAGGAACGTCGAACGTCCAACGCTCAACTCTCAACTTTCAACGGGGTGACCGAAAGGGCGCAGGGTGGGGGGATATGGGGACAGACACGGCTTTTTGGGACTGGCGATGCAAATAGAGGGACAGGCACGATGTCCGGTATACCGATCAGGAACGTTCAAAGTGAAACGTTCAACTCTCAACTTTTAACGGGGTGACCGAAAGGGCGCATGGCGGCCGGGATATGGGGACAGACACGCAATTTGGGCGACCGGACTCTTGCCCCGGGGGACCTGTCCAAGCGCCGGTCAGACGGTCCAGGCCGGCTATGGCGCCCAGATATGGGGACAGAGACGATGTCCGGTACACCGATCAGGAACGTTCAAAGTGAAACGTTCAACTCTCAACTTTTAACGGGGTGACCGAAAGGGCGCATGGTGGCCGGGATATGGGGACAGACACGCAATTTGGGCGACCGGACTCTTGCCCCGGTGGACCTGTCCAAGCGCCGGTCAGACGGTCCAGGCCGGCTGGGGCGCCCAGATATGGGGACAGACACGATGTCCGGCATACCGATCAGGAACGTTCACCGTGAAACGTTCAACTTTCAACTTTTAACGGGGTGACCGAAAGGGCGCACGGTGGCCGGGTTATTGGGACAGGCACGGTATTTGGCCGTCGGCGGTGCAAATAGAGGGACAGACACGATATTTGGCCCGGGCCGCCAGACCGCTTGACACGCCGGACCCGACCCAGCGCCGGTCAGACGGTCCAAGCCGGTTGTGGCGGCCAGATATGGGGACAGACACGATGTCCGATGTGCCGATCAGGAACGTTCAACGTGAAACGTTCAACTCTCAACTTTCAATGGGGCGACCGAAAGGGCGCATGGTGGGCCGAATATGCGGACAGACACGCTGTTTGGGCGACCGAACTTTTGGCCCGGGGGAGCTGTCCAGGCGCCGGTCGGACGGTCGAGGCTGGCTGGGACGCCCAAATATGGGGACAGGCACGACGTGCGATAGACCGATCAGGAACGTTCAACGTGAAACGTTCAACTCTCAACTTTTAACGGGGTGAACGAAAGGGCGCATGGTGGCCGGGATATGGGCACAGACACGCTGTTTCGGCGACCGAACTTTTGGCCCGGTGGACCTGACCAAGCGTCAGTCGGACGGTCCAAACTGGCCGTGGCGCCCAAATATCGGGACAGGCACGATGTGCGATATACCGATCAGGAACGTTCAACGTGAAACGTTCAACTCTCAACTTTTAACGGGGTGACCGAAGAGGCGCATGGTGGGCGGGATATTGGGACAGACACGATGCTCGGCATACCGATCGGGAACGTTCAACGTGCGACGTCCAACTCTCAACTTTCAACGGGGTGACAGAAAAGGCCCATGATTGGCAGGATATGGGGACAGACACGATATTTTTGAAGATGGGCCGATTGAAAACAAGGAGTTCTGGGGTTACATAGGAGGCGTTGTCTTCGGAAGGTCGCCGCTGGCGCATTTTTTGATTCGACCGTGTGATTTGAAAAAAAGCCCTCCGAGAACAAATGTTGGGATTTGAGCCTACCTTGCAGAATTGCTGATGGTGCTCCAGCGGGGTTGACTGGCACGTGGAAGTGTGCTCTTGTTCGGTTGCGGCTTTACGAGGAATCAAGGCACACCGCCCGCAGCTCGCCGCCGCGCGTCGAAAGGTTCGTCATGCAAACAGAAGCATTGGTCATCGCAATTGTGGCTTCCATACTTTTTGTCCAGCAGCCGCAGGCTGCGAGCATCTGGGAATCCCTGGGTTTGAAGAGCAGCTCGAAGGCTGGAACAGACATCCCCCTGCCCGAAGAACGTGTTGCAGCAGGCTTGAAGGAAGCCTTGAACAATGGCATCCAGACCGCCGTATCGCAACTTGGCCGCGAAGGCGGATTCCTCAACGATCCCAAAGTTCGGATTCCCATGCCGGAGAATTTGAAGAAGATTGAAAAGACTCTGCGAAAACTCCGGCAAGACCGGCTTGCAGATGAATTCGTCACGACGATGAACAAGGCCGCCGAGAAGGCCGTCCCGCAGGCCACCGAAGTGCTTGTTGACTCGGTCAAGCAAATGACACTCTCCGACGCGAAATCAATTCTCACCGGCTCGGACACAGCGGCCACGGACTATTTCCGCCGGACCAGTCAAACCAATTTGTACCAACGATTTCTGCCAATCGTCAAAACCGCCACGGAACAGACCGGCGTCACCAGCGCTTACAAGAACATGATGTCCAAGACCAGCCTTGGCGGACTTGGAAACCTTGGGGCAACATTGCTTGGCCAGGAATCCTTCGATCTCGACGATTACATCACCCGCAAGTCGCTGGATGGACTTTTTGCCAAAATCGCTGAACAGGAAAAATTGATACGAGCGAATCCGGCAGCGCGAACCACGGAACTGCTCCAGCAGGTCTTCGGCTCGATCAAGAAGTAACCGGTCTGGACTGATTGGCCCCGGACAATCCCTCGCACAGCCGCAGCCCAATGCTCGCAACGAAACAAAGGCGTTCGTTGCGAGCTCGGCGCTCTGTCGCGGGTTAATTCTCGTAGCCGCCGAAATGAGTCGGCGGCAAGCTTCGCGCGGACTGACGTCCACGGCTACGACGCGCGGCTACGCGCGGCTTCGTCGTCTGCGGAGGAAACAAGCTCGGGATCGCAGTTGAATAGTTTGACGACGAATCTCTCGAACAATCCGCTGATTTGCGATTCCTGGGCAGGTTTCCCAAGCCGGCAGTTTACCCGGCTCCAATGCCCGCGAAAACGCGCCGTGCGTACGCGGCGCTTTGGCGGTGCGCCTCGACCGGGTTCAGAGTCTTTGGCGTGCCGTTTTCGACTGCAATTTCAAGCACCAGATGCGGTCGAACGCCGATTCTTTTCATCTCCGCCGCAAGTCTCTCGTAGTCGATGTCGCCCGGGCCAAACGTTTCAGTCCACACGCCACTTTGGGACTGGCGCAGATGCAGCTCTTTCACACGCGCGCCATACAGCTTGACGACGTCGAAAAGAGCCACTTGCGAGTTGCCCGCGCCACGGTAAATCCAGTGCGCATCAAGACAGAGGCTGACGTACCTTGGGTCAGTGCCGATCATCATGTGATGGAATTCGCGCGCGGCGTTTTTCAGCTCGACGTCGTGGTTGTGTATCGCAAGGACCATTCCAAGTCCGGTCAATTCGCGCCCCAGCCGGTCCAGTGCTGCAGCCTGAGTGCGCAACTGGTCGTCATCTTTGCTTTCAGGGCCGCCCCATCGGATTGGATTCGGGTTTGTCACTATGATTCGTGTGCCAACGGTTTTGGCGGCACGTGCAATGGCGAGGATTTGATCGATGCTGTTGTCCGCGGCTTCCTTTGTGTGAAGGGTGCTGTTGACGTACAGGGACCGCATCTCGAGGTTGCGGGGCTTCAGCAAACCTGCGAGCCGTTCGATGTCTTGCGGGCTGGCGGCTGTCGGCTCGAAACCGTCAAGGCCGCTGGTTGCAACATCTGAAAGACCTGTTTCCAGCGCAGCATTGAAATCGCGGCCCTCACGTTGATAAAACACGTGCCACGAATACGCATTCGTAGCCAGATGCACACGTTCTGCTGCATCTGCAGCTCTTGATTTTGAAATTGCGGGTGCGACAGCAACAGAAGCCGCTGCGAGTCCAACACCGCTCAGAAACCGTCGCCGTGGTAACATCAGCTTTTGCATGGAGTCATCCAATCATGGCTCATGGCGCAGATCAATCTACTTCGTGAGCGCGTCTTTATTACTATATTGAGAAATCGATCACGTTTGCGAAGATTTTCAGGCTGCGCGCTTGCTCGGTTTGTCAGCATCTGCTTCTCTGCCAGCGAGCAGTGCGGTCACCACAGTGCGGCCTTTGGAGTACAATGTTGCAGAATCTGCCCAGACTTTCTGCACGGTTTCATGATTGGTTCTGTCGAGTGTTTTGGAGGTTGACTGTTCATTGACCGGTTGGGGCCCTCACCCTTGCTCTCTCCGGGGGGAGAGGGAATCCGGGGCAACGCGTTGGGTTGGTCAAGTCGTTGTTGCAGTAACCACGGCTGGGCCGGACTTCCGCCGCAGTTGCATGAATTGAGCCGTGATCATTGATGACCATGCCAGACCCGGTGAGATGGGCGACAGCGGGGAGGATCTGGGACCGGGATTATGTTTTCCCTGTCCCGCGGGGACAGGCACGGAGTTGATTTTTGGGGATGGTTCGAGACTGTTGTCTTGAAGCTGTTCGGGCATTGATCCCAATCTCACCCCCCCGTGGGCGACGAAGTCGCCCTCTTCAGCGCGGCGCGAGGGAGTGCAAAGCTTGGAACGAACGCATTTATCTTACCGTGATGATTCGGTTGCGGCTGCGCCCATGCGCGTCAGGCTAAGCTTTAGCACGGAACTGGCGGGCCGGCCTATGCCGCGTACGGCACAACAATAGTGTGTTTTTGTCTTCGACCAGCCATTTCATTTCCTCCC
>Ga0315298_1004656_pt1 | contig 20290 bp, 38 predicted proteins | sample WHS_1_MG_FD_203077 | JGI IMG/M metagenome (GOLD analysis project Ga0315298, IMG submission 203077) | Extremophilic microbial mat communities from Washburn Hot Springs, YNP, Wyoming, USA - WHS_1_MG | ecosystem: Environmental > Aquatic > Thermal springs > Hot (42-90C) | place: USA: Wyoming...
GGCCGCACGGTGGGTGCGGGCGCTGTCACGCAGATCATCGAGTAGCAGGGCTGCCTCTGCGGCCGGGGCAGGCGCGGGGGCGGAGGCGCGAGCCGCCGTCCCCGCCTACTTCGGCGCGGGCAGTTGTATGCGCCCAATTGCGCAACTCCCGGGCGCGTGATAAAGGAGGGGCAAGTAGTGGCTCAGCAGAAGATCCGCATTCGTCTGCGGGCTTTCGACCACAAGATCCTCGATCAGTCGGCCGAGAAGATCGTCCAGACGGCCAAGCGCACCGGCGCTACCGTCTCCGGTCCGATCCCGCTCCCGACTGAGAAGAACGTCTTCACCATCCTGACCGCCCCGAACGGTGAGAAGGACATCCGCGAGCAGTTCGAGATGAGGACCCACAAGCGTCTGATCGATATTCTTGAGCCGACCTCGAAGACCGTCGACGCGCTGATGCGCCTCGATCTGCCGGCCGGCGTGGATATTGAGATCAAGCTCTAGAGGGAGGTGGCAAGCCAATGGTCAAAGGCATTCTCGGCCGCAAACTGGGCATGACCCAGGTTTTCGACGAGGAGGGGAAGGTCATTCCCGTGACCGTCATTGAGGCTGGCCCCTGCCTCGTGGTACAGAAGAAGACCGTCGCCACCGACGGCTACGATGCTGTTCAGCTCGGTTTCCTTGCCCGCAAGGAAAAGCGGACCACCAAGCCGCTGAAAGGGCATTTCGCGAAAGCCAACCTGAAGCCGCTGCGCTATCTGCGCGAGCTGCGCTTGGCGAACGTCGCCGACTATCAGGTTGGTCAGGAGATCAAGTGCGATATTTTTGCGAACGGCGATCGCGTTGACGTGACCGGCACCTCGATCGGCAAAGGATTCGCCGGCGGCGTCAAGCGCTGGGGTTTCCACCGCGGACCGATGGCGCACGGCAGCAAGTACCATCGGCGCGTTGGTTCCCTCCAATCCCGCGATGCCTCGCGCGTCTTCCCGGGCCGCAAGATGCCAGGTCACCTCGGCGCCGAGCGCGTGACGGTGCAGAACCTCAAGGTCGTGAAGGTCGATCCGGAGAAAAACCTGATGCTGATCAAGGGAGCCGTCCCCGGCGCGACGGGCGCCCTGCTGGTCATCAAGGATAGCGTCAAGGCTTGAAAGACGCTGGATAGAAAGGGGGACGCTCGATGCCCAAAGTGGCTGTTTACAATCTCGAGGGGCAACAGGTCGGCGAGCTGGCGCTGTCCGACGCCGTCTTCGCTGCTCCGGTGAACGAAGCGCTGCTGCACGAGGCCGTCGTCATGTATCGCGCCAATCAGCGGCAAGGGACTGCCGACACCAAGACGCGCGCCGAAGTGGCCGGCGGCAACAAGAAGCCCTGGCGGCAGAAGGGGACCGGTCGCGCCCGTCACGGCAGCATCCGCTCCCCGATTTGGCGCAAAGGCGGCATCGTCTTTGGCCCGCATCCGCGCGATTTCTCGTACCTAATGCCGAAGAAGGCGCGCCGCGCCGCGTTGCGGTCGGCTCTCTCGGCGAAAGTCCGCGATGGGGAATTCATCGTGGTCGATCAGCTGGCGCTTAGCGAGCCGAAGACCAAGGTCGTGGCCGAGGCGCTGAAGAAACTCAACGCTGAGAAGGGCGCGCTGATCGTGGCCGCGGACTTCGACGCTAACGTCTACTTGTCGGCGCGCAACATCCCCGGCGTGGCCGCCACGGCCGCCCGGAACATCAACGTCTACGATGTCCTGAGCCATGACCGGATTGTCATGACGAAGGATGCCGTGGCCAAGGTCGAGGAGGCGTTGGCCTGATGAAGAGCCCTAGCGATGTCGTCATCAGCCCTGTCATCACCGAGAAGAGCTCCGCCGGGATGGAATCCGGCAAGTACACTTTCCTGGTCGCCAAGACGGCCACCAAGACGGAGATCAAGGACGCCGTTGAGGCCATTTTTAAGGTCACTGTGCGCGATGTCAACACCGTGCGCTACGAAGGCAAGCCGAAACGGCTGGGCCGCTACAGCGGTAAGCGGGCCGACTGGAAGAAAGCCATTGTCACGCTGGCTGAGGGTCAGCGGATCAGACAGTTCGAAGGCGTCTAAGGGGGGAGACAGCAGTGGGAATCAAGAGTTTTAAGCCGACCTCCCCGGGCATCCGGCAGATGACCGTCTCCACCTTCGAGGAGATCACCACCGATCGGCCGGAGAAGTCGCTTCTTGAGAAGCTCAACCGCAAGGCCGGACGCAACTCGTACGGCCGTATAACCGTGCGCCATCGCGGCGGCGGTGCCAAGCGGGCGTACCGCGTGATCGATTTCAAGCGCGACAAGGACGGCATTCCGGCCAAAGTCGCGACCATCGAGTATGATCCGAATCGCACCGCGCGGATCGCTCTGGTCAACTACGCCGACGGCGAGAAGCGCTACATCGTCGCGCCGCTCGGGCTGAAAGTCGGGGACACGATCGTCTCCGGGCCAAACGCCGACATCAAGGTCGGCAACTGTTTGCCGCTCCGCAACATCCCGGTCGGTACTATCGTTTGCTGCGTTGAGCTCAAGCCCGGCAAAGGGGCGCAGCTCGCGCGCAGCGCCGGCGCCTCGGCACAGCTGATGGCCAAGGAGAACGAGATGGCGAACCTCCGCCTGCCGTCCGGCGAGATGCGTCTCGTCCCGCTCGATTGCCGGGCCATGATCGGCCAGATCGGCAACCTCGAGCACGAGAACATCACCATCGGCAAGGCCGGCCGCACGCGCCACATGGGCATTCGGCCGACCGTCCGCGGTTCTGTCATGAACCCGGTCGACCATCCGCACGGCGGCGGCGAGGGCAAGGCGCCGATTGGCCGCAAGCACCCGATGACGCCGTGGGGCAAGCCCGCGCTCGGCAAGAAGACGCGCAAGAAGAATCTCGCTTCGGATAAGTACATTCTGAAGCGGCGGACGAAGTAAGAAGGGAGGCTAGCCCGTGTCAAGGTCGCTCAAGAAGGGTCCGTATGTCGATCTGAAGCTGGCCGCGAAGATCGAGGCGATGAACAAAAAGGGCGAGAAGCGCGCGGTGAAGACCTGGGCGCGCGATTGCACCGTGCTCCCCGACTTCGTCGGCCACACGATCGCCGTTTACGACGGGCACAAGCACGTGCCGGTATACATCACCGAGGAGATGGTCGGCCATAAGCTCGGCGAATTCGCACCGACCAGACTCTTCCGCGGTCACGGTGCTCACACCGAGCGCTCCACCGCGCTCAAGTAGAAGGGAGGTTGCCGAAACATGGAAGCGAAGGCGGTTGCCCGCTACATCCGCATTTCGCCGCGCAAGGTTCGCATTGTCATCGACCTCATCCGCGGTAAGAGCGTTCACCATGCGCTTGCTATCCTCAAGCACACTCCGAAGGCAGCCTCCGCGCCGATTGAGAAAGTCCTGCGCTCTGCCATGGCGAACGCCACCCACAACTACGATATGGACGAGGATAAGCTCTACATCAGCCGGGCTTACGTCGACCAGGCGCCGACGATGAAGCGCTACCATCCACGCCAGCGCGGCCAGGCGTTTCCGATCCTGAAGCGCAGCAGCCACATCACGGTCGTCGTCGCCGAGAGGAAGGAGGCGTAAAGCGGTGGGTCAGAAAGTACATCCGAAGGGACTTCGCCTTGGCATCGTGAAGGACTGGGACGCTCACTGGTACGCCCGCAAGAAGGAGTATCAGAACCTCGTCCTCGAGGACGTCAAGTTGCGTCGCTATCTGAAGAAGAAGTTCTACTCCGCCGGGGTGTCCCGGATTGAGATTGAGCGCGCCGCCAATCGGATCAAGGTCACGCTGCACACTGCGAAGCCAGGCATGATCATCGGGCGCGGCGGCGCCGGGATCGAGGCCATTCGCAAGGAGCTCGAGGCGCAGACCCGCAAGCACGTCACCGTGAACATCGTCGAGATCAAGCAGCCGGAGTTGGACGCGCAACTGGTCGCCGAGAGCATCGCGCAGCAACTCGAGCGCCGGATCGGCCACCGCCGGGCGATGAAGCAGGCCATTACGCGCGCCATGCGCCTCGGCGCGAAGGGCGTGCGTGTTGTCTGCAGCGGTCGGCTCGGCGGCGCTGAGATTGCCCGCCGCGAGCGCGCTTGGGAAGGTACCGTGCCTCTTCATACGCTACGCGCCGACATCGACTACGGCACTTGGGAGGCCAATACCAGCGCCGGCAAGGTTGGCGTGAAGGTCTGGCTGTACCGCGGCGATGAGCCCATGCGCGCTCGCCGCGCCGTCGCTGAAGGAGGCAGATAAACATGCCGTTGATGCCCAAGAGAGTCAAGCACCGCAAGGTTCAGCGGGGTCGCATGAAGGGGATTGCCTACCGCGGTTCACAGATTACTTATGGTGAGTTTGCCCTTCAGGCCCTGGAGCCGGGTTGGGTGACGGCGCGCCAGATCGAGGCGGCCCGTGTGGCGCTGACCCGTTACATCAAGCGCGGCGGCAAGGTCTGGATCAAGATCTTTCCTGACAAGCCAGTCACCAAGAAGCCTGCTGAAACCCGCATGGGCTCCGGCAAAGGCGCTCCGGAGTACTGGGTCGCGGTCGTCAAGCCGGGTCGCATCATGTTCGAATTGGCCGGCGTCCCGGAGGAACAGGCGCGCGAGGCGATGCGGCTGGCCGCCCACAAGCTGCCGGTCAAGAGCAAGTTCGTCAAGCGCGAAGAGACTGAAGAGGAAGCGGGTGGTGAGGTAAATGAAGGCTAAGGAAATCCGTGACCTCTCCGATGTCGAGCTGAATCAGAAGCTCAGTGCCCTGAAAGAGGAGCTCTTTAACCTGCGCTTCCAGCTCGCGACCGGCCAGCTCGAGAACCCCGCCCGCATCAGGGATGTGCGCAAGACCATCGCGCGCGTCCAGACCGTCATCCGCGAGCGCCAACTCAAGGCCGGTAACGCTTAAGCGGAGCACGCGCGAAGGGAGGTTTCACCGTGGACGGCAGAAACATGAGGAAAACGCGCATTGGCACCGTCGTCAGCGACAAGATGGATAAGACGGTTGTCGTCGCCGTTGAACGGGTGATTGAGCATCCGACCTACGGTCGCCGCATGAAGCGCAGCGCGACCTACAAGGCTCACAACGAGAACAACGAAGCGCACGTTGGCGATGTGGTCAAGATCATGGAGACGCGGCCCCTCTCCCACGACAAGCGTTGGCGCGTCGTTGAGATTGTCGAAAAGGCCAAGTAAAGGGGGGAGCAGGTGTGATTCAGGCATTCACGCGTCTCAATGTCGCCGACAACACCGGCGCCAAAGAGATCATGTGCATCAAGATTCTCGGCGGGTCATTCCGCAAGTATGGCAACATTGGTGACGTCATCGTCGCCTCCGTCAAGGAGGCCACGCCGGGCGGCGTCGTGAAGAAGGGCGAGGTCGTCAAGGCCGTAATCGTCCGTTCCAAGAAGGGCGTCCGCCGGCCAGACGGTTCGCACATCCGCTTCGACGAGAACGCGGCCGTCATTCTCAAGGACGATGAGGAACCGAAGGGAACTCGCATTTTTGGTCCGGTGGCTCGTGAGCTGCGCGAGAAGAACTTCATGAAGATCATCTCGCTCGCCCCGGAAGTCCTTTAGAGGAGGAGGGGTATCCGTGTTCAAGGCGCATGTCAGGAAGGGCGACACGGTCATCGTGCTCGCCGGCAAGGACAGGGGCAAGAAAGGTAAGGTCCTGCGCGTCGTGCCCTCCACCCGCCGGGTCGTGGTCGAGGGGATCAACATGATCAAGAAGCACCAGAAACCGACGCAGAAGATCATGCAGGGCGGCATCATTGACAAGGAAGCGCCGATTGCTTTGGCAAATGTTCAGGTCGTTTGCGGCAAGTGCGGTGAGCCGGTCAGAACCGGCAAGAAGGTACTTGAGGACGGCAAGAAAGTCCGCGTTTGCATGAACTGCGGGGAAGTCCTCGACCGCTAGGGTAAGGAGGTATCGACATGGCCAGCGCACTGAAGACCAAGTACCTCGAAGAGGTCGTACCCGCGCTCCGGCAGGAGTTCAACTACAAAAACCCGATGGAAGTCCCCAAGCTGGAGAAGATCGTGATCAACATGGGCGTCGGCGATGCCATCCAGAACGCCAAGGCGCTCGACAACGCCGTCAGCGAGCTGACCGCCATCGCCGGCCAAAAGCCGGTCATCACCAAGGCCAAGAAGTCCATTTCGGCCTTCAAGATCCGCAAGGGCATGTCCATCGGTACCAAAGTTACGCTCCGCGGCGACCGGATGTACGATTTCCTCGACAAAGTGATCAACGTCGCGCTGCCGCGCGTCCGCGACTTCAAGGGCGTGTCGCCGAAGGCTTTCGATGGCCGCGGCAACTACACGCTCGGCATCAAGGAACAGCTCATTTTCCCGGAGATCGAGTACGACAAGGTCGAGAAGATTCGGGGTATGGACATCGTCATCGTCACCACGGCGAAGACCGATGAAGAGGCGAAAGCCCTGCTCGCTCACTTGGGGATGCCTTTCGCCCGGTAAGGAAAACTCATTTGTTCCGGGCGCGGCCCCCAAAAAGGTTGGGCAGACCAGCCCCGCACAGCATTCGTTCGCAAGCTTGCCCGTAAGGAGGGAAATGCGTGGCAAAGAAGTCGCTCATCAACAAGTGGGCACGCGAACAGAAGTTTGGCGTTCGCAAGTACAACCGTTGCAAGATCTGTGGGCGCCCCCATGCCTACATGAGACGTTTCGGCATGTGCCGTCTCTGCTTCCGCGAGCTCGCGCATCGCGGCGAGATCCCCGGCGTCAGGAAAGCCAGTTGGTAGCGTGGGAGGAGGTTTCACCACATGGTCATGACCGACCCGATTGCCGATCTTCTCACGAGGATCAGGAACGCCAACATTGCGCATCATGATCGGCTCGAGGTTCCTGGTTCGAAGATCAAGAAGGCAATTGCCGATATTCTCAAAGAAGAAGGCTTCATCCGCGAGGTCGAATGGGTGGACGACAAAAAGCAGGGCATCATCCGCATTTACCTTAAGTACGGGCCGAACAAGGAACGCGTCATCACCGGCCTGCGGCGGATCAGTAAGCCCGGCCTGCGCGTCTACGCAAAGAAGGACGAGATCCCGAGAGTCCTCGGCGGCCTCGGCATCGCCATCCTGTCCACTTCCAAGGGACTAATGAGCGACCGTCGGGCGCGCAAAGAGGGCCTGGGCGGCGAAGTCATCTGCTACGTCTGGTAGGAGGAGGTGCAGCAGTGTCCAGAATCGGTAAATTGCCGGTGACCATCCCGAGCGGCGTCACCGTCAAACTAGAAGGCAACACCCTCACAGTCAAGGGCCCGAAGGGCGAGCTGACCAGGGAGCTGCACCCCGCCATTGCGGTCACCGTCGAGGGCGACCACATCGTCGTCAGCCGTCCGAGTGACGAGAAGCTCCATCGGAGCCTGCACGGCACTACCCGGGCGCTCATCAACAACATGGTGACCGGCGTCACCAAGGGCTTTAGCAAGAGCCTCGAAATCGTCGGCACCGGCTACCGCGCCGCCAAGAGCGGGAATAAGCTCACCCTCACGCTCGGCTTTTCGCATCCGATCGAAGTCGAGCCGCCCGCGGGGCTGGAGATTGAGGTTCCGAGCGCGAACACAATCGTGGTCAAAGGCGCCGACAAGGAAGCGGTCGGACAACTGGCTGCGAACATCCGCGCCATTAAGGAACCCGAGGTCTACCTCGGCAAGGGCATCCGCTATGCCGGCGAGCAGATCAAGCTCAAGCCGGGCAAGGCCGGTAAGGCCGGTGGCAAGTAGTCAGGGAAGGGAGATGACGCTCGGTGATTGAAAAGCAGGGCCGCAACGTCGCCCGCCTGGCGCGCCACGAGCGCGTTCGCAAGACGGTCAGTGGCACCAGCCAAAGGCCACGGCTCAGCGTCTTCCGGAGCGAGAAGCACATCTACGCCCAGATCATCGACGATATCAAGGGTACGACGCTCTGCGCCGCCTCGTCTGTCGACCCCGATCTCAAGGGCAAGGTCAAGGGCTCGAATATTGAGGGCGCCAAGCTCGTTGGCACATTGATCGCCCAGCGCGCCCTGGCCAAAGGAATCAAGCAGGTCGTTTTTGACCGCGGCGGTTACATCTATCACGGCCGCGTGGCTGCGCTGGCGGCTGCCGCCCGCGAAGCCGGCCTGGAATTCTGAGTGAAGGAGGGCGTGCAGCGTGCCAAGATCAGCTAATCCACGCGATGCGAAAGCACCACATGAAGGCGGCCGTCGCCGCCGCGACGACGATCGCACGGCTAACCCGGCCGAGCAGGAACTGCAAGAACGGGTGGTCTACACGGCAGCCGTCTCGAAGACGGTCAAGGGCGGTCGTCGCCGCACCTTCCGCTCGCTCGTCGTCGTCGGCGACGGCAAGGGCAAGGTCGGCGTCGGGCTCGGAAAAGCCGCCGAGGTGCCGGATGCAATTCGCAAGGGCGTCCAGGACGCCAAAAAGTCGATGGTCGCGATCCCGCTCGCCGGGACCACCATTCCCCACCCGGTGGTCGGGGAATTCGGCGCGGGCAAAGTCCTCCTCCGCCCCGCGTCCCAAGGCACCGGCGTGATTGCCGGCGGTCCGGTGCGCGCCGTGCTTGAGGCGGCCGGCATTCGCGACATCCTCGCCAAATCGCTCGGTTCTTCCAACTCAAACAACATGGTCTACGCCACGATGGTCGCCCTGAAGAGCCTGAAAAGCCCGGAACAGGTGGCTCAGCTCCGCGGCAAGACCGTCGAGGAGATCACCAAGTAGGGGGGCGGCGGCATTGGCCAAGCTTGAAATCACTCTCGTCCGCAGCCTCGTCGGGGCGCGCGAGGATCAGCGGGTCACCGTTCGCACTCTCGGCCTCAACAAGATCCGGCAGACGGTCATCCATGACGATACTCCGCAGATCCGCGGCATGATCCACAAGGTTCGTCATCTGGTCAGCGTCCGCGAGACAGCCTAGGAGGCCGCTGCAGAAGTCTTCACGTCACGGGATCTTCGGCCCGACACTAGCAAATTGACCGAAGGAAGTCGGGCCGAAGCTCCAGTTCCGTTCATCCTTCTGCAGCGGCCCGGACAGAGAACGGGTTATGCAGCAGACTCCTAGGAGGCCGCTGCAGAAGTCTTCACGTCACGGGATCTTCGGCCCGACACTAGCAAATTGACCGAAGGAAGTCGGGCCGAAGCTCCAGTTCCGTTCATCCTTCTGCAGCAGCTCGGACGACAAAAACGGGTTTTGCAGCAGACTCCCAGTAAGGAGGGGAAAGCATGAAGCTCCACGAGATCGGTCCCGCTCCCGGCGCCCGCAAGGAACGGCGCAGACTGGGTCGCGGCATCGGGTCTGGCCTCGGCAAGACCTCCGGCAAGGGCACCAAGGGCCAGAACGCCCGCTCGGGCGGCGGCGTGAAGCCCGGCTTTGAGGGCGGTCAGATGCCGCTCCAGCGTCGCCTGCCGAAGCGCGGCTTTACAAACAAGTTTAAGAAGGAGTATGCACTGGTCAACGTCGAGGACCTCAACCGCTTTGCCGCCGGCACTGAAGTGACTCCCGAGCTCCTTCTGGAGACGCGTCTCGTTCGCCAGCCGAAGGATGGGATCAAGGTCCTGGGCAACGGCGAGCTCACGGTGGCTCTCACCGTCAAGGCTCACCGTTTCTCCCAGGCTGCAGCGGAGAAAATCGCTACCGCCGGCGGAAAAGCAGAGGTGATCTAGGTGCTCAGTACGCTGAGGACTGCCTTTCGTATCCAGGATCTGCGTAAGCGCATCTTTTTCACCTTCTGGATGCTGGTCATCCTGCGCATTGGCACTCACATCTCGGTGCCGGGCCTCGATCCGCAGGCGATCGCGCAGCTCTTCAAGGAAGGCACCATTTTCAGCTTCCTCGACTTGTTCTCCGGCGGAGCCTTCAAGCAGTTCTCGATTTTCGCCATGAGCGTCACACCTTACGTCAATGCTTCGATCATTGTTCAGCTGCTGACGGTGGTCATTCCGTCGTGGGAGAAGCTCCAAAAAGAGGGCCCGGAAGGGCAGAAGAAGCTCAACCAATACATGCGTTATGGCACCGTCATCCTCGCCCTGATTCAAGCCTACGGCATGGCGGTTAGCTTCCGGCAAGCCGTCATCGCGCCGAGCTTTTGGAACTACACACTGATCGCCCTTACCCTCACGGCGGGCACGGCGTTCGTGATGTGGCTCGGCGAGCAGATCACCGAGAAGGGGATCGGCAATGGCATCTCGCTGATCATCTTTGCCGGCATCGTCTCGCGCCTGCCGGGCGGTCTGGGCAACGGCCTCGCGCTCCTGCGGTCCGGACGCATCAGCGTCCTGAACGTCCTCATCCTGGTGGTTATCGGTCTGCTTGTCATCGCTGCTGTCGTTGCCATCCAGGAAGGTCAGCGCAAGGTGCCGGTCCAGTATGCCAAGCGTGTGGTTGGCCGGCGCATGTACGGCGGGCAGAGCACGGTCATTCCGATGCGCGTGAACGCAGCCGGCGTCATCCCGGTCATCTTCGCCTCGTCCGTGCTCACGTTTGTGCCGACGATTGCTAGCTTGATTAACAAGCCGTGGCCGTGGCTGAAGACGCTCGCCAATGTCAACTATCGCGGCTTCTGGTACAACTTCTTCTACTTCATCCTGATCGTCTTTTTCACGTACTTCTACACTGCCATCACCACGAATCCACGCGACATCGCCAACAATATGCAGAAGTACGGCGGCTTCATCCCTGGCATCCGGCCGGGCAAACCGACGGCCGACTATCTCGACCGCATCGTGACTCGCATCACGTTGGTCGGCGCAATTTTCCTCGGGCTGATTGCCATCCTGCCGAACTTCATGATCCGGGCGACGAACATCCCCGGGCTCTACTTCGGCGGCACCAGCCTGCTGATCGTCGTCGGCGTCGCGCTCGAGACCATGAAGCAGATTGAGGCCCATCTGATCATGCGCCAGTACCAGGGATTCCTCAAGTAGGGGGCATTGGCGTTGCGCTTGATACTGCTTGGGGCCCCGGGCGCGGGCAAGGGCACACAGGCCCAGCTGCTGGCGCAGGGACTCAAGATCCCGCACATCTCCACCGGCGATCTTTTTCGTCGGGCGATCAGCGAGCGGAGCGAACTCGGCCTCAAGGCCAAAGAGTTCATGGATCGCGGCGAGCTGGTACCCGATCGAATTGTGATCGATATGGTCGCCGAACTGCTGGCCAGCCCGGAGTACAGCGACGGGTTTATTCTCGACGGGTTTCCGCGCACGGTTGAACAGGCCGAAGCGCTTGCAGCCTTGCTGGAGGACCTCGGCCGGCCGCTGACCGGTGTTGTCAATATCGTCGTCCCCGCGGACGAACTGGTGACGCGCCTCGCCGGTCGCCGCACCTGCGCGTCCTGTGCCGCCAGCTACCACGTCAAATTCAACCCGCCCCGCGTCCCAGGCGTTTGTGACCGCTGCCAAGGCGAGCTAGTCCAGCGCGCCGACGATGCCGAAGAAACGGTGCGCAACCGTCTGGCGGTCTACGAGCACCAGACGAAACCGCTGGTGGACTTCTACCGGCAGCGCGGTCTGCTGCGCGAGGTCGATGGCCAGGGCAGCGTCGAAGACGTCAACGAGCGCATTCGGCGCGCCATTGGAGGCCAGGCCTGATGGCGATCATCATCAAGTCTCCCGCGGAGATTGAGGCCATGCGTCGCTCGGGCCGCATCGCGGCCCGAGCCATGGCCCGCCTGAGTGAGCAGCTGAGAGCCGGCTGGACTACAGCGGATGTCGACCGGCTGATCGAGGACGAGATTCGCAAGGCCGGCGCCGCCCCGGCGTTCAAAGGTCTCTACGGGTTCCCCGCCAGTGCTTGCGTTTCCCTCAATGAGGAGGTTGTCCACGGCATTCCCGGTCCCCGCCGGATCAATGAGGGCGATGTGGTCAGCGTGGACATTGGCGCCGAACTCGGCGGCTTCTGCAGCGATATGGCGGTGACGTTCATTATCGGCGCTGTCCCGCCCGAGGTGGAACGCCTCGTCCGCGTGACGGAGGAATGCCTCAACCTCGGCATCGAGCAGGCGCGCCCGGGGAACCGGCTGAGCGACATTGGCCATGCCATCCAGACGCATGCCGAGGCGGCAGGCTTCGGCGTTGTGCGCGACTACGTGGGCCACGGCATTGGCCGCGCGATGCACGAAGAGCCGCAAATCCTCAACTTCGGACCGCCCGGGCAAGGGCCGCTCCTGCGCGAGGGCATGACGTTCGCCATCGAGCCGATGATCAACCTCGGCACGTGGGAGGTCAGGCAGCTCGCGGACGGTTGGACCGTGGTCACGCGCGACGGCAAGCCGTCGGCTCACTTCGAGCACACCGTGGCGATTACGGCCGCTGGCCCGGAGATTCTGACGCGCATTGAATAGCCAGCTCACCTGGTGTTATAATGATTTTATGCCCGGTTTTTACGCCAATATCTGCCATTTTGAGGTGAGTGCGCCTTTGGGTCCAGTTCGTCTTGGTCAGATCGTCAGCTCCCGCGCTGGGCGGGACCGCGGCAGGTTATTCATGGTCGTCTCGCTGATTGACGAACGGACGGTGTGCGTCGCCGACGGCGAGACGCGGACGATCGACCGCGCCAAGCGAAAGAACCTACGGCACCTCACTGTTCACCCGCAAGTCGCGCGCGAGCTGGGCGACCGCCTGGCGTCAGGGGAGAGACCCAGCGACAACGAGCTGCGCCTGTTTCTCAAGGCGCTGAAGGACGCCGGCGTGGCACAGCCGAAGGAGGGAGATTCCGCCGATGGGGAAGGAAGATGTCATTGAGGTCGAGGGCACCGTTGTCGATGCTCTGCCGAACGCGATGTTCAAGGTGGAACTTGTCAACGGGCACACCGTTCTGGCGCACGTCTCCGGCAAGATCCGCATCAATTTTATCCGCGTTCTGCCCGGAGACAAGGTCACGGTCGAGCTCTCGCCATACGACCTTTCCCGCGGGCGCATCACCCGCCGTCACAAGTAAGCGAATCAAGGAGGAGTAACGCATGAAGGTCCGGCCTTCCGTGCGCGTTATCTGCGACAAATGCAAGATCATCAGGCGCAAGGGCGCGGTGATGGTGATCTGCGAGAATCCGAAGCACAAGCAGAGACAGGGTTAAGGAGGTGCCTCGAGCTTGGCACGCATTGCCGGTGTAGACCTGCCGCGCGATAAGCGCGTCGAGATTGCGCTCAGCTACATTTACGGAATCGGTCGTTCCAACGCGAAGCAGATTCTCGCTGATACGGGCGTGAACCCCGACACTCGCGTCCGCGACCTGACCGAAGAAGAGGTCAGCAAGCTGCGCGAGGCCATCGAGCGCGGTTACAAAGTCGAGGGCGAGCTGCGCACCGAAGTCAGCCAGAACATTAAGCGGTTGATCGAGATCGGGTCATACCGCGGCCTCCGCCATCGTCGCGGTCTGCCGACGCGCGGCCAGCGGACGAAGACCAACGCCCGCACGCGCAAGGGCAAGAGAAAGACCGTTGGCGTCAAGAGAAAGGCTTAAGGGGGTATAGTTCTTGGCCAAGCGAGTTGTCAAGCCGAAGAAAAAGGAACGCAGGTTGGTTGAGCGCGGCATTGCTCACATCCGCTCGACCTTCAACAACACGATCGTCACGATCACCGACCCGGCCGGGAACGTTCTCTCTTGGGCCACGGCCGGCCAGAGCTTCAAGGGCTCCCGCAAAGGTACGCCGTTTGCGGCCCAGACGGCCGCGGAAGCGGCGGCCCGTCAGGCCATGGATCACGGCATGAAAGAGATCGAAGTTTACGTCAAGGGACCGGGTGCCGGTCGAGAGGCCGCTATTCGTTCTCTTCAGGCCGCCGGCCTCGAGATCAACGCAATCAAGGACGTTACACCCGTTCCGCACAATGGTTGCCGCCCGCCGAAGCGGCGCCGGGTCTAGGGGGTACTGACCATGGCAAGGATGACAGGACCGGTCTGCCGGCTCTGCCGGCGCGAGAATCATAAGCTGTTCCTGAAAGGCACCCGCTGCTACACCCAGAAGTGCCCCATGGAGCGTCGCCCGAACATCCCCGGCCAGCACGGCGAGAAGAACGCGCGTCGCAAGACGTCCCAGTTCGGCATGCAGCTTCGCGAGAAGCAGAAGACCAAGCGGTATTACGGCGTCCTGGAGGCCCAGTTCCGTCGGTACTTCGAGCGCGCCAGCCGCGTCAAGGGCGTCACGGGTCAGTACATGCTGCAGTTGCTCGAGCGGCGGCTGGATAACGTCGTGTACCGGGCTGGCTTTGCTTCGTCCCGGCCGGAAGCCCGGCAAATGGTTCGCCATGGGCACTTCACGGTGAACGGACGGCGCGTCAACATCCCCTCCTATGAAGTCCGCGAGCAGGATGTGATTGCCCTCGCCGAGGCGAGCAAGAGCTTGCCCCGCTTCAAGGAGCTGGCGGCGGCCATTGGCGCCCGCACCATCCCGGCTTGGATCGAAGTCGACCCTGAGAATCTGCGCGCCCGCATCGTCAGGCTGCCTCAGCGCGATGAGATCGATGTCCCGGTTCAGGAGCACCTCATCATCGAGTTGTACTCGCGATAATGCGGGCGCGAAACGGGGGTCTTGTCTGAATGATGGAGATCGAGAAGCCGCGGATTGAGGTCGTGCAGATGGACGAGGACGGCCGCTACGGCAAGTTCGTCGTCGAGCCGCTCGAGCGCGGCTACGGCATCACGCTCGGGAACGCCCTGCGGCGCATCCTCTTGTCCTCGCTGCCCGGCGCGGCTGTCACATCGGTCAGGATCGACGGGGTGCTGCACGAGTTCTCCACCATACCTGGCGTGCGCGAGGATGTCACCGACATCGTCCTCGCCCTCAAACAATTGCGCCTGCGCTTGTTCGGCGATGGTGCGCGGACGATGCGCATCGATGCCAGCGGCGAGGGCGAGATCAAAGCGGGCGATATCGTTGCCGGCTCTGACATCGAGATCCTCAACCCGGACCTGCACATTGCCACCCTCGACAGAGATGCCAGGCTTTCCGCCGAGATCACGGTCGAACGGGGACGGGGCTATTCGCCGGCCGAGCGCAACAAGAAGCCGGACACGCCCATCGGTGTCATCCCGGTCGATTCCATCTTCACCCCTGTCGTGCGCGTCAACTACACGGTTGAGGACACGCGCGTCGGTCAGGTCACGGATTACGACAAGCTGACCCTTGAAGTATGGACAGACGGGAGCATCAAGCCCAACGAAGCGACCAGCCTCGCCGCCAAGATCATGAGCGAGCATTTGGCTCTCTTCATCGGTTTGACCGACAGCGCCGAGCGGATGGAGATCATGGTCGAGAAGGAGCAGGATGAAAAGGACAGGATCATGGAGATGGCGATCGAGGAACTCGACCTGTCCGTCCGGTCTTTCAACTGCCTGAAGCGCGCCGGCATTAACACAGTCGGCGAGCTGGTTGAGCGGACCGAGGCTGAAATGATGAAGGTTCGCAACCTCGGCAAGAAGTCGTTGGAAGAGGTCAAGCAGAAGCTGGCCAGCCTTGGGCTCAGTCTGCGCGAACCCGAAGAGTAGGAAGGAGTCGAGCAGTATGCCGCGAGCCAAACTTGGACGCACCACCGGCCACCGGCGGGCGACGCTGCGCGCGCTGGTAACCGCCTTGCTCGAGCACGAAAAAATCGAAACCACCGAGGCCAAGGCCAAGGAGATTAACGCGCTGACCGACGAGATGATCGCCCTCGGCAAGCAGAATACCCTCCATGCCCGTCGCCAGGCGATGGAGTTCATCACCGACGAGAGCGTCGTCAAGAAGCTCTTCGAAAACATCGCCCCACGCTACGCCGATCGCAGCGGCGGCTTCACCCGCATCATCAAGGTCGGGCAGCGTCGCGGCGACGCCGCGCCGATGGTCATCATCGAGCTGGTCTGACCCCCCGCAGAGGGTGGTATTTACATGGACGCCATGGTCAAGGTCTCCGGGTTGGGGCACCGCTACAACCCGGGTACTGAGAATGAAACTCTCGCCCTGGCTGGCATCGACCTCGATGTCCGGCCGGGCGAATTCCTTGTAATTATTGGCCACAACGGTTCAGGCAAATCGACGCTCGCCAAGCACTTCAACGCCCTGCTTCTGCCGGAGGAGGGGCAGGTCTTGGTGGCCGGCATGGATACCGCTCGCCCCGAGAATCTATGGCGGGTCAGGCAGACGGCCGGCATGGTGTTCCAGAACCCGGACAACCAGATCGTTGCGACAGTGGTCGAAGAAGATGTCGCTTTCGGCCCGGAGAACCTCGGCGTGCCGCCGGCCGAAATCGCTGCCCGCGTCGACGCCGCCCTCGCCGCCGTCGGCATGGAGGCTTATCGCCACCACGCGCCGCACCTGCTTTCCGGCGGCCAGAAGCAGCGCGTGGCCATCGCCGGGATTCTCGCCATGAAACCGGCCTGCATTATCCTCGACGAGGCCACCGCAATGCTCGACCCCGCCGGACGGGCGGAGGTCCTGTCGACCGTCCGCCGCCTGAACAAGCAAGAGGGCATCACGGTCATGCACATCACCCACTACATGGACGAGGCGGTCGGCGCTGACCGGGTCATAGTGATGGAGGCGGGCAAGGTCGTCCTCAGCGGAACGCCGCGCCAGGTGTTCGCTCAGGTCGAGCGGCTGAAAGAGCTGGGGTTGGATGTGCCGCAAGCGACTGAACTGGCGCATCAGTTGCGCCAGTGCGGCTTCGACATCCCGCCGGATGTCCTGACCGTCGAGGAGCTGGTGGATCATCTATGCCGATAGAACTGCAGGGCGTCACCCACATCTACAATTCAGGCACCACGCTGCAGGCGACAGCCATCGAAGATATCAACCTGACGATCGACGATGGCGACTTCATCGGCCTGATTGGCCCGACCGGCTCCGGCAAGTCCACGCTTGTCCAGCACCTCAACGGGCTGCTGAAGCCGACGCGCGGTCGGGTTCTCGTCGATGGCGTCGACATCACCGCCCGCGGGGCCGACCTGCGCGCCATCCGACAGAAGGTCGGCATCATCTTTCAGTATCCGGAGCATCAGCTGTTCGATGAGACGGTGGCGGCCGATGTCGCTTTCGGGCCGCGCAACCTCGGGTTGCCGCAGGACGAGATTGACCGGCGCGTGACCGCCGCGCTTGCAGCGGTCGGGATCGATGAGGCGACGGCCAAACGGTCGCCGTTCGCTCTCAGCGGCGGGCAGATGCGTCGCGTCGCCATCGCCGGCGTCCTGGCGATGCAGCCGAAGGTCCTAGTGCTCGATGAGCCGGCCGCCGGCCTCGACCCGCGCGGCCGCGAGGAGATCCTCGGCCGCATCAAACGTCTGCACGAGGAACGGGGCCTCACGGTGGTCCTTGTCTCGCACAACATGGAGGATGTCGCTCGCCTGGCCAAACGGGTCGTGGTCATGCACCGCGGCCGTGTGGTGATGGACGGGTCGCCGCGTCTGGTTTTTTCCCGCGCCGAGCAGCTGGCTGAGATCGGCCTCGGCGTGCCGCCGATGACCGAGCTGTCCAGACGTTTGCGCGCTCGCGGCTTTGACGTGCCGAGCGACCTGCTCACGGTCGATGAGGCGCGCGAGGCGATCATTCGCGTCATGGGAGGGAGAGCGAAGTGATCGGCGGTTTGACCATCGGCCAATTCATCCCCGGCAATTCGCTCGCCCATCGCCTCGACCCACGGACGAAGATCGGGATCGTTTTGGTGTTCATCATTGTACTGTTCATGGCGCGCGGCGTCGTGCCTTGGATCGTCCTGACGGCGTTCACGGTCCTGGCCGTCACGGTCTCGCAGACGCCGCCGCAGATGATCCTGCGCGGCCTCAAGCCGGTAGTGTTCATCATCGTGCTCACGGTCGGCCTGAACATGTTCATGACCCGCGGCGAGCCACTGTTCAGGATCGGCCCCCTGGTGGCCACCCGCGAAGGGCTGGCGTTCGGCGCCCTGATGGGCTTCCGCATCGTCCTCCTGATTGCGTTCAGCTCTCTGCTCACCGTCACCACTTCCCCAATTGCTCTCACTGACGGGCTCGAAGCCCTGCTCAAGCCGTTCTCCCGCATCGGCGTGCCGGCCCATGAGCTGGCGATGATGATGTCGATCGCGCTTCGCTTCATCCCGACGCTGCTCGAGGAAGCCGACAAGATCATGAAGGCTCAGATGGCCAGGGGAGCCGATTTCGAAACCGGCAACTTCCTGCAGCGGGCGCGCAGCCTCGTGCCGCTGCTTGTGCCGCTGTTCGTCAGCGCTTTCCGGCGCGCCGACGAGCTCGCCATGGCCATGGAAGCGCGTTGCTACCGGGGAGGCCAGGGTCGGACTCGCCTCAAGCAGCTGAGGGCAGAGCGCCGGGACTATCTGGCCTTCGCAGCGACCCTGATCGTCGCCGCGGTGGTAATCGCCTTTCGCTACGGATTCGGGCACGGATAGAGCGGGGCGAATCGTATGCGCAACATCAAGTTGACCCTCCAGTACGACGGCAGCCAGTTTCACGGCTTTCAGCGCCAACCGGGCCTCAGGACCGTGCAGGCCGAGCTCGAGCGCGTTCTCGGCACGATAACGAAAGCTGCCGTCAAGGTCGTTGGCGCCGGGCGGACTGACGCCGGTGTGCACGCCCGCGGCCAGGTCGCGGCGTTTCGCACCGCCTCGACCATCCCGGTCGAACGGCTGCCGCTTGCGATCAATGGCTTCTTTGCCCACGATCTGGTGTGCTTGTGCGCCGAGGAGGCGCCGCCGGACTTTCATCCGCAGCGCGACGCCGTGGGCAAGGTCTATAGCTACACCATCGACAACTCGCCCTTGCCGTCGCCGTTCCTGCGGCTCTACGCGCTGCACGTCCGCGAGCCATTGGATCTTTCCGCCATGAACAAGGCAGCCGCGCTCCTCACTGGCCGCCACGACTTTAAATCATTCCAAGGAGCCGGGAGTTCCGCCAAGACCTCGGTGCGGACCCTGTGCCGTTTGGATGTGGCGCTGGCCGGCAGCCCGAAGCGCCCTCTGGTCATCGTCACCGCCGAAGCTGACGGCTTTCTCTATCACATGGTCCGCAATCTGGTTGGTCTTCTGTTGGAGATCGGGAAGGGGCGCCTCGCGCCGGAGGAGGCGGCGCGGATTCTTGCGGCCGCCGATCGGCGAGTCGCCCCCGCCACCGCGCCGCCGCACGGGCTGTGCCTGGAAGCGGTATACTATGCGAGCGACCGCCTCAGAGGAGAAATCCAGGCTGGTGGCCAGCCACCAGCCTGGGGATCGACACCGGTCGGCCCGGGTGCCAATGTGTATCCGAGACATTAAGGTTTTCTTGACACCCCTACACCCGCGCATTAAAATGGTTATGTGACTCTACCAGGCCCTGTGTGAGCCCCGCAGGGCACGCCGGATCCCGTCCCGCACGAACGTATGAGGAGGAATCACGCTTGACTTCGACCTTCATGGCAAAGCCGCAGGAAGTCCAGCGCCAGTGGTTGGTCCTGGACGCGGCCGGCAAGCCGTTGGGGCGTTTGGCCAGCGAAGCTGCGCGCCTTCTGCGCGGCAAGCACAAGCCCATCTATACTCCGCACGTCGACACCGGTGACTACGTAATCGTCATTAATGCAGCAAAGGTCGTCCTGACGGGCAAAAAGCCGCAGCAGAAGCTCTACACGCATTATTCAGGCTATCCCGGCGGTCTCAAGGTCATGAACTACCAGAAGTTCCTCGCCACCAAGCCCGAGAAAGCCGTCGAGAAGGCCATCAAGGGCATGCTCCCCCACAACCGCCTGGGGCGCGCCATGGGCAAGAAGCTGAAGGTATACGCCGGCGAGACTCATCCGCACGCCGCGCAGCAGCCCAAGCCCCACACGTTCTAAGGTGAAAGGAGGAGAGAATACGTGGCAGTGACCGCTTTTGCCGGCACCGGTCGGCGCAAGAACGCGATCGCTCGCGTCCGGCTGCTTCCCGGCCAAGGCCGGATAATCATCAATGATCGGCCGTACGAAGAGTACTTCCCGCTGCGCACGCTACAGATGGTTGTCGAGCAGCCGCTCCAGGTGACCAACACAGCCGACAAGTTCGACGTTGAAGTCAACGTCATCGGCGGTGGTATCTCCGGGCAAGCTGGCGCCGTTCGACACGGGATCGCCCGCGCCCTGCTCAAGGTGGATAACGAGTTCCGCCCGGCCCTCAAAAAGGCCGGCTTCCTGACCCGCGATCCGCGAATGAAGGAGCGCCGCAAGTACGGGCTCAAGAAGGCGCGCAAAGCGCCGCAGTTCAGCAAGCGCTAAAGCAGAAGGGAGAGCTCATCGCTCTCCCTTTTTTGTTGTACGCCCGGCATGGGCGATCTCTTGGGGGTGAAAGTCCCCTGCGGAGGTTGGCAGTACCAACCGCTAGCCAAAGGCAAGGGTGTCCGTCGCGAGG
>Ga0315298_1004658_pt1 | contig 20284 bp, 22 predicted proteins | sample WHS_1_MG_FD_203077 | JGI IMG/M metagenome (GOLD analysis project Ga0315298, IMG submission 203077) | Extremophilic microbial mat communities from Washburn Hot Springs, YNP, Wyoming, USA - WHS_1_MG | ecosystem: Environmental > Aquatic > Thermal springs > Hot (42-90C) | place: USA: Wyoming...
ACCTATCAAAAGAAAAACAAAACTTCAAAGGTCGAACCAAAGAAAAAATTAAAACCAAATTCACTTACTTTTATCATGACCCAACCAGAACCAATTTCACTTACTTAGTTAAATGACTTGACACGGGGGGGGAATTAAAGTTTGCAAAGGGGGAATTAAAGTTTGCAAAAAAAATTAAATTTTTGTATATTATTTTAATCAATGAAAAAAGTCTTGTTCTTTTTAAGTTTGATAATTTTTGGAGGAATTTTAGTGGGATCAATCTTTTTTCAGAAAAGCCAAGAAAAAGAAATTAAAGAGGTCAAAAAAGAAAGAACAAAAATGTCAGAGAATCTTTTTGGGAAAAAAATTTTAATGATAATTGCTTTTCGAGATTTTAGAGATCAAGAATATTTTGTTCCAAAGAAAGTTTTTGAAGAGAGTAAAATAGAGGTTAAAACAGCAAGCGATAAAAAAGGAACAGCCATTGGAGCTGACGGTGGCGATGTGAAAGTGGATTATTTAGTTTCTGAAGCTTCTGCTGAAGGATTCGATGCCATAGTTTTTGTTGGGGGGCCAGGAGCAATAGAGCATCTTGACAATGAAGGCTCTTATAGGTTGGCTAAAGAAACGGTAGAAAAAGGAAAAGTTTTGGGAGCGATTTGTATTTCTCCTCTAATTTTAGCCAAAGCTGGAGTTTTAAACGGGAAAAAAGCTACTGTTTGGACAGATTTTACGAAATCTCAAGCAAAAATTTTAAAAGAAAACGGCGCTATTTTCGAAGGAAAAGAAGTAGTAGTAGACGGAAAAATTGTCACGGGTAATGGTCCTGAAGCTGCAGAAAAATTTGCGAAAGAAATCGTCAATCTTTTAAAATGAAAAATTATGGAAAAATCAAGAGAATTTGACGTAAGAATAATTATTTTAGGAGTTTTAATTTTAGTTTTGGCTTTAATTTTAGTTTTTGTAATTCTTGCAAAAAAAGAATTGAAGTTAGTTTATCCCAAAGGCAACGAAAAATTTTCCGCAGGGAAAACAGTTACTATTTTGTGGAAAGGAAAAAAAATTGAAAAGGTTGACATTTATTTGATTTCAGAAGGCAAGGGAGAAAAAATGATGATTGCAGAAGGAGTTTCGGGGGGGAGGTTTGATTGGAAAATTTCTTTTTGGCAACAACCAAGAGATGATTATAAAATCGAAGTAATTGAACATACAGAAAACGTTGAAAAACATTACGATCAATCAGGAATTTTTAGAATCGTAGGACCTACGATTGCTTCTTGTGAGGAACTTTCAATCCCACAAGAATGGCATTTTATTCCTTCAGATTATCCAAATTTAAAAAGAGTTTTTATCACAAGGGGACTTTATTCTGGAAATTTGGGAGGTTTAGACGGAGCGGACCAAATTTGTCAAAAAGAAGCAGAAGCGATGGGGTTGGAAGGAAAATTTAAAGCCCTTTTGGGAGACGAGAACATTTCAGCGAAAGAAAGGTTGAATTTGGATGGAATTTTTGTTGAAATTGGACTAGAACAAATTCCTGGAGAAGAATTTCTTTATCCTTTGTACTGGAAAGAATTTAAAAAATTCATAGAGAAGAACGCAGGAGACCAAAAAGAAAATTATTTAAAAGCCTATCAGCTTTTAGACAAGGCCTTCAACGTTTATTTGAAAAAAATAGAAGAGCAAAACGAGAAAAGATATTGTTACAGACTTTTGAGTAAAAGCTTTGATGATTTTTTGCAAAAAATTGTAATGCACGATAAAAATTATTTAAAATGGTTTTTTGGGGAAAGTTTTGAAAAAGATTTAGAAAAAGGAGTTTGGATTGGAAGGATTTATCCTGAAGCAAAAAAAGAATGCCTTCAAGTTTCTTCTGGTTATGGCACAGAAGTTAAATTTTCTTTTACCACTTCCTGTCAAAACTGGAGTACAAACCAAGATAGGGTTGGCGAAATTTTAAAAGAATGTTACGACGCTCAAGGAAAAAAATGGCAAGTTTCTTCCGTAGGAGGGATAAGCATTTTACCTACGGAAAAGAGCTTTTCTGCAGATTTTGGTTTACCTTGTAATTCTTCATTAGCTTTAATTTGTGTTGAACAATAACATGATAAAAACAAAAAAAGAAAAAATAAAAATTGTTGAACAATTAAAAAAGGATTTTAAAAACTTTAAGTTTTTAATTTTTTTCAGTCTTTTCAAAATGGAAACTAAAAGTTTGGAATTTTTAAGAAAAAAATTAAAAAAAGAAGGATGTAAACTTCAATTAATAAAGAAAACTTTGGTGAAAAAAGCAATACCAGAGAAAGAAATTAACTTTTTAGAAGGGAAAACGCCCGTAGCAATAATTTTTGCACCAAAACTTTTCTCTCTGCCAATAAAATTTTTAAAAGAAATTTTAGAAGGGAAAGAAGGCCCAAAAATTTTAGGAGGAGTTTATGAAGAGAGGGTATTTTCGGAAAAAGAAATTCTACAAATTTCAGAGTTGCCTTCAGAAAAAGAACTTTTGGGAAAATTAGTTTTTACCTTGTCCTCCCCGATGCAAAAAATTCCTTTGATTTTCAATCAAATTTTGTTAAAATTAATTTTTGCTTTAAAGCAAATTAAAGGTCAAAAAGAAAAAAAATAAAAAATGGAAGAAAATAAGGTTGAAATTCCTGAAAAATTTAAAAAAGTTGTAGAGGAAATAGAAAAAATGAGCGTTTTGGATTTAGCAGAATTCATAAAAATTTTAGAGAAAAAATTTGGAGTTACAGCTCAACCTCAATTTGTAGCTCCGGTAGTAACTCAAGCTGGAGGAGAGGGTGGCGCAGAAAAAAAAGAGGAAAAAGCGGCGTTCAACATAGTTTTGACCCAAGTTGGCGCGAAAAAGATAGAAGTGATAAAACTTGTAAGAGAAATTACTGGTTTGGGACTGAAAGATGCTAAGGATTTAGTTGATAAAGCCGAATCAGGGGCTCAAACAATAAAAGAAAACGTAAAGAAAGAAGAGGCAGAAGAAATAAAAAAGAAATTTGAAGGAGTGGGAGCAAAAGTAGAATTGAAGTAAGATAATAAAACGCAACTGATTAGTTATGAAGGAGTTGATCACTCCTTCCTTTTTTATTTTCAGGATGGCACTATTTTACAATTGGATTTTCTCTAATTAATTTAGACATTTTGCTCTTAATTTTTTTTATTCTCTTTGCTCATTTTTAGATCTCAAAAATATATTTTTTAATTCAAACGATGTCGTTTTCGTTCGGACCACGTTTGATTTTCCTTACCTAATATCTTTTTCCAAGCTCTATTTTTTTATGGTTTTAGAAACGAAGAGGTTTTTTAAACCCAAAAATCTCCCACTGTAGGATTGTTAAAATATAAAAGATTTTGGACGATAATTTGGATGAGATTTAATTTTTTTAATTTCCTTTTCTTTATCTTTAAAAGGATTCTGGCTACAGTTAAGCCATTTAAGGTTCGTTGGTAATTCCGGGAGGGAAGTGAGTTTATTTTTGTAGCATTCAAGAATTTCAAGTGTATATGGTAATTTAGGAAGTAAAGTAAGTAGATTATTATGACAATCAAGCCGTTTAAGTTTACTTGGTAATTTGGGGAAGAGAAGTGAGTTGGTTGGAGGAACAATCAATCCATTCAACTTCATCTGGTAATTCAGGAAGAAAAGTAAGCTTGTTTGAAACACAATTGAACTCTTTAATTTTTTCAAACAAAGAAGGTAAATAAAGAAAAGAAAGGTCGCAATAACTCATGTCTAATCTTTCTATTTCTACCCTTCCTTTTTCGTTGATTCTAATTTGTTGGAGAAAATTATCAAGATTCTCTCTTTTGGGATACCACTCTTTTAAAAGTTCATATACTTTTTCAACAAACTCTTCTTTGAATTCTTCAATTTCTTTTAATTCTGGCATTTTAACCCCCAAAAGCGCCTCAGCAACTTCTTTTGGGGCAAAAAAGAGAAATTTCACTTGCGAGATTCCAGGTTTTTTCCAAAAGGTCCTTGGGTCCTGAAACATCTCCTTTTTCGTCAGCCAAAATTGTTAAACCAATTTCAAAAAGTTCTCTTTTTGGGATTTCTTTACCTTCTTTGAATTCTTTTTCTGCAGAATTGATTCTGCAAAAGCCATATTATTTGTTTGAGGCACACAACCATATTCAATTAATTCAGAGTTTAATTTATTAACTAAAGCAGGATCAATTTTTTCTCTTTGGAGATACCTTCCTTGAAAATCAGAGCGAGTAATGTTACCAGTAAAAATTACCCCAAAATCAGGTGGAACTTTAATTTTTTGGTTGAAAACGATGATTTCTTGGTTTGGTTTTGCTTCATATTGACGAAGTTTTAAAAGAGATGGGCCAAAAAACTTTCAGGATTCCTAAATGGCAATTCCTTTTCTATTTCTTCTTTAATTTTATCGATATCTCGAGAACATCTGTCCATTAGCTCACTCAAGTAAGATTTTGTTGTCTCGTTAGTTTCTTGTAGATATTCTTTTCTCATTTTTTCTGACATTTGGTAAAGTTTATTTAAATCTTCTAGTGCGTTTTTTCTTTCTTTCATAAACTCTTTTAACCTTCCAAAAGATTCAATTCTTAATTTTTCAACCTCCTCTTTTGTTGCCAATTTTGATATTTCTTCTTCTAACGTTTTTATTTTTTCATCAAGAAATTTCTCTTTATCGCTTTCATAATAACTACCCCAACGTCTTTTTTAAGTTTCTTCTATCGTTTTTATTCTCTCTTCAAAAGAGCTTTTTCTTTTAGCTTCTTTGCTTATTTCTTTGTGTCTTTCCGACCCTCTTTTCTCGAGCATTTTTTCATAGACTTCTTTTTTGCCACCTTCTCCTTTAAATTTTTCTATCATAATTTATTTGAATTATTTTTTAACCCTTATATTGACATTTCTCTTAAGACTTTAATTCGTTCTTCTATTGGAGGATGAGTCATAAATAGTTTAGCAAACCAATTGGTTGATTGTTTTCCGCGAAAGGGTGAGGCAATAAATAAATGAGCGGTAGCGCTGGAAGCTGTTTTCATTGATCGGGGATAAGAAGCGATTTTTTCCAAAGCACGCGCCAACCCTTCGGGATACCTTGTAATCAAAGCTCCGGTTGTATCTGCCAGAAATTCTCTTTTTCTTGAAATTGCAAAATGAATCAATTGGGCCGCCAAAGGAGCCAAAATTGCCGTCACGATGGCGAAAACGAAAAAAATTGCGTTTGCGTTGCTTCTTTCATCGTCTCTCCTTCCCATTCCCCAAAAGCTCATTCTCAAAAACCAATCTGACAATACGGCAACAAAACCGACTAAAGTAACGGTAATCGTTTGCAATAACATATCCCTGTTTCCGATGTGGGCTAATTCGTGAGAAAGCACTCCTTCAAGTTCTGGTTTTTCCAATCTTTCCAAGAGACCTCTTGTAACCGCAACCACTGCATGGTTTTTGTTCCTTCCAGTGGCAAAAGCATTTGGTTGGTCTTCGTCGACAATGTAAATTTTTGGTACAGGTAATCCTGCAGCAATGCAAAGGTTTTCCACGATTCTGTAGAGTTCGGGGTTGTCTTTTTTCTCTACCGGTTTTGCTCCTGTCATTGCCAAAACGATTTTGTCTGAATACCAGTAGCTTACGAAGCTTTGAAAGAAAGCCAAAAAAACCGCAAAATACAAAATCGCAGGACTGTTAAAAACTTGAGAGAAAATCCACCCCCCGAAAATGACAAAAATCAAGAAAAAAGTCATTAAAACCCAAGTTTTTCTTGAATTTTTTTGTGCTTGTGTGTATAAAGTTGCCATATTTTTATTTTATCAAATTCAGTTTTATTTTACCAACTTTCTCCTTCTCCACCGCCCTCTCCGCCGCCGCTGAAACTTCCTTCAAAACCACTGCTTCTACTTTTCCCTCCACTCCTTCTTCCCACAGGCGCAGCAAAATTTGATAAATAACCATTGATTGAATTTGTGAAGTTTGAAGGCGAAAATGTAGGCCCGAAACTCCCTTCGTACCAGGAAGGAGAATTTTTGTATATATTTTCAAACACTTCTGCCCATTTTTGAGGCAAACCGAAAACAATTGCACAAGGCAGGTATTTTCGCTCTATACTTTTGGGCTGTGTTGATGTATTCTTTAAAAACTAGAATTTACCAACAGAGCGTGGTTCCTTTCTGGTTTCTCTTTGGCATAAAAAACGAAAAAATCAAAAATTAAAATCCTGAAATTAAAAGTGGAAGGAAGGCGGGAGGTAAGTAAAAATACGATGATTAATAGTATTCCGATATAGGCCCACTTTTTAGTGACTTTTTGAGGGTTGATAACAAATTACTTCGAGTAAGGAAGCTTTGAATATATTTTTTTGAAAATTTCTGGGAAAGAATCACGTTTTTTTAAGCTGGAAAGACAAACCTTAGATTGAGGTTGAAGCTCTTTTTGGGTCTTTGGGACGAAAATAAATTCCAATAATTCTCTTTCATAATCGCAGAGATCTTTTTGAAGGTTTTCAAAATCTTTTAATTTTATAATTCGTAATCAGTAACTTTTTCCTTTTTTACTTCTTTAATTTTAATAAAACCTCTAACCGCCAAATCTACAAGCGTTGCCGCAATATCTTTTATTTTAATTTTTTGGTTCATTATTAAGCTAACTTCGGCCGGTTTTAAATTATTTGGAAGTTCATATTGAACCACGATTGGCTTTTTAATTTTGGGGTCTTTTCCTTTTCTTAACTATTCTTCAAAAAGATAAATAAAAAACAAAAATGGGAAATAAATAAGGTTTAATTTTTTCTAATGCTTTCTGGGAAGCAGTGGGTTTTTTAATTATTCCCTTTGGCCAACCCAAAACAATTGTTAAACCTTAATTTTGGAAGGAATTCCTTTTTCAACTCAAAAATAACACCGCCCCCTTCGTTTATTTGAAAACTGCAGTCTTTTTCTTTTGAACCGAAGGGAGCAGTAAAACAATCGAATTTTAAATTTTCAGCAGAAATTTTTTCTGGAAGTAAAATTAAAGCCTGAGATTTTTCTATGGGAATGTTCCATTCGTTTCCGGTTACGTTCTAATAAAACTCGTCGTGATCTAAGAAACCCAACCCATCAAAAACTTTATAAAAAATATTGTAGGTATGTTACCGCTTATAAATTTTTCTGGGTCACCAATTCTTATTCTTAAATAGTTTTTTACTTTAGTAACCTCAAACGGATAAGGGTGATAAAATTCATCGACAACTTTAATCACCTTAATTCTGATGTTTTTTAATGGAATCTCTCTGTAAATTCCGTGTTTTAAATTCCCCCCAAAATCGTAGACAATACTTTCTTTAACGGAAAAAGAACTGTCTTTATTAATTTTAATTTCAACACTAAAATTTTTGATCTTTTCAGGGGAATAAGTTTGGGCAAAAACAATTTCAAAAACCCAAAAAGAAAAAATACCAAGATTATTCCTATTTTACTTTTCATCAGAAATTGATTTTAGAACTTGACTGTTGGCAATTCTTTTTCTTGTGGTGCTCCGATTTCAAAGAAATCCATCTTTTTAAATTTAAAAATTGACGCAATAATGTTCGTTGGAAAACTTTCAATGGCAATGTTTAAATCTCTCACGTTTGCGTTATAAAACCTTCTTGCTGCCATGATTTTATCTTCTGTATCCGTTAATTCTTTTTGCAACTCAAGAAAATTTTGGGAGGCTTTCAAATCTGGATAATTTTCTGCAATGGCAAACAAACTTTTTAAGGTTTGGGATAAATAATTTTCTGCTTGGGTTATTTCTTTTAAATCTTTATTTTCTCTTACTCCCATAGCTTTTGTCCTTGCTTCAAGCACTTTCTCAAAAACTTCTTTTTCGTGGCTTGCGTAGCTCTTTACTGTTTCTATTAAATTCGGTATTAAATCATGCCTTCTTTTCAGTTGGATATCAACGTCCGCAAAAGCTTCTTTTGCTCGATTTCTCAAGGCCACGAGATTGTTATATCCAAAAACTATCCAAGCTAAAATCAAAACAAGAGCAATGATTATTAACCAAAAAATGGATATCATAATTTTAATTTTTATCCAACCAATTTAGCAAAAAAAAGGGTTGGAATTGTTTTTAATTTTTCCATTAACTGTTTAACTCCAATCAGTTATGGTTTTCGACCTTTTGTTTTCTTTTAAAAAATTCTATTATCTTTGGTTCAGTGTCAAACAATTTTTTTATTTTAATGGTCGTTTTCCTGGGCGTTACCAAATTGGTTCGCAATAAAAAACTAAGCCAAAAGCAATCTTTCTATTTCTTCTCGTAGTTTTTGAGTGATCTTTTGGCAAATTTCTTTATATTCTTGTGAATTGCAATCTAAGTTTTTTGCTCTTTCTATTTCTTCTTTAAAAAACAAAGGTTTTCCAACTCTAATTTCGACAATTTTTTTAAGTTTTGGAAAGACTTTTCCCACGGGAATGATTTCAAAGTTTCCTTTAATTGCCACGGGCAAGATTGGAACTTCGCTTTTTAAATGAATTTTTGCCACCCCTATTTTAAATTCTTGTAATTTTCCATCTTTTGTTCTTGTTCCTTCTGGATACATTATTAAAATTTCTCCTTTTTTCAATCTTTTTACACACTCTTTTAGGGCTCTTTTTTTTGACTCTTCGTCGTATCGGTGGATTGGGATTACTCCTGCTATTTTGTACAAAAAATTTCTTAAAAAACCTTCAAAACCTGTGTATTTGTCAATCTGTCCTAAATAAGTAAACCTTCTTGGTACGCACAAATATCCATTGATTACTTGGTCCAAATGGCTTTGGTGGTTTGAAGTTAAAATAAAATTTTGTTTTGGAATGTTTTCTAATCCTTCAACTTTTTTTATCCAAATAAGATTTACTATCGGTTTCAAAAAAATGTAACAAAACCAGCTTAATATTTTACCCATGGAATTTTTAAATTTTACATTAAAAAACCTTTGTTTTTCAAATTTTGATAAAATTTTTAAATGTCAAAAAAGATTTTCATTCTAATTATTTTAGTTTTTTTGTTTCCTTATGTTTGTCTTGAGAAAGAAAACGAAAAAATTTCTGCTATTTTAGAATTTCCTCAAAAAATAAAAGCAGATGAAGAATTTGAGGTTTTAGTTAAAATTTCAGGTTTAAAAGAGGAAAAATACGATTTGAAATTGACCCTCAAAAAAGAAAGAGAAATTTCTGAAATTTACAATTTTTCTGCAAAAAAGTGGCAAAACTCTCTTTATTACTTCAAGGATGAAGCTTTGGGACCAAATTTTGAAAAAAATTACAAAATGAGAATAAAAGAGAATTATCTTGATACAGAGGGGAAGGCTCAATTGATATTGAGATTGAAACAAAAAGGGAAAATTGTTTTTGAAAAGAAAGAAGAAATTGAAATTGAAAAAGGAAGAGGAATTTTTAAATCAAAAGATTATCTTTCAAGAAAAAATTTAGATTTCAAGAGAGAGCTTAAATCTAACTTTTTTGAAAAAACTGAATGGTCAAAAAATTGGCCCATTTTAATTTTGGGCCTCCTTCTTTTTTTAATTTTTCTTTTCTTTTTAATTAAAAATCAAATTAAAAAATAAGCACCTCTTTGTTTTCAATCTTCTTTAAAATTTCAAAAAGAACTCTTTTTGGAATTAAAATTTCAATTTTTTTGCCTTCCAAAGTGTTCTTTAAAAATTCAAAATCTTCCTTTTTTGCGTTTTCATTGTTTTTTTTGAGTTCAATCAATTTATTTGCCGAAATTATCGTATCGCACTTTTTTTCTTTTTCTCCTTTAACTTCTAATTCAATTTCAAGTTTTAAAAAAAATTCTTTAAATTTTATTAAAGCTTCCTCGGTTTTTTTTATTTTTTCGCAAGCAACTTGAGAATTTTCTTCATTTTTTTCTTCAATTTTGTTTTTTTTAACCGTATTTTCGATTAATTTTTGAGGGTTTATTTGGGACTGAGAGAGGTTGTTTTCGTTTTTTTCTTGAATTTCTTTTTCCGTTTTTTCCACAAATTCTTGAAGAGCTTTTTGGGGTTTTACTTTTGGGAAAACGTTAATTTCTTTTTCAAATAAAAGGAATCCTAAAATCGCAAAAAAAATTATTAAAAATACCAAAATAAAGATTTTTTTCATTTTAAAAATATTCTTTTAATATCTCCCAGGGTAGCGAAAATGGCCAACAATATCAAAAGAAAAAAGAAGAAGGTTGTGATTGTCTCTTCTGTTTTTTGACTTACAGGCTTTTTTTTCAAGGCTTCAATTCCCAAAAACAAAAGTTTTCCTCCGTCCAAAGCGGGAATGGGAAGCAAATTAAAAATTGCAAGATAAAGTGATAGTAGGGCCAAAAAATTCAAATAATAATTAAAACCCATCTGACTTATTTGCCACATTAAATGAGTAACTCCAACGGGTCCCATTAAAGAAGCTCCTTCGACCTTTTCTTTTTGTAGTAATTTTTTAAAAAATTCAAAGTAACCCTTTAAGATAGCTACTGAATTCTCAAAGGTCAAAAGCGGAGCTTTGTAAAGAGCCAAAAAAAATGGATATTTTTCCATTCCTGTTTTGATCAAAGCAATTCCCAAGGGCCCTTCACCTTCTGGAAAATTTTTTCTCGGAACGATTTCTGTTTTAAAAATTTCTTTTCCTCTCTTAATTTTGATCGAAATTTTTTCTCCCGCTTTTTCTCTCACAATTTTTTGAACTTGTGAGACCTTTTCTATTTTTGTGCCATCAATTTCCAAAATTTCATCGCCAGCTTTTAAATTGGCAAAAAAAGCAGGAGAGTTTTCTTTAATTTGAACAATTTTTACTATAGGATTTAAAATTTCTTTTTCATCCTCAACTGCTACTGGAATTCCAATTTGTAAAAGAAAAAAATAAAATACCATCGCTAAAATCCAAAAAGAAAGACATCCTCCCAAAACAATCCAAGCTCTTTTTAAGATCGAAAGATTATAAAAACTTCCCTCTTCTTTTTTTCTTTCTGTTTCACCAAAAATTTTTACAAAGGCCCCAAGGGGGATCGCGTTCAAAGAATAGACAGTCTCCCCAATCTTTTTTTTGAAAATTGGGGGAGGTAAAAAAATTCCAAACTCTTCCACTTTCACTTTAAAAAGCTTGGCAAAGAAAAAATGCCCAAATTCATGCAATATTATTAAAAAAATTAGAGAAAAAAATACCCAAAGAATTTCAAACATAATTACTATTATTTATAATTTGACGCAAATTCGCGAGATTTTATTCTTTGATTTCTTTTTCTTTTTTTTCTATTAATTCTTCAATTTTTTCGTTGTATTCTTCAACCACATCTTGGAGTTTATCTTTTGCTTTGTATTTTTCATCTTCCGAAATTCTTTTTTCGTGAAAAGCTTCTTGAATCTTATTCCAAATTTTCTCTCTAATTTCTCTTACCATCTTTTTTGCTTTATCTTTTTTTTGAGAGAGAATTTTTAAAACATCTTTTTTAAACTCTTCTGTCATCGGAGGGAGTTCAATTCTAATGCTATCTTTGTCTGCAATCGGGCTCAAACCTAAACCGGATTCTTCGATAGCCTTAACAATGGAAGTAATATAAGATTGATCCCAGGGCTGAATGACAATTTGGCGAGGGGGCAAAACTGAAATTTGGCCCAATTGTTTTAATGGAAATTTCTGACCAAAAACGTCGCATTTTAAATCTTCAATCAATCCTGGAGAAGCTCTTGAAACCCTCAACTTTTTTAAATCTTCTTTTAACCTTTCAACGACTTCTTCAAATTCTGATTTTTTACTCTGGATTAATTCATTCCAATTTAATTTTTCTTTTTTTTGTTTTTCTTCCATAAGTTTTTAATTTAAATTTTAAAAACTAAAAACTCCAAAAGCGACCTTTTATTTGTTTTAGTAAGATAATTTTGCATTTCTAAAGACAAAATTAATTTTAAAACTTTTTTGGCTTTTTCTTTTTCATTTTCGTTAAAAAGTTTTTCTTTAAAAATAGTAACCAAAATTTCTAAAAATTCATCTTCGTTTTTAACTTTTTCTAAAAGTTTTAACCTTTCATAAAACCCTCCTTTTAAAATTTTTTCTATCAACCACTCTTTCTTTTTTCTTTCCTCTATTCCTTCTTTTAAAATAGTTTTTAATCTTTTTAAATTTCCCTGAGATCTTTTTAAAACTTCTTCTTTTTCTTTGGTGTTTTTCTCCTTTAAAAATTTTTCAAGCTCTTTTCTTTTTAAAAAAGAAAAAGAAATCTTTTGGCAACGGGACAATATTGTAGGCAATAGTAATTCTGGTTTTGAGGAAACCAAAATCAGAATTGAATCTCCTCTGGGCTCTTCTAAAGTTTTTAAAAGCGAGTTTTGGGCTGCCCTTGTCATCAATTCTGCGTCTTGAATAATGGCTACCTTTTTTTTAGCAGCAAAAGGAGACAAAGAGAGAAACCTGATTAATTCATTTTTAATTTGTTCAATAGAGATGATATTTTTTTGGGGTTCTATTAATAAAAAATCGGGATGGTTTTTTACTTTTCCCAAAATCATTTTTGCAAAATTTATTGCTAACTCTTTTTTCCCTATACCTTCTGGGCCTTCAAACAAAAGAGCATGAGGAATTTTTTTAGATTTTGCAATTTTTTCTAAAATTTGATTTTTTTCCATACTTTATTTTGTTAACAAAACTTTTTTATATAAATCTAGAGCTTCCAAAATTACTCCAGTTCCCTTTGCGGTGCACTCTTGAGGGTCTTCGGCTAAAATCGCAGAAATTCCAATTTCGTTTTTTATTAATTGGGGAAGGTTTTTTAACATAGATCCTCCGCCTGACAAAACTATTCCTTTTTCATAAATATCACCAGCCAATTCAGGAGGAGTGTGCCTTAAAACAGCTTTGATAGTTTGCAAAATTTCTTGCAAAACATCAGAAATTGACTCTGTAACTTCAAAAGAGCTCAATTTTATCGTTCGAGGAACTCCAGAAACCAAATCTCTTCCTTTAACCTCCATTTCTGTTTTTTCTTTTTCCAAAACTGCGCTTCCAATTTTAATTTTAATTTCTTCTGCAGTTTGTTCTCCGATTGCTAAATTATATTTTTTCTTTATGTAATCTACGATTGCCAAATCCATTTCATCTCCAGCCACTCTTATTGACCTTGCGGTTACAATTCCTCCCAAAGAAATTACTGCTACTTCCGTCGTTCCCCCTCCAATGTCACAAATTAAGTTTCCAGAGCAACTTTCAACGGGAATTTTAGCTCCCAACGCTGCCAAGATTGGTTCTTTCACCAAAAAAACTTCTTTTGCTCCTGCCAATTTCCCAGCTTCAATTAAAGCTCTCCTTTCTGTAGAAGTGGCGCCTACAGGAATTCCAATAACCAGGTAGGGTCTAAAAAAATTTATTTTTCCCAAAACTTTTTTCAAAAAATATTTAATCATTGCTTGCGTGACTACAAAATCAGCGATCACTCCATCTTTTAAGGGTCGGTAGATTTTAATCTCTTCTGGAGTTTTTCCAATCATTTCTTTTGCTTCATATCCTACTGCTAATACTTTTTTTTCTATCAAAGAAACTGCCACCACCGAAGGCTCTTTTAAAACTATTCCCTTTTTGGGTAAAAATAAAAGAGTGGTTGAAGTTCCCAAATCCATTCCTACTTTTTTTTCAAACATCATCCTTATTTTACCAAAAATTTTTATTTTGTAAAATTAGAAAAATGGACAAAAAAATTAGAACCATTTTGTTTTCACTTCTTTTTTTGGTTTTTATTATTTTTTCTCCAATTTTAGTTTGGTATTCTTTAGGCTATACATTCGATTTTGAAAAAAAAGCCTTTGTGAAAACAGGGCTTTTATATGTACAAACAAAACCCCCGCAAGCTCAAATTTTTTTGTCAGGAAAGTATAAAAAGAAAACAGACAGAATTTTTGGAAGGGCAAAAATTCTAAGACTGATTCCTAAAAAATATCTCGTAGAAATTAAAAAAGAAAATTATTTACCTTGGAAAAAAGAGCTTGAAATTAAAGAAGGTGAGGTTACTGAGGTTCTGGGAATAATTTTGTTTCCCCAAAAAATAAATTTTAAAGAATTAGAAAAAAAAGAAGAATTTTTTTTAAAAAAAGCACAAAAAAATCTCATTCCTTGCGAAGTTTTTTTTCCTCAATCTAACCAATGCCAAAACAAAAGTTATTTTCCTAAAAAAATTGGAGATTTTGAGGTTTTTTTAGAAGGGAAAGACGTTTTTTTGTTTTCTTTTGACAAAGGAAAAGAAAAAATTTTAGAAAATTTTTTGGGTTGGGACGAAAAAGGAGAGAAAATTTTACTTTTTTCTCAAAAAGAAATTTGGGAAATAAATCCTGAAGGTAAAAAGCTTTTGTTTAGGACGAGCGAAGAAATTCAAGATGCAGTTTTTTTGAATGAAAATTACGTTATTTTTGCTCTTTCTGGAAAAATTATTATTTTAGAAACTGATACCAGAGACAAGCCGAACCTTTATGAAATTGCAAAATTCGAAAATCCAAAATTAGCGGTTAATTCAAAGAATCAAGTTTTAGTTTTAGAAAAAGACAAACTTTTTATTTCAGATCCCCTCTATTGAATTTCCATCAGATTCAATTTTTCTCAAAAATTCTTCCCAGCTCATTTCTTTTTCGCCTGCCAGTTTACAAATTTCAGCAAAAACACAGCCTTGACATTCCCAATCTTTGGGCCAATTTGGTAATCTCAAAGGAATGGTGTTTTCTTCTATTTTGTTTTTTAATTTTTCTGCCCATTCCAAAAGCTTTTCTACTTTTTCTGGTTCGTAATCTAAAATAAATTCTTTTAATTCTTGAGTATCTTTGTTAATGTAAAGCAAAATTCCTTTTTTAATTTTGAAAAAATGTAAATAAAGCTGAAGTTGGTTTATATGTTGGGGAAAGGTTACTTTTGGGTTTAGTTTTTGAAAATTCATCCTTCCCGAAATACTTTTTATTTCAAGCACGTAAGGGATTCCTTCTGAATCGGAAATTATCGCGTCTGCTTTACCTGCGATAAATTCATGAGAGGGAATAGGAATTTCAGTCGCCCTTAACAATCCTTTTGCGCTTAAAGCTCTTAAAATTTTTTGTTGTAAAAAATGGCCGTCTTCAAAAATTCTTAGTTTTTCAGGTTCAATTTCAGCCTTGGGCGCTTTTTTAAATTTAAAAAATATTCCCCGAGGACATTTTCCCACTTCACTAATCCAAATTTTTATTCTATCTTTTTCTTTTTTTAATCTCTCTTGTTCAAGATAAAACTCATTGATTTTTTCAACGACGCTAAAATTATTTTCCATTATTTATAAAGATAATTGAAAAACGCCTAAAAATCAAGATAAATTTTTCTTGAATTTTTTCAATTTTTTTGTAAGATTTTTTATCTTTCTTTGGCCCCATCGTCTAATGGCAAGGACGTCAGTTTCTCAAGCTGAAAATAGGGGTTCAAATCCCCTTGGGGCCACAAAAATTTTTTTAAATGTTAGAAAAATTTTTTAAATTTGTTTTTTGGGTTCTGGTAATTTTGGGTACTGGATACTATATTAATTTTACAATTCAAAAATACAAGCCAGAATTTAAAAAAAATTTAGAACCTTTTTTAACTCAAACAGAAGAAATTAAATCACAAATAGAAAAACTAAAAGAATTTGCAGAAAAAGAGATATTACCTCCTGTTCCAGAATCTCCGAAACAAGTTTTAATTCCAGAGCCTTTAGTAAAGATTGAAAAAGAGAAATTTTTGGGAGGGATTTTGACTAAAGAAGGAATCGTAGCTCAAACTAACGCTCAAAGAGAAAAATTTAATTTACCAACTTTAAAAGAGAACGAAATTTTAAATTTGACTGCAAGAATGAAATTAGAAGATATGTTTGAAAAAGAGTACTTTTCGCATTTCTCCCCAACGGGAGAAGGTCTTGAGGACCTAATGAAAAAAGGAAATTATGATTACATTGTAGTCGGTGAAAATTTGGCCATGGGAAATTTTGAAAACGACGCAGAGATAGTTAAAGCTTGGATGGAGAGCCCAGAACACAGGGAAAATATTTTAAATTCAAGGTATCAAGAGATTGGGGTGGCAGTAAAGCAAGGAATTTTTCAAGGGAAAAAAGTTTGGATAGCCGTTCAACATTTTGGTAAACCTCTTTCTGCCTGTGAAAAACCCTCAGAAGAAACGAGGGCTCAAATTGAAAAAAAGATTGAAGAACTTAAAAATTTCAAAGAAAAATTAGAAAATTTAAAAAGAGAAGCGGAAAAAACAAAAGATTCACAAAAAATTCAAGAATACAACGAACTGGTTCCAGAATACAATTCTTTATTAAAAGAAACCCTTTCTATGATCGAAAACTACAACCTCGAGGTTAAAAAATTCAACGAGTGTATAGAAAAATAATTTTTTACTCAATTTTGTAAACGAAAATTGAATAGCCAATTTTTGTTATGAGTTTTTGGTGGTTCAACCAAAGATAGTATCCTGTTGGCAAGTCAAAACCTTTTCCAGGAACTCCCCTCCCATTTTGCAAGGCAGTGGCGGAGACTGCTAAAAAAGACCCCTTTGGAAGTTCTTTTGGATCTCTTTGGCCCCACCAACTTTCGTATTTTTGGCCCAAATAATACTTTGGATTTCCGCCCCCAAAATAATCAAGATAAATTTTTTCAATTTTGTTTTCTTCAACCCATTTTTTCAATCTCTTTAAATCTTGCCCCCAATCTAAGTTTGAATCAACGGTATAGCGATAAACCTCATTTGGACCTCCAACAATTTCGTTGGCATAAGCTAAAAAGTGAGGATAGACTTTCAAAACAGAAATTGCCTGCCATAAAAGCAAAATTGTCAAAAGAGAAAAAGCCAATTTTTTGTATTTTGTGTTTTCGAGCCAAAAAACGATACCTTTTGCAGTCAAAATTATTGAAAAAGGAAAAGCAGGGAGTAAATGCCTTACTCCAATATTTAAATTTGATTTAATCGAAGTCGACCAATAAATTAAAAGCCAAAGTACCATTGAAAATTCGACGAAATGCTCTTTAATAAAATTCTTAAATCTAAAAACTGGTTTTTTCCAAAGAGGCTCTCTGATTTTTAAAACAAAATAACACAAAGCCAAAATCCACAAAATATGAAAAGCCAAGGGTTCTTTTATTAGATAAACGATTGGAAAGTAATTTCGCCAACCTGCCGCAGTCACCTCGCCCAAAAAGTAAGTAGTATGGCCGCCCGAAGCTCTTTGAAAAACCATCAAAAGTCCAAGACCGTAATGAGCCAAAGGTCTAATTATGGGTTTGTTCGAAGCCCAAACTATAATTTCTGCAGGACATCTTTTTATTTTTTGAATCGAAATTGGAGAAAAACAAGTTTCTTTTATTGAAGAAGGGCCACCAGAGAAAGATTCCAAATTCATCTTTGTATCCCTCAATTGTCTTTCTGGCGGATAATTGTAAATTTGAATTCCATAAACTATCCAAACAATTAAAACCCAAAGTACTAAAGAAGATATTAAGACCCTCAATGGGTTTTTCCACTCTCTAAAAACCAAAATCCAAATTACAGCCAAAAGAACAAAAAAGGGAACTAACAAAATCAAAGAAAATTTCAAAAGTTGAGAAATGCCCAAAGCAATTCCGGCCAAAACTATGTTTTTTTTACTTGGATTTTTTAACGCTTTCAAAAAATATAAAGTTGCCAAAACTACTCCAAAAGCCGCACCAACATCAGTGGTTACAAACCTTCCGTGAGCCAAAAAAGTAGGGGAGAACGAAAACAAAAACAATGCCAAAATTGCCACTTTTTCTCCAAAAAAATCTCTGGCGAATTTAAAAATAAAAAATCCACAAACTACCAAAAGCAAAATCATGGGAAAGCGAGCAAAAAACAAAATTTGGTCGGGATTGTTTCCGTTTTCATACAAAAACTTTCCACCCAAATTAAATTGGTGCCACCAATAAGGACCGTCAGGTTGTTGCCAGGCAGGGTCCGATTGAGGAAAATTTAATTTTAAAAACAAAAGAGGAAAAGCTGCCAAATCTTTCACCAGAGGCGGGTGTTCAGGGTTCAATCTCATATCGTGGAATTTTAAATAAGAATACCCAGAAACAGTGTGAGGAGATTCGTCGCTAGTTGCAGAATCGTCAATTGAACTACTTAGGGCTAATACAAGAACCAAAAAAAGCAAAGTCCCTGCGGTTATAATTGTTCTATTTTTTATTTTCATTGATTTTTTCTAAACAATTTTTTAATTTTCTGGCAGCTTGTGACAAATTTCTTGTTTTTTATTTATTATAACAAAATTTAATAATTTTTGTTTGTTTTTTAAATATAACAACAATCAAGACAAGAAAGGTTTAAGTTTGTTATCAGGAGCGGGTTCTCATTGAGTATTTTTCGTGAGATTAAAAAAAGGATTTAAAAAACAAAAGCAGGCGATAAAAAATTTTTTTAATAAGTTTAAGGTTTTTTTAAAAGAAGCCAGTAAAAGACGACAAAAATTGTGCTCAAGAAAAAGAACAAAAACTTCAATCAACAATTATCCAGGTTAAAGGATGTTTTAAAATTTTTCCCATTTTTTAAAAATTTATTTCGTAGACCCAAAATTCTTTTTCTTTTCTCCAATTTCCTTTGGGAAATAAACTTGAAATTTTTTTTGCCAATTCTTGATCTTGAGCCATCAATAAAATTACTCCTTTTTTATCTATTTTAATTTTTCCAATATCTTCTGGCAACAAATACTTGCTTTTTATTTGTCCGTATTTTGCGATTTCCAAAAACATTATTGTTTGGGCGGAAACTGGAATTTTATTGGCCCAAGAAACGGGTTCTCCTCCTCTGTTTACGATTACATATCTTTCATAATCTTCTGGCAAAGAATTAAGATAATTTCCCATTAAAAGATATTCTTGAGTATATTCACTTTTTACTTGTGGTTTTTTTGCCCAAACTAAAAAATATTTATTGAATTCTGAAATCAGAACGAACGATAAAAAGAGAATCACTAAAGCGTTGATAATTAATTTGTTTTTTGTTTTTTTCTCTAAAATTTGATAAATCCAAAAAGCGCCCAAGCCAGAAAAAATAAAAACAGGAGGAATTGTTCCCGCAACCCTCAAAGAATGGGGGAGCCCTTCTCTGGTTAAAATTCCTGGCAAAAGCATCACAAAAAACCAAATGACTAACGACAAATGACTAATGACTGATGATAAATTCTTTTCTTTTCGATACCTTATTAATTTATTGGTTGAAATGAAAAATCCGATTAAAAACAAAATCCCAACCGGCCAAAATAACATCGGTTTTCCTGCAAAATTGTGTCGCCAGTTAGGATCGCCATGAAAATTAAACATTGAAAAATGCAAAATTAAAGATTTTAAAAATTCTTTTACTGGATTTTCTGCTTTGAAAATTGAAACAGGAGCCGTTCTTGAAATAAAATCTTGAGGATTTTTTAAAAAGTAAATGCCAATGGGTAGGGCGACAAAAAAAGTTAAAAGTAAAAAGCAGGAAACAAGAAGCAAGAATTCTCTTTGAGCTCTCTCTTTTTTATAAAAAAACCAAAAAGGAATAAAAATAAAGGGCAAAATTAAAACCGCCATTCTAAAAGAAGTGTAAGTGTAAAACCCCAAGCCAAAGAACATTCCTGCCAAAATCGAATTAAAAATCGATTTCTTTCTAAAAGCTTTAAAAAGAAAATAAAAAGAAAAAACTAAAACAAAAGGCAATAAAATTACTCTAAATCCAATGCGAGAAAAATTTGTGTGCCAAAAAGAAACTGCCAAAAAAAAGCTTGAAAAAAGAGCAACTTTTTCTGCAAAATTTTTTTCTTGATGAAATAATTCTTTTGCTAAAAGATACAAGCCTAAAACTGTCAAAACGCCAATTATGACAGCAACAACTCTGATTGAGAAAATTGAAACTCCAAAAATTTTAAAAGAAAGAGCAATCAGCCACATCATTAGACCTTCCCTTCCGTAATTTTCAGGATAAAAGACTTTAAAATCTTTATTTTTTAAACTAAAAAAAGCTTCAGTTCCATTTATGGCCACATCAGGATAGAGTCCCGGGGGAATTAAAAAAAGTTTGTAAAACCGAAAAAAGAAAGCCACAAAAAGAATAAAAATTAAAAATAAAAATTCTTTTTTAATTTTCATGCCTTGGTTTCTTTGTGCAAATTATATCAAAAAATTAGATAATGTAAAAATTTTTTGAGTTTATTATGAAAACAAATTTTTCAATCCGTGTCAAGTCATTTAACTAAGTAAGTGAAATTGGTTCTGGTTGGGTCATGATAAAAGTAAGTGAATTTGGTTTTAATTTTTTCTTTGGTTCGACCTTTGAAGTTTTGTTTTTCTTTTGATAGGTT
>Ga0315298_1004659_pt1 | contig 20283 bp, 16 predicted proteins | sample WHS_1_MG_FD_203077 | JGI IMG/M metagenome (GOLD analysis project Ga0315298, IMG submission 203077) | Extremophilic microbial mat communities from Washburn Hot Springs, YNP, Wyoming, USA - WHS_1_MG | ecosystem: Environmental > Aquatic > Thermal springs > Hot (42-90C) | place: USA: Wyoming...
CCCGGATCCAGGGAGGCGATGAAGGAAGCGATGCGCCCCACCTCCTGCGCCTCCACGTAGCCGGGGACCAGCAGGGTGCTGGCCACCAGCGGGGGAGGGTCGGGGCGCTCCGGTATGCGCGAGGCCGCGTAGGCGAAATTATCCAGGGTGGCCGCGTTGTCCACGCCGCACAGGGCGCGGTGGAGGGAGGCCGTGTGGGCCTTGAGGTCGAACTTCACGCATCCCCCGCTTTGGAGGGAGAGGTCCAAGGCGCGCCGGAGGAGGCCCCGGTGCATGCTCCCATTGGTCTCCCAACATATGCGCACCTCCCCCTCCCTTTCTTCCAGCGCCAGCTCGGAGGCCCGCAGGGCGAAGGGCATCTGGGGAGAGGGGTCTCCCCCGAAATAGCATATGCAGGCGGTGTCTCGGTGGGCCGCCCGGGCCAGCTCCTGCGGCGTGCAGGCCGGGGCCAGGCGGGCGGTGAGGAAGCGGTACTGGGAGTTCTGGCAGAACAGGCAGTCGAAGGAGCAGGCGCCCAGGAAAACGGCCAGGTTGAATTTCCCACGCTCGGCGCTCCCGGCGCACACCCAATCGGCCACGCAGTTGGTGGGCAGGGGATCGTAATAGTATTCCAGGATGCCCTGGCGGGCGGTGCCGGAAAGGTGCAATAAATTTCCATTATTTACCATGCGCAGGCCACAAAACCCCTTCTCCCCCTCCCCCATCCGGCAGCGGTTCCCGCACAAGCGGCAACTCACGCCTCCGGCGGAACGTGGCGGGAGCGCGGGGAGCCCGAACGGGGCACGGGCGCGCTGGTGCGCCTCGTTAACCAGCGCCTCTGCCTCCCGCCCCCCGCGCATGGCGCAGGAGGGGCAGAGGCGTAAAAAGGCGGAGACGAGGGGGGAACTAGCGCCGCACAGGACGCAAGCCTTCTCCTCGCCTGCCCTCCCTCCGTTAGTGGACCTTGTCATTTCCGGAACCCACCACGCTCCAAGTACACGACCGCGACCCAGCGCTATCCATGTGGCGTCACCGTGGGCCCACCTTTACTTCTCCTTTAATCCTATACCCCGTTTTCCCATCATTGAAGGAGGCCCCATACTCCCCTTCGGGGAAAAGGATTTAGGGATCTTGCCCGATGAACCGATTCTTGAGGATGCCATCGCCGGCGAGGAAGAACGCCAGGACAAAGGCCGATCAATGACCCGCTGGGAAGCAGGCGAAGCCGTCCACGTGCCCGGCCCCTAACCCTCCGCCTAACTGCGTCCTCCTGCCGCAGGGTAAAAGCGTCCGCCGATTACCAATACTTACCATCAGACCGGGTTATCATACTGCCGTTCATTTTCGCCGCTTCTTCCCTCCGGCCAGCGTCCATTCAAGTGAATCAGCCGGAGATAATCCTTCATCAAGATCGAACCGGGAGAGTCGTAATGCCACGTACCACTCATCGGTTTCCCATCGCGGAAACTAGGGTGGGAGATCCGTTAACCACCTTCCCTATCACGCCCGCGGATGGTCTCTTGCGCTCGGAACGTCAACACCGTCCCCTGGGGCATGTCGGCAAGGCGAGCGATGCGCTCCGTGCCCGAAGATGGGAACTTCGGCGGGCCAAAAAACGAAGATTTCAAATAGCACCAATTCAGATGTGCCCGCGATGGCAACGCGCGCAAGACGTTACTGGCCAAAGGAAGGAAGATCCGAGGACAAAGGGAAGGAGAAAACATACCATACACGTGGCCTTCGGGCAGGATCAGGTCCATAATGTATGTATGCCGGTAGATCGGATAGGAGAAAGTCCAAATGATACATTTTATCTACCAACGGTGGCGCTCCCCGGGCCAACCGAGGGCCTGCTTCGCGGATCCCGCCCAGGAACCAAAGACGGGTCAGGGTGGCGTCCAGGGATCGGAACGATGGACATGCGAGCCTTCGTGCGGGACCCCAGTGGGAGCAGAATCCGGGCCGGAGGAGAGGGAGCGGAGGATAGGCGGCGTGAAGCGTTGCAGGGTATGGCGGGGGATGCCCGAAACCTTGAGGAGGGGCCTTGGCGGAGGCGAGTAACCGGCCGGAGGAGAGGGAGCGGAGGATAGGCGGGGCGTGAAGCGTTGCAGGGTATGGCGGGGGATGCCCGAAACCTTGAGGAGGGGCCTTGGCGGAGGCGAGTAACCGGCCGGAGGAGAGGGAGCGGAGGATAGACAGGGCGGGAAACGCCGTCAAATGGGGGTTCGTGATCCTGCTGGCCGCGTTGGCGGGAACGGTGGCCTTCCTGCAGCTCTTCCGCACCCCTCCGGCCCAAAAGCCGCTGGAGGAGGCCGTGCGCAAATTGGAGGAGGGCGACATCGAGGGGGCCATGGCCTACGTCGATCCCCAGGGGCAACTGGGCATCCTCTGGTCGGAAAACGTGGGCGGGATCAGGGATCGCCTTTCCAGGCTGGCGTCCAAGTACCGCCTGGAATTCACCTCCCTGGGCTGGAAGACGCGCGTGGAGGGGGATTTCGCGGAGTCCAGCCTGGAGAAGGGGAAGGTGATCGTGTATTTACGGGACGTACAAGGTCCGCCACTTGCCGCCTACGACCTGAAGGGTACGGATGTGGTCTTCTACCTGCAGAGAAAGGAGGGGGCCTGGCTGATAGAGGGCCTGAACCAGGACCTGGAGGAGATACTTGAATCCGGTCTGGATACCCTCTTCAACGCCTTGTGAAGGGGCGAGGGAAAGGTTCGCCACCTATGTTGGATACCGAGAGAGGATGGTGGAAGCATGTCCCAGGGTCGTGTAACCTCGGCACTCGCGCTTGAGAGAGGAGCCCCCGCACGCGGTAGGTCCCGGCCGTTGATATCGGCCGCTTTCGCCCTCGCCCTCCTGGTCTCCTTGCTCTGCCCCGGTTGCACCTCCTCCACCCCGGAAGGCACGGTCCGCGACTTCATACGGGCCCGACTGTCCGGCGAGGAGAAGAAGGCCGCCGGGTTGACCGTGGAGGGAGACCTCACCGATTACCTCGGCGGCGAGGGTTTCCTGGCTGGCTCGGGGGTTTCTTTCGAGGCCAGCACGGTGGAGGTGTCCGGGGATCGAGCCCGGGTGATGGCCCGCTTCCGCTGGGATGACGGAGAGGCGGAAGTCTCCTATATCTGCCTGCGCGTGGGTTCCAGGTGGAAGGTCTCCCTGCGCGAGACGGAGGAGTCCTGGATCCCGGACCTGAAGTGGTTACGGGAAGGGGAAAGCCCCTGATCAAAACGCTCTTAACCCGTAACACGTACCCGAACAAAGCCTGAAGCGGTTAAGGGAAGCAGAAAACCCCTGATCCCCAGCCGCTACCGCCGCCACGACGTCCCGCATCCTCCTCGCCCCGAGGTTTCCGGAAAACGGGGGATGTGCATGGCCTCCGAAACCCCACCCTGAAACATGGTCGGCTCGTATTTAAGAGCACCGTGCGGAAAACCCCTGGTCGATCGGCTCTAGCGACGAAGGATCCTCGAAATCTCGTCCCCGCGCAAAGGATCGCTCACGAACGAGCCCGGGGGTCCCGCGCAGTAGGCGGCAGACACGGATTTTCCTTTTCTTCCCAGGAAGGCATATTTTGTCAACCAGCGATGAGGCGAAAACGCCATTATGGCATGCTGGCCCGGGTCCGGTTACCTGCAAATCCCCGCGGGGACCCGACACGCCACGTGCAATCCATCTTGGGATCGCCACTTCGGGCTACATGGGAGACCGGGCCCACCTCGAAACGACCTTCACGGGCATTTCGAGCCCGGGGGGATCCAATCAAGAGGCCCTGTTCCCGGATGGGGAATTCCTCTTCCCTTGAGCGTTCCTCCCGGCTACCCTCCCCGCCCGGGCGTTGTTCTTGACCGTCTTTTTGTCGGAGGGGGAGTTCCCGCGCGCCGTGGCCTTTTCGGAGGTGGCTCCCCTGGCCACCGCCTTCTCCTCCCCGCTTTCCTGGGAGGCCTTCCCGGGAGCCCCCTCGCCGGCCCGGCTGCGGGCCTTTCTATCGGGGTAAAGGGCTACCTTGAAGACCTCCTCGATGTTGTTGACCGGCACGAACTTGAGGTCCTTGCGGATGAAGTCGGGGATCTCCTCCAGGTACTTCTGGTTCTCCTCGGGGATGACCACCGTCTTCACCCCGGAACGGTGCGCGGCGAGCACCTTCTCCTTCAGCCCCCCTATGGGGAGGACCTTGCCCCGCAGGGTTATCTCCCCGGTCATGCCCACGTCCTTGCGCACCTTGCGGCCGGTCACCGCGGATATGAGGGCGGTGGCCATGGTCACCCCGGCGCTGGGACCGTCCTTGGGGATGGCCCCCGCCGGGACGTGGATATGCAGGTCGTGCTTCTTGAAGAACTCCGGGTCCACCCCGTAGCGGTCGGCCACGCTACGGCAATAGGTCAGGGCCGCCTTGGCCGACTCCTGCATCACGTCGCCCAGCTTCCCGGTGAGGACCAGCTCTCCACTCCCCGGCATCACCTGGCACTCCACGAAGAGGACGTCGCCACCGGATTCCGTCCAGGCCAGGCCGGTGGCCACCCCTACCTCGTCCTCCTCCTCCAGGACCTCGAAGCGGAAGCGCACAGGCCCCAGGAGCTCGTGGAGGTCCTTCTCGCTGACCTTCTTGCTCTTGCGTTTGCCCACCGCGATGTCCTTGGCCACCTTGCGGCAGATGGAGGCGATCTCGCGCTCCAGGTTACGCACCCCGGCCTCCCGGGTGTAGCCGCGGATTATGGCCCTCAGGGCCTCGTCGGTGATGGTCAGCTGGTTCTTCTTCAGCCCGTGCTCCTCCAGCTGGCGGGGGATGAGGTGTTCCTTGGCGATGTGCAGCTTCTCCACCTCGGTGTAGCCGGGGAGCTCGAGAACCTCCATGCGGTCCAGGAGGGCGGGAGGTATGGGCACCACGGTGTTGGCGGTGGTGATGAACATGACCCGGGAGAGGTCGAAGGGGACGTCGAGGTAATGGTCGGAGAAGGAGTAGTTCTGCTCCGGGTCCAGCACCTCCAGGAGGGCCGCCGCCGGGTCGCCGCGGAAGTCCATGCCGATCTTGTCCACCTCGTCGAGCATGAAAACCGGGTTGTTGGACCCCGCCTTGCGGATGCCCTGGATGATCCTCCCGGGCAGGGCCCCGATATAGGTGCGGCGGTGCCCCCTTATCTCCGCCTCATCGTGCATGCCGCCCAGGGAGACGCGCACGAACTTGCGGCCCAGGGCCCGGGCGATGGACTGGCCCAGGGAGGTCTTGCCCACGCCCGGGGGACCCACGAAGCACAGGATGGGGCCCTTCATGTCCTCCTTCAGCTTGCGCACCGCCAGGTACTCGTTGATGCGGTCCTTGACCTTGTCCAGGTCGTAGTGGTCCTCGTCCAGGATCTTGCGCGCCCGCTCGATGTCCAGGTTGTCCTCGGTGCTCACGTTCCAGGGGAGGCTGGTCAGCCACTCCAGGTAGGTCCGGGCCACGGTGTACTCCGCGGCGGCCACCGGCATCTTGGCCAGGCGGTCCAGCTCCCTTTCCGCCTCCTTGCGCGCCTCCTCGGGCATGCCGCTCTTTTCTATCTTCTCCCGGAACTCGTTGATCTCCATGGTCCGCTCGTCGACCTCGCCGAGTTCCTTCTGGATGGCCTTGAGCTGCTCCCGCAGGAAGTACTCCCGTTGGCTCTTGGACATCTCCGTCTGCACCTGGGACTGGATCCTGGACCCGATCTCCAGGATCTCTATCTCCCGGTTGAGGTAGAAGGTAAGTTTTTCCAGCCTCTCCCTTACGTTCACCGCCTCCAGCAGCTCCTGCTTCTCCTCCAGGGTGATGTTGATGTTGGAGGCGATGAAGTCGGCCAGGTTGTTGGGCTCGGAGATGTTCATGGCGGCGATGAAGATCTCGTTGGGCAGGTAAGGGGCCATGGAGACGATCTTCTTGAACTGGGCCAGTATGTTGCGGGCCAGGCCCTCCACCTCCACGGACTTCTCCACCACCTCACGTACCTTTTCCACCCGCGCCTTCATGTAGGGATGGGTCTGCACGAAGTCCACGATGCGTATCCTCTGGACCCCCTGCACGAAGAGCTGCATGGAACCGTCCGGGAGCTTGAGCATGCGGATTATGGCCGCCGCCGTGCCCATGTGGTAGATCTGCTCCGGACCCGGGGTCTCCGCCTCCTCCCTGGCGGCCATGGCCGCCACCAGGCGGTCGGCGGTCAGGGCCTCGTCGATGAGCTTTACGTATTCCTCCCTGGTGATGAGCAGGGGCATGATGATGTGGGGGTAGATCACCGTGTCCTTGAGGGGGAGCACGGGAAGCACCTCGGGTATATATGGTTCGGTCATCCCCATGGGGAAATCGCCATTCGGCAAAGCGCTACCTCCTTCTCAAGTCATCCCTCTGAGAAAAAACCGCTTCATTCCTCGCTTATGTCCACGTTCCGCAGGTTCTGCCCACGGCGCTTGGGAAGATAGATCTCCAGGAAACCCCTCCTGTAAACGGCGCGGGTGCCTTCGGGGTCAATATCCGCCGGCAGCTCGAAGGTCCTCTCGAAGTGGCCGAAGCTTATCTCCAAGAGATAGGTGTTCTTCACCCCGGCGGGGCGAACGGGGTTGCGCCGACCCCGGATGTTGAGCACCCGCCCGTGGAGGGTGACCTCCACCTCGTTCTCATCCACGCCGGCCAGGTCCATGAGGACGATGAAATGTTCGGGACACTCGTGGACGTCGCACAGGGGCTTCCAGGCCTTCTCGAACACCGCGGATGGCTTCTTCCAGCGCGGGAGGTGGCTGAAAAAGCGCTCCATCTCCGCGCGCATGACCAAAACGTCGTCGAAATCGTCGTCGTCACGGAATGCCCCGGCCACTTCCAAGACCCCTTTCGCCAGTCCCACGCGCGTCAACCAGCCGTCACCGGGTTTTCAAGCCGGTGGAGGGACTTCGTCGCTTTGGGCACGGCCCCCCTTCCCGGCGATAACGGCATCGACCCTCTAATTATACCCCAGGGACGGTGTTCCTACCGGCATGACGAGGGCCCTGTGTTGATGTCCAGAAAAAGTAGGCACCTCACCCCGGCAAAACATCAACCGGTTATCCTTACATATCCCCCAAGCACCTTTAGGACATCCTTCACCCAGGGGTCGCCGCTCCTTGACCGAAGGGCCGGCATGTTCTTTTCCGACCAGGCTTCAGGATCCCTCCACCTCATTTCTCAAGGAGGCCTTGGCCACCTCTCTCGGTGGGCGCGATCCGCCCCGGAATGCGAGGGCTCCTTTTCAGAGAGCGAAATCCATGCCCGAGACCTTCGCTTCCTCGGCGGCCAGCGCTTCCTTGAGATCTCGGCGGATATAGACGTCGTGGTCCCGGAACGGGGCCAACGACCATATCCCCTCCCGCACCCCCCATTCCCGGAGACCCGGCTCCAACCCGTCCCTGAAGGCCAGGTCCACGGCCCGGAAAAGGGCGTTGTCGTCACGCAGCACGAGGGAGGTCAGCACGTGGGAGGGGGATTCCCGGTAGTGGTCGCCGCCCGAGAGGATGACCAGCAGGTCCAGGGATTCGGCAGCCTGGAGAACCCCGGCATGGAAGGCTCCCGGGGTGCAGAATATTATGTCCGCCCCCTTTTTCGCCGCCTCCTGGGCGAAGGTACGGGCCTGCTCCTCGTCGCCGCATCCGCCCACCAGGTAGGAAAGCAGGCTCGCCTGCGGGTAGGCGGCCAGGACTCCGCGCAAGAATCCCCGTTGATACCGGGAGGTCCGCGGGTCGGAGGCGCAGCCGATAAAGGCCACCACGGGCAGGCGGTTGGCGAGGGGGTGCTCCGCGCTCACCGTCAACCTGCCAGAGAGAAACCCGCACAGGTAAGCCCCTTCTTCCACCCGGTAACGGATGTAGGCGGCCTCCCCTTCCGCGGCGGGGACGGAGGCTCCGGGGAAGTCGAGGTAAACCAGGTGCGGCGGCCGATCCTGGCCGACCGCCACGGCCAAGCTATCCGCCGGCGTCTCCCCGCAGCTCACCATCATCCACCGGGACGAGCTTTCCCTTTCCGGGAGGACGCCCAAGTCCCCCGAAGGTCCGGGGACGACGAGCTCAGCCTCCAATCCCAACTCGGAACCGATCCTCCGACAACCGTATTCCAAAAGGGAATTGCGCTCTTCCTCCGTGGAACCTTCGCGGAACCCCACCACCAGCACGCGGCGGGGACTTCCGGCGCTCCGGGAGCAGGAGGCGGCAAAGGGAGAAAGGCATAGGAGGAAAAATATGGCAACTAAACCGCCGGCTAAAGAAGGCGGGACCTTGCTTCTCCCCTTCACCAACATCTCCAGATGTATATCCCTTACGAGCTCGCCGCCATTATAGCATTCGGCGGACCCTCCACCATCCCTCGCGGAGCAAGAAAATCCCGCGCCCCATCCCCTCAGCCTCGCGACCGGGTGACCAGGAAGACGGATGCGGCCACCAAGACGGCGGCCAGGCCCAGGGTCCAGGTCACCGTTTCCTTGAGGAAGAGATGGGCAAGAAAAACGGCCAACACGGGCTTGAGGTAGAAAAGGCTCGCCCCCCGCGAGGCATCCACCCTGCTCATGCCCTCGAAATACAGAAGGTACCCCAATCCCACGGTAATCGCCCCAAGGTAGGCGAGCCAAGCCCAAGTCGCAGGATGGTACTCCGCCGCGGCCCTCCATCCTCCTTTCAGGGTCAGCAAGGCTGCGAAGAGAGCCGAGCCCACGGCGATGCTGAGGAAGGAAACGGTCAGTCCGCCGTACTCCTCGGAATATCTCTTCCCGTACACGGTATAGACCGCCCAGCACGCGGCGGACCCCAGAACCAAGGAATGGCCCAGAAAATCCTCCCGAGCCAGGAGGCCGGAGAAGCGGAACCCGGTAATCGCCGCCAGTGCGCCCACGAGACCAAGCCCTATGCCCAGCCAACCGCGAAGAGGTATCCTCTCCCCGAGGGCCAGGGAGGCCAGGAGGGCGGTGAACAACGGGTTCATGGAAAAGATGACCGCCGCCGAGGAGGCCCTGGACAGGGCCACTCCGCGGTGGAAGAGATAAAAGGCCAGGAACACGCCCACTCCGCCGAGGAAAACCGCGGCCGGAAAGTCCCGGCGCAGGGCACGGAAGGCGGCCTTCCTCCGCTTCCTGCCCGCCATTACCACGGGGAGGAGGAAAATCAAACCCAGGATGAAACGCAGGGCAGCGACCTGTTCCGCTTCCACGGGGCTTTGGAAGCCGGTACCCGCCTGGAGGTACCGCGACACCACCTCGATGGTGCTGAAGAGGACGATGGCGCCCAGGACCATGAGGTAACCGTTCCAGTCCCGCTTGGACGGCAATAGGCCTCCCTTCCTCGCGCCAACCTCGCGCCAAGGGGTCTTTCCCGCGATCCGCCCGACATTCTACTACAGGAAACGGCGGCCGGGCGCGCGTGAAGGGTGGTGAGCGGGGAAGGCCGCGCTGGTAATACGGCCGAGGCTTTACCTGCCGGAGGCGCGCTGAGGAGCCGCCTTGCCCGTCCCGCGGGCGACGGCCCCGCCTCCCCTGCGGGGGACAAAGGTGAAAATACGCCGTCTTCCTCTTCCTCCGTGCCCTATAGCAGCAAGGCGATCTGCGACTAGCGCTTGGGGAGAGTGGGGCAAGCGAGACCCGCTTCAGGGTTTCACGTAGTCCTTTCCTATGACCAATATAACGTCGGCATCGTAGGTTATGGCCACGTCCTGATCCTCGACCATCCGGAAACCGGCATCTGGATCGAGATCCTTGGCCACCTGGCGGGCAGCGCTGGCGTTGCCGGGAGCGTAATAGACGGTGGTCTCCTCGTAGGCGTGCACGGTGTTCCCGACCTTTATCTTCTTATAACCCTTTCCGCGCATGATCTCCGCTACCCCGGCGGCCATGCCCTCCCAGCGGACACCGTTGAGGACCGCCAGGTTGACCGTAGAGCGGTCCACCTGAGATTCCCCGCCCGCAAGGTCCCCAAACCGCTCCTTCTCCAGCTCGGCTTGCCTTTCCTCCGGGGTCTTGGTACTGCAATACTTCTGGATGTTGGAGAACAACTCGGCCGTGGCCTTCGGGTCATGGATGAAATACCAGGGTTGCCCGGGAGGGGGTTCCTTCACGTAACCGGGTAAAGTCGCGAATTCCACGTCCTCCACCTTCATCCCCTGCAAGGCCTCGGCAAGGGTGAAGATCAGGCCGGGCTCGAGGGTGGTCTCCAGGTAGCGGACGGTCGTGTCCAGGATCTTGAGGAGGGTCTGCATGTCCCGAATGGATACCGCTTTCTGCATGACCGCCTTGAGGAAGGCCTTCTGGTGCTCTATGCGGTCCAGGTCCCCCCGGGGCAGCTTCCGGCTGCGGACCAGGATGAGGGCCTCCTGCCCGTTGAGAAGGTGATCGCCCTTCTCCAGGTATCCCGTCTTGGGATCGTTGATGGTGACGTCCAGGTGGAAGGGTACGCCTCCCATTGCGTCCACGATGTTTTTAAAAGCCTCGAAGTCCACCTCGGCGTAATGGTGGATGTCCAGGCCGGTCAGTTTCTCCACCGCCTCCACCGCGCCCGCCGGACCCCTGAAGGAATGGGCGGCATTTATCTTCTCCGTACCGTATCCCTCGATGGTCACCTTGGTATCCCGGGGGATGGACACCAGGACCGCCCTCTTGGCCTTCACGTTCACCGAGGCCACTATCATCACGTCGCTTCGGGTATAGCCCTCCTCGCCGGGCACGCTTCCCCGGTCGATGCCTATGAGGAGCAGGTTGAGGTTTTCCTCGGGGTTGTGCCACTTGCTAAGCTCGGCGAAGAGGTCCGGGTTGTCCTCGGGGGCGATCACCGCCGGCTGGAAACGTATCCGCAGGTAATGCTTGGCCGCCCAGCCCTTGACGGCGTCGAAGTTCAAGGCTCCGAGTACCAGGCCGCCCAGGAGGACCAGGGACGCGAGGACCTGGAGGACCCTCTTCGTCCTCCTCCTTCTGCGCAGCTTCAGCCGCTCCTGTCTTTTCATACTCGCTTTTGACGCTCGCCTAAGGGGCCGTAGTTCCTTGGGCCTCGGTCTTTATAATCCCCGTATATAACGCAGGGATACCGACCGATCACGCAAAGGTATTATATTACAGGAGGGAGCGTCGGGTCGGAGTGGCCTTAGCCGGTATATCCACCGTAGGGATAACGGTGAGGTGTGGCCTGCGAGTGGCGCAAGGCGGCTTGTGCGCACCGGCGGATCAATCCCCGGCCAGGTTGTCCTCCTCCAGGCGGAATTCCTCCGTGGTCAGTTCTTCCTCCAGGCTGCCGATGAGCTTCTCCACCCGGGCCCCGGCCTCGGTCAGCCTGCGGCGCGCCTCGCGGACGAGGCTCACCCCCTCCTCGAAGAGCTTCAAGCCCTCCTCCAGCTCGAGGTCCTGTTTCTCCAGGGCCGCGGCGATCTCCTCGAGCCTGCGCATAATGCCCCCGAAGGTCATCTCCTCCACCTCGGCCTCACCCCCATCGTCTCTTCCCTTGCCTCCGGGCACGGCACGTCCATCCCCTCGACCTTCGTCATCCGCTTTCTCCTCCCGGCCCCTCACCTCGCAGCTCCCGGCCCCTCACCTCGCAGAAAAGGCGCCCCCGGTGCAGGCGCACGTCCACCGCTTCCCCTTCGGCTACCTCCTGGCTGTCCCTCAGGGGCCTGCTCTCCCCGCGACGGGTGGCGATGGCATAGCCACGGGAGAGGACGGCCAGGGGACTCAAGGCATCCAGGCGTGAAGCCGCCACCTCCAGCTTGCCCGAACTCGCGGAAAGGAGGCTCGACATGCGTGACCGGAGTTCTTCCGCCCTCCAACCCGGTTCCTTTTCCCTCCATCGCCACCAGGAATCGAAGGAGGCACGCATCTTGGCGTAAGTATCACTTATGCGGCGGGGAAGGTCCCGGTATTGGCGGGGGAACCTGCCCAGCACCAGGACGCGCCCCTCAACCCGTTCCCTCTCCCGGCGCAGGACCTCGCGCATCCCGCCCTGAAGCAGGGCCTCCCCTTCCGCAAGACGCTGCCTAGCTTGTCCCAGGAACACCTCGCCGTCCCGGAAGGCCTTCCGGGAGGCCAGCAGGGAAAGATCCCTCTCACGAAGATGCAACATGCGGCGGAGCAGGGCTTCCAGGGAAGTGCTCCTTTCCCTCAAGAGGGCAAGTATCTCCGCGGAGGAGGGAACTGCCGCCTCGGCCGCTCCCGTGGGCGTGCTGGCTCGATGGTCGGCGGCCAGGTCGGCCAGGGTGAGGTCCGGCTCGTGCCCGACCCCGGTGATTACGGGGATGGAGGAACCTCTTATGGCCCTGACCACCTCCTCGGTGTTGAAGGGGTGAAGGTCCTCCAGAGAACCCCCTCCCCGGGCCAGGATGAGAACATCTACCGGGCAAGCCCGATTGAAGGTCTCGATGGCGGAGATGATATCCTCCACCGCTTCCTCGCCCTGTACCCGAACCCCCCGGACCAGGATGCGGCAACATGGATAACGGCGAGTGACGTTGATGATCACGTCGCGGACGGCAGCCCCTTCCAGGCTGGTCACCAGCCCGATGGTCTCGGGATAGGAAGGGAGGGGCCGCTTGAGGCCCTCGTCGAAAAGCCCCTCGGCGGAGAGCTTGCGCATGAGGCGGAAGAACTCCCTACGGAGTTTCCCCTCCCCCGCTTCCTGCACCTGGTGGACGTTCATGCGATACTGACCGCGACGCACGTAGATGCCCAGGCGACCATGGGCCAGCACCCGCATGCCCTCCCGGAGAACGTGGGAGGCCTCCCTCGCCGCGTCGCCGAACATCACGCAGGGGAGCGCCGCTTCTTCCTCGGAAAGGCTGAAGAACAGGTACTGCGGGTAAAGCCTGAGGTTGGATACCTCGCCTTCCACCCAGAGGACCACCTCCTGGAGGAGGCCATCGGCCAGGCGGTTCACCTCCGCCACCGTGTAAATCCTCTCCTCGTCCTGGAGCCTCACCTCGCGCCTCCTCCCAATCCGCATCCCGCTGCGACATCCCCATTCTATTCCCCGCTGATGACGCCCGGAAACAAATTCCCGCTCACTGAAGGAAAGGCCAGCCGGATGGTGGAAATACATTATGTGGAAATAGAGAAGGCGTCGAAAAACAATATGTAGAGCATGCTCCGCTGAATCACGGCGGGGAGACCATGCGGGAGGGCGCCTTGGAGATACTGGCCCTGCTCCTTCTGGGCTTCATAGCCATGTTGGCCATAGTGCCGCCCATAATCCGGGGCAAACTCGAGGACTCGCCACTGGTCACCACGCAAAGCTTCCGCAAGAGCATGCAGGAGATAGCCCATTCGCTCGAACCGCGCCTGGAGCCAACGCTTCGATCCCCGGATCCCCGTACTGCCAGTACCCGTTCGGGAGGAGCGATAAGATACCAAGAGGCAACGGTTAAGGCCGGGGCCCAGGTGGGATCCGGCAGCGGGATCCAAGAACCGTCGAGGACCTGCCTGTCACCAGCCGAGGTACGCAACGCCCGGAGGAGGTCCACGAGGAGAGCGGAGGTACGCAGGAACCGGGTCCTTGCCTCCCTGACCCTTTCGGTCATCTTGTGGGGCTTGGCCACGCTTTGCACCGGAAATATTTGGTGCCTGGCGATGTTCGCGTTTTGTGGGTTCCTCCTGGCCTTCTTCTGGGGACTCACCCTCCTCGTGCCCTACATCTACATGCGCGGCGAAGCCCGCAAGGAGAGCTCCTCGAGACACGTGGCCCGCAAGCGGCACATCGCTTGAGCGAGATGGCTATCCCAGTGTACCTGCCTTCCACAAGAGGAGGACGAGGGCTCCGTGGCCGAGGATAAAGAGGGCGAGATGCAGGGGAGCGCGGGATCCATATTGGGGACGCAGGTAGAAAAAGTACAGGGCGACGAAAAATCCGATGAAGGACAGGGCAGCCGTCAAGGCCAGGATCCAGGCCGCACCTCCCAAGGCCTCCCTGCGGTTGGAGAGCAGGTAAGCACAGGCGACCATCACCGCGGCCGGAACGAGCATGACCGCCATCTGAGGCCAAGTGGGCTGTTTTTCTTTCATTTTTTTCCTCCTTTTCCTGATTCCGCATCCGGTTAACCGGTGTTTTCCCGTAGGGTTACCGCCGGATAAAAGGATCCGGTCCGCCGTGTTGTATCCTCCTTCCACGCAACCTGGGAGCCACCGTCGCCCGCGAGCACCTACTTCGCCCGGCTGATAGACCTCACCTCCCGGCGGGTTCGACACCCGCGTCCAGAAGACCCAGACTTTCCCTCGCCCTGTCGCCCCCGCGGATTCTCCCCATCAGCGACCTGGCGCCTTCCTTGAGGCCCCTGGAAAAGGCCTTTCCGGCCAGGGCTTTTGCGAACTCGCCCGAAAGCCTCAACCTGCCCCCACTTAAGCGGGAAACAAGGCTTCCGAGTCCTTGGCCCTGGCCCAAGAGGCTCAGTCCCCCAGCCAAAAAGCCTCCCCCGAAACTCAAGAGGGACTCGAGCAAACACGGGCGGCCCCCGGTCACCACCCTGAGCAGCAGATCCCCCAGCGCGCCCGCACACCCGCAGAACAACATGTAAGCCAGCTTATGGGAAATACCGGAAACCCATGCTCCTGCGTACGCGGCCACCTGGGTGGCGGCACCGCCACCCAGAAGCGAACCCCCGGAGGAGAGGAACCCCGCCGCCAGCCCCTGCGCGGCCCCGCCGGAAAAGATCCCGCTGAGCAGGAGGCGCCCCATGCCCCCGGTCAGTCCGCCGACCAGGAAAGAGACCAGGAGCCCACCGGGCGTGACGCCTTTTCCGGTGGCCAGCGAGAATCCCGAATACACCAGCAGGTTGGCCGTCCCGTGGGCCAGAAACCCCTTACCGAACCCCAGCCACCCCAGGTTGGTCCAACCCGAGGCCGCCGCGGGAGCCAGGTACGAAAAGAGGAGGCAACCCCCGGCGGCGATTCCCCCAACTATCAGGGAACCCAACAGGCATCCGAGGAAAGAGAAGGAATCCCCGGAGGTGGCGGCATGATAGGCGGCGTATCCCATGGAGGCCACCCCACCCGCCACGCAGGCGGTGAACATCGCGGTGAGCGACAGGCCCAAGGCCAAACCCAGCCCCACTGCCGCCAGGCAGATCACCGCGGTGGCCGCCAGTCCGGCCAACAGGGCCTGCACCAAGCGGTTGGAGATCGCGGCCTTCAACACCCTTCCCGCCGCTCCCAGGATGGGCGCGAGCCAGGGCTCCAGGCAATACTTGTAAAATCTTGCCAGGGCACGACCCAGGCTCTCGGCCAAGCGGCAGGTCCACCTCCAGGCCGCCGAGAGCCCCCGGCCCAGAGCCTTGGCCGCCGCCAGCATACCATCGACCAGAGACTTTACGACGCTCCCGAAGGAGCGTTTCATCCATCCCAGGAAATCGCCTCCGCCACCGTGCCGCTCCATATATGTCCGCGCGGAGAGCGTATCCCCCCAGGGGCCCAGAAAAAGGGAGCGGGGGTCAAGGAGGATGCCACGCAGGAAAGGCAAGGGGTCGACGGCGACTCCATGGAGGTAAAGGCCGAAATGCAGGTGCGGCAGGCGGCTGGAAGGATCCGCCGTCCCATCGCTTTTCCCTATGACCTGACCCGCTTCTACCCTCTGTCCCTTTCGGACCTCCGAGCACCGGAGCGAGACGTAGGTGGTCTTGAAACCCCCGCCGTGTTGGATGCTTACGCAGATGCCCAGCGGGGTCCTTCCGGAAAAACTTACCATGCCGGGAGCTGAAGCCCGGACTTCGCTTTCCGGGTCCAGGGCGATGTCCATTCCCGCATGCCCGCCTTCCCCGTAATGCCCCGTGGCGGGGACGAACCCCTTCACCACCCTGCCCCGCGCCGGCCACAGGAAGGTGGGGGCCTCCTCCCCGGCCGCAAGGGCCGGGGAGGAAGGCGCGTGGAAGGAGAATATGAGGAGGGTGATGAGGGGTAGGATGAGGAGGGGTAGGGCCGATGCCCGGCATCTGAAGGGTGCCTTGCCGCCCCCGGGGGAGCGCACGCCGTCCTCGAGGACCACGCCGCTCCCCGCGACCCGCCCTCCCCCTCGCCACGACCGTTCGTGGCGGAGTTCGGGCGGGCCGGGGATGCGATCCCGCTTCGCGGGGCGGTTCTCCTTCCGGGGAAACATGGAATCAGTAGACCTCCACGGTCAGCGCGACGCTGTCCGAAAGGCCGCGCGAATCGAAGACCTCGAGCATCACCCGGAACCGGGCGGGAATCACGGGGGGATCGTACACGTGCTGGACCGTCTTACCGTGAAGAACGGTCCCGTCGCCGCAATTCCAAACGTAACCCACGATATCCCCGTCGGGATCGGAAGAAGCCGTGGCATCCATGCGAATGTACAGGGGGGCGGGACCCTTGAGGGAGGACAAGGAGGCCACGGCGCGGGGACGATGAGGGACGCTTCGGGATGCTTCCACGGAGGCGGGGGAGGTCCTGGCCAGCGGGGCGGCGGTAACTTCTCCTGATCCCACCTCGCTTTGTTGCTGGGGAGGAGCATTTTCGGGTGATGCACTCGATCCATCGCCGGTGGCCCCTTCCTCTTCCCGGCCCGAGCTTATCACCAGGCATACCGTCTCCCCGGGATGCAAAGCCGAACCCGCCCCGGGATCCTGGGCCACCACCCTTCCCGCCGACCACAGTCGGGAAGGCGCTTCCCGCACGCTCCAGGAAAGGCCTATTTCCTCCAATCGCCCCTGCGCTTCCTGCAGGGTCAAGCCCTGCAGGTCGGGAACCTCTACGACGTCCTGGGCAGGGGTCTCCTCTCCACCCGCCTCCCTTCTCCCACCGACCATAAGCCCCGAAAGAGCGGAATAGAGTAGCCATAAGATAACCCCGCCGGCGAACATGAGGGCCAGTTTCCGCCCCCAGCCACGCGAGCGCCTTCCCCCGGAAGGAAGGGACGGGCCATGAGGAAAACCCCTTTCCTCTCCGCGCTCACCGGGGAAGGTTTCCGCATCCCAATCCTCTTTCCCCGCCCATGCGCCCGGGAATTCCGCCTCTTCTTCCCGCGAGAGACCGGGTTTGTCCTCGCGGTCACGCAGGGAATTCTCCAGTTCCTCGAGAAGCAACCTGGGGGAGGAGGGACGTCTCGCGGGCAGGGGATGCCCGGCCTTCTCGAGAATCATCCTTAACCTTTCCGTTTTCACCCCCTCGGGCAGCGCCTCGTTGACCATCACCGCCAAGGAGTAGACGTCCGAGGTCCGAGTCCCCTCCTTTCCCGTTTCCACCTCCGGCGCCCGGTAAGGGGAGACCCGGGCTCCCTGCGAGGGGTCCATATCCTCGAGGATCCACCCGTAGCCCACGCGCCGGAAACGGGGGCACCCCCGGGGGTCCACGAGCACCTGCCCGGGGTTCAGTCCCAGGTAATAGAGACCCACACCGTAGGCCTCGGCGAGCACCTCCACGGCGGCGGCCACCAACTCCAGGACTTGCGCCTCCGGCAGGCCGCCGAGCTGGGAGAGCAACTCCGGGAGAGGCGTCCCGTTCCCCTTCTCCCGCACCAGGTAGAAGAAACCCTCTTCCTCCCCCCAGGCATGGAGTGGTAATACGTGGGGCCCCCTTACCTTTTGGGCGGCTCGCAATACCTCCCGCATCCGCTCCGGATCCACCGGTAGATCCTCCCGGGAAGCGGATACGAGATCCATTTCCACCTCGATTCCCAATTCGGTATCCAGGGCCAGGTAAGAGGACCACCCCCTTCCGGAGAAGATTCTCTCCCCTAGTCGATACCTGGCCGCCACCTTGTCCGCGTACATCGCTTCCTCCTAAATATTAACGACATTGCAATGTTAATAATGTTTTATAACTTTGTCAATAGGGAATTCTCACGTTTTACCGCCAACCCGAGATCCCGGCAACTTACGAAGCCGCGGGATTTGGTATTGAGGGTTTACACGGGTGAGGAGGAGAGTGGGGTTGCGGATTTGGGGACTTGGTTGTCCGTTGAGGAGGGTGGGGTATACGGGAAAGGGGCACGCGAATAGCTTTTGCCAAGTATGGAGGCGCCGTGCACATAAAAGACGCATCCTGGCCCACGAGCACAAAACTCAAAAGGGCTTCGTCCAAGGATGGAGGCGCCGCAGTCCATCGGGAAAATCCGCCTTGCAGCGCCTACCGGCCGGGTGCCATGCTTAATCCATGCAGATGGAAGAGGTGGTCTTCGGCGTGCTGGCACTGGCCTGGGGGGTCCTTCTCTGGGTCATGCGCGGGGAACTGGTCAAGCTGGGCAGGGAAGGTGGCAAGGGGCTGCGCGACCCGCGGGTGATCAACATCCTGGTTATATCCGCCGGCGTCCTGCTCCCGCTGGGCGGACTTCTACTCATCTTCTTCCGGGGCCTTTAGCCTCACGTTCAACCGGGGGCCCTGGGGAAAGCAACTACCTTTCCGTCAGGTGCCCGGGGGGACTATGGGCAGAACGATCCTCGAGGGCATCTCCCGGCTCCTGAGCAGGAATATGAAGTTCAGGCCCCAGTTGGGCCAGCAGGAAAGAAGGTCCGCGGTGGAGACCACCAGCTTGACGCGGCTTCCGGCACGGAAACGGTGGTAGCAGGCCTGCATCTCCAGGGGGGTACCCATGCCCGTGTCCGTCCACGGGGTATACCCGTATCCCTCGTAGAAACCCCGGCTCACCAGGATCTCCTCACCTTCCGGGGTGACTTCGTACAGCCAGGGAATGAGCTGGGTGAATTCTCCCGAGGCGCGATAGAAGAACTGGAAGCGGGGGGCACCCATGACGGTGAGGTCCCTCTTCAGTGGGCGGCTGAGGTAGCTGGTCTCGGTGAAGGGGATCTCCAGGAGCTTGATGCGGGTGGGGATGCCCAGGGCCTCGCCACCTAGAAGCTCCGGCGCGTCCTGGTAATAGGGGAGGGAGATGGAGCCCGTAAGGCCGACATTTACCAGTAAATCCCATTTATCCCCCGAAGCGGGCGCCTTCCGGGTCAGGGTTCCCAACCCGTCCGGGCCAGCCCCTCCAAGGTACAAGGAGACCTCTCGCGTGCCCGGAAGGGGATAGGTCGACGCGGTTCCGAAACGGGAAGGATCGGTATGCCGGTAAAAGGCCACCGGCGGCTCCCTGTCCACGCCGTTGTTAACTCCCTTGAGGAAACGGTCGAACCAGCGTTCCACCTCTTGGCGCACCCAGGCGCTCTCCGGGCTCCCGGTGATCCCCTCCACCGGGAAGGGTCCCGGGTAACAACCCAGGTGGCCGTGGTTGGTGATTATTATCCGCTTGGGAGCCTGGATGTGGGAAAAAGCCATCAAGCCTTCGTTGGCGAAAAACAGGTCGTCGTTCCACCCGGCCAGGATGAGTGTGGGAGTGAGGATGGGGTGCTCTACCGACCCGTCGTATTCCTCGTCGCACCAGTATCGGGCGGAACGCACCTTGAAGTACTGGTAGCAGAATCCGTAATCTTCCGTCCGCCTCTCCAGCATGGTACCCAGAATGAAGAGCATGCTGGGGTCGAAGGTGGTCACCGGAGGCATGAGCTTACACAAGTACCCGAGGAGCGCTTGGAACTTCTGCAGGCCGTCCATCCGGGAGTCCAGCGCCAAGTTCACGAGGCTGGCCATGAAGCCGGTCAGGTCTCCTAGGTAGGTGACGCCCACCAGGAGCGCGCCCCACAGCATCTTGCCCGCGCCGTTGGGGAGCAGGGAGAAGGTGAGGTCGAAGGACCCGTGCATGGGAACCGCGGCCCGTATGCGCGGGTCGCCGGGATCCCCGGGGCGGGGGTCCTTGCGTTCCGACTTGAGGTAAGAGAAGCATCCCCCCATGGACGCGCCGGTGATACCCACCACCGGTCCCTTCTCGTCCTCGAGGACCGGAAAACGCGGATCCTCGCCGAGCAAAGTTATGATGTGGCTGACATCCTTCATCTCGTGCTCGGGGTCCATGCATCCCACGTCACCCCCGGCGCCGAACCAGCCCCGGGCGGTGATGGCCACTCCCACGTAACCGCGGGAGGCGAAGTATTCCGCCCCCCACTCCCCCATGGACTTATCCAGGGTCCACCCGTGGACGAAGATGATGGCCGGGAAACGTTCTCCCGCCGGGGCATCCTCGGGGTAATAGACGCTCACCGGGATGGTTATCCCGTCCCACATGGTCCAGTCCTCGGTCACCTTGGCCACCTTGTAGGTGCGGCCTTCCCCCGAGATCCCGGAGCCCGTCTCCCCGACCACCGTTTCCTCGGCCGCGAAGGCGGGAGCCGCTGGGAACTGGGTCAGGGTCAAGGTTAGGATGGACACCACCAGGATGAGGACGACACGGAAACGGTTTCGCTTCATGGCCAGCCCCCCTTGAAAGCGGCCTGCGGAAACCAGGCGCAAGCCTAAACATCCTCCCAATCCACC
>Ga0315298_1004662_pt1 | contig 20267 bp, 17 predicted proteins | sample WHS_1_MG_FD_203077 | JGI IMG/M metagenome (GOLD analysis project Ga0315298, IMG submission 203077) | Extremophilic microbial mat communities from Washburn Hot Springs, YNP, Wyoming, USA - WHS_1_MG | ecosystem: Environmental > Aquatic > Thermal springs > Hot (42-90C) | place: USA: Wyoming...
AGGGCAATGGGACCGATGACATAGGACAGTACCGTCATAGAAGCGATGTAACCCACCATTTTCTGCCAGGAGGGAAACGGAAAAAAGAACACCGCACCGACAGCGTACAGCAAAATCAGGCTGACCCAGGGCACCCCATGCCGGTTGATGCGTGCCACCCACTTGGGCGCTGCTCCGGTATCGGCGGTCGCCAGGGTAACCCGGGCTGCGGTGGTGGTATAAATCAATGCGGCCCCGCCCGGCGATACAAACGCATCGACGTACAGCAACACGGCCAGCCAGCCGGCCCCCACCGCAACGGCAAGAGCGGCAAAAGGACCGTTGATTCCGGAAAAATGGAGGTCCCGCCAGCCCCCTGCCGCCAAATCGGCAGGACGTATCGCACCGATAAAAGCTACCTGTAATGCGATATAAATTCCCGATGCAATCAAGACGGAGCCGATAACGGCAATCGGGACATCCCGTTTCGGGTTTTTACTTTCTCCAGCCAGGTCGATAGCATGACGAAAACCCAGCAGGCTGAAAATCACACCGCCGGTGGCCACGGCAACGAACATCCCGTGAAAATCGGCCGTGGCATTCTGTGCCTGCACCACAAAGTTACCGGGGTGCCACGTTGTAGCGAGCAACACCCCAATCGTCAACACAGGAATCGAAATTTTCCACCAGGTAGCGCCATTGTTGATTTTCAACACCCAGCGCACCACCAGAAAATTGATGGCAATAAATAAGGCCAGCAACGCCAGCGCGACAGCAAAACCTTTGACGCTGAGCAGGTCGGAATGTTGCTGCAGCAATCCCGGCAAGTAATTATTGGCGTAGGTCAGTATGGCCGTAACTTCGATGGGCGCGATGGTGGCGTAAGAGAGAAAGAGAATCCAACTCCACATATGACCAACGATCGGGCCGTTGCCCACATGGGCCAGATGAACCACTGCACCGGCCCGGGGAATCAGCGGACCAAGTTCCGCAAAAACCAATGCCAGCAAAAGGATAGCGAAGGCGCCGATCATCCATGAACCGACCGCGTAGGGGCCTGCCTGCTGCGCGGTATATAGTGGTCCGAACAACCACCCAGAGCCAATTGAAGCACCCACACAGGCGAGTATAAGGCCTTGCAGAGAACCTTCTCGCCGCAGCCTGTTTTTTATATTCTGGAGCTTTATGGATGCCATGATTTCTCCCAAAATGTGGTGAATATCACGGTGCAGAATGACCAAGGAATTGCGCGTTACAGCCACACCGAATGTTTTTAATATGTATTACTGATAAATATTTATATTTTTTATTATCACATTTCGCAACAAAAATGTCAACACTATTTATTTAACGTACAAAATAATTAGCGTATTTCACATAAAAAATAATGCGCGGAACCCGTAAAATGGCGTGACGTGAAGCAGCATATACTGCGGGAAAGCGCTACGGAAGACGCACATAGTCGAAAAGCGGGAACAGGGGATTTTTCATAAAAGATAACGGCAACTCAGGTGCAAAGAAACACCCAATTGCCGCCATATATACATACTTACCGTCTGGTCATTCCCATTCGATTGTAAATAGTTTGAAAGTCGCCTTTTGAATCAAAGCTCTTGGAAAGGCACTTCCCAGTGATGCCACGAAAAATGCCATGTTGGGTCAAGGCGGTCTTTCCTCTATGCCAGCAACTGCGTGGCACCTCCCTGCTTCGATAGCAGCGTGACCGCCCTCTTGTCGAAGGACACGAAGGTTTCGCCGCCCAGCCACTTGCCTTCATGCGCCATGATGCCGTCGGCGAAGTCGCCCCCAGCCTCCAGCAGCGCAAGCCCCGCCTCCACGGCGGGCCGGTTCATGACGACGTTACCCGCATCCAGCAGCGCCCGGATCGCAGTCGAGATATCCTCCTTTGGCAGCTTGGCGCCCTGCCGCAATATCCAGACCAGTTCACACAGCGATGGCAGCGATACGGCGATTAGCGTCGCGCCCTTGAGCAGATCGCGTGCCGTGCGGCACTGCGCGGCGTCGTCTTGCAGGATCGCGCGCACCAGCACGTTGGTGTCGGCAGTGATCTTCATTCATCGTCCAATTGGCCAGCCCAGCCTGCCGCCGCAATGTCGTTCATTTCCTCAATCGTCAGCGGCTTTTTCAGCTTCACCTTGCCGTCCAGGGCATGAAGAAAGCCGTCAATCGTGCCCGTAGGCCGCGCTGCGCGTATCCGCAATTCGCCACCCGGCAGCTTTTCAAACTCGATCCGCTCCCCCGGCTCGATGCCAAGGTGCTGTAGCAAGTCCCGCTTGAGCGTGACCTGCCCCTTCACTGTGACCGCAAGCGTTGCCATTACAACCTCCGTATCTCAGCATTCAATGTAATGTATATTTTCATTGCCGTCAAGGTGAAGGGTACTGGCGGTGCCGTGCCCCTAAACCGTGTCTGGTTTGAGGTACATCCTGTTGAGCTTCCGCTCTCAAAATGTCCGCGCCAGCAAATGCCTTGCCAATTATGGCCAATTTGGCCATAATTGAAGTGTGTGACGACGAATCAGCAGGAGGGGCGGAAATGCAAACTCAGTCCGCCAAGGACGCGAAATACAATTTCGGGCGGTTGATCGACACGGCGAGGGCGGAGCCTGTGGTGATCGAGAAGCATGGTCGCCCGGTCGTCGTGGTCCTCGCCATCGAAGAATATCAGCGGCTTGTCGCTATCGAGGCAGATCATGCCCCGGTTAGCGCTGCCGCTGCAAACGTATCTGGGAAAAGCCATGACTGAGCTGAGCTTCAAGGGCAAAGAGTTCGTTTACAACCATCATTTGGCCGTGCCCTTCCGCCCGCTCGTGCCGCATCCCAAGAAGGGAATCGGGCCGGTTGCCCTTGACGGCAACCTCGTCATTCATGGCGACAATCTGCACGCCCTCAAGGCCCTGCTGCCGCTCTATGCGGGCAAGGTGGACTGCATCTTCATCGACCCCCCTTACAACACCGGCAATGAGGGCTGGTGCTACAACGATAACGTCAACGCTCCGATGATCCGGGAATGGCTTGAGTCTAACCCTATCGGGATTGAGGACGGCCTGCGCCATGACAAATGGTGCGCCATGATGTGGCCGAGGCTGCGGCTTCTGTATGAGTTGCTGTCTGATGTAGGAAGCTTCTGGATGACGCTTGACGATAACGAAACTCACAGAGGCCGGGCATTACTGGATGCAGTATTCGGAGAAATCGGATTTGTAGCTTGCTGCGTTTGGCAGAAGCGTTATTCGCGAGAAAACCGAGAAGCTATTGGCGATGTCCATGACTATGTTTTGATTTATTCGAAATCTCCAGAAGCATTTAAGGCGCTCAGAAACAAAGTTGATCCTACAGAAGATCAGCTTTCTGTTTATAAAAATCCCAATAATGATCCACGCGGGCGTTGGCGCGGAATCCCAATGACTGCTCAAGGCTATCGAGCAAATCAAATGTATCCCATCAAATCGCCAGGTGGGGCGGTGCATGTCCCGCCTGAAGGCCGATGCTAGAGCATGGTTGAACGTGAGTTTCGCGCTCTTGAGGCTATCAACCGAGTTTGGTTTGGGGTTGATGGGAACAGTCAACCCAACATCATTCGGTATATTGATGAAATTGAGGGCTTTGTTCCGTGGACTTGGTGGCCTAGCGATGAAGTTGGTCATACTGACGAAGCAAAGAAGGAAATGCATTCTCTATTTGGGAGAGAGGATGCATTTCCGACGCCAAAGCCAATTCGGCTATTAAATAGAATCATCCAAATTGCCACCCGCAAGGATTCCATCGTCCTTGATTCGTTCGCCGGGTCTGGGACAACAGCCCATGCCGTGCTTGCCGCCAATGCACGAGACAGCGGCAGTCGAAGCTTCATCCTTGTCGAGATGGAAGACTATGCCGACAAGCTGACAGCCGAACGGGTCCGTCGTGTCATCAAGGGGTACGACTTCAAGGGCACGCAGCGGACCGAGCTGATGCGCGAACGCCTGAACTGGCGGGCGATCAGCAATGCCGGGGACTTGGTTCACAAGGTCGAAGCCATCGAAAACCTCCAGGGGCATGAATATGACCGGATCAAGAAGGAGGTGAAGGACGGCGAGCTGATCGTCACGGGCGAAAAGACCGTTGACGAACGCGCCGAAGGCCTTGGCGGGTCATTCACCTATTGTACGCTTGGCGAGCCGGTCGAGCTGGACCGCATACTGAGCGGCGAAACCCTGCCGTCCTATGAAGGACTTGGCTCTGCCTTGTTCCACATGGCGACAAGCCATGCCCTCGATCCTGCCCGCGTGCGGGAGGCTGATTTCTACCTCGGCGGGGTTCAAGGTCAGCATGTCTGGTTGATCTATAAGCCCGATCTCGATTGGCTCAAATCGCCGGAAGCAGCCCTCACGCTCGCCCGCGCCAAGCAGTTTGCGGGCGTGGACCCGCAGGCGCGTCATCTGGTAATCGCCCCAGCCCGCTTCGTGAGCCAGAAGATGCTGGCCGAACAGAATATCCCGGTCGATTTCGTGCCGCTGCCCTTCGCCCTCTACCGGATAGAGCGGAGCTGACGCCATGTTTCGCCAACTCGACTATCAGGACCGGGTGACTACCGCCCTCGACGCGTATCTTGATCTGCTCAAGGCCAAGAAGACGCGGGCGGACAAAGTGGCGGCACTCGCGGCCCAAGACCCTGATCTTGGCCTCGCCGTGCCGGACTTCTCGAAAGAGGCTTGGGAGGCCATGAAGGCGGCCGGGAAGCTCCCCGCCTCCCGCGCCGCAATTCCGTTCTCGCCGCGTTTGGACGGCTGTGGTCGCCCCGTGCCCAACACGGTGCTGAAAGTGCCCACGGGCGGCGGCAAGACGTGGGGCTCGCCGTCTCGGCCATATCGCGGATCATGGGCCGGTATCTGGACCGCAACACCGGCTTTGTTCTGTGGATCGTGCCGAATGAGGCGATCTACACGCAAACCATCAAGCGCCTGAAAGACCGCCAGCACCCCTACCGGCAAGCCCTCGACCGGGCCGCCGCTGGGCGGGTGCGGATCATGGAAAAGACCGACCGGCTTGATGCGCGGGACGTGGAAACGAACTTGTGCGTCATGCTGCTCATGCTGCAAGCCGCGAACCGGGAAACCCAAGATTCACTGAAAATGTTTCAGGACCGGGGGGACGTTCACGGATTTTTCCCGCCGGAAGGGGAGCAACAGGCGCACAAGGCGGCGCTCGATCTCACGCCGAACCTGTCGGCCTATATCGGCCTGTTTCCGATGGTGAAGGATTCCTTGGGCAACGCGCTACGGATCATCCGGCCGGTGGTCGTCATGGATGAGGGGCACCGGGCCGTCTCAGACCTCGCCTTCGGCACGCTCTACGGCTTCAACCCGTGTTTCGTGCTTGAGCTGACCGCTACGCCGCAAGACGTGCAACCTCGCGGCGGGCGCAATCCACGCGACGGGCGGTATGCCAATCTCCTTGTCGAAGTCACCGGCCGGGAGCTGGATCGGGAGGGCATGATTAAAATGCCGCTCAACCTCGATCCGCGCCAAGGCAATGACTGGAAGGCAACGCTCAACGCGGCGCTCGCCAAGCTGAACACCCTCGACGCGGAAGCCCGCCGCCTGCAAGCCGATACCGGGCGCTATATCCGGCCGATCATGTTGATTCAAGTCGAACGCACCGGGGCTGATCAGCGCGAAAGCGGTCATATCCACGCCGAAGACGTGAAGGACTGGCTCCTAACGGCAGGATTCGATGCGGCCGAAGTGGCAATCAAGACGGCGCAGCAGAACGACCTGAGCGCTCCGGAAAATCAGGATTTGCTCTCGCGCACCAACCGTGTGCGGGCGATCATTACCAAGCAAGCCCTGCAGGAAGGCTGGGATTGCCCCTTCGCTTATGTGCTGTGCGGCCTTGCCGCCAGCGCGAACCTCAATGCGATGACGCAACTCGTCGGCCGCATCTTCCGGCAACCCGGCGCGTTGAAAACCGGGATCGATGCGCTTGATGAATGCCATGTGATTACCCACCACGCCAACACGGCCGATGTGGTCGGCGCGATCAAGGACGGCCTGGGTGATCTGGTGTTGCGGGTCGCTCAAGACGACAAGGCTGCGAACGGCAAGGCAAGCCGGACCATCAAGCGCCGCTCGGCCTTCCAATCAACGGAAATCTATCTGCCCAAGGTGCTGCTTGTGGCCGGTGGCGAGGTCCGCGATCTCGATTATGAGACCGACGTGCTGGCAGTCATCGACTGGCGTGGCTTTGACCCGGTGAACTTGGCGAAGCGTGTTCCCGAAAACGCCCAAGCGGCGGAAAGCCAGCTTCAACGGATCAGGCTTTCGGATGACGGCGAAGATCTGTTTGTGGGTGAAACCGTCGCGGCTAATTCGGAGACTCTCAGATTCGATCCCGCGCACGCTGTGCGGATGATCTCAGATATCGTCCTCAACCCGTTTGTCGGCCGGGAAATCGTCGCCGCCACGATCAGCCACCTCCGCGCTCGCGGCTTCGATGACGCCAGACTCGGCCAACTCGCCAGCCTGATTGTCGAAGAACTGCGAAAAGGGCTGGACGAGGCCCGCAATGTGCGGGCGGAAGCCTTATTTAAGGCAGAGGTGGAAGCCGGGAGGATTCAATTCCGGCTGCGGCTCGACGGTCGGAACTGGCGCATGCCGTTCAGCGTGGAAACCTCTGAGCCGGAGAACGCCCGCCAGCTCGTCAACCGGGCGGGCGGCCCGCTGGAAAAGAGCCTGTTTTCGCCGATCTACGAAAATGAACTGAACGGCGACGAACGCGACGTTGCGGTGTATCTCGACGGGGAAAAGGCGCTGGCGTGGTGGCACCGGAACGTGGCACGAACCCAATACGGCATTCAAGGGTGGAAGAAGGCCAAGATATATCCTGACTTCATCTTCGCAGTTCAAAAGGAAGGTACGAACAAGCGGATCACGATCCTTGAAACCAAGGGCGATCAGCTCGACAATCTCGACACAGCTTACAAGCGGGATGCCCTGAATTTCCTCTCAGGGCATTTCCAGTGGGATGACGCAACGCCGGTTGGGGAGCTGGAGCTTGTGAACAATGGCGAGACGGTTGAAGGCACGTTGATCCTCATGAGCGAGTGGCAGGCGAAGCTCCCGGCTTATCTTTGATGCGGAAGCTTTTTGGATTGCGCAATCCAAAGCAAAGGCAGCTTCAGCTTATCGAGGTGGGATATGACGACAACGATATCAGCACCCCAAAATATCTCCGCAATGCCGCCCGTTCCCGCTGTCTACATGGCTGGACGGCGGGAACACGTTTACACCCGCAGACGTTGAGATTCGTGGTTTCACCCACCGGGATTCGTGGTTTCAGGAACCGCACAGCCGCAATCGCTTTGTTCTACGCGGCCTCCTTCTCGTCGATTTCAATACGCGTCGGCCATATCCTTTGGAGGTGCAACCATTCCGTTAGCAAATCAGCGCACCCCATGTCTATTCTCATCGCCCTTCCAGCCAGTTTTCGACACTGAGGCCACGGATGCGATTGAACTCTCGTATATTGTCCGTGACCAATGTCATCCCGAGCGCGTAGGCATGAGCGCCAATCAATAGGTCATTGAGGCCGATGGTCTGCCCTGCCGCCTCTAACTCTGCGCGGATGCCGCCATATTCGGCATCGACTGGAACATCCAGTGGCAGCACCGGGATTGTTTCAAGCACGCCTTCCACCTTGGCGAGCAGCTTGGCCGACCCTTTCTTTGCACAGCCATAACGCAACTCGGCAGCGACAACGATGCTGGTGCAAACCTCTTTGGGATCAACCGTTTCAATGCGGCGCGCGGCCAGTCCGAACGGATTGCGGATAATGTCGCTAATGATGTTCGTGTCGAGCAAATACCCGCTCAAAATATGTCCTCCGGCTTGGCGGGCATATCCTCGATTTCCGGGAATTGATCTTCCGGCCCAAGCGGTTCTTCCTTTTTCCACTCTGCTAGCAATTCTATGATGTTGGTGGGTCTGTTCACGGGTTCGATGATGAGCTTGCCACCCTCGCGGTGGATCAATACGCGATCCCCCGGCAACTCGAACTCAACCGGAATCCGCACCGCCTGACTGCGATTGTTGCGGAATAGCTTGGCCTCCTTGGGCCTGGATGATGGCACGGGAATGGGCATGGTATCGACTCCTTGCATATGCCATATTGTATATGCCTGCGCTATCAAAATCAAGGGCTGACAGGATCGAGCTGCGGCACTTTCCGCCGCCCTGCAGAAGCCGCAGGGCGAGCTTTCCGTCTGTCGCCAAAATAGTCGGCGATGTGCCAAGGCTCTCCGTGTCAAATGTCGCCTTTTGCTGCCACCAAATAGCGGAGATGCCACCCGCAGAAACAAAAAAGCCCTGTTTTACAATGGCTTATGAGGCGTTTCATGCCATCAGGTGCCTGACCGTGCCAGACACCAAATCATTCCCACTCGATGGTGGCCGGCGGCTTGGATGAAATATCGTAAACCACGCGATTAATCCCGGCGACCTCGTTGATGATCCGGGTGGAGATGCGCCCCAGCACTTCATAGGGTATGTGCGCCCAGTCTGCGGTCATGCCATCCGCCGACTCCACCGCGCGCAAGGCGATGGTTTCATCATAGGTCCGCGCATCGCCCATCACGCCGACGCTGCGCACCGGCAGCAATACCGCAAAAGCCTGCCAGAGGCGGTCATATAGTCCGGCGTCACGGATCTCTTCCATGACGATACGGTCGGCACGGCGCAGGACCTCCAGGCGATGTTCATCAATCGCCCCCAGACAACGGATAGCCAGACCAGGCCCCGGGAAGGGCTGACGCCGGATCACTTCTTCGGGCATGCCCAGCTCACGGCCGAGTTCCCGCACTTCGTCCTTGAACAGCTCACGCAAAGGCTCGACCAGTTGCAGGTGCATGCGCTCCGGCAAGCCACCCACGTTATGGTGAGACTTGATAGTCGCGCTGGGCCCCTTAAACGAAATAGACTCGATCACGTCGGGATAAAGGGTACCCTGGGCCAGAAAGTCGGCGCCTTCCAGATGCTTCGACTCTTCCTCAAAAATCTCGATGAACAGATTACCGATGGCCTTGCGCTTCTTTTCGGGATCAGTGACATCCGCCAGTACATCCAGAAAACGCTGCCCGGCATCCACCACCTGCAGGGGAATCTGAAAGTAATTGCGAAAGACCGTCGCCACCTTCTCCGCTTCCCCAAAGCGCAACAGCCCGTTATCCACAAAAATGCAGGTGAGCTGGTCGCCGATGGCGCGATGAATGAGCACGGCCGCTACGGCCGAATCCACCCCGCCGGAAAGCGCGGCAATGACCCGGCCCTTACCCACCTGGGTACGGATCGTCGCCACTGCCGTGTCCACATAAGAGTGCATGGTCCAATCACCCGTGCAGCCGCATACGCCGCGCACGAAGGCCGTAAGCATCTCCGCACCACGGGGGGTATGGGCGACCTCCAGATGGAACTGCACGCCATAGAAGTTGCGCGCAGGGTCGCCAATAGCCGCCAGCGGCGAATTGGCACTGCTGGCCAGTACCCGGAAACCATCGGGCACGGACTCGATCCGGTCGCCGTGACTCATCCAGACTTCTTCGGCAGCGCCTGCAGCCCCGAAAGGCAACAACGGGCCGACCGCTTCTTTAATCTGAATGTGCGCCCGGCCATATTCCCGATGCTCCGCCTTGCCAACTCGTCCGCCCAGTAAATGGGCCATCAACTGTAAACCGTAGCAAATACCGAGGATCGGCAGGCCCAGGGTAAACACGCCCAGATCAACCATGGGAGCATCGGCATCATGTACCGAAGAAGGTCCGCCGGACAGAATGATCCCCTGCGCTTGCCACGCACGAATGTCCGCGAGTGGCATATTATGGGGATGTATTTCACAATAAACGTGGGCTTCGCGCACCCGCCGCGCAATAAGCTGGGTGAACTGAGAACCGAAGTCGAGAATCAGGATACGTTCTTGCATGGTTCACTCCACCCGGTAATTAGGTGCCTCTTTGGTGATATTCACGTCATGGACATGGCTCTCGCGCACGCCCGCCTGGGTAATTTTGATAAAGCGGGCACGGCTGCGCAGAGCCGATAAATCTTCTGCCCCCAGGTAGCCCATGCTGGAGCGCAAGCCACCGAGGAGCTGGTGAATCACCTGCCCGGCCGGTCCCTTATAGGGTACCCGGCCTTCCACGCCTTCGGGCACCAGCTTGGGGGCCTCGGGACTGGCATCCTGAAAATAGCGGTCGGCAGACCCCTGCTGCATGGCCCCCAGCGAGCCCATGCCACGATAAGCCTTGTAGGAACGACCCTGATAGAGTTCGATTTCGCCCGGCGCTTCGTCGGTACCCGCGAGCAGGCCACCGACCATGACCGCATGCGCCCCCGCGGCCAACGCCTTGGCGAAGTCCCCGGAATAGCGGATACCGCCGTCGGCAATGAGCGATACGCCGGTACCTGCCAGCGCGTCCGCCACATTACTGATGGCCGTGACCTGTGGCACACCTACCCCGGCAACAACACGCGTCGTACAGATAGAACCCGGTCCGATACCCACCTTGACGGCATCAGCGCCCGCTTCCACCAGCGCCAGGGCTGCCTCGCCGGTAGCAATGTTGCCGCCGATTACATCCACATCCGGAAAATGATCCTTCACCCAGCGTACCCGGTCGAGCACACCCTGACTGTGACCATGGGCCGTATCGACGATAATGACATCGACCCCCGCCTCCGCCAGTGCCTGTACCCGCACGTCGGTGCCTTCGCCGACGCCCACCGCTGCACCCACCAGCAGGCGGCCTTGCCCATCACGGCAGGCCAGCGGGTGTTCAGTAGCCTTGCGGATATCCTTGACCGTAATCAGCCCACGCAATTCGAAACTCTCGTTAACCACCAGGATTTTTTCAATGCGATGCTGATGCAGCAATGCCTTGGTGGCGTCCAGACTGGTTCCTTCCGGCACCGTGACCAGGCGCTCACGCGGGGTCATGACACTGCTCACCGGGGCATCCATGCGCGTTTCAAAGCGCAGGTCGCGGTGGGTCACGATGCCCTCCAGACGCTCACCGTCCACGACTGGCACGCCGGAAATTCCGTGCACGGCCATCACCTGCAACACTTCGCGAATACTCACATCGGCGCGGGTGGTAATGGGGTCCTTAATAACGCCAGACTCGAACTTTTTGACCCGCCGCACCAAAGCGGCCTGCTGATCCGGGGACATATTCTTGTGAATGATGCCGATCCCGCCCTCTTGCGCGAGTCCAATGGCCATGGCAGCCTCGGTTACCGTATCCATCGCGGCCGAGAGCAGCGGGATGTTCAGCCGGATGCGGCGACTGAGCTGGGTCGCGATCTGCACATTACGGGGGAGCACCGCCGAATGGGCGGGAACGAGGAGCACATCGTCAAAGGTGAGGGCTTCGCCGATCAATTGCATATTGGTTCACCTAACAAGAAAGGGGCCGGGCAGTTGCGTCCCAACCCCATGGTTCAAGGCATCCCGCACTATACCTAAGTGAACACTTTTTTTCCAGCATTGTTTGACGTGGCGGACACACTCTTGTAGTTTTCTGCGATGGCTCCATCATCTCCACGCCCCGGCCCACATCGAAGCATCATGACCGTTTCCATCATCATCCCCTGCCACAACGAATCCGGGAATCTCGCGACACTCTACGCCCGGGTCTGTGCCGTCATGGACGAGGCGGGTGAGCCGTGGGAGATGATTTGCGTCAATGACGGCAGCGGCGATGACACACTGTTGCAGTTGATCGCCCTGCATCACCAGGATCGACGGGTCAGGGTTATTGATTTATCCAGAAATTTTGGCAAGGAAGCGGCGCTCACCGCCGGGCTCGATGCCGCACAGGGAGAAACCGCCATTCCGCTGGATGCTGACCTGCAAGACCCGCCCGAACTGATTCCCGAGCTTCTTGCCCGATGGCGGGAGGGGTTTGATGTGGTGAACGCTGTCCGTCTCTCCCGCGAAGGAGAATCGTGGCTCAAACGCGCCTCTGCGCATGTCTTTTACCGGATCATCAATCGCATGAGCGATGTGGAGATACCGCCGGATACTGGTGATTTCCGACTGTTGTCCCGTCCGGTTCTGGATGCCCTACAGGCACTTCCTGAACGCAGACGTTTCATGAAGGGTTTGTTTGCCTGGGTCGGTTTTCGCAGCACGAATGTTTACTACCATCGCGCGCCTCGCCATGCGGGAAAAACCACCTGGAACTATTGGCGGCTATGGAATCTCGCCGTAGAAGGCGTTACTTCTTTTAGCCAGGTACCATTACAACTTGCCGCTTATCTGGGTTTTGTGGTTTCGCTGTTGGCCTTCCTTTATGCCGTCTGGCTGATCATCAGCACCCTGGTGTATGGAAACCCGGTAAAGGGTTATCCATCCATGATGGTTACCTTGCTATTCCTGGGTGGCGTGCAGCTCATGGCCCTGGGGGTGATCGGTGAATACCTCGGCCGGATCTATGAGGAAAGCAAGCAAAGGCCGGTATACCTGGTCAGACAAGCCTGGGGAATGGTCAATTTACCTAACGCGATTCGATCAGAAGACAAACCGTAATTATTGGACATTAAGAGAAAGGCACGCGTTTCCCGGCGAGCACTGCTTTTCCGCAACTTTTCAGGTACACTGTCGCCCAGATTACCGCCTACCAACCCAGAGATCGCCCTTGGTATCCATAAAATCCTTTATTACCAAGCAGTTGAACCTGCCCGACAGCACCATCGAAACGGCGGCGGCGCCTTCGTCGCCATCACCCGGCATCCCCGGTGCACGAGTGACGCCGCGCAGCGAGCACAACGTATCCCGGCGCCAGATTAGTGACAGTGCCTTGCAAGTGCTCAATGGCCTGCACCGCGCCGGCTTTCAGGCCTATCTGGTCGGCGGCAGTGTCCGCGATCTGCTGCTGGGACGGGAGCCTAAGGATTTCGATGTCGCGACGGATGCGCGCCCGGAGCAGGTCCGGAAGCTGTTTCGGCGTAACGCACGACTGATCGGCCGACGCTTTATTCTGGTCCATGTGCAGTTTGGTAACGAGATTATTGAAGTAGCCACGTTCCGTGGCAGCGCGAACGGCAAGGAAGACGAAGCCAGCGAGCACAGTGAAACAGGGCGCATATTGGCAGACAACGTCTATGGCTCGCTGGAAGAGGACGCGCGGCGAAGGGATTTCACCACCAATGCCCTTTATTACAATATTGCCGACCGCAGCATTTTGGATTTCTCCACGGGCATGGAAGATTTGCAGGCCGGTCGCCTGCGTGTCATTGGTGATCCCGAGCAGCGTTACCGGGAAGATCCGGTGCGGATGCTGCGGGCCGTTCGCTTTGCTGCCAAGCTGGGATTCATAATGGATACAGCCGCACAGGTGCCCATAGCGGCCTGCCGCGAGCGTCTGCAGGAGGTGCCCTCGGCGCGGCTGTTTGAGGAAACGCTGAAACTTTTTCTGAACGGTAATGCGCAGACCAGTTTCGAACACCTACGTCAGCAGGGACTGTTTGCCGCCCTGTTTCCGCAGGTGGATGTGCTCCTCGACAACGCGGAATACGGCGCAGCGCGTGCATTGTTGCAAGGCGCGCTGGAAGGCACCGATACGCGGGTACGCGACGGCAAATCGGTGACGCCCGCGTTCCTTTTTGCCGCACTGCTCTGGCCAGCCCTGCAACTGCAAAGCCAGTTGCTCGAACAACAGGGCAAACCCGCCACGGTCGCGTTGCAGCAGGCCGCCAGCGACGTGCTGAAGGAATGCGTGGGGCGGGTTTCTGTCCCCCGCCGCTTCGCCCTGCCCATGCGCGAAATCTGGGATTTGCAGGCGCGTTTTCTGCGCCGTGGCGGACGTCGTCCTCATGCTCTGCTCGCCCATCCACGCTTTCGCGCGGCCTTCGATTTCCTGAGTCTGCGCCGCCACAGTGGAGAAATACCTGCCACTTTGGTGGAATGGTGGGAACAATTCCAGACTGCAGATCATGATGGTCGGCGCCTCCTCATCGAGCAGGCCCGTCTCGAAGAAACCGGACAGGAACCAGCGCTGGGGCCACTCCCGGCAACATCACGTCGCCGTCCCCGGCGACGGCGACGGCGCAGTAACCGTTCGGATCAGGGCGACGTGGCCCAACCGGGCGGCGCAGACGACAGTTATGACGACGGACAAACCGCCAACGGTTAATCCGGATCCGCCCATTTCTACGGGACACGACTCGCTGGACGCTCACAGTGCCATCCCAAAGGCAGGCCACCTACCCGCCGAAGAGATTCAGAGGATGCTGCAACAGCGATGGGGAGACGCGCTGCTAGAGCGCCTGCTCGCCATCGGCAGGATTGCTGCAAAGCTTGGCACACCGGCTTATCTTGTGGGCGGCTCTGTCCGTGACCTCCTGCAAAACCATCCCACACCAGACGTAGATTTGGCCATTGAGGGTGACGTCCGCGCGGTCGCCGGGGCCTGCTCCGCGGAACTGTCCGGTGTGCAATGTACATATCATCCGCAATTTGGCACCGCCATCCTCCAGTACCCCGACGGATTCCAACTGGATCTGGCGCGTTGCCGGATAGAACATTATCCAGCGCCCGCAGCACTGCCGGAAGTGCAGCCTGGAGACATTCAGGCAGACTTGATCCGCCGCGATTTCACCATCAACGCCATGGCCATCTCCCTGGATCCGGAAAAGTTTGGCGACTTTCTGGATCCCTATGGAGGCCGTGAAGATCTGCAACAAAGCTTGCTGCGCGTACTCCATCCCCTTTCTTTTCTGGATGACCCTACCCGCATTCTGCGCGGACTCCGTTTCGCCGTGCGTTTTCAACTCCAATTGGAAACCGACACGCACGGACTACTGGAGGAGGCGCTGGCCCAGAATATTTTCGCCCGACTCAGCAGCGCGCGTTTATGGCGTGAACTGAAGTATCTGCTCGAACTCACCGACCTCCCTGCGGCTTTAGAGAAGCTGGGTGCCTGGCAGTTATGGCCACTGTTGCGCCCGGCACCGCTGGAACTGGAGGCTCTCCTTCCCCGGATACTGCGTGGTCAACAGGAAATCAACTGGTTTCACTGCCACGTCTCCGGCGAAAAACTCTTCGGCGCCGCCGTCTTGCTGACCATACTCTGGCGGGATGTTCCTTGGGCGGAGGCGGAGAAACGCTTACACTATTGGCCGCTGGCTGATGGGCGTCATATTTTGAACGATCTGCACTTGCTGTCAGAAATGCCTGTGGCCTTGGCGAAGGCCAGTCGCCCCAGTGCAGTAGCGCGATTATGGGAATCGCTGTCTCTGCCAGGCATACTGGCGCTACTCGCAGAGTACCCGGAAACCGATGCCGTCACCGAAAGTGGCCGCTACTACTTGCTGAAACAGCGTGGTCTGACGTCACCGCTCAATGGCCGGGATCTGCAAGCCTTGGGCTTGGCGCCCGGTCCACAGCTTGGTAAGGTACTGCGTCGCCTGCGCGATGCCCGCCTGGATGGCGCGATTAAAGACAAGGAAACCGCCCGACAATGGCTTATCAGACAAGGCATCCTGCCATCCATCCAACCGTGATTGCCTGGATCAGTATTGGCAGCAACCTGGACCTGCCCGTGGCACAGGCGCGGCATGCGCTGGAGGCCCTGGCCGCTGTACCGGAAAGCACCCTCCTGTGGCAGTCCCATCTCTACCAGACGGCACCCGTGGGTGGTGTCACCCAGCCTGCGTTCATCAATGCGGTCGCCCGGCTGCAAACGGCATTGCAACCCCGCGCCCTCCTCAGTCACCTGCAAACCCTGGAGGCAGCAGCGGGACGCTGCCGCGCCGAAGAAATTTACTGGGGTCCGCGGGTGCTGGACCTCGATCTGCTGAGCTACGGGACTACCCGTTCCACGGATCCGGAACTCATCCTACCCCATCCCCGCCTGCACGAGCGAGCCTTCGTGCTCATCCCCCTTGCCGAGTTTGATCCGGAACTGGTCATTCCCGGCTGCGGGCGCATCGCCGACCACCTGTCCGCCGTGGCTGGGCAATCCATCACCCGTATTCCTGACAACATTCAGGAAACGTCCGTGCACAACACCCGTTCCGCCCAGGCATGACCAATCCCCGCATCATCAGTGCGGCTTACCGTGCGTGGGAGGCTGACTATTCCTTGCCCTGCCTGGATATCGACTCGGCGCAGGTGGATTTTGTCTACGATCCGCGGCACACTGAGCAACTGATCGACGCCGTCAGATATCGGCTGAAAAAGGCTGAGGAACAAGATGCATAAGAAAATTGCCCGCTGGGTGCAGGACAAAAAAAACGGCATCAGACGCGCCGTGGTTACGGCCTATGACTATCCCTTCGCCCGTTTCGCGGCGGAGGCGGGGGTGCATGGCATACTGGTAGGCGATTCTCTCGGCATGGTGGTCACCGGCGCCAACGACACCCTCAGTGTTACGTTGGAGCAGATGGCCTATCACACCCGGATGGTGGCGCGAGGAGCAGGTGACTGCCTGATTTTTGCTGATCTACCCTTCGGGACCTACGAAAAGGGTCCGGAGCAGGCCTGGGATGCAGCGGTAGCCCTGCTGCGCGCCGGTGCCGATGTCATCAAGCTGGAAGGTGGTGCGGAGATGGCGCCTACGGTGGCCTTCTGCGCGGAACGGGGCGTCAATATCTGCGCCCATATCGGCCTGACCCCCCAGCGGGTGCGGCAATGGGGTGGTTTTCAGCGGCAGGGTACCGACGCGGACAGTGCGCGCCGCTTGCAGACTGATGCCGGAGCACTGGCGGAAGCGGGTGCCCGCTTCGTCGTTTTGGAAGCGGTCCCCGATGCGTTGGCGGCGAACATTACCCGCGATATCACCATACCCACGATCGGCATCGGGGCCGGGCCGGATACGGATGCCCAGGTGCTGGTGATGCACGACCTGCTGGGGCTTGGCGCGGAAAGCCCACCCTTTGCCCGGCGCTATATCGAAGGCGGCCAGATCATGCGGGATGCCCTCGCCGAATATGTGCAAGACGTGGGCAACGTCCAGTTCCCGCCACGTCGCAAGCGCTGAAATGGCGATCTTCAAAGATATCAACAGCCTGCGCCAGTGGCGCCAAAGTCTGCGTGGCCCCCTGGCCCTGGTGCCCACCATGGGCAACCTGCACGATGGGCATCTCGCGCTGGTGAAACTCGCCGCCACCCGAGCCGAACAGGTGCTGGTCAGCATCTACGTCAATCCCTTGCAATTCGGGCCCCGGGAAGACTTTGCAAACTACCCGCGCACCCTTGGCCGGGACTTGCAGCGTCTGCACGACGCTGGCTGCCAGACCGTATTTACCCCGGATGACGGACTGATGTATCCGCGGGGACGCCAGGATATCAGCATCGTTATGCCACCACGCAGCCTGAGCAAGGTGCTTTGCGGCGCCAGTCGTCCCGGCCATTTTGCCGGGGTCTGTACCGTACTCGGCAAACTATTGCACATAGTCGCGCCAGAAATCCTCCTGCTCGGCGAAAAGGACTATCAGCAACTGCGCATTGTTCAGCAGATGGTGGCCGATCTGAACCTCAACGTGCAGGTCTTGCCGGGCCCCTTACAGAGAGAGGCAGACGGGCTCGCATACAGCTCGCGCAACACCTTTTTGAACCCGGCAGAGCGGCAGGTTGCTCCGCTGCTCGCGCAAACGCTGTTCGATCTCGCCCGACGCAGCACCAGCGCAGCGGATATCGCAAGCCTCACGACAGAAGGCTGGGAAAGGCTGGAGCAAGCCGGTTTTTTGCCGGACTATCTGGAGTTGTGCGATGCCCAGACTTTGCAGGCACTTGACGTTCCGCAGCCTGATGCGCGCTGGTTCGGGGCTGCACGGCTGGGGCAGACTCGGCTCATCGACAATGTTATAGTTCCTTGATGAACACTCGCCTGCGCGAAATTCCTTACAACTACACCTCGTTTTCAGACGCCGAGATCGTGTGCCGCCTGATCGGGATGAATGCCTGGCGGATACTGGAAGACCTGCGCGAACAGCGGGTCACTGGACGCTCTGCACGGATGCTCTTTGAAGTGCTGGGCGATCTCTGGGTGGTGCAGCGCAATCCTTACATCCAGGATGATTTGGCGAAGGATCGGCATCGCCGTCAGGCCCTCTGGGACGCTCTGGCACATCGCTTGAACGATATTACTGAGCGCGCTGAGGGCAATCCGCTGGTGATTCGTCTGCTGGAGAGCGCTCGCGTCGCGGTGAGTAGCTTTACGCAGCAATTTGATGAGGATCTGGCCCTGCGCAAGAAAGCGGAGCGCAGCCTGCTCAAAATCACCGCAAGAGATAATGTCGACTTCAGCGCCTATGCCCGCGTCGCTCATGTCACTGACGCCTCCGACTGGCGTGTGGAATTACCCTTTGTCGTCCTTTATCCCGCCGACGAGCCCGAAGTGCAGCGCATGGTGGCCGCTTGCCGCGAAATTGGGCTATCCATCATCCCGCGCGGTGGTGGCACCGGCTATACCGGCGGTGCCATTCCGCTGCGCCGCCACTGCGCGGTCATCAATACCGAAAAGCTGGAACAAATGTCGGTGATCGAAATGGTCACGCCACAGGGCCTGAACACCAGCGTCCCCAGCATCTTTGCGGGTGCAGGTGTGGTCACCAAGGTCGTGGCCGATGCGGCCGATGCGGCAGGCCTCGTCTTTGCCGTCGATCCCACATCCATGGACGCCTCCACCATCGGCGGAAATATCGCCATGAATGCGGGGGGCAAGAAGGCTGTGCTCTGGGGTACGGCCCTCGACAACCTGCTTTCCTGGCGCATGGTGACCCCCGATGGGAATTGGCTGGAAGTGGAACGCATGGACCATAATCTCGGCAAGATTCACGACCAGCCGGTGGTCCGTTTCCGCCTGAATCGCTTTGCCACCGACGGGCATACGTCGCTCGGGGAGTCGGAAGTGCTCACCCTGCCCGGTGCCAGCTTCCGCAAGGCCGGGCTGGGCAAGGATGTCACCGATAAGTTTCTCGGCGGTCTGCCAGGCATCCAGAAGGAAGGCTGCGACGGCATTATCACCTCCGGACGCTTCCTGCTCCATCAGATGCCAGCCCATGTGCGCACGGTCTGCCTGGAGTTTTATGGCGCCGATCTGGATGCCGCGGTACCAGCCATCGTCGAAGTGAAATCCTACGTGGAGGGGTTGGGGCATGTCCTGCTCACTGGTCTGGAGCACCTGGACGAGCGCTATCTCAAAGCCATCAAGTACAGCAACAAGGCCCCCCGCCACGAACGCCCGAAGATGCTGCTGCTCGCGGATATCGCCAGCGATGACCCCGATGCAGCGGGTGCGGCGGCAGCGGCGGTAGTACGTATTGCCAACGCCCGAGGTGGTGAGGGCTTTGTCGCCACTACGCCCGAGTCAAGACGCCGATTCTGGGCCGACCGCAGCCGCACCGCCGCCATTTCCGCCCATACCAATGCTTTCAAAATCAATGAAGATGTGGTCATTCCTCTGGAGAGGCTGGCGGAGTATAGCCGCGCGGTCGAGCGTATCAATATCGAGCAGTCCATCAGCAGTAAATTGGCCAGCCTCAGCGCACTGGAGGAATATGTCTCCGGTGATCTCGCAGAAATCCGCAAAGCTAAGGATTATGAAGAAAGCAGTGAAGATCAGGCCATCGTCGACGCCAAAAAATCCGCCGCCAGGGCGTTGATTGGCGATACACGTCAGCGCTGGCAATCTCTGCTGGAGAAACTGGATATACTGGCTATGGAGCATCCGGAACTGCTGGATGCACACATGCTGTCCGCCGTGCATCCCAATGACACCCTGGCCGGTCTCCTACTACGCGGTGCCCTGCGCGTCAGTTACCGTGAGCATGTCGGCAAGCCGCTGGAGGCGCTGTTCGCTGGCGATGCATTTGCTGCCGTGCGGTCGCGTATCCGCGAGATCCATGCAGAAGTACGCCGTGCCCGTCTTTTTGTCGCCCTGCACATGCACGCCGGCGATGGCAATATCCACACTAACATCCCGGTGCTCTCCAGCGACTACGCCATGCTCCACGAGGCCGACAGGGTGGTGGACCGGATTATGGCCATCGCCCAGAAACTGGGTGGCGTCATCTCAGGCGAGCACGGCATCGGCATCACCAAGATGCGCTGGATGGAACCGGAAAAGATTGCTGCTTTCGCGGCTTATAAGGCCAAAGTGGACCCGGACAGCCTCTTCAATCCGGGCAAGCTGCTGGCGGGCTCCGGGCTGGAAACTGCCTATACGCCCTCTTTACAACTGGTGGAACAGGAAGCGCTGTTGCTGGAAGCCAGCGAACTGGGTGCCCTCAA
>Ga0315298_1004664_pt1 | contig 20257 bp, 19 predicted proteins | sample WHS_1_MG_FD_203077 | JGI IMG/M metagenome (GOLD analysis project Ga0315298, IMG submission 203077) | Extremophilic microbial mat communities from Washburn Hot Springs, YNP, Wyoming, USA - WHS_1_MG | ecosystem: Environmental > Aquatic > Thermal springs > Hot (42-90C) | place: USA: Wyoming...
TCTTTGAGCCCTTATTTTTCTTAGAAAGCCAGTGTTGAGTTGTGCTTATCCTTTCAAGTGTTTTCTCGTAGAACCTTGGGTTCTCAATCTGTCTTCCATCGCTATCGGTGAGGAAGTGTTTTATTCCAACGTCTATGCCTACAGCCCTTTTAGGCTCTCTTCGGATAATGTTGTCTTCTTTCTCAACGCATACACAGGCGAACCATTTCCCAGAATTGTGCCTCTTGATTATGACCTGCTTTATCTTCCCTTCGACTTTCCTGTGGAGTCTTATCGGTATGTCGCCGATTTTGGACAGGTGTAGCACATCGAGCCTCTTTCCTGTCTTTATGAGCTTGAACCCGCTCTGGTTGTAGATGAAGGTCTTGTACCACCCTTTTTGTTTGAACCTCAGCCTTCCCACTCTCTTGCCGTTCTCCTTCAATTGTGATAGTAATCTCAAATTCGAATATAATTGGTAGAGGACCATCTGCAATACCTTTGAGTGAACTTTATTCAGCTCAGGCTTCTCTAGCTTCAACTCAGGCAACTGAGCCTGAAGTTCAAATCTGCTCGGGATCTCGCTGTTACCATTCCACTGCTCCAGGAAGTAGTTGTAGACTTTTCTGCATAACTCCAGGGTTTCCAAAAGTCTTTCTTCTTGCTCTCTCTTCGGGTAGAGCCTGAAATTGTACGTCAGCTGGAACCTCTGCATCTCTCAATCAACCTTTTTATCAAATCCTCATAGGGTTCTCTGGGATGGATCTTCAGTTCGTCAAGCCTCTTCTTCGTCGCCGCTGAAACTCTCACAGTTGAGTACTCTTCGCTCATAGCTCATTATAATTTGCGATATAAGCATATAAATATCCTTCGGCTTTCATCCCCGCCCTATCGGACGGGGACTTCCCGCCGAGAGAGTTAAAGTTCGAGAAGGGAGGAAAGGATTCTTGGCTGTTCTTCAAGGCAGGAGACTAGCCGCCATTCCACACATACGCACTCATGGATTGGCGGACTTTGGATTAGCAACACCTGCATGAGGGGCACCCTGCCGGCTATGTCGATTCTTAGAATGGCTGTTATAATTCTAATCTATAGAATGTTCTTTGAGGGCCCGGGGCGGGGATCGAACCCGCGAGCTGGGGCTTTCCGCGGAAGTGCTCCACAGGCCCCCGGGATAACCACTACCCTTCGGGGGTAGCGACTTTGCTACCTTACCCGGGCCACCTAGGCCCTCAGCCCGATTTGGGCAGGATAAGATGCCTCAGCATTATTATTTAACCCTGTCGGCAGGTTGCTACATTTTACGAGGGGTGCTCGATGTCGCCGGAGGAGGCTACTGGTCTGTCAGAGGGGTGGTGTGCCCCGTTGGAAAGTAAAGATTTTTTGGGGAACAGCTCTGGAACCAAAATCTTTTCTAGCTAACCTTTACAAATTTGACACTCTCCATGGCTGAAGCCAGGAGATTCTTGCACACAGCCCCTTCAGCGCTCAGAGACACATCTGTTTCAGCATTCATCCCTCACTGCTCAGGGGCTATCTGCAATGTGTGTGCCACCACCCAGTTAATGCTACCTTTATGGAGGTAGCCTATATTTGATGGTTTTATCTGTGCTCGAACCCACCCCGCCCAGTTCAGTCCGGAGCCTTATTCGATAGACATCCGGACTACACCAGAAAGTACTAATAAGCACAAGAAAAATAAATCTAGTGGCGATTCATCCCACGGTTAGAACCGTGGGCTTTCTCGCCGAGTGCATGTAAAGTGGGGAGAGAGTTGTTCTTAGAGATAAGGCTCCATGGAAGGGGGGGCCAAGGGGTTGTCACTGCTTCGGAGATGCTCGCCGAAGCCGCGATACTGGAGGGATACCACGGTCAGTCAATACCTTACTTTGGCGCTGAGAGGAGAGGGGCGCCCGTGGTAGCCTCTGCGAGGATATCGGACGCCCCTGTGAGAAAACACAGCCAAGTTTACAGACCTGACGTCATATCTGTCTTCGACACTATGTTCGTCCTGAGAAAGGACGTGAGGGAGGGGCTCAAGGAAGGGGGCACTGTGGTGGTCAACCACAAAAAAGTTCCAAAGATCGCGAACTTTAAGGTCTACTCGGTGAACGCGACCAAGATCGCACTGGAGAACGGCCTGATTGTGGCGGGCTGGGCGGTGGTGAACACCGCGATGGTAGGGGCAACTGCCAAGGCCCTCGGAGTGATCTCTAAGGTGGCTCTGGAGAGTGTTGTCAGGAAGAGATGGCGCGGAGATCTGGCGGAGAGAAATCTCAGAGCCACCCTAAGGGCTTTCGAGGAGGTTGGCGGATGATGCAGGCACTCTCGAAGCCATCAGAGGGAGCCAGCGGCTTGACCGGCATGTGGAGGATAAAGAGACCTCTACTGGATCCGGAGAAGTGCAATGCTTGCATGTTATGCTGGCTCTACTGTCCTGAGGGCACCATAGCGAGGAGAAGAGGGGGGAAGCCGAGCATAGTATACGAGTACTGCAAGGGCTGCGGAATATGTTCTGAGGTCTGCCCTTCAAAGGCGATAAGGATGCTCAGGAGGGAGAGGGGTGCTCCTGACCGGTAACCACGCGGTGGCCTACGGCGTCAGGGACGCGGCTGCAGAGGTCATAGCCGCTTACCCTATAACTCCGCAGACCCAGATTGTGGAGAAGCTCGCGGAATTTGTCGAGAAAGGTCAAATGAGGGCGAGATATGTGAGGGTTGAGTCTGAGCACAGCGCGATGGCAGCGTGTATAGCCGCTGAGGCCTGCGGGGCGAGGAGTTTCACTGCCACGTCCTCACAAGGTCTGCTATACATGAGCGAGGTGGTCTTCTGGGCAGGCCTCGGGAGGTTCCCAGTGACTATGGCGGTGGTGACCAGAACCCTGGCGCCGCCATGGAGCATATGGAACGAACACATGGACATACTGTCGCAGAGGGATGCTGGGTGGGTTATTATGATGTGCGAGAATGCGCAGGAGGCCTACGACACGGCCATCCAGGCATTCAGGATCGCAGAGGACGAAAGGCTCCTGCAGCCAGTGATGTATGGGCTTGACGCCTTCACAATCTCGCACACCGCCGAGGAGGTCGATCTCCTAGAAAAGGGTGACGTTGAGGGGTACCTCCCCCCTCTCGATCCCAAAAAGCTCAGGGTTTACATGGACCCTGAGAGCCCAGGAACCTTCGGGAACTTGGTCGGCCCAGACATGATGATGGAGATGAGGCACTCCATAAAGGAGGCCTTTGAGAGGGCTCGTGAGGTTATAAAGGGCGCTGTGAAGGGGTACGAGAGGATCAGCGGGAGGAGGCAGGCTGGGCTGATCGAGGAGTACAAGTGCAGGGATGCAGAGGTTGTGATAGTAACCATGGGCGCTTCTAGCGGAGACGCAAAGGATGCCATAGATGCCCTCCGGGAAAGGGGTGTGAGGGCAGGGTTGGTGAGGCTCAGGGTGATCAGACCGCTGCCTCGCGAGGAGATCTTGGAAGCCGTTAAGGGCGCAAAGGTTGTTGCCACCGTAGACAGGGACTATTCTTTTGGGTACGGCGGCATATTGGGAGGGGAGCTGGCTGGTTTTGTCAAGAACACCATGTGCAGGTTTGTGGCAGGGCTTGGAGGTAGGGACCTAACTCCGGAGGACTTCCAAGGGATTGCTCTCAAGGCGCTGGATGTGGCAGAGAAGGGCGAGGAGAGGGAGGAGTTTTGGTGGGGGTTGAAAAGATGACAGCGATGTTCTCAATCAAGGACCTCGTGGAAGAGGAGTACACTCTCCCGGGGAACGCTTCTTGCCCTGGATGCGCGGCGGCACTCTCCCTGAGGATAGCGCTAAAGGTTTTGGGGCCGAAGACAATATTGGTAGTTCCGGCTAGCTGCATCTCGGTTATCCAAGGGTACTACCCGAAGACTCCCTGCAGGGTTCCAGTTCTCAATGTGGCATTCGCTTCGACGGCTGCAGTTGGCAGTGGAATGGTCGCGGCGCTTGACTTGAAGGGAAAGAGCGATGTGAAGGTCCTCTGCTGGGCAGGCGACGGCGGAACCGCAGACATAGGCTTGCAGGCTCTGAGCGGCGCAGCGGAGAGGAACGAGAACATGATCTACGTCTGCTACGACAACGAGGCTTACATGAACACTGGCACACAGAGGAGCGGGTCGACTCCAAGGACGGCTGCGACGACCACAACTGTCACGGGAAAACCGGAGAGGAAGAAGAGCGTCCCAGAGATAATGGTGGCCCACATGGTGCCTTACGTGGCAACGGCTTGCGCAGCCTTCCCGCTTGACTTCGCCGGCAAGCTGAGGAGGGCAGCATCCATGCCACTCAGGGGGCTGAAATACATACATCTCCTTTCTCCATGCCCGCCTGGATGGAGGTTCCCAGCCGAGAAGACCATAGAGGTCGGCAGGTTGGCGGTAATGACTGGGTTTTGGATCCTTTATGAGTGGGTTGATGGAAGGTACAACCTGACAGGACCATCAAAGGGGCTGCTGGACAAGAGCAAGAGGAGGCCTCTCAGGGATTATCTCTCAATACAAGGGCGTTTCGGACACCTCACGGAGAAGGACATAGAGTCCTTGGAGGAGGAGGTTGAGGAGCAGTGGAAGGATTTTGCCAGAAAAATGAGTATGACTTAGTGCAAAAAATGGACATTCCACTGGTGAGATCTGAAGTCTTGACTCTTCAGCCTCCATGACTCAGTAACACCAATTTACGGGCGGTGTCAAAGCAGGAGATCTCCATCCTCCATGATTGTGAAGCGATCGCCTGACTGGAGCCTTACCTCGACCGTTGGGGACGATATGAGGAAGTCCATGTGCGTGGCGGAGTTGTTCATCCCGCCTGGGTAGTCAGAGTTATGACCGAAGGCGATGTGTACGGTCCTGTAGACCTTTTCTGCCTCGAGGAAGTTGGCGTGGATGCGCGCTTTTCTGTTTAGACCGAAGGCGAACTCGCCCACATAGCGCGCCATTTCATCAACGCTCAGGGCTGCCTCCACCCTCCTTTTGAGGAGATGGTCTTGTGAGCTTATCTCAACTGCCATGCCGCCCTTGGCCCTTATCATTATCGGAGATTTTATTGGCCCGATGCCCCCGACTGCCAAGTCGCAGACTAGTGTGCCATTTAGTGAGGACTCGACGGGACCGGCGATCACCTCGCCTGTCGGGAGGTTCAGCCACTTGAAGGTCTTCCAGTCAAAGCAGGTGTCGGTGAAGAATGGTCTACCGGATACGGAGAATGAGATGTCTGTGCCCGACGGGTTGGTGACGCGGATCCCCGCGGCGCTCGCGAGGCGCATGAGAAGTCTCTGGGCGGACTCTTGCAGATCCTTGTGCTCTTCCGGCGAGAGAGCCAGAGCACCCTCAGTGAGCATGTCAATGGTTATCCCAGGGCAGTGGCCGAGCCGGTACCTTCGGTACCTGGTTATCAAGTTGATTATCTTAACCCTGAAGGGGGTCTCCTTCTCGCTCTCGCGAAATATTGTGATGAAGATGTCTGCGGCTCTGCTGGAGACAATGTTGTAGATCTCCTTTGGGACAGCGAGGCGGACCTCTGGACCAGCCTCCAGCTCAAGCAGGCGAGTCCAAAGACCCAGCCGGAGGGCGCCCTCTGTGAAAGCCTCACCCACTTGCAGCGCAGGAGCGTCGCATATGACCGCCAGCTTCTCTCCCTCCACAGCACCTAGGACGTGCTGGAGGGCGTTCCTTGCGGATTCAGACGCATTCATTGATACCGCCTCAAGGAGACTTTAGTCGTGGAGTGTCTGACTGATACCATAGTATCCATATTGACTTGGAGTATATTTATACAGTGCTGAGGTGTTTTGGTTCTGGAAACTCCCAAGTGCAGGAGATCATGCGAAGCCTCCAATCAGCAGGGCGATTGCCACCGAGATAATGACGAGCGCCACAGTCTCGACGAGAGTGACGCGCCAGCGCACCTTCATCTTCTTTGACCTGTAGCGCGCCAGGAATATGCCGACCACAATCCCGACGAAAACGAGGGATGCGATTATGCCGAAGGGCGGGGGGATTAGGACGAACAGGGAGATGGGGATGATGCCCGACAGGAAGGTGGTGACGCCGCAGAGGACTGCGGAGAAGAGGTTGGACCTACTTATCTCCTTTTTTAGGACGGCGAAGAGGCTCTTCAGAAGTATCAGTGACTTGTCTCGCTCCTCACCATCCTCAATCCCGTTAACGCTGTACTCCATTAGGTTCTTCAGCGAGATCAGGTCAGCCAAGTCCTCAGTCTTCCCGCCGAGTATGAAGCTGGAGAAGTTGGTCATGGATACGGCCGAGAGGGTGAGGGCTGCCGTGAATACAGTCAGGCTGGAGCTCAGCCCAGCGAGGAAAGTTGATAGGGTGACTATGAGGGCAGTTATGGAGCCGTCTGTGAGACCGGCCACCACCTCGAGTACTGGCTCCTCCTTGAATAGGAGGTTCTTCAGCTCCTCGCTCAGGTGGTAGCCCTTCTCGGTAGGGGCGATCTTCCCATCGCTCCTATTTATCAGACCGTCTTCGGAAAGTTCATTTAATGTATTTTCGAACTCCTCAGGCTCCACGCACCTTGGACAGCCAATGTAATGCTCGATCCTCTTCCTAAGGGGCTCAGGTTCACACTCGCAGCCCTTCTTCACGCTGAGCAGGACCAGGATCCTTATAATGTCGCGTGTCTCGCCTACCTCGAACGTCAAATATAGAAGCCCCAATAAGTGGGGCTGTGCGTGGAGTTTTAAATTTTTTGATCGGCTGACTGTGAGCTACCCACCTTGAAAGGAAGGGGCTCCCCGCTGGGAATTTTAAAATTTTCAAAATTTTGTGGTGCTCCGGACGGGATTTGAACCCGTGTCACTGGCTCGAGAGGCCAGTATACTTGACCGGACTATACTACCGGAGCTCGAAATATTTCCAACAAGAATGGCAATTAAAGTTTTCGGATTTTTGGTGTTCCGGTTTAGACATTTCCATCCAGGGGCTCAGCGGCGCGCACTCAACTCATGCGCAATTTGGTGGACAGTACTGTGCCGAAGGCGGCTATGGAGGCGCCGAGCATGAATATCAGATACGGCGAGTTCTCCATGAGCAGCCCGCCGAGGGAGATGCTTGCTATCCCGCTCAGCATTCCAAGCGAGAGCAGGAGACCGTACGAGGTCCCCACTATGCTGACGGAGGTCGCCTCCCGCATAAGCAGGTAGAGGGCGGGATAGATGCCCCAGAGGGCGACCCCCATTATGGATACGAGGATTACTGTTGGTAGCGTCTGTCTGACAAAGAAGGCACCAGCCATCAGGATAGAGGATGATAGGAAGAATGCGAGAGTCATCTTTTTTGCGCCGTAGCGGTCCACAAGGTTGCCTCCCAATATCCCGCCGATTATGCCCGCCCCAACTAGGACCGCGGTTATGGAGTCTGCGATGGTGATGTCTATGCCTTCAAAGAAAAGGACCGTTGGGAGGTATGTGTTTATCAGCCTCTGCACCGCACCCAGGGAAGCAAAGAGCACCATTATGAGGATTGACTCCCTCTTGAGGAGGAGGTATAGAGTGCTGCCCTTGGCGGCACTGGGAGGGACTGGGGAGGAGGGGGCTTCTGAGGGGGGTCGGGATTTCGTTTCAGATTTGTACTCCGGCAAAGGTTCTGAAGGGGCATCGCTCCGCCTGAAGATGGGTGAGGAGAGTAGGAAAGACGCAAAGCAGAGGGTACCCCAGAGGAGAAAGGTAGAGCGCCAACCACCGGCTGCGATGAGAGGTCCTGCGGTCAGGAGCGCGGCGAGGATTCCCATATCCCCGGAGCTGCTCTGGATGCCGAGTGCAGTCCCAGTGCCGCTGTTCCGTACTATCTTTGAGGTGTAGGCGTAGCCAACGGGGTGGTATATGCTGCCGCCAATGCCGATTAGGAAGAGGGAGGGGATCAGAAGGGAGGGGAAAAGGGCGGCGGTTAAGGAGCCGATGGAGACTATGAGGATGCCGAGTCGCAGCATGAGCGTGTTGGGGAAACGGTCAGAGACGCCCCCGATAGGGGTCTGTAAAACCCCAAGGCAGAAGGGGATTATTGAGCTCAGTAAACCTGCGGCTCCAAAAGTTAGTCCGTACTCTAGTATTATGAGAGGTAAGACCGCTGGGAGGAGGAATACGGTCCCGTCGTTCATGAAGTGTATCATGAGGTTGGCGTAGTAGCGTGCGTCCATTTTAGAGCACAGGATTCCGTAGGATGCGTAAATATAAAAAGCATATTGAATTGATATACGAACGAAACCCTTTGCTTTTATAACTCCTAAGAGACAGATCAATACGCTTGAAAGCGGTGGCGAGCGGTAGCAATGGGCGAGAGTGGATGGAAGAAATACCTCGACTTCTTGGACAATAGTCCCTATTCGACGAATCTGCTCGCCTCCAGCCTGGCTCCCCAGCGGAGAATCGAGACTGAGGAATTCATCTCGATAGAGAGAATGAATTACACACTCTTCCCTTTCCAGCAGAGGGTCCTCGAGAGGATAAGGGGCGACGCCCTCATAGTTGGACTCCCGACAGGGCTCGGGAAGACCTATATCGCCGGGGCATTCATTGCCAGGGAGTCAGCCCAAAAGCACAAGAGGGTCCTCTTCCTCACTCCATCCGTACCCCTCGGAGTCCAGCAGACGCTGTTCGCCCGTCGCATGCTCAATATTGGAAACGCCTACTTCATATCTGGTAACATGCCGCCAGAGAAGAGAAGGGATCTGAGGGTCTGGAATGCCGGTTACGTTGTGACAACCCCCCAGACGTTTTACAATGATTTTTTGGCAGATTACGAAGATGTGCTGCGCCATGCAAAGACCAAGGGAGAACCGGTAGAAGCTCTGAAAAGCCTACTCAGATCCTTCAGATTCCCCTTCGACATACTCGTTGCTGACGAGTGCCATGGCTACATAGGCGAGACAGATGGTTACTCAATACTTTTATCGGCGAAGGCATGTGGTACAAGTATACTTGCACTTAGTGCCACGCCACAGCTCCACTCTCCAATGAGGCTTGAAGAACTCAAGAGGGTTTTCGGTCAGATAGAAGTCTTCTCTGTAGACGACCCAGATATCAAATCCTTCATGCCTGAACGATCAATAACCATCGTGAGAGTCCATGTGCCCCAAAAACTATTGACGGTCTACGATCAGCTCGCGAAGGTGGTAAAACTTTACAGAGACAGAGTGAAGGATTCTTACGGTCCACAGCACCTAAGGACATACTGCAAGAAACACCCTCTCTGCGTCTGCCTGCTCGCCCTCAGAATAATGCGGGCCAGAATGGTGGAGGATGGCGCGAGTAGCGTCCTGAATTACGGGATATGGCGAGTAAGGGAGCTCAACCAGCGCCTGAAGGAGCTGGAAGGTAAGAGCATACATGATGTTTATCGCGAGGTAATAAAGTCCAACTTCAACCACAAGTTCAGGGCAACAGAGGAGATCCTGAGGAGGAAGGAGTTTGAGAAAGCCATAGTGTTCGTCGAGTCCGTGGAGGGTGCAAAACAGCTCGGGACTGTACTTCATTCCACCTACGGTATGGAGGATGTTGCGGTGCTTGTGGGAAAGGGAAGCATGTCAATGGAGCAACAGGCTTCTGCCCTAATGCACTTCAAAGAGAAAGCCAAGGTCTTAGTCTGTACCAGCATAGGAGAGGAAGGCTTGGACATACCGGTGGCTGACTTAGAGGTCTGGATGGACCCGCCGAGCAATCCAAGAAAGTGGATACAGAGGTTCGGGAGGATCCTGCGCCAGTCAGAAAGAAAAAAGGTCGCCAATATCTACGCCATAGTTAGCATGATGACGCATGAAAGGAGAAAACTGCTTTCAGTGATGAGGAGGGTTGAGCGCATTTATGGATTCACACAAAATGTCAGGGAGGAGGATCTGTTTAAAGTGCCAGATAAGAGGACGAAGGCGAGGGAAATTGGGCAGAGAGAGATCACACAATACCTGTCAGAGACTAACGACTAAAGCCGTTGGATTGCGATTGTGGTAGCGATGCAAACTTTGAGTGGCCCAAGTCCTCTGGGGACTACGCCTGCGGGGCTAGAAGCACAAGCACGGCAGGTGTCTCCCTAGCCCTGCCCTCTGCGGGAGAACCACTCAATCCCACGGCTGAAGCTAGGAGTTTTCTTGGACGATCTTGAATATGAGAATGCTTCAGCTGGGACTCTTCACTCCTTGCGCTCCGAGAGGGCGATCCTGAGACCCTCAGAGGCTTCCCGTGGATCCCTGCACTCTACAATCTTGACGCTGAAGACTGGAGCGAGCTTCTTCACATTCTCGGTTGCCCTGGGTATGCAGAGAAGGATCCTCTTCTCCGAATCCGTGTCGAAACACTTCACGTAGAACCTGAGGAGGGGGATCTCGTCCACTGCCTCATCTTCGTCGGAGTGGGCTATGTCCACCACCACGAGCCTTCCATCCGCGTCCTTTGCCGCTGCATCGAACACGTGGAGGACCCCGGACTTCCCCTCCACCGCCTCTTCTATGGGGGAGAGGCCTGAGGACCTCAATACCTCCTTCACTTCCTTCGGTAGATCGGGACCGCAGTTCCAATTTTTAGCAAGCGTGCTCAAGCAGGACGCCCACTTTGCTCTGATCCACTTTACTCTATCTCTCTTCGCACGCTCAAATTCATCTTCCCATCCTCTATTTATACTTTGCGAATAAAAGGAAACAGATGTTAAGAAGTATTTAATCAACATTAGGTGAGCATTCTCTCTCACCAACGTATTAACCATAATTATTATATATTGTCGGTATCAGTGATATTACGGTAGTACCATGGCAGGGGGAGCCTTTACGGTAGAGGAGACCGGTGAGGAGACATCATCACCATCAGACCTCCTCCGGCACGGCAAGGCATTCATAATGCGTGACGTCACATTCGCGGACTTCAAGAAGGGCCTCGAGAGAGTCTTCGGACCGGGTGCCCAGACGGTCTTCTACTATATCGGCGTGGAGTGTGGCAGGAGGTCCTGCAGGAGGCTCACCACCGCATACGGGAGGAATGTGAGTGCAGATCGCCTCCTCGAAGCCCTCGCGGGGCTGAAGGAAGAGGAGGGTTGGGGGAGTGTAAGGATAAACGTAAACATCCCGGAGGGCGGGAGGGGCACCATCCGCGTGGAGAGGAGCTTCGAGGCCAGGGGGTACGGAAGGTCTGAAAAGCCCGTCTGCTTCTTCCTGAAGGGCTTCTTCGAGGGCTTCCTCGGGGAGGCCTTCGGAAGGGAGGTCAGGGTGACGGAGACCGGATGCCTTGCCAAGGGGGACGAGCGGTGCACGTTCCAGGTGGAGTGAGGCTGAATCTTCCACATAAATGGCAAAAGTGAGACCTGCAGGTCTGATGATGAAATACATAGAGAAAGAGAAGTGATGTCCTCCCCACGGCTGAAGTCGGGAGATTTTTGCACACAGCCCCTTCAGCGCTCGGAGGCACATCTGTTTCAGCATTTACCCCTCATCGCTCAGGGACTATCTGCAATGGGTGTTATTTAGCCACCAACCAGTTGATGCTTCCTCCGTGGAGGTAGCCTATATTTGATGGTTGTATCTCTTTGCTCGAACAACCCTGCCCAGTTCGATCCGGAGCCTTATTCGATAGACATCTGGACCACATCCAAAAAAAGTACTGATAAACAGGAAAAAATAAATTTAACGATGATTCATCCCCTAACTGAAGTTAGGGGTTTTCTCGCCAAATCATGTAATAGCGATAGCTTATTTTGGCAGAGTTAATAACCTGTAAGGAGGAGTTGTGGAAGCTTGGAAGCATCATTTAGAAATGATCGAGTGACAATCACGATGTCTTTCGTGTGCTTAATCGGATTTCTGTTGGTTGCACTCTTGAGAGGCAACCTCGCAGGAATGAATGCCAACGTGAATGCTTGGGCTGCAACAATCCACAATGACTCCTTCACGTCGGTAGCCAAGTTGATAGCGGGCGGATTCGAAACAACGTCTCTGTTAGCGCTCTCGCTGGTGATAGGAGGGGTCCTGTTCCTGCTGAATATGAGGAAAAACGCTTTGTTGCTGGTTGGAGCCATGACTGGAAACACAGCGATCTTAGAGGCGCTTAAAACGTTCATTTATTCTCCCAGGCCTTTGAACGGATTAATGCTTGAAACGGATAATTCTTTCCCAAGCGGTCACGCTACAAGCACAGTAGTTCTTTTCGGTTTACTAGCATTTTTCGCTTGGCAAATCTGGAAGAGTAGAAGAATTAAGGTGACATCTAGTCTACTTGTTGCTGCTTTGGCCCTGCTCGTAGGATTTACCAGAATATACCTCAACGTTCACTGGCTCACCGATGTCTTGGCAGGATATTTTCTTGGCGCCTCCTGGCTCACATTCTGCATAGCCATAACGCCGTATCTCATGAATGTATACAGGGAAAAGCTAAAAAACAACCAATAAGCAACCCCACCTAAACTCGCTTGCACCCTCATGAAAAGCACAGCCATTGGAGTGATGCGTGTTTATGAGAGGATTCTTTATATAGCTTTCCCTAAACCCCCTACGCACAAACATGTATTCATTCATTATGCAGGGGTCATGGAAAAAGCATTTCCCCATCACAAATTTAAGCATCAAACCTTTACAGAGTCCCTGACCCGCGCCTCGTGGTGCTGTCAATGTCGCGGTGACGTAGCTCCAAAATATTTTGCCGCCAGACATGGTTAGGGGTATGCGTAAAGCCTGCAGGGAATGTGAACCGTTCTTTTTGACTTCGGCGGCATCTCTTGGGCGTAGTGACATTGTTAAGGAGGCTAAGATTGAGACTCAAAAGCTTGATTAAAAGCCTATTGGGTATAGAGCTTTTAGACGTGAAAATAGCCAAGGAAAAGGAGCTTGGAAGGGAGTTAATAGCCTACGAAACCATAAACCTTTTCAAAGAAGAACTGAAAAAGCTTAGAGAGGGAAAACATAGCCCATATTTTTTGGGAGTGGCTGGTGCTTTTGCCCTAGAAATGGGGATGCCATTTTCAAAGGTTTTATTCATTGTAACTTTCCTTATTCATGCCAAGGCTGAGAGCCTACCGGTTGTGCTCTCCGGCATACCATGGGAAGGAGCATTAATAAAATTACGAGGGATGTTAACCTTGGAACAATCAGTGGGGAGTTTATTTGTCCGGAGATTGAGAATGCGATAAACAATGAAACAGGCATCAACAGTCCGTAAGTGAAGTTTGGGGCTTTGAAGTAGCATACTCTGGCGTCTTTCTTCGCTATGTAAAATGCTTTAATCAGAGCTTGCATCCATGTCCTAGCCAAGGCTTTCCCCCTTCTTTGCGTGTTCTTTTTCGATCACCATAACTTCTGGGCTTAAACCTGTAATTTTAACAAAGGCGTCTTCCAGGCTTGGTTTCAAGGTGTTAATGGAAACAATTTTCAGGTTGTTTCCCCTGCAGAAATCAATGAGCATTGGAATAGCTTCAGAAGAATCCTCAACAAACCGTTTGAGCACCCTCGTGAATCCCTCAGACTGCCTGTATGGCATCCCGTAAAGGTACCTTACCAAGGCAAGGAACTGGACGTAGCTTCCAATCGGGGTGAAGGGCCTTCCCTCCTTCCCCTTCTTCATAGTGTCCAACTCCTCGGTAATTCTTTACGAAGTCAAGGTCGAGTATCGGCTCGCCTCTGCGTATCAGCCTCTCTTTGTATTCATGCCGGTTAATGGAGTAAATAAGAAAAATGTATATGAAGATAATTATCCCATAAAAAAAACAAAATTGCAGATAATAGACCTTAACCAATTGTCTTATTTGACCCGCAGATACGCTTATTTGTGCTTAGCTATCATTATTTCTGTGGCTTTGATAACAGCTTCAACCTCGTCGCCTGCTTTTATGTCTAGGTCTTCGACTGCTTCTGTGGATATGAGGGCTGTTATAGTTGTTGGTGTATTTATTTCCATTTTCACTTTGGCTACGACATTGCCTTTCTCAACACTTTTGACGATGCCTTTCAGCCTGTTTCTTGCGCTTATTTTCAATCCAACCGCCTCCCAATACTCTTCTTCACTCAAGATCTCACCTACATAATTTTCAACTCTGCAGTATTCTTTAAGCAAGTATTCGCCTAATGGAGTAAGTTTAGCTCCGCCGCCTCCTGTTTTTCCGCCTTTGAACGTTTCAACTACAGGCTTGCCTGTTGTGCTCTTTATTCTGGCAAGATAGTTCCAAACGTATCTGTAAGACATTCCAAGTTTCACTGCCGCTTTTGATATGGATTCCTCCTCTTTAATGGCCTTTAGGATTGCAGCGCCTCCACTGCCTAGAATTGGCGTACCTTTATATTCAAGCCAGATTTTTGCTGTGGGCTCCGTTTTGTCCTGGGTGAGCATGTAGTTATTATTTTAACCGTTATGCTTATAAATACATAGCGGTAACGATATATACAGCCAAACATAACGGTGATTGAGAAGTGAAGAGACTGTCGAAAATTCTGATCGCCTCCCTCATACTAATGGCAGCTGTTGTTGGCATGTTTGCTTATGAACAATATGCATTTTCTCAAAAGTCAACAATAGTGTTGGCGACAACCACAAGCACCTACGACTCCGGATTGCTGGACTATCTAATGCCAATATTTCAGAAAAAATACAACATTGAGGTTCACATAATTTCGGTTGGCACAGGACAGGCCATAGAAAACGCCAAGAGGGGCGATGCGGACCTTGTCCTCGTACATTCAAAGCAGCTTGAACTTGAATTCGTGAACAGCACTTATGGCATCCATAGGGTTGGTGTGATGTACAACGACTTCATGATAATCGGCCCTACAAGTGATCCTGCCGGAATAAACGGCTTAGCAAACGCTACGGAGGCCTTCCGCAGAATTGCAGAGGCGGGCGCTGAAGGCAATGCCATATTCATTTCGCGTGCAGACAAGTCTGGAACAAACATGCTGGAACTGAGCATATGGAGCAGGCTTGGAATGCTGCCATCAAACAAAACTCAAACGTGGTATCTGGAGGCGGGTGCTGGAATGGGAACGGTGCTGCGCATGGCTAACGAGAAAAGGGCGTACACGCTTACGGATAGAGCTACATGGCTATCATTTAAAAAACAGCTGACAAACCTTAAGGTTCTGGTTGAGGGCGATGTTATCCTACTTAACCCCTACGCTGTAATCCTTGTCAATCCAGAAAAGTATCCTCAAAGAAACTATAAAGGAGCGCTCATGCTGGCCAAATGGATGATTTCGGAGGAGGGACAAAACCTTATAGCAAACTTCAAAAAAGAAGGGGAAACCCTGTTCAAACCAATAGCCCGAAACTTTAACAAAGCCCACGAGTTAGGATTTCCAGACCAAGAGGGGGAAATCGTATGGTATGACGCTCAGAACCCATAAAACTGTTTCCTTTTTCCCTTCGAACTTAATAATCGTGCTTGGTGGTTGTCGTGATCGATAGTTTTTGGGAAGAGATTTTAGACATAACCTTGCTCTCTCTGAAGGTTTCAGGAACAGCTGTTCTAATAGGTGCGTTAATAGGCACACCCATTGGAGCAGTCTTTGGGTTTAGGCAGTTTAAGGGTAAAAGAACTCTTATGCGCTTTGTGGATGTAATGTTGAAAAGTGTAATAAACACTTTTATGGGTTTGCCACCTGTTGTTGTAGGGCTTGTGGTTTATCTTTTACTGACACAGTCTGGGCCGCTTGGCTGGTTGGGGTTATTGTATACACCTACAGCCATGATAATAACGCAGTTGATAATGGTTGTCCCCATAATAATCGGCGTGACCATGTCTGCTGTTGGAAGCGTTGAAAGAGCAATAAGAGAAAGGGCCTTGTCACTTGGTGCAACAGAAACCCAAGCGGCTTGGCTGGTTTTAAGGGAAGCCCGCATGGGTGTTCTAACTTCAATTATTGTAGCGTTTGGCGCAGCAATTTCAGAGGTAGGTGGCATAATGATCGCTGGAGGTAATATCAGATGGTGGACAAGAACACTAACAACAGCCATAGTCACTGAGACAGAGTTGGGCAACTTTACCATGGCGCTTACCCTTGGCGCCATTTTGCTTTCCATGGCTTTTGCGATAAATCTGGTGTTAACCATTGTCCAGCTTAAGGGGGCGAGGAGATAGTTGCCCACGGTGGAAGTGCGAAACCTGTATAAGGAATATTCTGGAAGAGATATTCTAAAGGATGTGGATTTTAGCGTTAAAAACGGAGAGCTTTTCATCCTTGTAGGTCCCAATGGAGCTGGAAAAACCACCCTTTTAAGGATTGTTGATTTGCTTGAGGAGCCTACAAGCGGAATGGTGTTGTTCGACGGCCAAATCGTAGATTATTCTTCAAAGAAGGACATGGTCGCTTTACGCAGAAAAATGGGGATGGTTTTCCAGCGAGCGATCCTCTTCAATATGAGTGTATTCGACAACGTGGCTTACCCATTAAAAGTTAGAGGTGAAGGTGAACGCAACATCAACCAGAAAGTGAAAGAGGTGCTTGAATTAGTTCAATTGAACGGATTTGAACGCAAAAATGCCTTAGCTTTATCTGGCGGTGAGGGCCAAAGAGTGGCCATAGCCCAAGCCCTAGTGACAGAGCCTGACCTGCTACTCCTCGACGAACCCACAGCAAACCTTGATCCAAAGAACGTCTCCATAGTTGAAGATACAATCTCCCACGTTAACAGGGAAAGGCAAACAACGATAATTATGACGACCCATAACATATTCCAGGCGGAAAACCTAGCCCATAGACTGGCGTTTCTCAATGATGGGAAAATTGAGTCGATAGGCACATTTCAAGACGTTTTCGAAAAACCATCAAAACTTGTTAAAAGCTTTGCAAAGCTAGAAAACGTTTTTTATGGCATCTCGAAAATTACGGCTGAAGGAACATCTGCCATAGATATCGGAAATGGCTTACAGATTGAGGCTGCCTTTAAAAAAAATGGAACTGTAAGGTTACACGTCCCTCCCGAAGACATAATTTTATCAACTCAACCACTAATCTCAAGCGCAAGAAACACCTTTGAAGGCAGAATAATGCAAATATCTGACATGGGGCATGTGTTAAAGCTGAAGGTTAAGATTGCAGAAAACAAAAACTTCACAGTTCAAATAACTAAACGATCATTCAACGAAATGCAACTCAGTATAGGCTCAAAAGTCTACATGGTGTTTAAAGCATCATCAGTTCAAACAAGCTAAAACATCCTTAACTTTACTTATGATAATTTCTACAGATTTTCGAAAAACCTGCCTATAAACTTTCCCCAACGAAGTGCGGCACTCAAAGATCATTGACACGACAGTTATCATCACGCCCTCTTTCGAGTGAGGCAAGCCGGGTTCAAGGAAGGGCCGGGCGTACCGCAGGTGCTCCTTTACGGTTAAGGCTGAAAATTTAGGTCGACCATCAGAAAATCTCTAAACAAACTTCTTTAAACAATCATCAATTTTCCCACCATCGTGCGGTACGATGTTAAGAGAGTGCGACTTGGAGGAGCTTTTACCATGCAAAATTTGCTTCTTTTGATGAAATTTTTTCATAAGTTTCTGGTGGACCGGGTGGGACTTGAACCCACGACCCCCTGCGTGCAAGGCAGGTGATCTGCCACTGATCTACCGGCCCTCCTTTTTGTACAGGAACTAAGGAGATTTTTATCTTTTTTGTGCCCATGAGAAAATGGTTATAATTCACAAAAACAATGATATTGTGAAGTTTATGAAAATAGGTGAGTTTGTTTCTTCGAGTTTTGCAGTGAAGGTGAGCGACCCACTTATAAAGGCTGTGAGTCTCATCGGGGGCAGAAAAGGTCGATACAGATTGGTAGTCACAGACGATGATGGAACAGTCAGGGGGGTTATTAGCGGAAGAAGGATTGTAGAGGTGCTCATTGGAAGGCGGGGGACCTCCGTCATTGAAGAGAAAGGTCTGGACCTGACATTGAACGAATCGGTGAACCTTTTCATGGACGAAACGCATCAGATCTTTTTAGAAGATACCAACCTGGAGACTATCTTGAAATATGTTCGAGAAAACATAGCAGGATACGTAATATTGGTGGATCAGTCTGGTCGGTTCAAAGGAATTGTTGAGGAGATTGGGTTCCTAGAGAGACTCAGGGGGAAAGAAATCGGAATCAGAGTAGAGGAGATAATGAGTGTAAGACCCCGGACGGAAAATGCAGGGGCGACAGTTTATGATGCATCGAGAAGAATGGTGAACGAAAGGCTGAGGCGCCTCCCGATCATTGACAGAGGGAAAGTGGTGGGTTTGATAACAATCAGCGACATCCTAAAACAACTCGCCAGCGCAAAAGAGGCGGACATAGAGGCTGCAGTTAACAGCGTCTTCAATCGCAAGGTAGAAGAGTTGATGACAAAGAAGATTGTTGGTATAGAACCTGACGCAGACGTGGGCGAGGCAGTCAAAAGCCTCTTAGAAATGGATGTGAGCGGGCTATTAGTCTTTCGAGGAGAGGATCTTGTTGGGATACTCTCGAGGATCGACGTTGTAGGGAAGACTGCGAAGATCAAGGGCATAGAGCAAATGGTCGAGATGATGCTCTGAATGGTGAATATAGAGGACTATGCCCCCATAGTGGGCAAGGGAGAGATCGAGAGTATAAAGGAGCTGGCTGAACATGTTAAAGGTGCTAAAGTACTCCACATAAACGCAACGAAGTTCGGCGGAGGGGTTGCCGAGATATTAAATAGAGTTGTGCCACTGGCAATATCAGTAGGACTCAAGGCTGAGTGGAAGACCATTCATGGGGAGAAGGACTTCTTTTTAGTGACTAAAAAAATTCATAATGCCTTGCAGGGCGACGAGTCGGTGTTCTTGGATGAGGGGATGATGAGGCTCTACTTAGAGACCAACAGGAGGAACGCCCCAATTATATCACATGACGCAGAGGTTGTCGTGATTCATGATCCTCAGCCCTTACCCTTGATTGAAAACAAGAAGGGAGGGAAATGGGTCTGGCGCTGCCATATTGACACATCAAGTCCAAACATGAAGGTTTGGTCAAGGTTGAGCGCATATGTCAGGATGTACGATGCCGCCGTGTTTTCATTGGAGAAGTACATACCAAAGGATCTCTACGGGATGAGGGTCTTGATAGACTATCCAACAATTGATCCTTTGGCTGCGAAGAATATGCAGTTGAGTCCAACCGAGATCCAGAAGGTGTTGGAGAGGTATGGCGTTGATCCCGAGAGACCTATTGTTGGGCAGGTCGCGAGGTTCGATCCCTGGAAGAACCCCACTGGTGCGATAGATGTTTTCAGAATGGTTAAGAATAATTTGGACGACCTTCAGCTTTTATTGATTGGGTCCTTTGCGCTTGATGACGCCGAGGGCGAGGAGTGGTACAATAAGACAGTGAAGTACGCTGGGGGCGACAAAGACATCCACATACTCACAAATCTGGATGGGGTGATGGATAAGGAGGTGAACGCATTTCAGAGGTCTTTCAACGCCGCGTTGCAGCTATCGACCCGCGAAGGGTTCGGGCTGACCGTGGCGGAGGCGCTGTGGAAGGGTGTGCCGGTGGTGGGTACGAAGGCTGGAGGGATTACGCTGCAGGTCATAGACGGCGTCACGGGCTATCTTGTGGATAGTTTAGAAGAGGCGGCGGAGAGGGTAAAAATTTTAATAAATAAGCCGTGGCTCGCTAGGGAGCTCGGGTATGCCGGAAGGCAACACGTGAAGTTGAACTTTTTGGTAACTAAGGGTTTGAAGAACTACCTTAGGATGCATATAGATTTGGTTGGAAAGTGAGTGCGCGGTTGACACTCTCCACGACTAAAGTCGGGAGATTCTTGCACACAGCCCCTTCAGCGCTCAAGGACACATCTGTTTCAGCATTCATCCCTCACTGCTCAGGGGCTATCTGCAATGGGTGTGCCACCACCCAGTTATCCCTATCCTTCGAGGACTCGGGATTATCTTTTTTCAGCTCGAACCCACCCCGCCAAGTTCGGTCCGGAGCCTTATTCGAGCCTTCGGACATCCGGACTACACCAGAAAGTACTAATAATTATAAGAAATATAAATCTAGTGGCGATTCATCCCACGGTTAAAACCGTGGGCTTTCTCGCCAAAAGATCTGTAATTGTTGATTTTTGTTAATCATTTTGGCAGTCAGTGGTGTTGATTATTTTGATCTCTGCTGGTTGTCATAGGCAGTGAACTATCCCTCGCTATCGCAAGGGGCTTCCTGCTTCAACGATGAGGCTTGCTGGTATCTCTACCAGTAGAGGTCTCTTCTCAGCAGGCGGATCAGGGCTTTCCCTTCCCCTCATCTTTATTCTATTTGCCGAG
>Ga0315298_1004665_pt1 | contig 20256 bp, 20 predicted proteins | sample WHS_1_MG_FD_203077 | JGI IMG/M metagenome (GOLD analysis project Ga0315298, IMG submission 203077) | Extremophilic microbial mat communities from Washburn Hot Springs, YNP, Wyoming, USA - WHS_1_MG | ecosystem: Environmental > Aquatic > Thermal springs > Hot (42-90C) | place: USA: Wyoming...
TTCTATCGCGCGCAAGGTGGTGCTTCTCGGCGTCACGTAATGGCTGGAAGGATAGACGGTGTAGCGGGAAACCTTCTGCTTGACATGGCCCGTGAGCGGATCGAAAAGGGAAAGCGACTCGACCGTGTCGTCGAACATCGAGACCCTGAGCGCGAGTTCATTGCTTTCCGCCGGAAAGATGTCGAGAATGTCTCCCCTCACCCTGAACACCCCGCGCCTGAATTCGATGTCGTTGCGCTCGTACTGCATTGCGACCAGGCGCTTCACCGCGTCTTGCTGCGACAGCTTCTCGTTCTCCCGCAGATGCAGGATCATGCCGTGATAGTCGACCGGGTCGCCTATGCCGTAGATGGACGAGACGGTGGCCACGATCACGCAGTCCGGGCGCTCCAGCAGGGATTTCGTGGCGGAAAGGCGCATCTGCTCGATGTGCTCGTTGATCGAGGAATCCTTCTCAATGAAGAGGTCGCGGGAAGGAACGTAGGCTTCCGGCTGGTAGTAGTCGTAATAGGAGACGAAATATTCGACCGCGTTCTCGGGAAGAAAATCGCGCATTTCCGAATAGAGCTGGGCTGCGAGCGTCTTGTTCGGCGCCATGACGATGGCCGGACGGCCCAGCCTCGCGATGACGTTCGCCATGGTGTAGGTCTTTCCCGAACCCGTCACGCCGAGCAGGGTCTGGAAGCGCATGCCGGACTTGACTCCATCGACCAGTTTTTCGATCGCTTCGGGCTGGTCCCCCGCAGGCTGAAAAGGCTGGTGCAGGCGATAGGCGCTATTGGGGAAAGTGACGATCATCAGTATAATTCGATAGCAGCAAAGGGCAATTTTAACATAGGGATCACCGTGAAACTTTCGACTCGCGTCCAGGCCATCAAACCCTCCCCCACACTCGCCGTCACCGCAAGAGCCGCGAAGCTCAAGGCCGAAGGCCGGGACATCATCGGACTCGGCGTAGGCGAGCCCGATTTCGACACCCCGCAGCACATCAAGGACGCCGCGATAGCCGCCATCAGGAACGGCTTCACCAAGTATACCGCGGTGGGCGGAACGCCAGGGCTCAAGCAGGCGATCGTGAACAAGTTCAAAAGAGACAACGGACTCGACTACACGCCGAAGCAGATTCTCGTGTCATGTGGGGGCAAGCAGAGTTTTTTCAACCTGGCGCTCGCGACGATAGACGAAGGCGACGAAGTCATCATTCCCGCGCCCTACTGGGTGTCCTATCCGGACATCGTCCTGATATCGGGCGGGACGCCCGTGATTGTCGAGGCCGGGATCGAGCAGGGCTTCAGGATCACCCCGGAGCAGCTGGACGCCGCCATCACCCCGAGGACGAGGATGGTGGTTTTCAACAGCCCGAGCAACCCGAGCGGCGCGGTCTATTCGCTTGCGGAACTCGAAGCGCTCGGAAAGGTTTTGAGGAAGCATCCGCAAATCCTGATCGCCACCGACGACATGTACGAGCACATCAATCTGACAGGCTCGAAGTTCGTCAACATCCTCAACGCCTGTCCCGACCTCTATCCCAGAACCATGGTGCTGAACGGGGTATCGAAAGCCTACTCGATGACGGGATGGCGCATCGGCTATTGCGCGGGCCCTGAAGCCATCATCACGGCGATGGAGAACGTGCAGTCGCAAAGCACCTCCAACCCGACCTCGATTTCCCAGGTCGCTGCCGAAGCCGCCTTGAACGGCGACCAGAATTGCCTCGCCCCGATGCTGGAAGCCTTCAGGAAAAGGCACGTTCGGGTGGTCGAGAAGCTGAATGCGATTCCCGGAGTGAAGTGCCTTCCCGCGGGGGGAGCCTTCTACGCCTTCGCCGATTCGCGCGGCGCGATCGCGAAACTTCACCGGGAGGGGAAAATCAGGGAAGCCACCGACATCGCCTTCTGCGAATACCTGCTGGAGAAGGCGGGAGTCGCCGTGGTGCCGGGTTCGGCCTTCGGACTGGAGGGCTACATGCGCCTTTCCTTCGCCACTTCGATGGAGAACCTGGAAGCGGCGCTTTCCCGCATTCTCGACGCCGTCGGGTCTTGACCTGAAGCCCCCGAGCCATTAGAATCTCGCTTCTATTCCCTGATAGCTCAGTCGGTAGAGCGACGGACTGTTAATCCGCAGGTCCCTGGTTCGAGTCCAGGTCGGGGAGCCAGTATTTATGCGGCTCACAGCGATGTGAGCCGTTTTCTTTTGGTCCGCAATTCCATGCTTGGTCCGCAAATCTTATTTTTCACACTCTTTTGCTTCCGGATATAATTCCACCATGAACCGATCCGAATTCGTCCAGGCATGGCGAGAAAAACCCGGACGTAAAAAAGCCCGGACTCTTTCGAGTACCGGGCTGGTTTATTGCTGTGGCGTTATGCGCCTTTTTTCTGCCTCGTCAGGGAGTCGGTTGCCCCAAAACGAGCAACGCCGCGAACATGATTGCGCCAATGACTAAGTGCGCGATAAATTCACCGAGCACCTGAAGTTTCTTTTTCATACTACCTTTCTGCCCTCCCGGGCTATTAGCTCGCCACCCCGCCGTCCTGGTCGAGATGGTGAATTTACTGGATTACGGCAGTTCTGAGTAAGTGTACCCAATGCCAGCCGTAAAATAAATTCAAGCGTTGCCGACCGCGAACGGTACGGCAAATTGTTTTCGGAATTTCCCGCCTAATCTTTTGACGGAAAACTCCTGGAAGGTAATCTCCCTTTTCCTGGTCGACAAATACTTTCTCAAGTCATCGACATGCATGGGTTTCTCCTGAATGGTTATCTAATCAAGAGGAAACCCTGGGCGAAATCCCTCATCTACCCGGAAAAGATTCCATATGTTTCAGAACCCGCGAAACCAACTAGGTTGATATGCTAATATTCCCTGGATCAAGAGATTGGAGGTTATGAAAAATGGCACCTGAATCGCTTTTTGCCTTTGCTCTTGCAACAGGAATTCTTTTTGTAATTTCCAGGTATGCTACAACTCCCAGATCTGGACGTGGCCGCCAGAAGGGATCTGACGGATCGGCATCCCTGCATGAAGAGTTGCATGAAATCAGGTCAGATATACGGATATTGATATGGATGCTTCTGGTTATCCTATCTGGGTTAGCATTGCTTCTTGTGAAAGCATTTTTTTGAGTTGTTGAGGTCAATCATGATGAAAAAAATCGTTTCAATCGCCATCATCGGCGCAGCAGTTTTCCTGACCGGGTGTGCAACCGATGTCCCGTTATCAGTTTCTGAAAAGGCTGACCTTAAAAGCGGAAAGTTGGTTAAATTCACGAAGTATTTCAACGATACTTCCGAAAAAATGATCAAAGGAGATACCGTGTATGTCTGTGCCGTACCCACTAACAGACCTACTCAGAAAACCCACTGTTACCCACAGTTAAGTGCCTACTTCAATAAATATTTTGCCGAAGAGGGTATTAAAATTGCCAAGACCAGAGAAAACGCAAGCGAGGTTGTGTACGCGACATTGGAATACACGTACATGAATGCCGACCTTTCGTATTTTTCAGGCGGTGATAGTTATAGGGCAATGTTTGATAGCACTATCGAAGACAGTCTTGAAAAAATTGGAAAACCGGAATTGTCTAAGGCAACGATGGAGGCAATTTACAATCAGGACAAGCAGATGCAGAAAAGTGTTGCCCAACAATCAAACCTGGAAACAGCCGGTAAGGTGCTCGTCGGATTGGCCGCCATGGCCATCGGTGGTGTGAATGGCGGGCTTCAAGCAAGTCAGGCACTGAACAGTTTGGCGAATCCATCGAACATCGAAGCACCTTATGGCACAACAGGCCCTAAGCAGATGATGATTTTCTTGCACGAAGCAGGGCAAGGCGGTGATGTCTCAAAAGGTCCAAGGCTCGTTTTTGGAGCAGCATACTATGGTCCTCGCGACATCTTTGATGCGTTCGGCGATCTTTTCCCGAGCGCAGTGAAGTCGACCGCAGAGCTTTTCGCAAAAAACACGTCGACAACGACGGTTGGCGCCAGGTAGATTGAAGAGGATTATCACATGGGCATTCCGTCTCTTGTTGTGCTGGTTTTAGCGACAGTATTTTTAGTTGGACTTGCCTTCTACGCCACTGGTAATTCCACGGAAGACCAGAAACGTCATGGGCGATGATCCGTTTGGCGACTTTCTTCCAGGATTTTCAGTGCGGCCCGTTTCTCGTAGTCTGAGACTACGGTATCTAAAAATGAGTAAATTTCGGGCATTCCAACCTGCAAGCCCAGGCTCTCGAAGCCTTCGTCATCCTGATCCAACGGAATGATTCCGGTCATGACACCCTTGTGGCGCTCGATATCGCGCTTCTCAATCGGAGCGAGTGTCAGGATGAGCTCGAAGCCTTTGTCTATCGAATATCCATGATCCTTGATCAAGGTCATCAGGTCGAATAAATCCCTCGACCTGGCGCGATCACCAAGGACCAGCATCTTCATCGCAAAGAGGCCGTTCAGGCCCATGATTCTGAAGCTTGCCGGTGGTATTGCAGCAATCTCTGACTGAAGATAATCCAGTTGACCCTTTGGATTATTGGCCCCCCTGGCAAAAAAGGTAAGCTTTGCGCCATCGACGGCGTAATCTCTTGCAAAGTCCAGCAAATGTTTCCCGGCATTGATCCGAAAGGATGTAATCTGACTTTGCGGCGTCGTGAGGATAACTGAGTGGCCTTCTTTCTCAAGAGCGGCCGCCAAGGCATTGACGCGGCCTGCAGGAAGGTCTTCAGCCAGAAACGTAAAATCCAGATCCTCGCTCAGTCGATGACCGATCTGGAGCGCAAGAGCAGAGCCCCCGACCAGAACGAAGCCCTGAAGGAGCGGCTCGTTGCTCAAGCGTTCGAATAGCTTCCTGGTAGCTTCCGGAAGGAATTCGCTCTTAAGTTGCATGCTCTACGCTTCGAGCTGCAGCATCGATGTTCCGGAGCTGCCTGTCCAGGACCGCCTTGGTGAATTGGTCTTTCACCCTGGTATCGATGACGTTACGGACATGCTTAATCCCATAGGTGGCGCAAAGCTTGGCCACATCCTCGAAATTCAATGCGGAAGCAGCCTTGAAGATCAGAACATCATCCGGGATCGCCGAATTCGACCAATCATACGGAGCAGAGAGGCCGAGCTTCTGGCTTTTGCGCTGGTGCTTTGATGGTCGTGCAGGTATCTCTCCAAGAATCGCCCCAGCCAGTTCTCTCAACGGCAAGTAAAGCGGGCTATTCACGTTGGCGCGGAACGTCCGCATGTTGGATCGCTTTTCCTCGAGCAATATCTTGGCCGCTACCAAAGCATCCAGTTCTCGCGCCATAGCCGAAGGCGAGATATCGCCTTCCCTTGCGATCTGGCGAAGGTGCAGGCTCTGCCCTGGTTCTGCAAGCAATACCCGCAAAGCCGCTATCTTGGCTTTGCCAAACAGCGCCATCGCAGCCAGCGACGCAGGTGGATTCATCGAGTTTTCAGTAAATGTTCTCATATTGTGAACAATATACCATATTGCCAAGGCTGCGCAATATGGCCACTAGGGCCATGCTTCAGGTCGGCAAGTATATTGTCTCCTTGGCTTGTACCTAGTGATCCAGCTTGGATATCACTGCTTCTTGGCATTCGTTCATTTCGTTTTCCTGACCCGAAGTGCCTTTGATATACATGATATATAATCAAGGCTCCCTGGTTCGAGCCCAGGTCGGGGAGCCAAACAAAACAAAGGCTTGCATCTCTGCAAGCCTTTTATTTTTCATGGCGCTCCGCAATCCGCTCCGCAATTCTGAAAATCAATGCGCTATCCCTACCGCCCACCGTTGGCATTCAAGTGCGGTTTCGCGGTCCCTGTCGGCATCCCTTGCAAGATCTGCGAGAGCCTTTCCTGATATGACTCCGGGCTGACCGGCTGCATCACCTGTGGCGGCGGCGCTGGCGGCTTGGGGCATCTCGCCGGGACCATGACCGGAGCGGATGCGCAAGCCCCGAGCGAGAATGACATTGCGATGATAAGCGTCCTGAATCTTCTGGTCATTTTGAATTGCCTCCTGTGAGATTGCATCCTGCAGAATCTTGACCTGCTGCGCCTGGTCGGCTATCGCTTTTTCGCTTGCCGCCTCTCGGGTTCCGGCTGACGGCAGAAATGCTATCATTGATAGCTAGAACATGAATCCCACCATACCCACCCTGTCACTGCCCAGACGCATGGGCGAGATCGTCGAGCGCGCGAAGAAGCTTGCGCCGATCCCGGTAGCCGTTGTGGACGCCGCCGAAGAGCATGTCATCGTCGGGGCTTGCGAGGCCACGCGCGCGGGATTGATCCAGCCCGTCATGATAGGCAACCGCCGCGAAATCGAAGCAGCGCTCCATGCCCAGGGGCTCAGCAGGGACGCCTTTCCCATCCATGATGCGGCGTCGGAGACCGATGCCGCCGAGATCGGCATCGGCAAGGTGCTTGCAGGAGAAGCCGCTGCGCTGATGAAGGGTTGGATACACACGGACGTCCTGATGCATCCCGTCCTCGCGCATCTGAAGACCGCCAGACGCGTCAGCCACATCTTCGTGGTCGAACTTGCGAGCTACCCCAAACTGCTCTTCGTCACGGATGCCGCGATCAACATTTCCCCGGACCTCGTGACCAAGGCCGAAATCGTCCAGAACGCAGTCGATCTGGCGAGACTTTTCGGCATCGACAGGCCGAAGGTCGCCGCGCTTTCCGCTGTCGAGGAGATCAAGCCTGCGATCGCCTCGACCATCGATGCAGCCTGTCTCTCCAAGATGGCAGAACGCGGCCAGATCAAGCACGCGCTGGTCGACGGGCCGCTCGCATTCGACAACGCGATCTCGAAGGAAGCGGCGATGACCAAGAAGATCGAGAGCGAAGTCGCAGGTGACGTGGACATCCTGCTTGTTCCGGACCTCACCTCGGGCAATATTCTCGCCAAGGATCTCGAATACCTGGCAGGCGCCACCATGGGCGGCGTTGTGGTCGGCGCGAAAGTGCCGATCATGCTGCCTTCGCGATCCGACCCGCCGGAAGCGCGCCTCGTTTCAGCCGCGATCGCCTGCCTCGTCCACCATTTCTGGGTCGAATGAGCCCTGCAAAGGGCGACGGGCATGACGAGAAGCACGATCAGCAGTTATGATATTCCCTGCCGGAGAAATGAATCGCGAACCGGCGTAACGAAAGGACAGCATGAACGACAATGCCTACACCCCTCCTGAAGTTTGGTCCTGGACGCCTGGAAACGGCGGTCGATTTGCATCGATCAACCGCCCGACTGCCGGAGCGAGGCACGACAAGGCGCTCCCGATGGGCAAGCATCCCCTGCAGCTCTATTCGCTCGCCACGCCGAATGGCGTGAAAGCGACGGTGATGCTCGAAGAACTGCTCGAACTCGGGCATCAGGGGGCCGAGTACGATGCATGGCCCATCCGCATCGACGAAGGAGACCAGTTCGGAAGCGGGTTTGTCGAGATCAACCCCAATTCCAAGATACCGGCGCTCCTGGACCGGAGCGGTCCCGAGCCGATCCGCGTGTTCGAATCCGGCGCGATCCTGCTCCATCTCGCCGAAAAATTCGGCGCTTTCATTCCTGCAGATCCATCCGGTCGGGCAGAGTGCCTGTCATGGCTGTTCTGGCAGATGGGAAGCGCGCCGTTTCTGGGAGGCGGATTCGGGCATTTCTATGCCTATGCGCCCATCAAGATCGAATACGCAATCGACCGCTATGCGATGGAATCGAAGCGTCAGCTGGATGTCCTGGACAGGCATCTTGCGGAGAGCCGTCATGTTTGCGGCTGCGACTACACGATTGCCGACATTGCGATATGGCCCTGGTATGGGCAGCTCGTGCTCGGGGAGCTCTACGGCGCGGCGGAATTCCTCCAGGTCCGCGAATACCGGAACGTGGTCAGATGGGCTGAAGAAATCGCAGCGCGCCCAGCGGTGAAGCGGGGCCGCCTCGTCAACCGGACCTGGGGACCGCAGCAGCTTGCCGAGCGTCACTCCGCTGCAGACTTCACTCATTTGCCAGAAAAATAGAAAACCAGAATTGCCACCAACCAGTCATTTACCGGCGTGGCAACCCGGGCAACCGGTCGCTGGCAAGAATTCAGGCCCTCCGGGTTGCGCATCACGGTCAGATCATGTCTCCAGTATGTGATTCGCGCCGTCCCGATCTGACAACGCTGCAAACCGGGGGGCTCGCCTGCATGCGTCAGTCAGAGGCCAAACCCTGGCCGGATATCGTCATGCATCGCGGGATCGATTGTGCAGGATGGTGCGACTCTCGCTTGCTGCCGGAGAATTATCCTATTCCCACTCGATGGTCGCGGGGGGCTTGCCTGAAATGTCGTAAACCACGCGGTTGATGCCGCGCACTTCGTTGATGATGCGGTTGGAAACCCGCCCCAGCAGCGAATGCGGCAGCTCGGCCCAGTGCGCCGTCATGAAATCCTGGGTCTGAACGGCGCGCAATGCGACGACATAATCGTAGGTCCTGCCGTCCCCCATCACGCCCACCGAGCGCACCGGGAGGAAAACCGCGAACGCCTGCGAAACCTTCTCGTACCAGCCGGAGGCGTGCAATTCCTCGATGAAGATGGCGTCGGCCTGGCGCAGGATATCCGCGTATTCGGCCTTCACTTCCCCGAGGATGCGCACGCCAAGCCCCGGACCCGGGAAGGGATGGCGATAGATCATGGCATGGGGCAGCCCGAGCGCGAGGCCAAGCTCCCTCACCTCGTCCTTGAAAAGCTCGCGCAACGGTTCGAGGAGCTTGAGATGCAGCGTTTCCGGAAGCCCTCCGACGTTGTGGTGCGACTTGATGTTGTGGGCCTTCTTGTTCTTCCCGCCTGCGGACTCGATCACGTCGGGATAGATGGTCCCCTGGGCGAGCCATTTCACCTGGGGCAGCCTCGATGCTTCCCGCTGGAAAACCTCGACGAACTCCCTTCCGATGATCTTGCGTTTCTGTTCCGGATCGGTGACGCCCGAGAGATGCTTCATGAATTCCGCGCCCGCATCGGCATGGATCACCCTGACGCCGAGATTATCTGCAAAGGTCTGCATCACCTGCCGGGCCTCGTTGAGCCTCAGGAGCCCGTTGTCGACGAAGACGCAAGTCAGCCTGTCCCCGATCGCCCGGTGAAGGAGCGCTGCGACGACCGAAGAATCGACGCCGCCGGAAAGCCCGAGCAGCACTTCCTCGTCGCCGACCATGGAGCGTATTTTGCCTATCGCCTCGTCCACATAGTCGGGCATGTTCCAGTCGAATCCGAGGCCGCAGATGTCGTGGACGAAGCGGGAGAGGATTTCCTTGCCCTTCACCGTATGCGTCACTTCGGGGTGGAACTGCAGCGCGTAGAACCGCCTCGCCTCGTCCGCCATTCCGGCAATCGGCGTCGCGGCATTGGATGCGATCACCTCGAAGCCAGGGGGAAGCGCGCTCACCTTGTCGCCGTGGCTCATCCAGACGTCGATGAAAGCGCGGCCCGTCTCATCCACCCGGTCCTCGATTGCGGAAAGCAGGGCGCTCCGGCCCACGCACTGCACTTCCGCATAGCCGAACTCGCGGACCTTGCCCATTTCCACCTGGCCGCCCAGCTGGGCGGCCATGGTCTGCATGCCGTAGCAGATGCCGAGGACCGGAACGCCGAGTCCGAAAACGCAATCGGGCGCGCGCAGGGTGTCTTCCCCCGTCACGGACTGCGGCCCGCCGGAAAGGATGATGCCTGCGGGAGAAAATTCCCTGATGAAGCCTTCTTCGACGTCGCAGGGGTGAAGCTCGCAATAGACATTCGATTCGCGCACCCTTCTTGCGATCAGCTGGGAGTATTGCGAACCGAAGTCGAGAATCAGGATTTTCTTGTGGATCATGTCATTCGATGTGGTAATTCGGAGCTTCCTTGGTGATCTGCACGTCGTGGACGTGGGATTCCTTGATGCCTGACGAAGTGATTTCGACGAACTCGGCGCGCTCGTGCATTTGCATTATGGTGCCGCAACCGAGATACCCCATGCTGGCACGCAGACCGCCCATCAACTGGTGGATCACGGCGAGCACGCTGCCCTTGTAGGGAACGCGGCCTTCCACGCCTTCCGGCACCAGCTTGTCCGAATTCGCTTCCGCCTCCTGGAAATAGCGGTCGCTCGATCCCTGCTGCATCGCGCCCAGAGACCCCATGCCGCGGTAGGATTTGTAGGACCTTCCCTGAAAAAGCTCGATTTCGCCAGGCGCTTCCTCAGTGCCGGCGAAAAGACCGCCCAGCATCACGCAATCGGCCCCGGCCGCAATCGCCTTGGAAATGTCCCCGGAAAACCGCACGCCGCCGTCGGCGATCATCGGCACCCCGGTTCCCTTGAGCGCATCGGAAACGTTCTGGATCGCGGTCACCTGCGGCACGCCCACGCCTGCGACGATCCGGGTGGTGCAGATCGAGCCCGGCCCGATCCCGACCTTCACCCCGTCCGCGCCGTGGTCGAGCAGCGCTTTCGCGGCGGCAGCGGTGGCGATGTTTCCGCCGACCACCTGGGTATTCGGATACTGCCTCTTGACCCATCTGACGCGGTCGAGCACGCCCTGCGAATGGCCGTGGGCGGTATCGACGACAAGCACATCGACACCGGCCTCGATCAGGGCTTCCGCCCGTTCCTCGCTCCCCTCCCCGACGCCTATCGCGGCCCCGACCCTGAGGCGCCCGAGATCGTCCTTGCAGGCAAGCGGATGCTCGCTCGATTTCAATATGTCCTTGACCGTGATCAGTCCGCGCAATTCGAAGTTGTCGTCGACGACCAGAACGCGCTCCAGGCGATGCTTGTGCATCAGCGCCATCGCTTCCTCGCGGCTCGCCCCCTCCCTCACCGTCACGAGGCGCTCCCTGGGCGTCATGATGTTCCTGATGGGCTGGTCCAGATTGGTTTCGAAGCGCAGATCGCGGTTCGTGATGATGCCGACGACGCGGCTTCCGTCCACGACGGGAAGCCCGGAAATCCTGTGCTGGCGCGTGAGGTCCAGCACATGGCGCACGCTCATGTCCTGGGAAATCGTGATGGGATCCTTGACCACGCCGCTCTCGAAGCGCTTCACCTTGGCCACTTCCGTCGCCTGCGCCCTGGAGCTCATGTTCTTGTGGACGATCCCGATCCCGCCTTCCTGGGCGAGCGCAATGGCAAGCCTGGACTCGGTGACCGTATCCATGGCCGCGGAAAGCAGGGGAATGTTCAGGCTTATTTCCCGGGTGAGCCGGGTTTTCAGGGTCACATCCCGGGGCAGGATGGTGGAGTGCGCCGGCACGAGCAGAACATCGTCAAAAGTTAGTGCCTTCTGAACCACTTTCATAGTTTTCGTCCCCTGCGCAAATTCTCATTATACGCAAGATGCACGGGGTCGGTAAACTGCAGGACCGCCGAAGGCCCTAATCCCAGCGGTCGTCCCTGACCTGCACCCTGCCGTTTTCCACCCGGACCGGGAACTTGTAGACAGGTTCGTAGGCGGGAGCGGTGAGCGCTTCGCCGGTTCTGATGGAAAAACGCGCGCCGTGCCTGGGGCAGATCACTTCATCCCCTTCGACGCAGCCGCTCGCAAGCTCCCCGCCGTCGTGCGTGCAGACGTCCTCTATGGCATAGAACCCGTCATCCAGCCGGTAGACTGCGATCTTTGCGCCGTCGATTTCGACGAGCTTCGCGCGTCCCGCCTCGAATTCATCCGACCCCGCCACATCGGCCCATTCGCTCATACCGCCACCACATCGATTTCGGGTTCGATGGTGCGAACCAGATTGCCTATCGCGGAAAGGGTTCCGGCGAGCGAAGTCGGGCAGCTGCCGCACGCGCCGTAATAGCGGATGGCAAGGACGTTTCCTTCCAGCCCGACGATCTCGAGGTCTCCGCCATCGCCCATCAGGGCCGGCCTGATCTGCTCGTCCAGCAGCGCCCGGATCGCGGGCAATCTGGGGTCCTCGTCCTCGATCTGCACGGACTCCTTCCTTTCCGGCATCTCGGCCGCCTTCGCCTCGCGGATCGGCTGCGCGATTTTGCGCACCAGATCGGGCCAGTCCGCCTCCCCGTCCTGCGTCACCGTGATCCAGTTGTCCATGTAGAACACGTTCGCCACGTGAGGGATCGCAAACAGCTGCTCGGCAAGGATATCCCCGGCAGCCTCCTCAAGATTCGCGTAGCTCTTCGCGCTGCCCCAGGCAAGCCGCTCCTTCAGCACGAACTTCACCGCATTCGGGTTCGGCGTATCTTCGATTTCCGCTATCTTCGGCATCACGCCTCCTTCGCCGGATCCGCTTCCCCTTCGGTGGAAGCCGATCCTTCGGCATTGAGCGCAGCATGCAAGGTATGCCACGGCAATATCGCGCATTTCACCCGAGAGGGCAGATCCTTCACTCCGGCGAACACCTTGAGGCGTCCGAGATGGCTCTGCTCGCTCTCCGGATCGAAGTTCCCCGTCGCCATCCCGCGAAACTCCGACACCAGCTCTTCCGCCTCGGCCATCGACTTGCCCTTCACCGCCCCCGTCATCATCGAGGCGGACGCCTTGCAGATCGCGCAGCCCTCCCCTTCGAACGCCACCCCGTCGATCCTCTCCCCGTCGAGCTTCAGGCTCAGCCGGATGTGGTCGCCGCACAAGGGATTGTGTCCCTCCGCATGCCGGTCGGCCCCTTCGAGCTTCCCGTAATTCCGGGGCTTGCGGTTGTGGTCCAGGATCACCTCCTGGTACAGCATGCGCATCTCGCTCATCCGAATATCCCCTTCACCTTGAGAATCGCCTCCATCAGCCTGTCCACTTCAGCCTTGGTGTTGTAGAAGGCGAACGACGCCCGCGCGGTGGCAGGAACGTGGAAGCGCTGCATCACCGGCTGCGCGCAGTGGTGGCCGGTGCGGATCGCCACGCCCTCGTCGTTCAGTATCGTCCCCACGTCGTGCGGGTGCACCCCCTCGATCTCGAAGGACAATACCGCCGACTTGTCTCTTGCCGTCCCGATGATCCTGACTCCCGGCATCTCCCCGATCCGTTCGGTCGCGTAATTCAGCAATTCGCGCTCCCAGGCTTCGATTTCGGCGAGTCCGATTCCCTGCAGGTAATCGATCGCAGCGCCCAGCCCGATCGTCGCCGCGATCGCGGGCGTGCCCGCCTCGAACTTGTACGGGATCACGTTGTATTCCGTCTTCTCGAAGCTCACCGAAAGAATCATGTCCCCGCCGCCCTGGTAGGGCTGCATCCGCTCCAGATGCGCCGCCTTGCCGTAAAGCGCCCCGATCCCCGTCGGGCCGCACAGCTTGTGTCCCGAGAACGCATAGAAATCGCAGTCCAGATCCTGGACGTCCACCTGTTTGTGCGGCGCCGCCTGCGCCCCGTCGATCAGGACGGGCACGCCGTGACCGTGCGCATGCCTGATCATCTCCTTCACCGGATTCACCGTCCCCAGCGCGTTCGACACATGGGTCAGCGCGAGCAGCTTCGTGTTCGCATTGAATAGCTTCGCGAATTCGTCCTGCAGCAGTTCCCCCGCGTCGTTCATCGGGATCACCCGGAGCACGACGCCCTTCTCAACGGCCAGCATCTGCCACGGCACGATGTTGGAATGGTGCTCCAGGGACGAGAGGATGATCTCGTCCCCCGCCTTCAGGTGCGCCCGCCCGTAGCCGTGCATCACCAGGTTGATCGCCTCCGTGGTGCCGCGCGTGAAGACGATCTCGCGCGATTCCTTCGCATTCAGAAAGCCCCTCACCTTCTCCCGCGCCGCCTCGTACTCGCGGGTCGCCGTCTCGGAGAGATAATGCACGCCGCGGTGGATGTTGGCATGTTCAAACTGCTGGTAATGCACCAGACGGTCGATCACGGATTGCGGCATCTGGCTTGACGCAGCATTGTCCAGGTACGCCAGCGGCTTGCCCTTGATCTGCAGATTCAGTATCGGAAAGTCGCCCCGGATCAGATCCACATTCATGCCAGCCTCCCGAGCATGGCTGCGCGCAGCCGCTCGACCAGGGCGGGGAGCGCAATCCGGTCCACGATCTCGGCAGCGAAGGCGTAGATCAGGAGCTGCTTCGCCGAAGCTTCGTCGATCCCGCGGCTCTTCAGATAAAACAGCGATTCGGCATCGATTCTCCCCACCGTCGCACCGTGCTTGCAGCTCACGTCGTCGTTCAATATCTCAAGCTCGGGCTGCGCATCGATCCTGGCGCGCGGCGAGAGCAGCAGGTTCCGGCTCTCCTGTCGGGTGTCCGTTCCCCTGGCGCCTTTGTGCACCACGATGTTGCCCGAAAACACCGAGGTCGACGCCCCGCCCGCGATGCACTTGTGGCGCTGCACCGTCCTGCAGTTCGGCACCCGATGGTCCACCCGGGTGTGCACGTCCGCCACCTGGCGCCCGTCGGAGAGATTCAGCCCGTTCAGCGTCGCCTCCGCATGCTCCCCCAGGTAGTCGACATGCAGGTAATGCCTCGAAAGCTTCCCGGCCAATGAGAGCATGGTCGAATCGTAATGTGCGCCGGAATCCAGCCGCGCGTCCGTGTTCCCGACATGCAAGCCCGCATTTTCCTGGACCCTGACATGCCTGAGATGCGCATGCTCCCCGAGCACGACCTCGGTCACCGCATTGGTGAATCCGTCGCCCAGGTATTCCTCGACGAGCGTCGCGCGCGCGTTCGCTTCCAGCACCACCAGGCACCTCGCATGGCTGGTCCCGTGCGTGCCGACATGCAGCACATGGATGGCCTGCTGCGCTTCGCCCTTCACCTGCACGAAGGCGCAGTCCTCGAACTGCTGCGCATTCCATTGCGCGTAATATTCCGCTTCCAGCGACCGGCCGAAATGCGCGTGCAGGGCATCGGCTTCCAGGCCGAGGGGCGCAACGCGCACCTTGGGATCATTTCCCGGCTCGGACAGGGATGCTGCATAGCGTCCGTTCACGAACACGATGCGCACCGATCCGGGCAGCACATGGGCGTCGATCGAAACCTCGGCAGCCTCTCCGCCAACATCCTGCTTCAGCGCCGACGCATCGATCAGCCGCCAGCCAGGATGCCTGGGGCCCGGAATGCCGAGCGCAGCCGCCCTCGCCCCCGCGTCCTGCCTCGCCTGATCCATCCAGTTCACGCCGCTGCCCTCACCCAGTCGTAGCCGCGCTCTTCCAGCTCCAGCGCCAGCTCCTTGCCGCCCGTCTTCACGATCCGCCCCGCGTGCATCACGTGAACGAAGTCCGGCACGATGTAGTTCAACAGCCGCTGATAGTGCGTCACCATCACGATGGCATTGTGCTCGGAGCGCAGGCTGTTCACCCCGTTCGCCACGATCCGCAGCGCGTCGATGTCGAGTCCCGAATCGGTCTCGTCCAGAATCGCGAGCTTGGGCGACAGGATCGCCATCTGCAGGATTTCGTTGCGCTTCTTCTCGCCCCCCGAAAACCCTTCGTTCACGCTCCGATCCAGAAAGGCAGGGTCCATCTCCACCACCTTGATTCTCTCCCTGACCAGGTCGTCGAATTCCAGAGGATCGAGCTCCTCTCCTCCACGGGACGCCTGCAGGGTGTTGTAGGCGAGCCTCAGAAACGCGCTGTTCGACACCCCCGGCACTTCCACGGGATACTGGAAGGCCAGAAAGAGTCCCGCGCGGGCGCGCTCTTCGGGGGCAAGCTCGAACAGATTCTTCCCCTCGAACAGCACTTCTCCTCCGGTCACGGTATAGGCAGGATGCCCTGCCAGCACTTTCGAGAGCGTGCTCTTCCCCGAGCCGTTGAGCCCCATGATCGCATGCACTTCACCGGCGCCGATCTCGAGGTCAACTCCCTTCAGAATCTGAACCCCGTCCACGCTCGCCTTGAGCCCTTTCACCTGCAGCAGCTTCATCCCACGCTCCCTTCCAGTTTCAATCCCAGCAATTTGGTCGCCTCCACCGCGAACTCCAGCGGCAGATGCATGAATACGTCCCGGCAGAAGCCGTTGATGATCATCGACACCGCCTCTTCCTGACCGATGCCGCGGCTCGCGAACAGGAACATCTGGTCCTCCCCGATGCGGGAGGTCGACGCCTCGTGTTCCACCACCCCGTTCTCGTTCTGCACTTCCACCGTCGGATAGGTGTTCGCGCTGCACTGATCCCCGATCAGCATCGAATCGCATTGCGAATAGTTGCGCGCACCCGTCGCCTTCGGCCCGATCTTCACCAGGCCCCGGTAGCTGTTCGAGGACCTTCCCGCAGAAATGCCCTTGGAAACGATGGTGCTCCTGGTGTTCCTGCCCACATGCACCATCTTGGTCCCGGTGTCCGCCTGCTGCAGGTGGTTGGTCAAGGCCACCGAATAGAATTCCCCGACGGAACCTTCTCCGAGCAGCACGCAGCTCGGGTATTTCCAGGTGATCGCGGAACCCGTCTCCACCTGGGTCCAGGAAATCTTCGAATTCACCCCGCGGCACAATCCGCGCTTGGTGACGAAGTTGTAGATCCCGCCCACGCCGCGCTCGTCCCCGGCATACCAGTTCTGCACCGTCGAATACTTGATCTCCGCCTGGTCGAGCGCCACCAGCTCAACCACCGCCGCATGCAGCTGGTTGGTGTCGAACTGCGGCGCCGTGCACCCTTCCAGATAACTCACCGACGCCCCCTCCTCGGCCACGATCAATGTCCGCTCGAACTGCCCGGAACCCTCCGTGTTGATCCTGAAATAGGTCGACAGATCCATCGGGCATTTCACCCCCTTCGGAATGAAGCAGAACGAGCCTTCCGTGAACACCGCGGAATTGAGCGCGGCATAGAAATTGTCGGAGGGCGGCACCACGCTGCCCAGATACTGCTTCACCAGCTCCGGATGCTCCTTCACCGCTTCCGACAGCGAGCAGAAAATGATCCCGATTTCGGCAAGCTTCGCCTTGTAGGTCGTCGTCACCGAAACGCTGTCGAAGATCACGTCCACCGCAACCCCGGCCATGATCTTCTGCTCGTGCAGCGGCACGCCGAGCTTCTCGAAAGTCCTGAGGAGCTCCGGGTCCACCTCGTCAAGGCTGGCAAGCTGCTTCTTCGGCTTGGGCTGCGCGAAATAGATGATCTCCTGAAAGTCGATCGGCGGATGCGACACCGCCGCCCAGTCCGGGGCTTCCAGCGTCAGCCAGTGCCGGTAGGCGGAAAGCCTGAATTCCAGCAGCCATTCCGGCTCTTCCTTCTTCTTCGAAATCAGCCGGATCACCTCCTCGGAGAGCCCCTTGGGCACCACCTCCGTCTCGATGTCCGTCACGAAGCCGTGGCGGTACGGCTGATTCACCAGTTGCTGCAGGGTCGAACTCATGGCTTAGCCCTCTACCGAAAAACTCTCGCCGCAGCCGCAGCTCGCCTTGACGTTCGGATTATTCACCTTGAACACGTGGCCCAGCCCTTCCCGCACGTAATCCAGTTCCGACCCCGCCAGATACGGCAGGCTCGCCTCGTCCACCACCACCTTCGCGCCGTGGCTCTCGAATACCGCATCCCCGGCACCGGCTTCCCGCGCTATGTCGAATACATACGCCAGCCCCGTGCAGCCGGACTGCCTCACGCCCAGGCGCAAACCCAGCCCGCCCGCCTTGTCCACCTCACGCTGCACATGCTGCGCAGCCCGTTCGCTCATCATGACGCTCATTTATGCCCTCCTCACGCGATAATTCCGCCGGATCGCACCATATTCACGATCTGCGGCTTGGGTTCGATCATTTCGGCAAGCGTCACTTTCTCCAGCGCTTCCCGAATCAGCTGGTTGATACCCTGCCAGTTGCTCCTGGTCGAACAGACCGACTCCTGCAGACAGGTCGAGGTGCTGCATTCCGTGATCGAGATCGGTCCGTCCATGGCATCGATGATTTCGGCTATCGATATGCCTCCGGCGCTTCTGGAAAGCACATAGCCTCCCTTCGCGCCCCTGACGGATGCGAGCAGATTGCGCCGTGCAAGCATTTTCAGGATCTTGCTCGCCGTGGGAATCGCGATTCCCGTGGCAGCGGCCACCTCGCTTGCGCTGTGCACCGCGTTGTCCCGCGCCATGTAGGCCATGACCTGGCTGCCATAATCGGCGAGCTTGCTCAATCTCAACATAGTCACCTCGCTAAAGTAGGACTATTTTAGTCCAGTTTAGTTTCGTCATGCAACAGCCATGACGACAGCAAAACGAAATATTCCCTTAACAATTGGCAGCTAGAATGGCCTCATGCATCAAATGCATACCCTCCTATTTCGCCCGCTGCAATGCGGGCGTTTTTTTTGGGGGTCACTAGGGCGCATGAGGGAGTCCCCCGTGTTGCTCGGGTCAATTGACTGTGCCGTCGAAGAAATGGCAGCGATTGCGTCCGGAATCCTTGGCCAGGTACATGGCCTGGTCGGCATGGCGCAGCAGCATATCCGCGTTGACGCCGTCATCCGGGTAAAGCGTCACCCCGACGCTCGAAGAAATCTCGACTTGAACCCCCTCCAGGACATAGGGTTTCCGAATCGAATCCATGATACGCAGCAGCATGCTTTCACATTCCTGGTCGTCCTGAATTTCGGACAGAATCATGACGAATTCGTCCCCGCCCAGCCTCGCCACGGTATCGGTTGCCCGCAGCGTCGCAGAAAGCCGCTTCGCCACTTCCACGAGAAGCATGTCCCCCACTTTGTGACCGAGACTGTCGTTGACCGGCTTGAAGCCGTCGAGATCCATGAAGCAAAGCGCCATCTTCGCGCCCGAGCGTCTTGCCTGCGCCATGGACAGGGCAAGCCGGTCATCGAACAAGGCACGATTAGGCAGCCCGGTAAGGGGATCGTGATAGGCCAGCAATTCGAGCTGGCGCTGCTGTTCCTTGAGGGTGGATATGTCCGAGAAGAGACCGATATAGTTCACCGCTTCATCGGCGCCGTCCTTGATGGCGGAAATGACCAGCTTCTCCGGATAAACTTCCCCGTTTTTGCGCCGGTTCCAGATTTCTCCGGCCCAATGGCCCTGCGACAAAATTCCTTCCCACATGGCGGCATAAAAAGCCGCATCCTGGCGATCCGATTGAAATATCCTGGGATTCTTCCCCAGGATTTCCTCCCGGCTGTAGCCGGTAATGCGCGAGCAGGCCGGATTCGCCTCGACGATATTTCCTTGCCTGTCGACAACGAGGATGCCTTCGTCCGCATGCGCGAAGGCTTCCGAAATCAGTCTCAGGTGATTTTCAGTATTTTTGCGCTCGGTAATGACGTCGAATACGGCCACGAAATGCTCCGGCTTCGGGCTGTACACGGCAATGTGGAACCACATCTGCAGCGCTTCGAGAAAAACCTCGAAGCGTTCGGGCTGCCCCGTCATGGCAACCCGCCCATAGGCTCGAAGCAATCCCGGATCGGTCTCGCGTATGCCGGGAATCACCTCGGAAACCTTGCGCCCGACGACCTGTTTCAGCCCGGTTTGCAATTCGAAAGCCGAATTGACCCTGAGATAGATGAAATCGAGAGGCTCTCCGTTTTCGAACAGCATGCGGCAGTAAGCCAGGCCGTTCAGCATGTTGTCGAACAGGTAATGGAATGACGATTCATCCTCCAGGTCGTACGCGACATCTTCGACAAGAACGGCAAAAAGCGAAGGCGTTGCCTCCTCGCCGGAGATTGCCGCAACGACCACGGGCAATTCGACGACGGCATGGTTTTTATCGATGAAGCGCTGGTCGAGTGACGCCTCGTGCAAATCCCCCGACTTCAAGCGCTCCCAAACCTCCCGATCCAGCGAATCCGCGACCATTGCCCAGTCCTGACCCTGCAGTTCGTCTTCCGCATAGCCCAGAACCAGACAGAATGCGGGATTGACGCTGAGAAAGCGCATGTTGCGGTCGAGAATCGCCATGCCGGATCTCGACTTTTCATAGAAAGCGTGGAGTGCAGATGAATCAAGGCTGGCCATCAAGCTCTCCCGAAGCATGAAACCTGATTATGGGGGAATCGCGATGCCATTGCCTTGAATTGAAGCAATCGCGATCGAAGGGTATCGTAGCATGCTGCGCCGACAGCTGTCGGTTAGCTGAATTACACAATGGCCATGATTTTGCGTCTTGCGAATCCGTGTCGCATGCCCCATCGATGAAGATGGTGAATTCCATGGCGGGTCCGGGTCAAATTCGGTATCATAGCCGGGCTTGGCGCGGAAATCTTCCGCAGCACCGGAATCATGCCAGACAACACGCTGAATTTGAAGAGAATGATGGGTGGCGGAGAATGGGGGATTCGAACATCCATCCCATCCATTATAATCAATGCGTTGCGATGGATGTTGTCATTATGTTGTCATTCTTTAGCG
>Ga0315298_1004667_pt1 | contig 20250 bp, 17 predicted proteins | sample WHS_1_MG_FD_203077 | JGI IMG/M metagenome (GOLD analysis project Ga0315298, IMG submission 203077) | Extremophilic microbial mat communities from Washburn Hot Springs, YNP, Wyoming, USA - WHS_1_MG | ecosystem: Environmental > Aquatic > Thermal springs > Hot (42-90C) | place: USA: Wyoming...
CCATTTTCTATGCGGTAGATAGCCGGGTGATTATCTGCCTTTAATAAGCTTCCCGAAGGATAAGTGGCTGGTGAATAACTGGAAAGATTTGGTCCGGTGGAGAATAGAGAAAGTTGGCCAGAAGGGACCACAATGATATTGTTCCAGTTATACCGATAAGCATTAAAGATATTAGCTGAGGTAATTCCTCTTTTTTGGCCATTTTCGAAAACATAAACTGTAGGATTTGATTGTTCTTTGACTAATTCGCCATCACGGAAGGGCCAAAGTGTTCCAGAAGAGCAACTATCTCTTTCAAAAGTAGAAACAGCAATAATTTTATTCCAAGAAAACTGAGAAGAATAAACATAAGGATCAGGAATAAGACGTTTTTGATTCCCATCAATACGATAAACAGCTGGTTCGCTTGGTGAATAAGGCGACTTGACCTGGATTAGGGTCCCCGAAGGATGAACAAAGGGTAATAAAGCGCGATAAAGATTGATACGGCCACTACCAATCTTTCCTTCATAGCCTGGATTTAAACTATCAATATTATCAGTTGAAGAAATAATTTTAGCCATTATTTGGCTGTTATTAAGGCTAGGGTATTTAGATTTAACCAAAGCTGCCAAACCAGCCACATGCGGACAAGCCATTGAGGTCCCGCTCATAGAAACATAGTTATCATCGTATACTGTACTATAGATACTTACGCCGGGTGCTGAAACATCCACCCAACTACCATAATTAGAAAAACCCGCTTTGTAATCAGAGCTATCAGTAGCAGCAACAGCTAAAACATTGGACAAGGCAGCCGGATAAAACTCCACTTCTGAATTATTATTACCTGCAGCGGCTACTAAAATACAACCCAAGGTATAAGCATTCTGAAGAGCGCTATCAATTAAATAAGAATAGCTACCGCCCCAACTTAAAGAAATTACATCAGCGCCCATAGAGGCGGCATAAGAAATGGCTGCGGCCGCATCATCTTCATTCAACCAACCATTGCCATCTGTGCCTTTGTAGGCTGCTCTTATCGCCATAATTTTGCAATTCCAAGCTACGCCAGCTACGCCCACACTATTATTAGTAACTGCGGCAACAATGCCTGCACAATGTGTCCCGTGGCCATGAAAATCCATAGGATCATTATCCCTTGGTCCGGGATCTTCTCCGGGGTAAACCTGTGAAGAATCCACACTGACAAAATCCCAGCCCCGATAATCATCAATAAATCCATTGCCATCGTTATCTACACCATCGATGGGATCGTTGCTATTTATCCAAATATTTCCGGCCAAATCTGGATGATTCCAATCTACGCCCGTATCAATTACTGCCACCTTAACAGAAGAGAGGCCTTTCTCAATGTCCCAACCAGAAGGCGCAGAAATTTTCGGTAAAGCCCACTGACTACTATAATAAGGATCATTAGGAGTAGTGGTAGTTTTAAAGATATAATTAGGCTCGGCCCACTCTACTTCTGAATTCGCTTTATAACTCCTCACAACCTCTTCGACATTTTGACAAGGAGCAAATTCTAACTTGTAAACGCGCGAAAGGCCTTTTTTATCTTTTCTTTCATCCAAAAATTTGATCGCCTTATCAATCCTTTGCACCTTAAACTTATTATTTAACTCATTTAATGAAGAATCCCTTCCCGTAAAACTTCTTTTATCGCTTCCTATGGTTATTTCTTTTGTCTTAAACTTAACCAAAACTGCGCCTGGTTGATAATCCTTATTTTCTTTTTGGGCAGCAGTTTTTTCTAAATCCTTGCCCCATACAAAAGAGATTATTGTGCTAATTAAAAATAAAATAATTATTTTTTTCATTTTTTTAATATTGAATTTTATAAATCGCTATCCGAATGCCTGGATCCGGTAAAGTACTTAAGCCTGTGCCGCGATAATAATGATTAAGAATCCAAGGATAACTTTTTCTTTCATTATTTACATAACCCAAAGCGCCGGAAGCGGAAAGGCCAACCAAATGATTGCCAGATGGATTGTTCAAACCAGCATTAGGGTCGCCATAAGGATCGGCTTCTGATTGCAACCAAGGATAATCTAAACCAATGGCGCTTCCTGGCCTAGTGGAGCCTTTGGCCCCATGAGAATAAGGCGTAATACAAACATTATAACCATGTCCAGAAACAACTTGGCCGCGTGTAGCATTAACTGCCGCAGTAACATTAGGCGCTAACACTTGAAACCCATAACCACAATAAACCTGATCGTTGCCATTGCCCCTGCGACTATTTTTTAAATGGAATGGTTCGCCTTGATGTTTGCCCCCTCTTTGGATGTGCCAATAAGCATAACTGCGCTCGGCCACTGCCATGGTTTTTAAGTATTCACTGGGATTATTATTAGAAGCCTCACCAATTCCTTTTAAATAATCTTCTAAGGCTAGCTCATTAATTGCCCAAAGCGCATTGGAAGTATTTGAATATCTTGCCTCAATTACGCCTAAAAATCGATTATAATTGGTTGACCCATTCCAATTAGGATCATAATAAGAAGTAATTTCCATAATGGCCTGATTATCTAAAGGAACAAAACGAATATAACCAGAGCTCATCCAGCAATTATTAGCATCATTTACATAATACTGCCCAGCCAAATAACGGACTTCAAAAATTTTTCCTGCCCCACTTGTAGTAATCCGGCCCAAAGAGGAAGAATCAACTCCAAATTTACCCGCCGCCGTCACTTTAATTGGCGTTGTATTGGGTGGCAAAATTGGCCCCGTAGAGAACGGATTAAGCAGAGTGTCAGAAATAGTTTTTACATCATTAAAATTAAACCTATAGCTATAAAAAACATCTACATTAGGGATAGGCCTTTTTGTTTTAATTGGCTCTAAATAATAAACAGTAGCCGTAGAACCCTTAATTAGTCGAGTAATCACGGCCCCTGAGGGAAGAGAATTAATTAAATCATCGGAATAAGTACGGATGTTTCCCCACGAATAACCCCAAGCTTCAAAAGTTTGAGCATCAGGGAAAGGATTCTTTTTGCCATTTTCTATTAAATAAACTGTAGGCGATGACCCCTTCGCCAGATTAGTTACTATAGAACCAAGGGACAAAGAATTAATTAAATCATCAGAATAAGTACGAATGTCTGTTGTCTTAAATCCCCAAGCATTAAAGGTGGTCATGTCCGGGATTGGTTTCTTTTTGCCTTGGTCGACGATATAAACTATGGCTGCTGAACCTTTGGCTAATCTATTCACTGTCGAACCAGAAGTAATAGAATTAATTAAATCATCTGAGTAGGTGCGAATATCAGCTGTCTTCAACTCCCAAGCATTAAAGGTGGTCATGTCCGGGATTGGTTTCTTTTTTTGTTGATCAATAATATAAACTGTAGATAGTGAACCTTTGGCTAAGTTGGTCACCGTAGGACCGGAAGGCAAGGAATTAATCAGGTCATCAGAGTAGGTGCGGACATTGACCCACGAAAAATTCCAACTACTAAAAATAGTTGGGTTTGGAATCCATCGTTTCTGTCCATTTTCTACCAAATAAGCAGCCGCACTAGAACCTTTGGCTAAGTTGGTCACCGTAGGGCCAGTGGGAATAAGATTGATTAGGTCATTAGAATAGTAAACAACCTTTTCTTGAACAAATCCCCAACTATTAAAAATTGCTGGCGTAGGAATGCCTTTTTTTTGGCCATTATCAATTAAATAAATAGTCAAACCCGCTTTGGCTAGATTGGTAACTGTTGGACCAGCCGGAATATTGTTCAAAAGACTTTCGGAAACTGTTTCTACTCTATCCCAAGAAAAACCCCAACTGTTAAACATTTCTAAGGAGGGAATGGGAAATTTTTTGTTTTGGGAAACGTCGATTAAATAAACAGTGGGGCTAGAGCTGGTTTTGTATAGTTTGTAAGAAGTATACTGATTATATTTGCTTTGAGATGTTGATCTAACTGCCGGGAGCTGATTATAGAATGCTTGACCTGGACACTCAGTTGGTGCGCAATCACGATGGCCAACAATATTAGGCATATTATACCAAGTCTGACCATAAGAGTTGGTAAAATCGCTCGTTCCTGCTGGTTCAAATCCTGATTCAGCTGCCTTTTGGGCAATCAAATCCGTTAAACTATTAAACGCTGCATTAGAAATTCCTACATTGGTATAAGTGCCCAAAACCGAAATGCCAATAGTTCCATAATTATAAGGACGAGCATGGCCGCCAACCACATTTTTACCTCCAAAACGACCCTCAAACACCTGGCCATCAGGAGAGACTAAAAAGTTATAACCTATATCTCCCCAACCTAAAGTATAAGTATGGTATTGCCAAATTCCCCTCACCGTCCCAGCCGGATCTGGGATATAATTATCGCCAGCCGTATGATGAATCACCACCTTTTTCCATTGTACATATTCAGGTGCCCAATGAATATTATTAATTTGATTATCAACCCATTCATCAGAGTATTTGTTTCTATCAGTATAAATAACATTTCTTGCATAACTTCTTAATTCTTCCCATGTATTATTAGGCGCTCCGCATCCCCAACCAGCACGAGAAATAATATTTATTCCGGTTATTTCTGCTGCTTCTGCTTGATTAAATAATTTTTTTTCTGCTTTTCCTACTTTCGACCTTGAACTATCTATACAGATAAAGTTTAAATTATCTAAAAGACTTGGTGAATCTTTTTTTAGTTTCACCTTATATTGAAAACCAATTGATTGAGGAGCGATTACTGGTTCTGAAGTTTGAATAGAAATATTATTTCCTTTACCAAACTCATTAAAGCTTTTATCTACATCAAACCATTCCGTAAAACTTCCATCCTTATTTAAAAATCTTACTTGGACTTGAATATCATTATCACTATTTTCCTCTCCTTGCCAACGAAAACCCAAAACATAAATCTTTAATTCCGGATAGATTATTCGAGAAAGATATTCCTTATCTTTATTGGTGAGATAATTTTTCTCTTCGTAGGTTAAGATTTGGCCACTTTGTAAATTTACCTTGGGCACATAGAATTTATCTTCCAAAATTTCTTGGCTTTTAATTCCTTGTTTAGCCCAAACTTTGGCCTTGGCCGAAAAAATAAAAACACCCAAAAGCAGAACAATTCCTAAAAGAATTGCCAGGCTTAGGTGTTTTCTGCCTCTTAACTTATCCACCATACTTTATTTCCTTATTTTACATCTCAAGTATACTACAAAATTTAACAAAAATCAATATTTTTTGAATCGGCCACGCACATTTTATTGACTATAAAAATGTGCGATCGCACAAATTTATAATCACTAGTTATTATTTTTGCCAGCAATTAATTTTTCTTCCATAAAAATCATTTTTGGGCAAATCCGTTTGGATAATTTTTGTGCCAGCGCCAAGCGGTTTGAATAATAGTTCGAATATCGCTATAACGCGGCTTCCACCCTAATTCCTCCCTCGCCTTCTTGGAAGAAGCCACTAAAATTGCCGGATCTCCTAATCTTTTAGGCCCCTTTTTGATAGGAATTTTTTTATGAGTTATTTTTTGGGCTATATCTATTACCTCTTTTACTGAAACCCCCCGCTCGTGACCTAAATTATAAATGCCACTCTTTCCTTTTTGTAATAATTTTTTCAAGGCCAAAATATGTGCCTGGGCCAGATCTGTAACATGGACAAAGTCACGAATGCAAGTCCCGTCTGGAGTAGGATAATTGGTACCATAAATTTCTATATAAGGCCTTTTCTTTAAAGCTACTTGGAGAACAAGAGGAATAAGATGTGTTTCGGGACAATGGTCTTCGCCGATTTCTCCTTTTGAATCAGCACCAGCCGCATTAAAATATCTTAAAGAAATATATTTTAATCCATAAATTTTTTCATAAAGGCCTAAAAATTGCTCGAATTGTAATTTGGTTAAGCCATATACATTGGTAGGAATTGTGGGGACATTTTCTGTAATAGGGATTTTTTTAGGTTCGCCATAGACAGCTGCCGAGGAAGAAAAAACAATCTTTAATACATTATTTTTAATCATTATTTCTAAAAGGTTTAACGAGTTGAAAACGTTTTCTTGAAAATATAATTCTGGTTTATCCATCGACTCTCCCACTTCGATTAAAGCCGCGAAATGAATTACTGCTTTTGGTTGGTATTTTTTAAAAACCTCTTCTAGTTTTTGTTTATCCTTAAGATCTCCTTTTATCAAAACTCCGCCCAAAACAGCTTCTGGGTGCCCTGTGGTTAAGTTGTCATAAATAATTGGTTTATATTCGGTTTTTAATAATTCCTTAACTGTGTGGCTGCCAATGTAGCCTGCCCCACCAGTAATTAAAATATTTTTCATATTTTTTCTCCTTTATTTACCTACGCAAAAGTTTTTAAAGATATGGTCTAAAACCTCTTCTGTTTGATGGACGAATTTTTCGCCGGTGATTTCTAAAAGAAAAGACAAGGCCTCGTTTAAATCGTAAACAATCAACTCTTCATATTTATTTCTTTTTAAATTTTCCTCCGCTTGCTTTAGACTTTTTAAGCTTTCTTCTAATAAATTTTTGTGCCGCATATTAATTGCTAGTGTAGAACCGTAGCCTCCTTTTGTCTTTAAAACAAATCTTCTTATTCTTTGTTTTAATTTTTCTATTCCTTCGCCAGTTTTGGCTGAAACCAAAATAAAATTTTGTTTTTTAAGTTTTTCTTTTTCTTTAAGACTAACCAAATCAATTTTATTAGCCACCAAAAAACAAGGTTTATTTTTCAATTCTTTAACCACTTCTCTTTTTGTTTTTTGTAAAAATTTTTTTAAATTATCCTTTTCGTTTGCCTCAAACACCATCAAAACCAAATCAGCATGCTTAATAGATCTTTCGGCTTTCTTTATGGCTATTTTACTTATTTTATCTAAAGCACTTTTAGTAATTCCTGCGGTATCTACTAATTTTACCATAATTCCTTCAATACTAATATTTTCTTCGATTAAGTCGCGGGTAGTCCCGGGAATATGAGTAACAATAGCCCTTTCTTCTTGTAATAATGCATTAAAAAGGCTTGATTTGCCCACATTGGGTAAGCCAACCAGGGCTATTAAAATTCCTTCGCGATAAATTCGATCAAGGTAAGAAGTTTTAATTAGTCCTTCGATCTTTTCTTTTATCCTTTTTAAATAATTTTTTATTTCAACCTTCCCCATAAGAGGAACCTCTGCGTCCACAAAATCGGTTTGTGCTTCGAGCCGAGCAATTAAATCTATTAACATACTTTTTATTTTCTTTATTTTATCGGATAACCCTGCGGAAAGTTGTAGGAGGGCCCGACGATAATCTGCTTCACTTTGGGCTTTTACCAGATCGCAAACTGCTTCTGCTTGGGTTAAATCCAAACGACCATTTAAAAAGGCCCGGCGGGTAAACTCGCCTGGTTCAGCTAAACGTGCACCATAATCTAAAACTAAATTCAAAATTTTTTCTAAAATTAAAAAGTTGGCATGGCTATTAATTTCTACCACATCTTCTCGGGTATAAGTATAAGGGGCGGGCATATAACTAACCAAAACCTCATCGATTTTCTCTTGATTTTGAGGATTAACAATAAAGCCATAAACTAATTGTCGCGGAGGAAAATGATTAAGTTTTTTTAATGACTTGGACCGAAAAATTTTTTTTAAAATACTCAAAGAAAAGGGTCCAGAAATTTTAATAATACCAATTCCTCCATAACCGGGCGGTGTGGCAATAATACAAATTGTTTTTGGTTTTTTATTCATTTTTTTATTTTAAAAAATAAACGCTTTATAGCTTTACGCCCAATCCTTTTGTTTAATTTTTCCATCAAATCATAACCTACCACTGACAATTCACTGGCTATGGCTTGATTTTTCACTTTAATCATTAAAACATTATTTTCTAATTTTATCGGTTGAGTATTGCTTAATTCTGAAACCAAGGCGGGATTTATTTTTTCTTCTCGAACCAGCTGAGAAATAACCTCTGGCCATTCTTTCATTATTAAGCCCAATTCTATCTTTTCCCTATTCCCCAATCTCTGAATACGAGCAAAAAGTACTTGTTTTAATTTAACAAACATATCCCTTTTCGATTTTAAAAATTTTAGCCTGTTTTAAAAAATCTTGATTAATCTTTTCTAAAGAAGTGGTTGTTAAAAAAATTTGCCCAAAATCATCTTGGTGTTTTTCTAAGAATTCAAATAAACACTTTCGGTTCTGCTTATCTAATTCAGAATCAATATCATCAAGTAAAAAAATGGGTTTTTCTTGAGTTACTTTTTCGATTAATTTTCCTTCCGCAAATTTAAGAGCCAGAATAGTTTGGCGGAGTTCGCTTCGGGAGCCTAATGTAGAAAGGTCTTGATTGTTTAGAAAAAATCGAAAATCATCGCGGTGAGGGCCCACCAAGGTACAAGTTTTTTCGATTTCTTGATTCTTAAGTTGGGTTAATTTTTTTTGCCACCAATCAGTGACTATCTTTTTATCTTTTTGAAAATAAGAAGGTAAAAAAGAAAGATATTTAATAGTTAAATGAGATTGGTTTTGATTTAATTGGGAAAAAATTTTATTTAGAAGATGATTGAGAAAATTAATTACCCGTTTTCTTTGTAAAAAAATCTCCCAACCATAATTTAACAATTCCTTATTCCAAAACAAAAGTTCTTCTTCTTGGGCCCTTTTTTGTTTTAACCTCTCTAAAACCTTATTCCGCCTTAAAATCACTTTTTCTAAGTAGGTAACAGTCGAATAATAATAAGGAACAATCTGAAAAATTAAATTGTCAAAATACTTTCTTTTCTCGGCTGGCGAACTTTCTACCAAATTAATATCTGTAGGTAAAAAAGAAACTACTTTAACCTTTCCCAAAAATTCGCTTAATTTTCTTAATTTTCGATTAATAATAAATTGCTTTTTAATTATAGAGTCTTCCTTATAAAGATTAATTTTTAAACTCAACTTCCTTTCATTAATTGTCGCTAAACCCACAACACTACAAAATTGATGTGGTATCTTAATAAGGTTTTGGGGAGAACGGGACTTAAATGAAGAACCAAAGGATAAAAAATAAATTGATTCTAATAAATTAGTCTTTCCTGCCCTATTAGCGCCCATAATTACATTAATCTTGGTAAAATTTAATTTAATTTTTTCGCAGTTTCTAAAATTAATTAGAGAAAGAGAATCAAGATACATAATAAAATAAATCCTAAATTCTAAAGCCAAAACCCTAAACGAAGTCTAAAAATCAAATTCCAAATGGTTTAGGAAATTAAATTATAAAAATTCGATATTGTTTAGAAATTATGATTTAGGAATTAAAATTATTATACTCTTAAGGGCATAATAATATGAAGATAGTCTGTTTCGCCTACTGGTTTAATCAGCCCGGGGTTTAATTTACCATTCAACTCTAAGAAGATTTCCTTACTATTAATATTATTAAGGACATCAAGTAGGTATTTTATATTAAAAGTAATTTCCGAAGGCACACCTTCTAGTTCTGCATTAATAATCGAAACATTATCCCCCAAAGAGGCACTACTAGTAGAAATAACCAATTCCCCCTTGGGTTTAATCTCTAATTTTACACTTCCTGATCCTTCTCGAGCAAAAATATTAGCCAACTTAATTGTCTTAATCAATTCTTCTGTATCTATCTTTACTTTCGTTTCTGAAGAATCAGGAATAATTTGTCGATAATTAGGGAACTCTCCTTCAATTAATTTAGAAACCAATTCAATATCTTTAAAACGAAAAAGAATCTGGTTTTCGGCAACACTAATTTCTACTGGTTCATTAATCTCAGAAAGAATATAAAGAACTTCTTGCATTGTTTTGGCAGGGATAATAATAGAAATATCTTGACTAATTTTGTTTTGTAAATTAATCACTTTTTCTGATAATCGATAACTATCAGTGGACACTAACCATAACTTATCTTGAGAAAATTTACAATAAACACCCGAAAGTATAGGTCTTGATTCATCGATAGCTGCGGCAAAAATTACTTGAGGTATAGCTTCTAATAATTTTTGTGGTTCTATTTTAACTATTGTCTTTTCTTTAATTTCAGGAATAAGAGGAAATTCAGAAACATCTGTTCCAAAAATTTTTGCTTGGTAATTTTTTGCTTTAATTAATAATTGTTGATCTTTTATTTCCAAATCAATTTTTTCTTCAGGTAATGAATTAATATACTCACTAAAAATTCTGGCGGGGATAGTAAGTTCTCCTTCTTTTTCTATTTTTGCTCCCAACCAATAATTAATACCAATTTCTAGATTGGTTCCAGAAATTTTTAATCTACTTTTTTCTGTTTTAATTAACATATTAGTAAGAATAGGTAAACTGGCTCGTAGAGGAATAATTCTATTAATAATATTTAATCCTTTACTTAAATTTTTTTGAAGACATGAAACTTTCATAATACAACTCCTTTAGTTTATTAAATTAGTAATATTAATAATAAGTAAAGATAAAATTGTGGATAATTTAAGAGATTTATTTAAACAATAAGAATTATTTAATTTTTAAAGTGGAAAGATTAGTTTTTATAGTGGATAGAAATGAAGAATTTAAGGGAAAATAAGTGGATAAGGTAAAATAAATTCTGGAAATTATGGGGAAATAATCTTTAATTTTTTATTTTTAATTTTATCATCCTTATTTTATCGACAATATCTTTATATTTTTCCACAAATTATTCACAATTTTTAGGAATAGATTTTTTCTTTGATTAATTCAATCTCTTGACGAAGGGATTTGTCTTTATTTAATTTATCCTTTATTTTTCTATAAGCATGAATAATAGTAGTGTGATCTTTCCCACCAAAGATATCGGCGATTCGAGTATAAGGTTGATTGATTTCCTCACGGATTAGATACATTGAGATTTGTCTGGGTAAAACTATTTCTTTATGTCTTCTTTTTTCTAATAATTGGGAAGGATCTAAGTTATAAAATGTGGCTACTTCTTTTATTATTTTATCAGTATTTACATTTTTTTTAAAAGTAGTAATAAATGATCCTAAAATATTTTCCGCTGTTTCTAAATCAGGTTTTAAATTATTTAATTCGCAATAAGCGATTAATCGGTTCAAAGCACCCTCTAACTCTCGGATATTCTTTTGGATATTAGTAGCAATATAATTTAAAACTTTAGGATCTAGTTGATATTTCTTTTCTTGACACTTGGCTTTTAAAATAGCAATTCTTGTTTCAATATCTGGTGGAGCAATATCAGCGATCATTCCCCATTCAAAACGTGAAATTAATCTATCTTCTAAGGTATGTAAGGCTTTGGGGGGACGGTCCGAAGAAATAACTATCTGTTTATCATTTTGATGGAGAGTATTAAAAGTATGAAAGAATTCTTCTTGGGTTCCCTCTTTACCAGCCAAAAATTGAATATCATCGATTAATAAAACATCGATGTTGCGATAATTATTTTTGAATTTGTTCATTCGACCCGTAGAAATCGCTTGAATAAATTCATTGACAAATCTTTCACAAGTCACATAAACTACTGTTTTATTTTTTTTACTCTTTTCAATAGCGTTGCCAATAGCCTGCATCAGATGAGTTTTTCCTAATCCTACTCCACCGTAAATAAAAAGAGGATTATAGACCTTACCAGGTTTTTTGCTCACCGCTTGGCAAGCGGCATAAGCTAGTTTATTGCCATCACCTACCACAAATGATTCAAATGTATATTTAGGATTAAGAAATCCATTCTTTACTTCTTCTTTTCTGGGCTCAAACTCTTCTTTGATAGCAAAAACTTTTTCTGCTGGTTTTTCCCTAGAGGCAATGATGTAGTCTAGTTCTTTTATTCTATTGCCAACTACTCTTTTTAAAGCCTTTAAGATATCGTCATGATATTTATTTTTTAACCACTCTTTAGTAAAACCATTAGGGACCAAAACAGTAAATTTTTCCCCTGTACTTACCAAGCCAGTGTTTTTAAACCAGGTAGTAAAGTTAGCCTTAGACAAACTTATTTCCAGTTCGCCTAAAACAGCATCCCAAATTTGTTTATCAGGCATCTTTTCCATTTATTCACCTCTATTTTATTTTTACACAAGCAAAAAAAGTTGTCCACAGACAATTTTATATTACCAAACTTATTCACACTGTCAAGTCTAGTGTTGAAATGCAAAGTGAAAAATTAAAAATTTAAAATTGACAAGGGTTAATAAGTTTAATACAATCAAAGAGTTAAACTAAAAATTAAGGCTATTTTTATGAAACGCACTTACCAACCCAAAAGAAAAAAAAGATTAAGAAAACATGGTTTTTTAAAAAGACAAAAAACTAAAAAGGGCCGAAACATTTTGAAAAGGAGAAGAGAAAAAGGAAGGAAGAGACTGACGGTCAAAGATAAGTATAAAGGTAAAAAATAAATTATGGTGGTAGGAGAATTTCGTTTGCGCAAGAAAAAAGATTTTACTTCGGTTTTTCAAAATGGTTGGGGCAAGAGCAATGAATATTTTTTAATCAAAATAAAACCAAATAAAGAAAAGCTGGATCGTTTTGGTTTGGTGGTTTCTAGAAATGTTGATTCTAAAATTGTTACTCGTAACAAACTAAAACGAAGAATGCGAGAGGTGGTACGCAAGATTTTAAAAGAAAAATTGACTCAGGGATATGATATTGTGATAGTGGCCAAAAAAGAAAGTAAAAAAGCCACTTTTCAAGAAATAGATAGAGGTATTAGAGATTTATTAAAAAAATTAGGCATTTTAAAAAATGAAAAAGGTTATTTTAAAACTTATTAAAATCTATCAACGAATTTTTTCTCCAGACCATGGCTTATTTAAAGAAGCCTTTCCTTTTGGGTTTTGCCGGTTTACGCCCACTTGCTCTGAATATACCTATCAATCTGTTGAACGGTTCGGTTTATTAAAGGGAGGGAGTTTGGGTTTTTGGCGTATTTTGCGCTGTAACCCTTTCTCCCGCGGCGGCTTAGACCCAGTGCCCAAAAGGTTGCCCAAAAGGTATTTCCTTTATGGACTGATTTCTTTAAGCCTTTATTCGATTATTATTTTTAGTCTCCTTACAGTTATTATTAAGAAGGCATTTTTATGAGTTTTTTATGGCAGGAAATTTTATATAAACCACTATTGAATATTTTGGTTTTTTTATACAACAGTCTTGCCTTTCATGATATCGGTTTGGCGATTATCGAGCTGACCATTTTAGTTCGTTTGGCCCTTCTTTCTCCTTCCTTAAAGGCTTTAAGGGCCCAAATTGTTTTACAAAAAATTCAGCCAGAGTTGGAAAAAATTAGAAAAAAATACAAAGATGATCGAGAAAAACAAACGAAGGCTACGATGGAGTTTTATCAGAAATACAAAATTAATCCTTTGTCTTCTTGTTTACCCACTTTGATTCAACTGCCTATCCTAATTGCCCTGTTTTGGATTTTACGCGATGCTTTGGGTTCAAGTAATCTACATTTACTTTATCCTTTTATTCATAACCCCGGCAAAATTAATCCTGTAAGTTTAGGGTTTTTTGATTTATCCCAAAAGGGGAATTGGATTTTGGCCCTTTTGGCTGCCGCGAGCCAATTTGTCCAATCAAAAATGATTATGCCTAAACCCACAAAAGGCCAAGAGGGACTACAAACAGCCCTATCTTCTCAGATGGTTTATTTTATGCCCCTTGTAACTTTAATTTTTGCTTTGCAATTTCCGGCTGGCTTAGCGCTTTATTGGTTAACGACAACTGTTTTTGCTATTGGGACGCAATACTTTGTTTTGCGTGAAGAAAAAACAGGCAAATTAAATTTAAATAAGAATAAACAAGAAGGAAGACTGACTCAGTTTTTCAATAAATACCGAAAAGAAGCAGAAAGGATTAAAAAGGATTTAGAGCGGAGGAACAAATGAAAAAAACTGATTTAATCAAAAAAGAGTTAGAAAAAATTTTATCTTTGATGAAGATAAAAGCAGAGATTAAAACAAGCGAAGAAAAAGATTTTTTGTATTTTAATATCTTTCCCCAAGAAGAGGTTGATATAAAATTATTGGTGGGTTGGCACGGCCGCAACCTTAGTGCTTTGCAAAACTTATTAAAGATTATTTTGAATAAGAAGTTAGAGAAAGAAACAATCCCGCCCTTTGTCTTGGATGTGGCTGATTATTGGCAAAAAAAAGAAAAAAATCTTGTCTCTTTGGCTCAAGAAGCGGCTGAGAAGGTAAAGAGTAATCAACGAGAAATGGTGCTCGATCCCATGTCTCCCCGGGAACGCCGCATTATTCATTTGACTTTAAGCAAAATTTCTGGAGTGACTTCAGAAAGTATTGGTGAAGGAAAAGAAAGAAGAGTGGTGATTAAGTTAGCCGACAAGGAATAATAAAGCGACTTTATTTAAAATATCTTTATAGTTTTTTAAAGCTTTCTACAGGCAAAATAAAAACCGTGGCTCCTCCTACTTTTACCTTAATTGAGGTGGGCATAAAAAATTCGCCCGGTTCAACCACTGGAGGGGCAGGGCTTAGGTATTCATTACGGGCTTTACAATTAGTTTTGATAATTTTTAAAACTTCGGCGACTTTTTTATCTTCAACCCCCAAAAATATCGTTACATTTTTGCTTTTCAAAAATCCACCCGAGCTTTCTATGCGTGTCGCTTGGTATTTCTTTTTTATTAAAGCCTCAATTAAATTGTCTGCATCTTCTTGATGCACCACAGCAATTAAAAGTTTCATAAGCCTCTTTAAGTATCTAAAAGGATCTTTTAATAGTCAAGGGGAAAATTAATATTTAATCCTATTCATATTCTACCTCCATGGCTTTCTGGATTTGTTCTTCTTCTTTTTGGCGTGGAGGCATTTCTTTGCTCCTATCAAAGTAGACGATATTGATCTTTTGAGGATCGACGCCTTGGTTTTTAATCCATTGGATGGCTTCCTTCTTGCTTTGCGCGAAGTCTTTGTAAATTGTTATACTAAAATTTATCTTATTATCTTTATCTAAAAAGAAACTTATTTCAAAGGATGCTGTTTGATAAGGTAATTTTTGTTTCATTTTATTGACTGGATCTTTCCAGAAAGCTTCTTCTGTTTGAGCCATTTCTTTTTCAGCCTCATTTTGTATTTTTATAGTTTCTTCCTGGGTTAGTTCTTTGGGTGGACGCCGAATGATAAAAACAATGAGTATTGAGATTAAAACCAAAATAAATAAAGAAATAATAAAGAATTTTTTGTTTTGTAAAACCATTTGTCCCCAGGTCATAAGTTTCCTTTGTTTTATTTAAACAAATTATTATGGTACATAATAGTAATATCCTCCTTGGGAATCAGCATATTTCTCCATGTTAGTTTTTGTTGTTGGAACTCCCCAGATGTCTTTTACTCCTTTATCACACCCTTGCGTTCCCGGATTATTAACAATAAAAGTGTCTGTGGCAGCATCGTAGCCGACGATAACAAAGATATGTGCTCCACCGCTCTTATAGAATCCTCTTGAAAAGTATATTACTGGATGTTTGTTTTTTAAAGAGTTCATAATTTTTTGCCAATTGTCGTTTTTGGCTGGCTGATTGCTACTTACATATTGTACGTTTATTCCATTTTCTTTTAATCTTTGGTTTAACACTTGTGTTCCCCCCATTTGTCCCCACTGGGTTGTACTATAAATCTTGCCCGTATAAAAAGCAAAAACCATGGCTGCTGAGGCTCGACCACAGTGTCCAGAGGCATCTTCTTTTATACAAGGAACATCAATTACAGCACCAGGTTGATTTTCACAGGGGGCTGATAATTCTTTGTAATGGCGCAAAACTTCTGCACAATAATCATATTTAGAACCTCCACATCCTGTACAAGTACAACAACCACAGTAAGCTCTTCCTATTGATTTGATACACTCATCACTCCATACTCTTTCTGTACAAGGCTTTTTGCCGCCACAACAATTTCTATTTGTATCTTTTTGTTCGGTTAATTTGGCGTTAATTACCATAGCCGAAGCGAAGAAGGAATCGTAATAACGACAAATATTAGGATCGTCTTTATGTTTATAATTAGGAATTTTTCCTGATTGGACAAGATTGACAAAATTTTTCCATTCCGAAGGCATAATTTGACATGGCCCTTTAGCGCCAGCACCGCTTGTAACACAAGGCGACTCTATCGTGTTCGAATCGATTGGTTTTTGGGGAAAAACATTACTGTGTTTTTCGGTTAAGTAGATAGCCGCTATTAAGGCTGGGGGAATGTTAAAAGCCTTGCCTGCTTCTATAAAAATTTCAGCTAAACCTTGAGGAACGCCTGTAAGGCAACCAGTTATGGAAACTTCCTCCTCCTCTCCTGGGTCATAAAAAATTACATTATTATCGTCATCTGGATAAAGTTTTAAAGCAAAAGATGGTTTAATGCTTCCTACTATAAAAAGGATAGCTAAAGAGTATTTAATTATCCTTTGTAATCTTTGCATTGTATTTGGTGTTTATTAATTTTATTAGGGTGCCCAATACCAATACATACATTTTTTAACGGCTTCTCTTGAGGCCAAAACATTTTTTCTTAAGGAAGTTCCGCTTTGTCCTTCTGTGGTTATATAGCCGGTTCTACGATCGCCATTCCATCCTACCAATTGACAATTACCACTGGTATCGTATTGACAAGAATTTGTTTCAGATTTACAGGGGCTATTAGGGTCATTTAGATAAATATTGCCATCCGGGCCGAAACCAGTAATAACTAGAACATGGCCCACAGTGCTTTTACTTGATTGTAAAACGCCACAACAAGCTTGGCCAGTAGTACTAAAAACAACCGGATATCCTCTTTCAATAGCTGATTTAATAGGTCCATTTAAAGCTTCTTCCGCAACTGTAAGGTCATTATTGACCATGTGCCATTGATAAGGAACCGGAGAATATTTATTTAATAATTCTATGGCAGTTCCTTGTTGAGCAACCCAATGAGGGCTGATAGTTGGGTTTTCGCGTTGGAAATATTTTATTACCATAGCTACAGCAGTAGGAAAACAATTTTTAGGCCTTTCGGCATAACAAAACTGGGAAAAATAAGGCACATCTAAAGCGGCCCCCTCTATATTAGAAGGGAACATACGGGCCAGCCCTTCCATAATTACCTTTACTTCTTGTTCCCAATTTGATGGGCCATTACTGCAGGGATATTTTATTATTGTGCCGTCGGAGAGAGTAATGGGAGGAGATTCTGATTCTGTTTCATAGCCGCACCACTTTAATCGAAATTCATGCATATCCTTCAATCTTTTAAATTTTTCTGATCCTGCCAGTTTGGTGCAGTCATCGATCCCTTCTTCCCAAGAATTATAATGTTTACAATTAGCACAGCCCATACCACAAGGGTTATTGGTGCCATATAAAGCATTCCCTCTTTGTTGGTTTTGCATACCCATACTTGTTTCAGCATTGGCAATACCCAACATGAAGGCAGGATTAACCCCATATTTTTTGCCAGCATCCACATAGGCCTGCCCCTTGCCATTTAGAGGGCTTTTGGGGAAATTTTTGGCTAAATATTCATTAATCTGGTCGGCAGTATAAGCATTGGCATTCCAGATATCCATTTTGTCTCCTGTAGTAGTAGTTGTGGTAACTTCTCCTTCTTCTTCAGAAAGCATTTTAGCCACAAGATCGTCAAACTTGCCCACATATTTGTTACTATCTGGATCAACTTTTTCTGGATCTGTCTCTAAATCTTCTTCGGTAAGTCCAAAAATATCCGCATTAGGATCATCAGGATTTCCGTTACCATATTCTAAATCATAAGGATTAAGATCATCAACAGTAACTTCAGCATTAGCAGCATTAGCCAATGCCACTCCAGCCTTAGCTAGTTGATAAGGCGGGAAAATCGCGGTTTTAAAAACATTAGAGGCTAATTTTTTTATCCCCTCTGCCGGGCTAGAAGGTGTATCCATTAAGGCGTGGGAAGTTAACGACTTGGGGTTTTGAGGCGAAAAAAGGCGATAGGCCAAGCCTTTCTTTTTTAGTTTTTCAGTTTCTTCTTGGGCGATTAAAGTTTCAATTCTGGTAAATTGTTCTTTGGTCAAAGCACGGCCACCATTTTCCTTAAAAAAGTTATTTTGTGTTACTTCTCCTCCACAATCGACCGCATTAAATAAATCCGCTCCTTTGGTGGCATCAGTAACTACTGGCGGAGCAATCCAATTTAAAAGCATTTGAAATAATTTACTTATGCCATCTTGGATGTGAGTAATTTTCATCAAACCACTAAGGGCTTGAGTAATTCCAGTCCATGTCAAAACTTTGCCTATCATACTTGAAACAAAGTTACAAAGTTTATTTACAATCCACTCTACCTGTGCTAAAACCGGAAGATTAAAAATACTTGAAACTGCTTCTGCCACCTGAAATACTTTACCTACCACAGCAATTGTAGTAAAGACCTTGGCTGGTTTTTTTATATCGGGCATTTCTTTTTTGCCGGTACCCGATGTACCATACATTACTCGATCATAATTAGCACTGTTATTAATACCATCTAAACTTTCCATAGTGACGGCCATTTCTTCTGAAGAAACATGTCCCGCCTTGATCTCATCAGCAATATTTAAGTGGTGGGCATAAGAAGTAGCATACTCGGTTTTGGCTTTTTCTTTAATTTCCCCCTTAACCCTAGGAGCTCCATCAGCCCAACTAATTACTTTATCTACTAAACAAACAACTGTAACTACACCAGCAGTAGCTCCGACTGCCTCAATAACTTTTTGTGATGCTTCGCCTAAAATTTTTTCCAACAACTTCCCCAAAACCGATTTACTCTGATCAGCCATCGTTTCGGCCAGTTCTTTTCTGGCAGTAGCATCTAGTTTGTCTGAAGCTTTTTCGGTTAATTCCTTTTCGATTTTCTCAACTGCTTCTTTTTTGGCCACATCGCCTCCTTCCTCCATAAGCTCTTTGGTAGCTTTTTCTTGAACTTCATCGGTGCTTGCTTCGGATAATCCTTTTTCTATTTCATTCGCCATTTGTTTACCTTCATCTTTTTCTCCCAAAATGGCATTGATTAATTTAGCAAAGGTATCTGTTTTTATAAGAGCCTTAATTATTCTATTGGCTATTTTTTTCTTAATTTCTGCCTTGGCTTCTAGATATTTCATTCTTTTGGCCTCGAAAAACTTCCACCTGATTCCTAATTTATTTTTTAGCCATCTTTTCATATGGTGGCGTTTTAAGGGGCGGTACCATTCTATTTGGTTGTTAACTTCATTATTAACCCATTTCCTCAAAGATTTACTACTGTAATTTTTTAAATCCCCGCCGCTAATTGTTTTTAAGCTTCCTGTAGTGGGGTCCTTAAAGCTTACAGAATTAAGTTTATAGTTTTTTCTTTTGCTTGGGGAAATCTTTTCCCAATCGGCAGGATTTTTTATAATCCTACCATTAGGGTCTCTGAACTCGAATTCGTAACCAGAATCCATCATTTTCTTTAAAAACTTATCTGATTTACCATTAGCGTACCAGCGATAAAAGGCTCCTTTGCCTGGGGCAGCTTCTCCACCAATAGCGGTAATGGCTAATTTTTTGGCAATAAACTTTTCGCTTCTTTTTTCAATGCTGTAAACAATTCTCCGCGTGGCCTTTTTGGAGACGTTTTCCATCATATGTTGAAGCTTTAAAGGAATAAGAGCAATAATTGAGGCAAAGATCGTTGCTACAATACCTCCACCAATACCGCCAGCAATAAGACCATTCTTATGTTTTTTGGCTGATTTTAGAGCCCTTTTGCCAAAAGAGGCTAATTTTGTAACAGCAGCGATAGCCATAAATTATCCACTTTGAAGTTAATTTCTTATTGAGGTTGGAGTATTTTTACATTACTTTCAAATCTAGTGTTAGATATCTTTTTGGGCAGATCATTAACATAATCTCTAACTCTTCTGGCGAATCCATAAGTTCGTTTTTCTAGATCGTATTGTTTTGTATTTTGGATTTTAGTCATTTAACATTGTTTAGTATTTATTATTTAGAATTTTATAGTCATTGTGTGTTTACCGGATAACCTTTTGCTTTCCAATCCTCCAGCCCGCCTTGGATGATTTTTATTTTGTTAAAACCCAAGCTTTTAAGTTTGTCAAAAATTTCCTGATTGCTCGCCTGGCCGCAAACATTACAGGGGCTAATTACATAAATTTCTTTATTTTTATCCAGCTCTTGATATTTTTGATCAAGGACATCAAAAGGAATAGAGATGGCTTCAGCGATATGTTCTTTAGTAAAGTCTTCGACTTTTCGGGTATCTAAAATAATTATCTC
>Ga0315298_1004671_pt1 | contig 20241 bp, 26 predicted proteins | sample WHS_1_MG_FD_203077 | JGI IMG/M metagenome (GOLD analysis project Ga0315298, IMG submission 203077) | Extremophilic microbial mat communities from Washburn Hot Springs, YNP, Wyoming, USA - WHS_1_MG | ecosystem: Environmental > Aquatic > Thermal springs > Hot (42-90C) | place: USA: Wyoming...
TGAAAGATTACCGCTCATTTGACCTTTTTAGTTAACAAAGCCAGCACGTTTATACAAATTATGGAATAATATTAATATTGATGGTTAAAGGCAGGTGGCCATGGAGAAACACATAGAGAAAGTGTTAGTAACTGGCGGAGCTGGCTTCATAGGTTCTCACACTGTTGACTTGCTTGTTGAAAAAGGATATGAAGCAAAAGTTTTTGATAACTTAGAACCTCAAGTTCACTTCAATAAAAAACCAGATTACTTAAATCAAAATGCAGAGTATTTCTTTGGGGACATAAGCAAAAAAGAAGATTGGTTTATGGCATTAAATAACGTGGACGCTGTACTTCATCTTGCCGCAATGGTTGGTGTTGGCCAAAGCATGTATCAACCAGTTAGGTATCTTACTGCAAATTCCATTGGTACAGCAAACATGTATGAAGTTCTCCTTAAAAAACAAGAAATGAGAAAGAATATAAAGAAAATAATAGTTGCAAGTTCAAAGTCAGTCTATGGAGAAGGATCTTATGTATGTAAAGCACATGGTGTAGTTTACCCTGGCTTAAGGAAAAGGGAACAACTAGAAAAAAAGGATTGGGAAGTTCACTGTCCATTTTGTAACGAGTATGTTAAGCCTACAGGGATAACTGAAGATAAACCGGTTCAAAATCTTTCTATATATGCTTTATCAAAGTACGATACTGAAAGAATAGCAATTAATTTTGGGTTTGCATTAAAAATTCCTACAATAGCCTTTAGGTACTTTAATGTTTATGGCCCAAGGCAAAGCTTAAACAATCCTTATACTGGAGTGGTTGCAATATTTTCTTCAAGAATAAAAAACAACAATCCTTCTATTATATTTGAAGATGGAAATCAGCTAAGAGACTTTATTTATGTTGAGGATGTTGCAAGAGCAAATCTTCTAGCTCTGGAAAGTGAAAAAGAAGGAGTTTACAATGTTGGGACTGGAAAGGCTACAAGTATTCTAGAAGTTACAAAAACCTTAATTGAACTCTTTAACTCGAAAGTTGAACCAAAGATTACAGGGGAATTTAGGGTGGGTGACAATAGGCATGATTTTGCTGATATATCAAATATCAGAAGGGAACTTAATTTTGAGCCGAGGTATGGCTTAAAACAAGGTCTTAAAAAGTTTGTTGAATGGGGGGAGACTCAAGAAGCAATAGATATGTTTGAGAAAGCAGAAGAGGAGAGAAGAAAGTATCTGATATAATATAGCAGAGCGACTTTATCATTAATGTGATATCCTCATGAAAGGCATCGTTCTTCACGGTGGTTTGGGGACTAAACTTAGACCTTTAACTCACACGGGCCCAAAACAGCTAATTCCAGTAGCAAATAAGCCAATTTCACAATACGTGTTAGAAGACCTCAGAAACTCTGGTATAACCGAAATAGCCATAATCATCGGGGGCGTAAACTCCGAAAAAGTAAAAGAGCACTACCAAGACGGCACCAAGTTTGGCGTAAAAATTCAATACCTACAACAAGATGAACCAAGAGGAATAGCCCATGCCGTAAACCTCTGCAAAGACTACGTAAACGGCACGCCTTTCATCGTCTACTTGGGAGACAACCTTCTAAAAGGTGGCATAAAAAACCATGTTGGAGCCTTCAAAAAATTAAACTACGACGCAATGATCCTCCTGTGCCAAGTAAAGAATCCTCAAAGATTCGGCGTTGCGAAATTCGATGAAAAAGGAAGACTTATGCAACTCATAGAGAAACCCAAAGAACCGCCCAGCAACTATGCTTTAACAGGCATATACTTTTTCAAACCAGTAATCTTTGACATGATAAAACAGTTAAAACCCTCATGGCGAGGAGAACTAGAAATAACCGACGCCATACAGATGCTACTTGAAAGAGGCTACAATGTAGGCTACCAAACTGTGCAAGGCTGGTGGAAGGACACGGGTACACCCGAAGACATCCTCGAAGCCAACAGGCTGGTCCTAGACGAACTGAAAACGGCAATCCAGGGAAAAGTCGAAAACGACCGCTCAGTCCAAGGCAGAGTCGCCATAGGCCAAAACTCTATAGTAAAAGAAAACGCCCTGATCAGAGGCCCGGCAATAATAGGAGAAAACACAACAATAGCACCAAATGTCTATATAGGCCCATACACCAGCATTGGAAATAACTGTACAATTGAAAAAGGCGAGATAGAAAACTCCATAGTGATGGACAACTGCACCATAAACATAAACGACCGAATAATCGACAGCATAATAGCCCCCCACTCCAAAATAACCTCAAGCACCAATACACCGCACGGAAAAAGATTCATCCTAGGCGAAAGAACATCCATAGAACTTTAAAGGTGAAGACATGCTCAAAGGAATAATCATAAAACCAATAGAAATATTAAATGACGAAAGAGGCGCATTCACAGAAATATTTAGAAACGACTGGAAAGACCTCCTCGGAGAAGACTCCATAGTCCAAGCAAATCTCTCCATAACCTACCCAAATATAATTAGAGCATGGCACCGCCATGCCAGAGGCCAGGTCGACTACTTCCTAGCCCTCCAAGGCGCAATAAAGATATGCGCATACAACGAAAAAACAGGTGAACTAGATGAAGTCGTATCCACTGGACACAACCCACAGATCGTTAGAATCCCTGGAGAGTATTGGCATGGCTTCAAAGTACTCGGCAACAAGCCAGCCTGGCTTCTATACTTTGTCAACAAACTGTATGACTACAAGAAGCCAGATGAGGAGCGCAGACCATGGAACGACCCGACTGTTGTTCCAACATCCATAAACGGTAGAAAAGACGACCAGCGAGTTGGCAAACCATGGGACTGGACACTACCGCCCCACAGGTGAATATTTCGACAATGAAACTTCTGGTCACAGGCGGCCTCGGCTTCATAGGAAGCAACTTCATAAAACACATGCTCACTATGCATAATGACATCCAAATAATAAATCTGGACAATCTTTCCATAGGTTCTAATCCCGCAAACCTAAGAGACATCGAAAAAGATGTAAGAATAAATGGTAAGTACCTGTTCATTAAAGGAAGCGTCACCAACAAAAAACTTGTCGAAGACTTAGTGAGCAAAACGGATGCCGTTATTAACTTTGCAGCAGAAACCCATGTGGATCGAAGCATAGCAGACCCATGGCCGTTCATCCTCAGCAACACGATAGGCGCGATCACAATTTTTGATGCAGCTAAGAAATATGGAAAACGCATAGTACACATCTCTACCGATGAGGTGTATGGCGACATCGCGGAGGGCTCATTTACTGAAGAGGATAGGCTGAAGCCTTCATCGCCATACTCAGCAAGTAAAGCAGCCGCAGACCTCTTCGCCCAAGCCTACCACAGAACCTATAACCTAGACGTGATCACGATGAGATGCACAAACAATTATGGGCCCTACCAGTTTCCGGAGAAACTCATCCCGAAAACAATCATAAGAGCCCTCCAAGGTCTTCCTATCCCTGTCTACGGAGAAGGCGCAAATATAAGGGACTGGATATATGTCCAAGACTTCTGTGAAGCCATAGACCTCATCCTCAGAAAAGAAAATATTGGCGGAACATACAATGTCTCCGCCGGAAATGAGCTAAAGAACATAGATGTTGTAAGAATGATTCTGAGGATTATGGGGAGACCCGAAAACCTGATAACCTTTGTGGAAGATAGACCGGGCCACGACATAAGATACAGCTTAAACTCATCAAAAATCAGAGAGGAGCTCGGCTGGAGACCCAGACATAACTTTAAAGAAGCTCTCAGAGCAACCGTCACCTGGTATGTTGAAAACAAACAATGGTGGAAGCCTTTAGCAACAGAGCGAGTGCTCCATCCAACCCCATGGAGATTAAGCGATAAACGTTGAAGATTCTAGTAACAGGCGCAAGCGGACTTCTAGGCAGGAAAGTAGTCCAGATAGCTTTAGAGGAAGGCCACGAAGCATACGCCATCTACAAAGAACACCTAACAAGCTCAGGAACACCGATCAAACTCGACTTAACTAACCTTGAAGAGCTTTCCAAGATACTGTCAGAGCGGAAACCCGACACGGTCATCCATACGGCAGCCTACACCGACGTAGATGGGTGCGAGGTAAACCGTGAACTCGCATGGAGAGTAAACGCAGATGCGACTAAATACTTGGCAATGGCATCTTCCCAAATAGGCTTCCATCTAATCTATGTCTCCACAGACTACGTTTTCGACGGTGAAAAAGGATTCTATACAGAAGAAGACGAGCCTAACCCCATAAGCTACTACGGCTACTCAAAACTAAGAGGCGAAGAATTCCTTAAAGAATACGCCACAGACTGGTGCATCGCCAGACCGAGCGTACTCTACGGCTGGGGTCCAAGATACAAAAAAAACTTCGCCACATGGCTACTAAACAACCTCAAACAAGGAAGAGAAGTCGAGATCCTCATAGATCAATATGTTTCACCAACCCTAAACACAAATCTAGCCCAAATGCTCCTAGAAATCGCAGAAAGAAAAATCACAGGAACCCTACACACAGCCGGAGCAACAAAAGTAAACAGGTACGAATTCGCCTTAAAACTCGCCGAAACATTCAACCTAAACAAAAACCTAATCAAACCTACCACAATGAACAAAATACGATGGACAGCAAAAAGACCAAAAGACTCCTCACTAAACGTAAACAGAGCCACAACCCTACTAAACCATAAACCCCTAAACCTTGAACACGCCTTTGAAGTAATGAAAAAAGAGAAAACTCTAAAAATTGCAAGATGAATCGCATGACTGGGTTTGTAGATACCCTTTTAAGTCTTGCCATATACCTCGGCATGGGTTTAACCACACTCCTCTCCATAAAACTTCTTAAAAGTAAATGCAACACCTGCAAAAACATTGTTGAATATGTTGATCTAACATACGATCTTCATAATGCTCTACCATTGTTTCTAGGTAGAGCAAGAGTGTTTCTCTCGATAGCGCCAGTCCAGGTAAGGTCGGAGCTGCTTTATCTTTTGAATATACTCAAGGAGATTAGGCCACGGCGAATCTTAGAGATTGGAACAGCCAAAGGTGGAACATTATTCTGTTTTACCAGGGTCGCATCTGAAGATGCTGTTATTATAAGTGTAGACCTGCCAAGAGGCCCCTTCGGAGGCGGCTACCCCCCGCTGCGAATCCCTCTATATAGGCTGTTTGCCCTACAGAACCAGCGAATATTCCTGATCAGGGGAGACTCCCATAAGATGGAGACGCTGAATAAAGTTGAGAAAATTCTAAACGGGGAAACGCTGGACTTCCTATTCATAGATGGGGACCACACATATGATGGGGTGAAGAAAGACTTTGAAATGTACAGTAGACTGGTTAAGAAAGGTGGGATAATAGCATTTCACGACATTGTTGAGCATCCTCATGAAACCGGATGTGAGGTGAGCAAGTTCTGGAATGAGATTAAGGTTAATTATAAACATGCCGAGATAGTGAATAATTGGAATCAAAAATGGGCTGGTATTGGTGTTCTTTATGTGTAACATAGCCGTTATTGAATTTTTTATAGAGAACATAGACGTCAAGGAGTTTAAGGGCAAAAGGGTTCTTGAGGTAGGGAGTAAGTATGTTAATGGCTCGGTCAAGCCATTAATAGAGAGGTTTTGCCATCCAGGAGAGTACATAGGCGTGGACATAGAGCGAGGTAAGTACGTTGATATCGTATTGCCTGCTGAGAAATTGGTAGAGTATTTCGGGGAAGAATCCTTCGACGTAGTCATATCAACAGAGTTAATCGAACATGTCAAAGATTGGAGAATTACAATCGAAAATATGAAGAGGGTTTTAAGACCCGACGGATATATATATCACTACAAGGTCTCGTGGCTTCCCTTACCATGCTTATCCATATGATTTCTGGCGTTATGATCTAAACGATGTGAGAGTCATATTTTCAGACTTCGAGATAATATACATGAAAACAGACCATACTGCTCCAGGCGTATTCTTCAAAGCCAAGAAGCCTGAGGGATGGAGACCAACAAATTTAGACGATATAGCTCTTTACTCTGTATTGCTGAGAAAGAGAACTAAGGAGATAATAGGCATCGAGCATATTCCGTTTATTGAGAGGCTAAAATTTCTAGGCTCCAGGTTATTATCACCTATGCTAAGAGCATTGATGCGGAGACGCTGACTCAACATCAAAATCCAGCACTCAACCCTCTCTCGAAGATTATCCTGATTACGATCGATGCACTTCACGCCGACCATATGAGCCTTTAGGGCTATGAAAGGGATATAACTCCTCGACTACTAGGATTATCACAAGAGTTCACTCGGTTCCTTTAGGCATTCTCTCCTTGCTCATATACCGCTCATTCGCATGGCTGACAGGGGGTTCGGAAGGCTAGCACTAAGGTGAGAGAAGCTTGCATCAACATTCCTAGGCTCCATACAGCTAGCATGCATCATGATATACCTAAGAGTTTTCAGATGAGTTCTATTATTGATTATTATGTTGTTATTAATTAAATATGGTATTATTATGGTACTGGTACTTTATGTTATAATATTATACTCCCATATTACAGCAGGAATGCATAAAGCCTTCGTTTAATATAAATTTTTAATAAATCGCTATAATTTCAATAATCTTTAATCAAATATAGGTCGAAAGTGCCGATATAAATCCAATTTTTGTGCAATTGGTCTTACTGTTATTAAACATAGAGCATGTAGTACTCTGTCTTCTCCACTCTCCCCGTCAAAGGATCTACCTTGAGGCCTAGGATCACCAGGGTGTCAACGCCTATTACAGGCATAGCCTCTTTGAATGCCAGTATTCTTAGAGGCCCCCCTACCTTCAATCTCAACTTCGGCTACGAACACCTCCGCCTTGACAGTCTCACCGTCGCCCAGCCTCAGCTCGGATTCAAAGGGTGTTCCAATAAAGTATTTCTCAGCTACATCGAGAGGCATTACTGTGAAGGAAGCCCGGTATCCACTAGCATCTTATCAACCTCCAGCACTTCTTTCCCTCTAAACATAGCCCTTAAGAATATGTGACCCATGCTTTCACCCCTACACTCATACTAATAAAACCTCCAAGCACTTAAAAAATACTGCTTTGCAACTCGAGGTGCTGGAAGATTTAAGCACACATATTAGCTTCAGCCTATTGGAGGGCAAGAGTTTCGCCACATCCTTCCACGACCTCACCAACCCACTGGGCCGTTTAGGATCCCCTCTTTGAAGCATCCATTACCTTCACGGAGACAACTTTCCCCTCACCGTCGTTGTCATGCAGCTCCTCGTCGGCTTAGGCGCGCCAATTAGTCTAATGTAGGAGTAAAACTGAGTGTCGGCGACAGGTTCAAATCATAGAATTTGGAGTAAAAATACATGCTTTGCCCCCTCCCATGGCTAATCACAGATAATACAGCATAATGAATTATACATAGGTTAGGAGAACTGGATAATGAGGGGGGGATGATGAGGAATAAGATGTGAACATGAAAAGTGACGTATGAGCATATTTGAATCAGAATTTTTATGCAACGTTCGATTCTCCACCCACACTATTATCCGCTGAGGCGAAGACGCACTTTTATATGTTGATGTGTAAGATTGCATCAAAATCTAATTAAAAGACAAAGAAAACATTAGAGACGATCTCGGTTACACGATGAGGTTAAAAGACATTTAAGAGAAAAGTTAACTCCATAAACTCACATATATCTTTGAGAAGGCGCTAGGTGAACTTGGAAGGTATCTTGCGACTTGACACTGTTAGGAAAGCAGTCATCCCAGTCGCCGGTTTAGGTACTAGATTACTCTCTGTGACGAAGGAGCAACCAAAGGAGATGCTGCCAGTATTCACTAAAGACAGTAACAGAGCATTATGTCTCAAACCGCTGGTTCAATTGATCTTCGAGCAACTTTACAGTTTTGGTTTGAGAAACTTCTGCTTCATCGTAGGAAGAGCCAAGAGGGCTATTGAGGACCATTTCACTCCCGACTACCAGTTCATAAAGAGCCTGAACGATATGGGGAAGAGCGGTCAAGCGGTTAAGCTCGAAAGTTTCTACAGGATGGTTGAGACCTCAACTATTGTATGGGTGAATCAGCCTGAGCCCAAAGGTTTCGGAGATGCAGTCCTGCAGGCGAGAACATTCATCGGGGATGAGCCCTTCCTCGTCGCAGCCGGCGACACCTACATCATATCAAAGGATTTCATTGAAAGAATGATTAACGTATTTTCCAACAGGAATCCTTTAGCTGTCCTTCTCCTCCAGAAAGTTTCAAACCCCAGAGATTACGGTGTCGCAGTCACAGACGGGAGGAGAGTTACACATGTGATCGAGAAACCGGATAAGCCCCCCTCAGACCTTGCCATAATGCCCTTCTACATATTCAAACCAATAATCTTCCAAAAACTTTCAGAGGTCAAACCTGGTGTGGGTGGGGAGATTCAGCTCACAGACGCTATAGAGAGACTCATCGAAGTAGGTGAGGTTGAGGCTGTAAAATTGAGGGCTGGCGAGCTCAGACTCGACATAGGAGCACCTGAGACTTACTGGATGGCATTAAAGAAATCATATGAATACAGTATAAGGGGCATATAGTTGACTGATGAGATTTTGAATGACCTGTACGGTAGGAGGATCCTGATAACTGGTGGTGCAGGCTTCCTCGGCAGCCACCTAGTCGACAACCTCAACATTTGCGACATCACCGTCATAGACGACTTCTCCACTGTCAGAGAGAATTATCTACCGTCACGAGTCAAACTTGTAAGATGTAGATCAGAGGTCTATGAAACAGATGAAAAATTCGACATCATTATTCACATGGCCGCCAGACCCTCCCCAGAAGACTATATGAAAAACCCTGTCGAGACTATGCTCCCAAACTCAATTGGAACATACAATATGCTCGAGATAGCCAGGAAAAACGATGCAACATTCCTCTACACCTCAACATCTGAAGTTTACGGTTCAGCTGATGCTGTCCCGACACCAGAAACATATTGGGGCTCAGTCAACCCAATAGGTGTACGCTCATGCTACGATGAATCTAAAAGATTCTCTGAAGCCCTAGCAATGTCATATCATAGGCAATACGGTTTAGACATAAGGATAGAGAGAATATTCAACGTCTACGGTCCAAGGTTGAGAGGCGACGGAACCTACGGCAGGGTCATCTCCCGCTTCATCATTCAAGCATTGGAAGGAGAGAACCTTACAGTCCATGGAGATGGAACACAGACAAGAGCCTTCCTATATGTCGACGACTGGGTTGAAGCCACAATAAGAATGCTCACACTCAAAAACCTATGTGGTGAAACAATAAACGTAGGCTCAGATAAGGAAGTGAAGATAATCGACCTTGCAAAAAAGATCATCAAACTCACAAAGAGCAGGTCCGAAATCGTATACACCCCTCCGAGACCAGAAGACCCGAAGAGGAGGGCTGCAGACATATCGAAAGCAAAAGAACTGCTCAAATGGAGCCCAAAAACAACTCTGGATGAAGGTTTAGAGAAGACCATAGAATGGTTCAAAATAAACATGCGGAGGACAAAATGAATGGGGAAAGCGAAACTATCATTCTTCGGCCTAGGATACGTGGGAACAGTATATTCAGCAGGCTTCGCCTCAAAAGGCTTCAAAGTCACAGGCTTCGACACGGACAAAGACAAACTGAAAATGCTGGATAAGGGTGCACCGCCAATACATGAGCCAGGCCTCGAAGAGCTGATGAGAGAATGCAAAGCAAAGGGAACCCTGAGAATAACAGACAACCCTGATGATGCTGTCTCAAACTCAGACATAACCTTCATAACAGTCGGCACACCGAGCAAGGAGGATGGAAGCATAGATCTCAAACATGTTGTTGAAGCCTCAAACACAATAGGGGGGGCATTGAAGGGTAAAGGTGCGTGGCACCTAATCGTAGTTAAGAGCACAGTCACCCCAGGAACGACGGAGAAGATTGTGAGAAGAACTGTTGAGAAAGCATCTGGCAAGAAAACCCCAGAAGACTATGGATTAGCGGTAAACCCAGAATTTCTCAGAGAAGGAAGCGCCATAGAAGACTTCATGAAACCAGACAGAATAATCATAGGAGCCAACGATGAAAAGAGCAGAAAAATGCTCGAGGAGATCTATTCAGAATTCGACTGTCCAAAAATTTTAACAAACCCAAAAACAGCCGAACTAATAAAATACGTCAACAACGCATTCCTAGCAATGAAGGTGAGTTTCATAAATATGATCGCAAACCTATGCCAAGAGATCCCAGGCTGCGACGTAGATGTTGTGGCAAGAGGAATAGGACTCGACAGAAGGATTGGAGAACAATTCCTAAGAGCCGGCGCTGGATGGGGAGGCTCATGCCTACCGAAAGACCTGAAAGCACTGAAAAACTTCAGCCGAAAAATTGGAGTAAACCTACCCCTCGTAGAAGCAACATTAAAGATAAACGACAAGCAACCCCTCACCATGATTAAACTCACAAAGAAAAAGATCGGAAACCTAAAAAACAGAAGAGTAGCTGTCCTAGGACTATCATTCAAACCAGACACCGACGACATGAGGGAAGCAGTATCCATAAAAATAGTAAACAAGCTGATAGATGAGGGAGCTGAGGTAACTGTTTACGATCCAGCAGCAATGAAAAACGCGAAGAAAATATTCCAAGAAAAAGTCATATACGCACCATCAACAATAGAATGTTTAAAAGACGCTGAATGCGCCCTAATCGTAACCGAATGGAGTGAGTTCAAGGAGCTCACCCCTGAAGACTTCATAGAACACATGAAGAATCCAGTAGTCATAGACGGTAGAAGAATATTCAACCCAGAAACATATGCATCGAAACTTGAGTTTGAAGCTATAGGATTACGCGCTGAATAATCCAATTCCCACCTGTGAACCCCCACCCACTATCGCAAGGGGCTTCCTGCTTCAACGATGAGGCTTGCCGGTATTTCTACCAGTAGAGGCTTCATCTCAGTGGACGGATCAGGGCTATCCCATCCCCCCTCATTATTCTATGTGCGGATATCCAACCCCTTCCCTTGAACCTTAACCTTCCAACTTTTGCCGTTCTTCTTCAGTTGCGATAAAGCCCTTAGGTTTGAATATAGTTGATAAAGATGTGATGGTCAGATATCTTTCCCACATAACCTCATACACCCCACAATATACATACACTTCCAGAACCCTACAAAACCATCCCGACCCCCTAGGGGGGGTGGGGGGGTGTCTGCCCCACTCACATACTGGTCCCGCCAGTGAAAATATTTGGCATGTGAGTTTTTACAGAAAAAATCAAGTAAAAACCAAATAACTTATGAAAAACGTAAGGGACAAACTGAATTTGAAGCCAGGGGACAAAATTCTTATGGAAATGATGGAAAACACCGCCTTCATTAGACCCCTAGGAAAAACATCAGAAACCATGAAAGGCATAAAAGAGGAGGACAAAGATGCAACAGAACTGTTAAGAGAGTTCTGTTGGAAGCTTCAATTAAACTTTCAGTTCTAGGTTTCAGATAGTTGCAGGTTCGATACGGGTCAGGTCATGCACCTTGTCGTAGGATCGGTCGAACGAGATAATCTTCCTGTCAAGGCTCAACGCTGTTGCAGCGTAGTGTGAGTCGAAGAATGTCAAGTCGAATGTGCGCCTCAGATATACGCTTGCTACAGCCACATCAGGTTTCAACGCGACGTATTCTACATTGGGGAGGGAGGCAATAGCCGCTAGGTCTACTAGAAGTTTCTACTCAAACCCCTCGCTCCTGTAGATGAGCTCCATCTCGACTAGGCTTACACTTGAGACCTCCACGGTCAACTCTCCAACCCGCATCTTCCGGAAGACCTCCTCAGCAACTGTATGGTTTGGGTCATACTCATTCAGAAAGGCGAATATGACGTCGTTCTCCAGAAGGGGCATCTGACTAGCCTCCCCTATTTCAAAGCATTCTCTCCCATCCGTTCAGCCTGCCTCCTAAGCTCCTTGAAGGTCTTCCTCACATTGAATGCCCCATGAAGGGTCTGGAACGGATCTGAGGGGAGAGGGATGAGTTTAAGGTGGTCTCCAGCATTTATGATAAGTACTTTCTTCACTATTCCTAGGGAGCGTCGAACATCTTTAGGAAGTGTCACCCTACCCTTCTTATCTAACTCTAAAATGCTCAAATAGGTCCATCCTTATTTTATTAAATGTTTAGGTGGGATATAAAAAATATTATCTTCAAAGTGGGAAAATTTTCTCTTCCTCCCTCTTGAAGTATTCATAAACCCATAGAGAAGGAGGTGACGATGCCGATAATTTTTCACGGTCACCATCATCAACTCTGAAATTGGGATCGAAGTCTCTTAACCTAGAATCCTTATCAGGCGCAGCATATGCTTCGGCTCTAGGTATCTGGTTTCAAACATTGTCCCAAACATATCTTCGACGTTGAAACTCGATTGTCAAGAGCAAAAATTTACAACGGTAGAGACTTGGGGTTACAGAAAAACCCTTAGTCGAACGAGTCTTCCATGTGAACATGTTATGATGGTGGACCGGGCGGGATTTGAACCCGCGACCTCCCACATTCTGGAGATGGTATGTTTGCCAAGCGGGCGTTCGTTGGCCCTTCAGGCATACCAAACTGAACTACCGGCCCAACCTCCACCAATTCTAGATTCTTGCCAGTTTATATTGGTTTCCTAGAGCCTCAGACCGTCCATGCGGAATAATCTCAACACTGCCGATGTTCTACTGTTCATTGTTGTTTGATTTTTGGGGTTGCTTAAGTTGTGGCCGTCGCCTTTTTAACCGTGACAGGATCTTCATTGTGTGATCCGGCTATGGATGACTGGCAAGTGGCTGCACGTGAGTTGAGGTCTAGGAATGTGAACCTGCTGATCGTCAAGAAAGGACTGGTACTGTATGAGAGCAGTGATCCAGGTATCGGTGGCGTACTCAAGGCGATAGAGGACCTCGGTGATGAGCTATACGGTTCCACTCTGGCTGATAAGATCGTAGGCAGGGCTGTCGCGATGCTCTGCCTCTACTGTAGGGTGAGGTATGTTTATGCGATCTCGATGACTGAGGGTGCGCATCAACTCCTGACTGAGAGGGGGATCCCACACACCTCCGAGACATATATTCAAAGGTTGATGAACCGCGGAGGGACAGACCTATGCCCATTCGAGATGGCGATCAGGGAGATTCGTGATCCAGAGGAAGCCTTCAAGGTTCTAAAGAAATTCTCTGCGGAGCTTAGGGTGAGGCGTCTCACCGACTCTGGGTTGAGTATTCAAGATTAAAGTGAACTGATCTTTGACGTGATAGATTTATGAAGGTTTGATCGAAGGTTTCGACGGCCTTTCATATCTTAGGTTGCGAGCATGAGGGCCAACCGATACAGATTCTCATCTATGGGCTTATAGGTCTCTGTCGCATACTCCAAGTCCACCGGCACTATCCGCCCCCCCTGAATCCCCGTCATCACCTTCCTCTCACCTGCAAGAAGGTAGTCGATGCTGGCTGCACCCATCCTGGAGGCTAGGAGCCTACTGTAGGCTGTCGGCCGACCACCCCTCTGGACATGCCCTAGCCTGGCCAGCCTAACCTCGAACCCAGTTGAGCCCCTTATAGACTCCGTTATCTCTGCGCAGTCTCCAACACCCTCAGCCATAACTATTATCGCAGACTTCTTTCCTTTGCGATGGCTCTCCATGAGTCTGGCGCAGACATCGCCAATATCGCATCTTATCTCAGGAACCAGAATTATCTCAGCGCCCGCACCTATACCCACCTCCAGAGCCAGAAACCCCCTATCCCTACCCATAACCTCAACGACGAAGACCCTCTCATGGGAGGTCGCCGTATCCCTTATCTTATCTATCGCATCCAGAGCAGTGTTTACGGCTGTGTCGAACCCTATCGTAGTATCTGTCCCAGCCAAGTCATTATCTATAGTCGCCGGTATACCGATGACAGGTATGCCGCTGACCTCATAAAGGTCGATGGCAGCTCTGAAAGAACCGTTACCACCAATAACCACCAGACCATCCACACCCCTACCCTTCAAGACTTCAGCAGCCCTCCTCAAACCATCCTCAGTCTTCATCTCCTCAGCCCTAGAGGTCTTCAGGAAGGTCCCTCCCTCATGAATTATCCCACCCACACTCCTCTTCTCAAGGGGCAGAGACTCATCCGCCAGAATCCCCGCATAACCCCTGGTGAAGCCTATGACCTTCAAACCCATCGATATGCCAGCCCTGACAACAGACCTCACCGCAGCATTCATGCCAGGGGCGTCCCCACCGGTCGTCGCAACCGCAATCAATCTCATAAACACTCAACCCACACAAACATAACAACTAGGTCAACGTTAAGGATTTCCCATCACACCAGACAACTCAGAAGAAACGATGCTCAAAGGAGAAAAGGTAATAGCCGATAATTCTTGAACATCCCTTTACTGGTGAATGCACCGCAACCATGGGGCCTGAACCTCTTTGACCGCAGCATGTAAGGATGAGCTTATGCGGAGGCTGATTATAGAGATAGATAATTGCAGAAAGTGTAGGCTATGGAGGAGCGCTAAGAGATCTGTTCCTGGGGAGGGGAGTCTCGAAGCCTCCTTAATGTTCATAGGTGAAGCCCCAGGATATTGGGAGGACGTTGAGGGTAGACCATTCATCGGCGCCGCAGGTAAGCTGCTCGAAAGGATCCTAAATGAGAACCAGCTGGAGAGGAGCGAGATCTATATCACGAACATAGTGAAGCATAGGCCGCCTATGAATAGGGTCCCCAGGGCCGATGAGGTTGAGGCCTGCACACCATATCTTGACAGGCAGATCATGATAGTGAGGCCGAGACTCATAGTGACGTTGGGAGTCCAATCGACGAGATACATCCTATCTAAAGTGAACGTCAAGTTCAAGAGCATAAGTGAGGTCAGGGGAAGATTCTATGAGGGTGAGATTGATGGGGTGAAAGTCAAGGTCACACCCACACTCCATCCAGCCGCAGCCCTCTACAGCCCAAAATATAAAACCGCAATCGAGAATGACCTGAGAAAGTTGAGATACAATCTCAATCGACAAATCAGAGAGAGTGAACACCATAACTTGGAGCCCAACATAAATATATAGTGAAGCCACTTAAAAGGAAGGTTGAAGGTTTATGTCTTTCAGCTTAGGCAGAATATCCGGCATAACGATAAGAATCCACTACACGCTTCTCCTCTTCCTGATTCTGGTCACCTGGTCCTTGGCGGTCGGCTACATGCCCCAACAGTATCCGGGCCTACCTCAAAGTAGCTACTGGATGATAGGAGCTGCGTCAGGTGTACTACTAGTCATATCTGTCGTAGCCCATGAGGTTTGCCATTCAATCGTCGCAAACAGGTTAGGCATACCTGTCAGGAGGATAACCCTATTCTTTTTGGGTGGAGTATCTGAGCTGCCTGAGGAGCCCAGGGACCCTGACGTGGAGTTCAAGACAGCGGCCGCAGGCCCCATATCCAGCTTCGCAATCGCAACCATCCTAGCCACCCTATGGTACTACTCAATGAGAGCAAGCATCCCGCCAGAGATAGCTGCGATCCTTCAATATGGAGCATCCATAAACGTCGCCCTAGGAGCCTTCAACCTCCTACCCGCATTCCCACTGGACGGCGGAAGGATCCTACGCTCAACAATCTGGAGATTGAGCGGAAACATGGTGAAGGCCACAAGATCCGCAGCGAAGATCAGCATAAGCATATCATACCTGATGATGTTCGGAGGATTCGTCATAGCGATTCTAGGAGGATTCTTCAGCGGCTTATGGGTAATATTCATAGGTCTCTTCATAAGGTCAGGAGCAGAGTCTGGACTAAGCCAGACAGTCATCAGCCAAGCCTTGGCTGGAACCACAGTCAACGAGATAATGACGAGGGAAGTCGCCACAGTCGACTCAAACCTCCCTATCGAGGAGCTTGTAAACGAATACTTCCTCAGAAAGAAGTATGCAGCATACCCAGTCGTCAAGGATGGAACGGTCGTAGGCTTGATAACAATGGAGGATGTGAAGGATATTCCGAAGAACCGGTGGGGCGAAGTCACAGTAGGTGAGATTATGAAACCCTTAAGCAGAGTCGCCACCGTTGAACCTGAAGCCTCAGCAGCCGATGTTATGTACAAAATGTCCAGGATGGGCGTAGGCAGAGTATTGGTTATGAAGGACAGCAGACTCTTAGGCATAGTGAGTAGAAGAGACCTCACACACCTCATATATGTGAAGACAGAATTGATGCAAAGTTGAGCAAACGAACCAGAAACATAACTCAAGAAAGATAATGAATCATAGGGGGTTTGCAGTCATCACCTAGAGACCGCTACCTCCAACCTCACCCTCAATGGAATCAGTTGAGATTCTTAAAATTTGAGAGATAAATTTCACTGAATATTCTTCAACTATCCAAAACTCGGTATCGATGGGAGAGAAAAATGTTGGGCTTGGAAGTCTATGGCCTCGAGGAATAAATTAAATCACTTCACAGGTATCTTATGCTTCTTAACTTCTGTAGGCGCCTTCTTAGGAATCTTGATCTCGAGGAGCCCATTGTTCAGGGTTGCCTCAGCCTTATCTGGCAGAACCTCCTCTGGGAGCGTGAGACTCCGATATATTCTTGAGTAGCCTCTCTCCTGATGAATATACCCTTCGCCCTCCTCCTTCAACTCGGTCTTCGCCTCACCAGATATCTCCACAGCCCTTGGTGTGACTGTCACCTCAATCCTCTCTTTCGGTATTCCCGGAACCTCAGCACATACTCTGTACTCGCTTCCAGCATCGACGAGGTCAACACATGGCTCCCTGACCTCAGGCAACTCGAAACGTGGGAGACTCAATCTAGGCCAGCCAGCTCTGATAGGCAAGAGAATACTCTCTATACCCTTCCTCAAGTCGCTGAACATCCTATCCACCTCGCTCAAGATATCTGACGGTCGAACTGGAGCTATCTCACCCCTCTCAGCCTTAGGCTTCCCCTTAGTATGGACCTTACCCTTCCTCTCAGACAAGACCCTTCACACCCTCACCAAAATCTTTCATAGAAAAAAATTTTACTGTTGGGCCCGACATAAGTCTTGCCCTCTGAACCTTAGAATCTAGTTTCACCTACCTGACCCTCACCTATCACAGATGAACGGTGAGAAATATCAAGGCTGTAAAAACCATATCTATCGGGGCCTATCCTCCTGTTTACGGTACACGATACCTTGGGAGGAGGCTATCAACCTTCCATCCTCAGACCTCACCGTTATCCTGTATAATCCTATCCTCCTTCCCAGACTCTCCTCATGGGCTTCAGCTATCAACCTCATACCCTCTGTTGCTGGTGAGCAGTAGTTTATGTTCATGTTGAGGGCTAGGGCCTTCTCCCCATGTGAGTTGCTGGCTGCAGCGAACGCAGCGTCTGCCAGAGCGAATATGGCGCCGCCGTGACCAACATTATGGAAATTTATCATATCCCTTGTTAAGGTCATCGCCAACTTGCTATATCCCTCCCTCAGATCCAAGAGTTGGATACCCATATACTTCATGAACCTGTCGGCCTCAATCAACCCAAGCAAATCACTCATCCCAGAGGCCAAATGAACCACAACCTCACAGACAGAATTCATAGATCAACATATTTAAGATGTTCACGTCAAACCTCAAAAAAAAAGTCGATGTAAATATTTTATATATGGAGACTAGAGATGGGATTCTTGGTGTGGATTCGTGGAGACCATACTCTCAAGGAGGAGTATTCGCAAATATACAGGTGAACCCGTCCCGGACGATAAGGTGCGGATGCTTCTGAGGGCTGCGATGAGCGCACCGTCGGCGGGGAACCAGCAGCCTTGGCAGTTCATAGTTATAAATGAACGTAAAATTTTGGATGAGATACCGAAGTTTCACAGTTACGCCCAGATGTTGCATGAGGCCCCCCTAGCCATCCTGGTCTGCGGCGACCTGAACCTTGAGAGACATAAAGGATTCTGGATTCAAGACTGCTCAGCAGCCACAGAGAACATTCTCATAGCAGCCAACGCAAACGGTCTGGGAGCAGTCTGGCTCGGAGTATATCCGAGAGAGGAGAGGATAAAAGGATTGAAGAAACTCCTAGGCCTACCTGAACACATCATACCCTTCTCACTGATCCCCATAGGATACCCTGCCGAGCATAAACCTCCAGCTGAACGTTACGACGAGTCGAGGATACATTACAACCGCTGGTAAACCAAGGCGAAACAAATCCACCGATCAACCCCACCAGCCTGAACCATAATCCAACTCAAAACATGCACCTAGACAATAGTTACGTATGGCAACCCCTATTGGGTGGGGATACTCAACCTGACTACATGCAGGTCAGCCTCCAACCCAAGCCGGTGAGGGTCTCTAAAGATATGCGAAGAAGATTACAGCAGAGACCGCTGAAAGAATCCCAAAGACTCTATTCAAATCGACCTCCTCACGCCAAACAGCAACAGCCAATATGCTTGTGACTGCAAAACTGAGCTGGACGATTGAGAAGTTGACGCTCACATCACCTTCCCTCAAAGATTCAAGTAGAAGCAGGAAAGCAGAAGACAACATCACACCACAGGCAGGCGCATGAAACATTATAGTTGAGGAGAATCTCAAGACCCCCTTAAAAGCAGCCACAGCGAAAGCTAAGACTATGAAGAAGAGGCCTTGAAGAACAAGTATACCTGTCGGCGCACATCCCGACATCACAGCCACCTTATATAGGAAGCCGAACAGGGCGTAAGTGAATGTGGCTAGGATGAGCTTGAGAGCCCTGGATCGGGATGCTGACCTGAAAGCCAATCCTCTAGAAAGGATCAAGATACTGAAGGTAGCTAAAGTCGCAGCTACAACCTTCCCGACTGTAACAGACTCACCGAGAAAGATGAAAGCCAAAACAGCAGTTACGATGAAGCTGAGTCTGAAGACCGGAACATTGACAGTCGCCTGGCCACCACCCAAACCTGTGAGAAATAGCAGTACTGAAGAGTATGCTAGGAGGGCGCATCCAAAACCGAATAAGACTGTTGAAAGAGTCACGTCGAGGCCGCCTGAGTACATGGTGTAGGTGAGGCTTGTCGCATTGAAGAAGACCGCCTGGAACGCGAGAAAATTCTCAGGAACAGCCGCCCGCATCCTAACCCTCTTATATAGAAAGTCTGATACGCCTGTCAGAAGCATGCTAAAAACCGCCAGCAAAATAGGATTCGGCAAAATCCGCTACACCTTCATTAAGGCCACAACCATAACAAATATAACACTTTAGGTGTCTAAAGTCCTTTTGAAAACATTGCCAGGAGAGACGATGCTCAAACCCTCCCATACTCCTTTACATCCAATTTATAAAATAGAGGCTGCCCCCAATACTTGTTGGGATCAAGATGGATAGGTCTCTGGACCTACTGGAAGATGCAGAGGATTTTCTCGGAGCCGCTGAGGACCTATTCAAGACAGGAAGATGGTCTAAAGTATGTTTCAACTGTCAACAATCCGTTGATTTAGCCATAAAGGCGGCTCTGAACTCTCTTGGACTGGAGAGGAGAGGCTATGACGCATCGGAGTTGCTCGAGGAGTTGGCAAAGTATAAGGGAGAGGTTGAAAGGTTTCGGGACCATGTGAGGAAGCTCGACCAGTATTACATTCCAACCAGATACGCAAATGTTTTCTCCAGAGGCTCAGCAATGGAACACTACACCAAAGAACAAGCTAGGGAAGCATTGGATTACGCCAGGGAGATATTTGGGGAGATGAAGAATATTGTTTCCAAGAGAGAGGCTGCTGAAAGAAGCTGATGAACTCATAGCACATTTCCTAAGAGATATTAGACATCTAGAACCCAGATGCGTGATAATATTCGGTTCCTACGTTAAGGGAAACTTCACTGAAAGTAGTGACCTCGACATATGCGTCATATCTAGGAAACTACCTGAAGACGAGATGTCTAGGCGAAACTTGGTAGGAGTAGGTAGAATATCGAAGATAAAGGCTATAGGGTTTTATCCAGAAGAATTCCTCCAACATATTAAGGCCAAACAACTATTAGTATATGATATTATATCGGAAGGTAAACTTATACTAGATGACGGATTCTACGAGACTGCAAGGAACCTATACGATACATGTGTAAAAAATTATGGGCTCGTCAAAGATGAGAAGGGGTGGAAGGTTGGGAGGAGAGCCGCGACTCCTTCCTGAAC
>Ga0315298_1004672_pt1 | contig 20234 bp, 15 predicted proteins | sample WHS_1_MG_FD_203077 | JGI IMG/M metagenome (GOLD analysis project Ga0315298, IMG submission 203077) | Extremophilic microbial mat communities from Washburn Hot Springs, YNP, Wyoming, USA - WHS_1_MG | ecosystem: Environmental > Aquatic > Thermal springs > Hot (42-90C) | place: USA: Wyoming...
CGACATCCGGTGCGTAGCCGCACGGAAAAAAACCGCGTCGCAGACCAAGCCCCGATGAGAAGGGGATTGAAACTTTCAACCTGTGTCAGGTGGTGCTAAGTTGTTGAAGTCGCAGAACAAGCCCCGATGAGAAGGGGATTGAAACTCGACATCCGGCGCGTAGCCGCACGGAAAAAAACCGCGTCGCAGACCAAGCCCCGATGAGAAGGGGATTGAAACCCTAAGCGGGTGTGGATACCTGCGCTCGGTGAGCGCGTCGCAGACCAAGCCCCGATGAGAAGGGGATTGAAACGTCTGTGGTCTCGCTGGCTCCGTCGTTTGCGTCCTCGTCGCAGAACAAGCCCCGATGAGAAGGGGATTGAAACTCGCGCGCTGCAACGCGCCCAATGCGCGCTCGCGCACGTCGCAGAACAAGCCCCGATGAGAAGGGGATTGAAACGGGTAACACGTGCAGAAGTTCTTTGCGCAACTCGCGTCGCGGATCAAGCCCCGATGAGAAGGGGATTGAAACGCTTGGTAAGAAAATCGGTACACGACGCTCAGTCGCGTCGCGGATCAAGCCCCGATGAGAAGGGGATTGAAACGGAATGCTGGTTGCAGAGGGCTATAGCGATGCGGAGTCGCGGATCAAGCCCCGATGAGAAGGGGATTGAAACGGGCTCGGCAGTCTGGCTACACGCCGACCGGCCGGGGTCGCGGATCAAGCCCCGATGAGAAGGGGATTGAAACTGGCAACAGCTGTTACCTGGCCCACGTGCGCCTCAGGTCGCAGACCAAGCCCCGATGAGAAGGGGATTGAAACATCGAAGCTCGGGAGGAGAACAGGACGGTGCCGACGTCGCAGACCAAGCCCCGATGAGAAGGGGATTGAAACTAGAAAACGCCGCAATCGCGCCCCAGCCGCGCGCCGGTCGCAGACCAAGCCCCGATGAGAAGGGGATTGAAACACCATACCGGGAGTACGTGGCGCGCGAGCGTGCGCGTCGCAGACCAAGCCCCGATGAGAAGGGGATTGAAACCCGGTGGTTGCCCGCAAGGATATAGCGCGTACTGCGCTCGCAGACCAAGCCCCGATGAGAAGGGGATTGAAACGCATTACGCCCTCCTCGCGCGCGCCGCCATATGCGTCGCAGACCAAGCCCCGATGAGAAGGGGATTGAAACTCATGGCGGCAGCAAAATAGGCGCGGAGAGCCGGGAGGTCGCACACCAAGCCCCGATGAGAAGGGCATTGAAATCCGGCTCAACTTTTGTCTCACCGATCGGGCTCACTCCTCGCGCGCCAAGGCCCCAGGTGCGACGATCCGGCCCCTGAGCGCTTGCCGGCGGCCGGGCCAATCTCAAGCCGTAAGCTAACCGCTTGAAAAAAAAGGACTTGCCTTGGCCAAGGCCGCCCCCCACTTTCCAGGCGCCCCAAAATGCGACAATAAAAGTGCCCTCCACATCCCAGCATGCCGGAGGTTGCCTCCATGTCGGCTGAGGTTCAGCGGACCGTACTGGCTAACGGAATTCGTGTCATCACCGAAACCATGCCCCATGTCCGCTCGGTCTCCGTGGGTATCTGGCTGGGCACCGGGGCCCGCCTGGAAAGCCCTCAGGAAACCGGCATTTGTCATTTCATCGAGCACTTGCTTTTTAAAGGCACCACCCACCGCAGCGCCGAAGAGATTGCTCGCTCGGTGGATTCCATCGGCGGGAACCTGGACGCATTCACCGGCAAGGAACTGGTGACCTTCAACACCAAGGTCCTTGACGAGCATCTGCCCATCGCCTTCGATGTGCTTTCGGACCTGGTCATCCATCCGCTACTGCGCCCGGAAGACATCGAAAAGGAGAAGGGCGTGGTCTTGGAAGAGCTCAAGATGGAGGCCGACAATCCCGAGTACCTGGTGCACGAAATCTTCGCCAGCAACTTCTGGAGGGGCCATGCGCTCGGCCGGCCTATCCTGGGTACGAGGGAAACCATCCGGCGCTTCAACCGCGACATGATCGAGGCCTACTACCGGCGGGTTTACATACCTTCGAACATATTGATCACCGCCGCGGGTCATCTGCGGCACGAGCAATTGGTAGAGCTGGCCAGGGAGCGTTTCGAGGAGTTGTCCCCGGGCGACCCCTTGCCAAAGGATGATCCTCCGGTTACTCATGCGCGGCTGGCGCTGCGCCACAAGAAATCTCTCGAGCAAGTGCATTTGTGTTTGGGGGTTCCCGCTCATCCCCTGCCGCACCGAGATCGCTTCGCCGGTTACCTGCTCAACACGCTGCTGGGAGGCGGAATGAGCTCGCGGCTATTCCAAAACATACGCGAGAAGCAGGGCCTCGCCTATGCCGTGTTTTCCGACATTAGCCCTTACCGAGACACGGGTTGCCTGTCGGTTTATGCCGGCACTTCTCCGGAAGCTACTCGCAAGGTGGTCAACTCGATTCTGGCCGAGTTTCGTCGTCTCAAAGAGGAGCCGGTGGGTGAGGAGGAGATCCGGCGCGGCAAGGACTACCTGAAAGGTTCCCTCATGCTGGGTTTGGAATCCACCACCAACCGCATGGCTAACCTGGCGCGGCAGGAGCTTTACTTCGGTCGCTTCTTTAGCTTGGACGAGCTGCTGGAAGACATCGAGCGGGTTACAGCGGCCGATGTGCAAAGGCTGGCGCAGGAGTTTTTCGACTCCCGCTACATCAGCCTCACCGTGCTCGGTAACCTGGACGGATTGCGTATCCGGCGCGAGGAACTGGTGTGTTAATTTGGCGTCTAGCGCGCTCACTTCCGAGCCACACCTGCCGTCCGTAGTAAACTTGCGAAGTTGCGCAAGCCGAAGCATCTTTGCCATGTGATCCTGTGCGGGCTGGCGGCGGTGGTCTGCGCGCTGGCCTTCGATTTCACTGCGCTCAAGCCGGAAGGCTACGTCAGCGATTTTGCCCGCGTGCTGGACGAGGGTTCGCGCACCCGACTGGAGCAATACTGTGCCCGGCTGGAAAAGGCTACTGGCGTGCAGCTTGCTCTGGTTACTCTTCCCAGCTTGCAGGGAGAACCCGTAGAGGACGTGGCCAACGCCTTGTTCCGGGCCTGGGGCATTGGTCGAAAGCAAAGCAACGAGGGGCTGTTGCTGTTGCTGGCCATCGGTGAGCGGCGAAGCCGCCTGGAGGTGGGCTACGGTTTGGAGCCAATCATCCCGGACGGTTACGCCGGCAGCGTGTTGCGGGCCATGCGACCCGCGTTGCGCGAGCAGCACTATGGAGAGGCGTTGCTGATTGCCACGGCCGAGATCGGCGAGCGGATCGCCAAGGCCAAAGGCGTCAGTTTACAGCCTCTGGTGCCTCGCCAACGGCGGGGGTCGCCTGCGCCTTCGCCGCTGGCGTGGGTGTTGATCGGGCTGCCGCTATTGTTGGTGCTCGGAGGCTTGCTCGGACTGGCTTCGGGCGCCAGGCGGGCTTATCGTATGGCCGCAGGCCCCGGCGATCTGTTCACGGCCATGCTGCTCGCCGGCCTCGCGGGCAGGTCTTTTGGGTATCGCAGCGGCGGTGGCGGCTTTGGAGGGTTCGATTCCGGAGATAGCTTCGGCGGCTTCGGGGGCGGAGATTCCGGTGGCGGCGGCGCCTCCAGCAGTTGGTGACGAGGTGGCGGATGGAGCGTGTCCTCAACCAGCTAGTTGAACGGCTCAGGAAAACGTACCAGGATCGGCTAGTCTCGGTCGTACTGTACGGCTCGGCGGCCGTAGGCGATCATCATGGCCGGTTCTCGGACATCAATGTGCTTTGCGTCTTGCGACAGGTAAGACCGCGTGAACTGGCCGAATCGGCGCCTATTTTCCGATGGTGGCGCGAATTGGGCAACCCGGCGCCCCTGCTGCTGAGCCTGGAAGAGGTGCGCAACTCAACCGATTGCTTCCCCATCGAGTTCCACGACATCCGCGAGCGGCACCGGGTGCTTTACGGGGAGGACGTGGTTGCGGAGCTGGACATTGACGAGTCCTTCTACCGCGCCCAGCTCGAGCACGAGTTGCGCGCCAAGCTGCTCCGCTTGCGCCAAAAAGCGGCCGGCGTGCTGGCCGACAAGAATCTGCTGCGCACGCTGATGGTGGATTCCTTTTCCACCTTTTGCACGCTCTTCCGGCACGCGCTGCGGCTGAGCGGCGCTCCGGCTGATTTCCACAAGCGCACCTTGCTCGAACAAGTGCGGGAGTTCTTCAAAGTGGACACCGGCCCTTTTACGCGCGTGCTTGATCTGCGCGAGGGAAAGATCAAGCCGCGCGATCTGGACCCGACGCTCTTGTTTGAAGGCTATCTGGCGGTTATTGAGGCAGTGACGGAGGCAGTTGACCGGCTGGCAAAATAACTGAACGAGGGAGGCGATGAAAAGATGAGGACCCTGGCCATTGCAGTGGCAGTATTGTTGGTGCTTGGGCTGATAGTAGGCGGCAAGCTGGTGGCCGTGCGCAATGAGCTGGTGACGCAGCGTAACGCCATCGAGGCGGCCTGGGCGCAGGTAGACGTGGCCTTGCAGCGGCGGGCTGACCTGATTCCCAACCTGGTGGAAACAGTAAAAGGCTTTGCCGCCCAGGAAAGGCAAGTCATTCAATCGGTCACCGAGGCGCGGGCGGCGTTGCTGGGCGCCCGCACGCCGCAGGAACGCATGGCCGCCAACGCTCAACTGGACACTGCGCTGGGCAGGCTGCTGGTCATCGTGGAGAACTACCCCCAGTTGAAATCCAACGAGAACTTTCTCAGGCTGCAAGACGAACTGGCGGGCACTGAAAACCGCATCGCGGTGGAACGGCGCAAGTACAATGAGGCGGTTCAAAAGTACAACACTACGCTGGAGCTGTTCCCCAACAACATCGCCGCCGCCCTGTTCGGCTTCCAGCGCAACAACGACTACTTCCGCGTGGAACCGGGTGCGCGCGCGGTGCCGCAGGTCAAGTTCTGAGTTGTGCGAGGTTGACATGGCGAGCGAAGCTTTCCGGAACTACATCAACGGCGAGTGGGTCGGCGGGGAAACTTTCGAAGACCGCAACCCGGCCAATACGGACGATCTGGTGGGCTGTTTTGTAAGGGGCACGCCGGAGGACGTGCGACGCGCGGTGGAAGCGGCCCAAGCGGCCTTTCCGGCTTGGGCCGGGCTGCCTGCGCCTGCTAGGGGGGCTTACCTTTACAAGGTGGCGGAAATTCTGGAGAGCCGACTGGAGCAGCTCGCGGTGGAAATGACGCGCGAGGAAGGCAAGACCCTGCCGGAAGCGCGCGGGGAGGTGCGTCGCTCGGTGAATATTTTCCGCTATTACGCCGGTGAAGGTGCGCGGCTGTTCGGCCTGTTGACCCCTTCGGAACGGGAGCGGGTGCACACCTTCGCCGTGCGGCGGCCCCTGGGGGTGGTGGGTTTGATCACTCCTTGGAACTTTCCCAGTGCGATACCGGCTTGGAAGTTGGCCCCGGCATTGATCTGCGGCAACACCGTAGTGATAAAGCCCGCATCGGCGGCGCCCTTGAGTAGCTGGCGGATCGTCGAGGCCTGCCATCAGGCGGGGATTCCTGCCGGCGTGGTGAATTTCGTTGCGGGGCCCGGAGGCCAGTTAGGACGCGCGCTGATCGAGGCGCCGGGCCTGAAGGCCGTCTCGTTTACCGGTTCTTGCGAAGTGGGAGCGCAACTGCACGCGGAGGCCGCGCGCCGTCGCTTGCGCCTCCAGCTCGAAATGGGAGGGAAGAATCCCACCATCGTGCTGGCCGATTGCGACTTGGATTTGGCCGTGGAGAACGTGGTCAACGGCGCTTTTGCATCTACGGGGCAGAAGTGCACGGCCACCAGCCGGGCCATAGTGGAGGAACCAATCTACGATCGGTTTCTCAAGGCGCTCATCGAGCGTGCCAGTCGCTACAAAGTCGGTAACGGCCTGGAGCCGGGGGTGGACATGGGCCCGGCCATTGATCAGGCTCAGCTTGACACTGACCTGCGCTATATCGAGATCGGAATCCAGGAAGCGGGCCGCCCGGTTTTCGGCGGGCGTCGCCTCAGGGGGCCGGCCTATGACAAAGGCTACTTCATCGAGCCTACCATCTTCGCCGGAGTTACGCCTCAGATGCGGATCGCGCAAGAGGAGATCTTCGGGCCCGTGCTGGCCGTGATGAAGGCCAGCAATTTCGAGGAAGCCCTCGAGCTGGCTAACTCCGTGCCGTATGGTCTGTCGGCTTCGCTTCAGACCAGCAATTTGAGCCGCGTGTTCGAATACATCCAGCGCATGGAGGCGGGTCTGCTGACCGTGAACCTACCCAGTGCAGGTGTGGAGTATCAGTTGCCTTTCGGAGGAACCAAGGACTCCAGTTTCGGCCCTAAGGAACAGGGGCCGACGGCGCTGGATTTCTACACGGATTACAAAACGGTTTATCTGAAATACTGAGGTCTGGCTAACCGATGCGCTTAGGTCAGATACGTCTGACAAATCAGGTCGTGGCGGCGGTTTTTGAGGGCCAATTGGCGCGGCCTATTCCCAACTATCCAATGCTGGAGCTAATTCGGAAGGCGGAAAAGGAGGGCGTAGCCTTGCCTGAACTGGCTTCCGAGCTGGCCAGCCGTCATGGGCAGCCGGCCGCGCCCCTGATTCCAATTTTCCCGCCCGAGGTCTGGGCTTGCGGCTGCACTTACCAGCCTAGCGCCAGTTTCCGCGATTCCCAGCATGGCGAACAGCAAGGCATTTACGATTACGTGTTTCGCCAGCCGCGCCCGGAGATTTTCTTCAAGGGGACGGCGCGTGTGTGCGTGGGGCCGGGTCAGCAGATTGGCATCCGCGCCGACTCCCGCTTCACTGCTCCCGAACCCGAGCTGGCCCTGGTATTGGGAAGTCAGGGCGAGATCCTGGGTTACACCTTGAGCAACGACGTGTCGGCTTGGGACATCGAGCGGGAGAACCCGCTTTATCTGCCGCAGTCGAAGATCTACTGTGGCTGCTGTGCGCTGGGGCCGTTCCTGGTTACCCCCGAGGAGCTGGCGGATCCTTACCGCTTGGAAATTCGCTGCCGCATCAGCCGCGAAGGAACCGTGATTTTCGAGGGCAGCGTCTCCACCGCCACTCTGGCCCGGAGGTTCGAGGAGCTGATCGCGTACCTGCGCCGCGCCAATCGAGTGCCCTCAGGCACGGTGCTGCTCACCGGCACCGGGATCATAGTGCCGGAAGAAGCGGCTTTGCAACCCGGCGACGTGGTCTCGATTCAAGCCGACGGCATCGGGGAGCTGTCCAACGCGGCCGCCACGGTGGAATGAGCTGCTGCTAGCGGCGCCCGGCCGGCGCCACCGCATCCAAGAAAGCCACCGTCTTTATACCGGAAACATCGAAACGCTTGCGGCAGCTCGGGTTCCGGCAGACCACCTTGTCGTCGAGCAGCACCATGTAACTTTGGGCTTTCTGAAATTTAACACGGGCTTCTTCGTCCGCGCCCGGCGGCAGGCGGTCTTTCTTGATGCGCACCAGCCAGCGCAATTCGTAGCTGTCCGTGGTCCGGCAGTAAGGGCAATTAAGGGAAGCCCGCCGCGTAGTTTGAGATTCCTTATAGAAAGCCCGTTCCTGCACTTTTCCCTCACGCCTTTGGGTACTGCCAGGGCGCGCGGTAGGCGCGGCGCAGCAACTTGTTGGCTTCTGGATCGCCGACGACCATCTCCTTGTCTCCATCCCAGAGAAGGCTGCGCCCCAACTTTAGCGACAACATCCCCAGCAGGCTCATATTGGTTGAGCGATGGCCGTTCTCGATGTCACAGACGGGCCGGCGACCGGTCTTTATGGCATCGAGAAAGTCGGCCCACAGCTCGCGTATGTTCTGATCGTCGGGTTTACCGAGCTTCGGCTCTTCGTGGATGGGAGGCCGCTTCTTGTTGGCGGGATAAAAAGTCCAGCCGTCCAACCAACCCATGTGAAAGGTGCCCTCGGTGCCGTAAAAATAGCAACCGATGTTGGTCTTTTCGGCCTCGTTGCCGGCGTAGGTGCGGTGCTCCCACACGGCGATGAAGGATTCGAATTCGAACACGGCGGTTTGCGTGTCCGGGGCGTCGGTGGAATCGCGTTTGATGTAACGGCCACCGGTGGAAAACACCTTGCGGGGATATTTCTCCTCCGTGATCCAAAGGATCTGATCCATCCAGTGCACGCCCCAGTCGCCCAGAGTTCCGTTGGCATAGTCCAGGAATTGGCGGAAGCCACGGGGATGGATAGCTTTGTTAAAAGGGCGTTTGGGGGCCGGTCCGCACCACAGGTCCCAGTCCAGCCCAGGGGGTGGGTCCGAATCCGGCGTGGGTTGGCCCGGGCCGCCGGCGTAATGTACGAACGCCCGCACCATACCAATCTTTCCCAGCTTGCCGGAGCGCAGGAATTGCATGCCCGAGACGTTGTGGGGCGACACCCGGCGGTGCAGGCCCACCTGCACGACACGGTTGGCCGCGCGCGCCGCATTCACCATCGCGCGGCCTTCCAGGATGGTGTGCGAAATGGGCTTCTCCACGTAGACATGAGCGCCGGCCTCGACTGCGGCGATGGTAGCCAGAGCGTGCCAGTGGTCCGGTGTGGCGACGATGGCGATGTCCGGCTTCTCGCGGGCCAGCATCTCGCGGTAGTCCTTGTAACGGCGGGGTTGGTCGCTGGTCAGCTCCTGCACTTTCTTTAGTGCAGCGTTGAGCTGGTTCTCGTCCACGTCGCAAAGAGCCACGATTTGGCACTCCCCGGATTCGATGGCCCCGCAAATCAAAATGTTGGTTCCCCACCAACCGCTGCCGATCAGGGCGGTGCGGTACTTCTTGGCGCGCTGGGCTCCCAGGATGTGAAAACCGACGCCTCCCCCCAGAGAGGCCGCCAGAAAGTTTCTGCGCTGCATAGCTCCACCTACGGTTAAAGGCAATCATATCGCAAGCGGCGCGCAGCCGGGCAACCGGGTTCGTTCAGCGGATAGCAACTGTGACGCCAGGCTGGCTGCGCGCGCGGCCAACAGTCAGCTCAACGGGAAGCTGCCCGGCAGGAGCAAACCCGCCCGGCACGCGAGCATTGATTTGCAGGACGCCCACCAGGCCGGGGGCGCTGCCGCAAAACAGTATCTCCGCCGGATGCACGCCAATGGTCAGGCTCACGGGCAACACCGGTTTGGGCCAGGGAGGGCCGGCGGGGCGGCCTTCCTGGCCAAGCGGAGCTAGGAGTCCTTCGCCCGTAGCGAACAGGGTTATGATCGAGCCGCGAGCTGCCGGGTTGGAGGGCGAGTTTAGCGTGCCGTCCTCATTGAGAGCGGCCGCCTGCCCGCGTCCGCCTTCCAGGGTGAATAAGGCCGGTGCTGCTTCAGCCACCGAGACTGTCTGAGTGGCCACAGGCCGGCCCTTGTAGCGCACCTCGATTTGGGTTTCTTTTTGCGATGCGACCGCATAGGGAACTTGTGCGTTGAGCTGGGCGCCGCTTGCGTACAGCAACGGCCCTGGCTTGCCGTCCCAGAGGACCTCGACATCATTCAAGCGCCTCGGCAGCGAGCCGGACTCGTCCAGTTTGGCGCTGGCCTCGGCCTGCGGCCCCAATCGCGAACCCAGTATGCTGACGATCTGGCCGGGAGCTATTGGCCCGGGGAGCATGCTGGCGGCGTTTACAATTGTGAGGGTTTCCATTGCGGCCGCAACTGGCTCCCAGGTGGGCGATAGCAGCCGCACGCGGTGATTGCCCTGATCGGCCACGTAGACGTTCCCCGCGGCATCTACCGCCAATGCGGATGGGAATCTTAGTCGCGCCATCAACGCAGGCCCGCCGTCGCCTTCAAAGCCCGGCAGGCCAGTTCCGGCGATAGTGGTGATAATGCCTTCCGGGCTGACCTTGCGCACGCGATGGTTTTCCGTGTCCGCGATGTACAGGTTGCCTTCGCCGTCCACGGCCACCGCCATGGGGCGGTTCAGGCGGGCCAGGGTGGCTGGTCCTCCGTCGCCGCTGAATCCGGCTAGCCCGGAGCCCGCCACGGTAATAATCAGTCCTTCGCGCGTTATTTTGCGGACGGCGTGGTTCAGCCGGTCGGCTACGTAGAGGCTTCCGTTGCGATCGAGCGCCAGCCCGGCCGGGGAGTCCAGCAGTGCATCTGTCGCCGCGCCGCCGTCGCCCGCATAGCCGCGTAGCCCGCATCCGGCGATAGTTATCAGGTAACCGTCGGGCGTGAGCTTTCGGATGCGGTGGTTAGCTGTGTCCGCGATATAAACGTTCCCGGAAGCGTCTGTGGCCAGGCCGCCGGGCATGTTCAACTGAATTGCGGTGGCGGCGCCTTCGCCGTTGTATCCTGCCGTCCCCGTGCCGGCGGCGGTGGTTATCGTCCCCAGTGGTGTGATGCGCCGGACGCGGTTGGCAGGCTGGTCGGCCACCAGTAGGTTTCCATTGCTTTCCAAGGCCAGTGCGGTGGGTCCTAACAGCTTGATGGCCGTTGCAGGGATGCCCTCGCCGGCAGTGCCTCCGCTACCCGCTCCTGCTACGGTGGAAATTATTCCTGCCGAGCTCAGCTTGCGGACACGGAAGTTACCTGTGTCGGCGATGTAAAGGGAGCCGTCTGGGGCCAGGGCCAGTCCGCTCGGGCTATTCAAGCGGGCTTGGCTAGCCGGCCCGCCGTCGCCCCAGAAGCCAGGCTCGTTTGTGGCGCCGGCGAACAAACTCACGGAGCCAGTGCTGCTGATGCGCAAGAGCTGGGGCGTGCCGGCTGCGACGTAGAGATTGCCGCCGACATCCACGGCCACGTCTCGGGCCGGTGTGGAAAGCACGGCAGCTTTGTTAGCCGGCGAGAGTTTTACGATTCTGGAACGGTCTGCGATGTAGAGGTTGCCGGCCGCGTCGAAGCTTAATCCGGTGGGAAGGTCCAGCTCCAGCGGAACGTTGAGTGTGCGCAGGATCCCGCCGCTTAGCAGCCGAACACGGCGATTGCCGCTGTCGGCTATGTAAAGGTTGCCCGCACGATCAAAGGCCAAGCCAGCCGGGTGATTTAGCTGGGCTTGGCTGGCCGGCCCGCCGTTACCGGACAAGCCTGGCGCGCCCGTGCCCGCGATGGGCTCGATCCGCCCAGCAGGACTGAGCCGGTAGACACGGTGGTCCAAGAAATCCGAGATGTAGAGATTGCCTGCAAGGTCCGCAACCAGATTCCGTGGCCCTGGCAGGCGCACGGCAGTGGCCAGATGGCCTGAGCCGTTGGGGCCTTGTGAGCCGCCGCCGGCCACCGTGCGAATAAGCCCGTCGGCGCCCACCTTGCGAACCCGCCCGTTGCCGAAGTCCGCTATATAAAGATTTCCGGATGCGTCCACAGCGAGGCCGTAAGGGCGGTCGAGCTGCGCCTGTGCCGCTGGTCCTCCATCGCCCGCAAAGCCTGCTTGTCCGTTGCCCGCCACCGTGGTGATGATGCCGTTGGGGGCAATCTTCCTGACGCGATGATCAGCGGGGTCGGCAATGTAGATGTTACCGGCGGCGTCCAAAGCGACGCACTCGGGCGCGAACAGCAAAGCCGATGCTGCTTGCCCGCCATCGCCGACGAAATCGCTGCCCGCCAAGGTGCGGATGGAATAACTTACATCCGCTGGAGAGACCAGGGCGAAACCGAGAGCCAAGCTAGCCGCGCGTAGTCTTGCGCTCATGGTTGATCCTTAAGATGTTGGTGGATCAGGAGGTAGAAACTTCTCCGCAAAAGCAACTCAAATATTGCGCCGGCGGTTCGATAAGGCACCTGTGGTACTCCCCTGGCGCAAAGCCGTAGCGCTGGTGCTGGCGGTGGGCGGCGTGGCGGCTGAGCAAAGGCTTTACCTGAAGACTGGGCAGGAGTGGCGGCGCGACGAAATCGAAGATCTGGCGGCTGCTGTGAAAAGACGCTATCCGGACCGGCGCCACTTGCTGCTGGAGTTTGCCCAGCGTCCGAGCGCTGAGCAGCTCAGGGAAATCGAGCAGCGGGGCGCACGCCTGCTCGGTTACGTGCCGGACGGAGGCTTCATGGTCTCGCTGCCGGAGGGAGTCTCGCTAGAAGGCTTGGGACTGCGGCGGGCAGTTGGTCTGCGCGCGTCCGAAAAACTGAGTCCTTTGCTTGAGGCCGCAGACCGCTGGGAATGCGTAGTAGAGTTCTATCCCGACGTTGCGCCCACGGAGGCACGCGCTCTGGTCTTGGAACATGGGCTCGAGTTGATCGAGCACCCCGACGTGCGCCCGAACGAATTGGTCGTAAGAGGAGAACCGGGAGGGATCCGCCGGCTGGCCGAGTGGGACGAAGTCAGCTATGTCTATCCGGCCTCGGAGGAGCTGGTGGCGGGTGCGCCAGTGCAAGCCTGCCCGGGACCGCTTACTGTTTGGGGGCCGGTGGCGCAGTACGTGGCGCGCGTGGGAGAGGGCTGGGATGGGCCTGGCCTTAACTCCACCGAGCTCGCCTACTTTATAGCCTCATTGGCTCGCTCGCTGCCCGCCGAGACTGCCCGGGCCGAGATCCTGCGGGCTCTGGGAGAGTGGGCACGCTACGTGAAGATACGCTTTTTTCCGGGCGACGATGAATGGGCCCCTCGCACGCTGCGTATCCTGTTTGCCAGCGGCCAACACGGTGATCCTTATCCGTTCGACGGGCGAGGCGGCGTGCTGGCGCATGCCTTTTACCCGGCGCCGCCCAACCCTGAGCCTATTGCGGGCGACGTTCACCTTGACAACGATGAGCCCTGGAATGTGGGCGATTACATAGACCTGTACAGTGTAATACTGCATGAACTGGGGCACGCTTTGGGATTGGGGCACTCCGACAAACCTGGGACGGTCATGTACCCTTACTACCGCAAGCACACTGGGCTGACTCCGGACGACATCGCCGCCATTCGGGAGCTTTATGCCGCCCGCGAGCCAGAATCCGGCGGCCAGCCGCCGGGGACCCCTAGCCCGCCATCATCGCCCCCCGCGCTGCCGCCCAGCTCACCTCCCAGTACTCCGCCGGCTAACCCACAGCCTCCTTCCAATCCCTCGCCCAAACCTCCCTCGGGCGCTGACACAGTTGCTCCCTCATTGACCATAACCTACCCGCCTACCAGCAGCGCCCTAGTTTCTTCCTCGACCATCACCTTGCGGGGGCTAGCATCGGACAACGTGGGCGTTAGCGAGGTGAGCTGGTCATCCTCGACGGGGGCTTCAGGCCTGGCGCAGGGGACAACCCAGTGGACGGCTGGGCCCATCCCGCTCTACCAGGGAACCAACACCATCGTAGTAAGGGCGCGCGATGCCGCCGGCAATTCTAGCTGGCGTTCCGTGGTGATCACCAGAAAGTGAGAGGAATCAGCCGTCAGGGGCACAGTAATACTTTGGCGGACTCTCGATGGCTTTGTTCCGCACGCGCAGCGCGGCCATCTACGGGATCGAAGCCCATCTTATTGACGTCGAGGTGGACCTTTATCCTTCCGGGAGTGCGCGCGATTTCATCACCGTAGGCATGCCCGACACCGCGGTGCGCGAAAGCCGCGAGCGCATCAAGTCCGCGCTGGCTAACTCGGGCTTCGGTTATCCCAACAAGGCTGTCACGATCAATCTGGCCCCGGCCAACCTGCGCAAAGAGGGAGCCGGCTTCGATCTGCCCATGGCAATAGGAATTCTAGGCGCCATGGGCACCGTACCCCGTCTGGATGATTACCTGCTTGTGGGTGAACTGTCACTGGACGGCGCGGTGCGCGCGGTGCGCGGCGCCCTTTCCATCGCCATCTGTGCCCGACGAGAAAGCGTGCCGAACTTGGTGGTGCCCGAAGAGAACGCTGCCGAGGCTGCGGTGGTTCAGGGTGTGCGCGTTTACGGCGTGCGGCACCTGGCGGAAGTGGTGGCGCTGGCCAGCCAGCCCGAACGGTTTACCCCGGCTCAACCGCATGTGCAGCCGAGCTCGACGGGGGAAACGACTGCCCTGGACTTTCGGGACGTACGCGGGCAAGCCGCTGCCAAGCGGGCTTTGGAGGTGGCCGCGGCGGGAGGGCACAACGTGCTGATGATCGGCCCGCCAGGCTCGGGCAAGACCATGCTGGCCAAGCGGCTAGCAGGTATCCTGCCGCCTTTGACTTTCGCAGAGGCTCTGGAGACCACGCAGGTGCACAGCGTGGCCGGCGTGCTGCCGCCCAACGCAGGTTTGTTGACGGAGCGGCCTTTTCGCGCGCCGCATCACACGATTTCGGATGCCGGCTTGATCGGCGGGGGCACGGGAATCCCGCGCCCCGGCGAGGTGAGCCTGGCTCACAACGGCGTGCTTTTTCTGGATGAGTTCCCGGAGTTTCCGCGCAATGTGCTGGAGCTGTTGCGCCAGCCGCTAGAAGACGGCTCGGTTCGCATCGCTCGCGCCAATATGAGCCTGGAGTTCCCGGCCAGTTTCATGCTGATCGCCGCCATGAACCCATGCCCGTGCGGATTCTTCGGCGACGCCACGCGGGAGTGCCGCTGCACGCCGGCCATTATTCAGCGTTACCTGGCCAAAATCAGCGGGCCGTTGCTGGATCGCATTGATCTGCACATTGAGGTGCCCGCTGTCGCTTACAAGGAGCTGCGGGCGGCGGAAGTTGGGGCGGCCAGCTCGGCTGAGATCCGCGCCCGCGTGGAGCGCGCGCGGGCTCGCCAGCAGGCGCGGGGATTTTATAACTCGCAGCTCCCGCCCAAACTCCTCCGCGAAGTCTGCCGCTTGGATGAAGCTGGTGAGCGGACACTCGAGCTGGCGATGCGGCGCCTGGGACTTTCGGCCCGCGCGCACGATCGCATTCTAAAAGTGGCCCGTACCATTGCGGACTTGGACGATGCGCCGGTTGTCAGTGCCAAGCACGTGGCCGAAGCCGCGCAGTACCGTAGCCTGGATCGCAATTACTGGAGCTAAGGGCGAGGAATTCGCTACCTCGGAGAGCGCGGCAGGGACTGTTCACGGCGATCAATCCGTGTTTCCGGCTCGGCCGGGGCGGCTTCAGTATTCGATTTGAATCATGAACTGGATTTGGCGGGCGTTCAGCGTTTCCACCGGCTGGTTGTAGGAGGGCAAACGCCCCTGGCCGGCCGCGTAGTAGGGGCTGACGCGCAGGGGGTTGGAGTGGTTGGTCAGGTTGAAGGCTTCCAAGCCGGTTTGCAGGATCGCACGGCGCTGCTTGAGCCAGAAGCCCTTCATCACGCGCAGATCCATCGAGAAGGTCGAGGGCGAGTAGAACGGATTACGGGCCAGCCCGAAAGCTCGGGCGGTGATGGGCCAGGCGCCGGTGCGGAAAGCATCTGTAGTGAGCAGGGCGTTGATAGGCCGGCCCCGGCCCGCGGTAAGGATGGGCGCCACGATCACATCGGCCAAAGCCTTCCCGAAGCCGGCAGGAAGCCGCCGGAGCTCTTCGGCGGGCAACTCGAAGAGGGCGCTGGCGGCCAGCCGATGGGGCTGGTGTTGGCGGGAGTGCGCCCAGTCCGCTTGCGGATCCAGCGGGTTCTGAGGCTGTTCGTCGTAGTCGGAGGCATCGTCCAGGGTACGGCCCGTATGGTAGGCCACAAGGAAGGCCAGCTCGCGACTCAACCGCCGTTGCAAAGCCAGGGAGGCGCCGCGGTAGGAAGAGCGTGCGCTCTGCTCGAGCTGATAAAGCGGCGGCAGTTCTCCCCGCACGTTGCGGATGCGAGGTAGGTGGCGACCTGCCACCAGCGCGTACTCGAAGGCGAGGGTAGTCTCGCGCCCGAGGCTGCGCTCCAGCCCGAAAGCCAACTTGCGGCTGTAGGTGGAAGGGAACTCGGCTGCGGCCCGGTAGATCGAGCGAGGCGCCCAGTCAAGGGGCGCGCTCCAAGCGCCGCTTGAGGCAAAGACGCGTGCCGCCTGCTCGCCGACCAGGTATTGCTCGAACGCCTGTGCCCCGTTCTTTTGGAGAGCTTCGTTGAGAAATGCCAGTGGGTAGCGATCAAAGAACCACCCCAGGCCCAAGCGAAACACATAGGGGCCGCGACCGCCGGGACGCCAAGCCAGCCCGAGCCTGGGGGCCAAGTTACGACCCGCTTCGGGTATCCCACCCGGCAGCCGCTGCCTGTCGTAGCGGAGCCCGGCTTCCAGATTGAGCCCCGAGGTGGCCTGCCAGCGATCCTGCACCCAAATTCCCACCGGCGCGGTCCAGTAATGCGTCTCGGGGCGGCCGAAGGCTTTCAGAAACACGTCGGGACGGCCTGCGCGCAGGTCTTCTAGGGTGGGGAAGATGAACAGGCCGGCAAAACGGTCGGCGAGCCGGGCGTCCAGCCGCACGCCGTGCAGGCTTGCACCCGTGCTGAATTGGTGGCGACCGGAGCTAACATTGAAGGACTCGCGAAGCTCGAAGTGGTCCTCCCAGCGGGCGCCGTCCAACCGGCAGGACTGGCCGAAGCGAATCACCCCGGGAACTTCCACCATAATTAGGTGCGAGTTCGGTGTAAGCGTCACGCTGCGCCGCGCCGCTTGGAACCGCAGGTCGTTGACCCAGCGAGGCCCGGGCACCCATATCCAGCCGCCGGCCAGTGAGTGGTCGGTGGTTAGGCTGCTGCCCCGGGCTGAACGGTCCGCGAAGTTATCCCCGTCCAGCACCTCGCCCATGATGTCTCCGCGCGAGAAGGCGTAGCGCAAGGAGAGGCTGTGCTTGATCCCCGCCAGATGGTCGGCCTTGAAGGAGAATTCCGTTTCGTGAGCGGCGGTGGGAAACAGTCCGCGGTACAAGCCGGAGACCGCGGGGATGGTGCGCAGCTCCGCGGGCGGTCCGGACCACTCCTCGCCTGACTCGCGCTCTTGCTCCCAGGCAGTGGCGAAGAACGTCCGGTCGCGTCGCACGGGCCCCATCAGGGAAGCGCCCGGCTGCCAGCGGCGGAAACGCGGCCGACGGTCCAGCTCCACCTCCGGATTGCGCGCATTCAGCTTCTCGTTCTGCGCGAAGAAGGTGACGTCGCCGTGCCAGATGTTGGTGCCTGAGCGGGTCACTACATTGAGCACGCCGCCTGAGGCGCCTCCCAGCTCGGCGCCAATGCTCACGCTCGAGACACGGAATTCCCGGACCATTTCCAGACCAATGGCCACGCGGTTGCCCCCGGTGGTTTCATCTCGGTTGTCCACCCCGTCTATCGAAAGGCTGTTGTTGCGCCCACGGAGGCCGGCGAAGCTGAAGCCGCTGTCGGCGCCCGGGCTACGGAGTCCGGCGAAGGAACGTTGCGCATTGGAGCCGCTGGAGGAGGTCACACCCGGTGCCACCAGCACAAAGTTCAGGTAATTGCGGTTGGGTGACGGTGCCTCTTCGATTCGTTCCAGGCCCAAGGCGACGCTGGCCGTGGTGGCGGCGGCCTCCAGCGCTTCGGGGCGTTCTTTGACTTCCAGTCGCTCGCTCAGCGGAGCCGGCTTAAGTTCGATTCGCTGGATCACGGTCTGGCCCACTGCCAGCGGCAAGGGCGCGATGAGCACGGAGGCGAAGCCCTCCATCTCCACGCGCAACTCGTATTCGCCGGGCGGCAAGCCCGCCAGACGGAACTGGCCGGCGGCGTCGGTCTCATCGGTGCGCACCCATCCCATGCCGGCATGCGTCGCGCGGACGCGCGCTCCGGCCACTGCGCCGCCACTGGCGTCCACCACCGTCCCCTGGATCGTGGCGGTGGCGGGCGGACCCTGAGCCGCTCCCTTTGAGATCAGCGTGAGCAAGACAGCGACGCACCACATTCGAATTTCCATTTTGGACTCCCGGCCAACGCTAATATACACCCATCGCGGAACGTCTCAAGGCGCGGAGTGCGCCGGCAGCGATTCCGCCCCGCGGCCTTTAGTCCCGCACCGCGATGACGCCGAGTTTATAGCGCCTTTGCCCATCTTCGCCGGGAAGCGGCAGCATAATCTCAGGCGTTCCGGTGCGGGTTCCAACCGAGATGAACAAGTCGTAAGTGCCCGGCTTCAGTACCTCAGGCGGAGGCACACGGAACGCGGCCAAAGGCCGTGAGGCTTGCGAGATGGGCCTCCCCTCTCTGCCCACCGGTTCTGCTTTGCCGGGAGGTCCAACGGGCAGAGTCCGGACGTCGAACTCCTCGTCCACGAAAACGGCTGCGATGCCACCCTTGGCATCCTTCAAAGTAATGGCAGGATGCCCACCGTGATAACACGGCGCCACGCCGGCATTGCGCCACCGATAACCCACTAACAAAGGTTCGGAGCGCGAAACCGTGGCTGGCCAGGACGCTTCCAGTAACTGGATCCGGTAACCAAGGCGAAGGTTGATTTTACCGACAAGCTCGCGGTTTTTCTCCAGGAATTCCCTCGGCCACCAGTGTACTGAGGCGTAGGAGGCGTGATATTCCTCGATCGCTTTCAGATAGAGGCTGCCGTCCTGCCAGCACCCGCGATTGACGGAGGACCCGTAATGCTCCATCTCGAGGATCACGGGAAGTCGCGGCCAGAACAGATCCGCCAGGTAAGCATGATGATAAGCTCGATCGCCGCAGTTGACGAGGATGCTATCATCGCGGAGCGTCATGCCTAGGTCGCGGGCGTAGTGGATCACTTCCAGCCCGCGCCCTTGGTTGGAGAAATCGTCGTTCACCACAAGCAAGGTCCTCTTGAAATGTTTGCGGTAAAGGTCCAGGTGCAGCTTGAGGGTCCGCGCGTCGTAAGGCAGGCGGGTGGAACTGCCGGTATGACCTTCTCCCCACACCCCGAAGGAACCCACATCAATGAAAGCCACCTCCGGGCTGCCGTCATACCGGGCTGCCAGGGCGCCCAGAAACTGATCGAGTTTTGCCAGAAAGACGGGATCGTCGTACTTGGGCTCCCAGTTGGTTCCGTTGGGATCCGCCCCTTTGCGCGGCGTGAAGCGGAAACCCTGAGCGCCTGCTTCCTGGACCCACTTGGGCGTGGCGTAGGGCTGCTCCGGGCTCGACTCCGAACAGGAGATCCGCAGGGCGATTTGAAATCCCTTCGCAATCCACCGCTGGGCAGGCGTGTCCAGGATAGCCCAGTTGAATCGGCCCTCCTCGGGCTCAAGGTAAGACCAGGCAAGCCGCAAGTAAATCACGCTGGCCCCGGGAAAGTCATCCACCGTGTCGGAGGGATCAAGGTGCGTCCCGTAACGGTTGATCGCGTTATCGTAATGGTGGAAAACCCAGCCCATGCCGGGATTGCGCAAAGCCAGCCCGGTGTCCGCCGGGCGCACCACCACGCGCTCCTGAGCCGACGCCAGACTGACGGCGAGTCCCGTGAGCGCCATGCCACGTACCAAGAACCCAAACGATCCCATCCAGAAACCCTCCTCAAGTTGCTCGACGCTAGCTTCGCTGTGCAAGTCACAGCGCTGACGGCCGGTTTCTGGTAATTGTCTACCGGGTCCGGGCGGGCTGTCAAGAATTTTTTGAGCAGGGGGTGACATGCCCAGGTAGATCCTGACCCAGGATCTGCCTGGGGGAGGGCAGATCTTGGGCTGAGAGAGATGACAATAACACAGGTGGCAGGGCATAGACCTTGGGATGGACCCAAGGTGCGCGCTCGGCCCGCAGCTGGTCGGGAGTGCGATGGCCCTTGGCTGAGTTTTCCCGCTGGTAGTTGAACCAGAGCTGGTAGGTCCAGGCCTGATTGAGGAAGCTCTGGAGGTCGCCGCGGAAGTCCTCCAGCTGGTAGAACTCCTCCTCCATGAGCCCATGCACGGCCTCCACGTCGCTGTTGTAAGTGGAGCGGTGGGGCGGGTTGAAGCGGTGCAGGCGGCAGCGGTATTTCTGCTCGACCAGGCGGGTGAAGGCCGAGGGTGTGCGGCGGCGGTTGCAAGCGCCGCCAAACTCGCTGCCGTTGTCGGTCTGCACGGTAAGCTCCTCGAGCTTGACCCCGCAGGCGGCCAGGTGGGCCAGCAAGCGATCGCCGAACAGCAAGGCGTAGGTGGAGTCGTTGACCGCGGAGAAGGCCAGCCAGACGCCTCCCTCGGGTACGATGCGGGCGGTGAATTGGTAGCGGGGCAGCCCGAAGGGGATTAGCTCCCGGTAGCCGGGCAGAGCCGAGAGGTCTTTGACGTCCACTTGGAGCAGGCCGAAGGCCGGCCACCTGAGTTTCTCGGCCCCGGCGTGCCAGGGCGGGCCCGCGGGCGGGGCTTTTTGCGGCGCTGGCTGCGTCCGGACTGCTTGAGGATGCGGGCGATGGCGCCGGTCGAGCAGGGCAGGTCAGGCGTATTGGGGGTCTTGGCTGCTCATGATTTCCTGGTAGGATAGGTCAAGGCACAAGGCGTTCCTCCCGATTGGGTGTTAATCCGAAAGGATAGCGGAAAAGAACGTTCTTGTGCCGACATGTTTTTAGCCTCGG
>Ga0315298_1004674_pt1 | contig 20228 bp, 20 predicted proteins | sample WHS_1_MG_FD_203077 | JGI IMG/M metagenome (GOLD analysis project Ga0315298, IMG submission 203077) | Extremophilic microbial mat communities from Washburn Hot Springs, YNP, Wyoming, USA - WHS_1_MG | ecosystem: Environmental > Aquatic > Thermal springs > Hot (42-90C) | place: USA: Wyoming...
TCCCAGATTGACATCCATTATGAAAACGTCCAAAGAGAGATGCAAAAAATTTTTAAAATCATTGGCATTGCCGCTTAGCCGTATCGACAATCTTTTGTCGATATCGATTCCCTAAGGGCCTAAAGGATGAATGTTGACTGAAAATTGGAATCTAAAAGACATCGAGCCTATGAATAAGCGGATTAATACTGACCTGAAAATTCTTAAAAACAAGGTGATCGTTGAAACCTTTCGATCCAGGGGACCAGGGGGCCAGAGAAAGAACAAGACTGAAACCGCCATTCGTTTAAAGCACATCCCCTCTGGGGTAACAGTGATCGCTACAGAACATCGAACCCAGGCTCAAAACAAAAAACTGGCCTTTCAAAGGTTAAGAGAACGTCTTCTCAAATTGAGCAAACCCAAAAAACCAAGAATTCCAACGTCTATTCCGAAAAGAGCACTTGAGAAGAAAAAAGAGGAAAAAAGGATTCAATCTGGCAAAAAACACTTAAGGGGAAAAGTAAAATTCGATTTGAAAGAATGGGAATAAACAGTCTCTTTGAAATAAAGGGGGATCGGATGGACGAAAAGGTGAGAGAGGCAATCTTTGCCCAGGTGGAAAAGGAACCCTTTGCAAAAAAGTTTGGACTCAAACTGATTGGATTGGAGAGTGGCTACTCCAAGGTGGAGATGAGGTTCACCCCTGATATGGAGAATTTCTTTGGCATGGCCCACGGAGGAGCCCTCTTTGCTTTGATCGACGAGGCCTTTGAGACTGCTTCCAATTCCCATGGAACGATTGCTGTAGCCCTAAATATGAATATTACCTATATCTCCCCTCCTTCGTCTGGGGTGAGGCTTTTTGCTGAAGCGAAGGAGTTTAGTCAAACCCGTAAGACCGCAAACTATGATATCAAGGTCTTTGATGAAAAACATAATCTCATTGCCTCCTGCCAGGCCCTGGTTTATCGAACTGGGAAACCCCTACCCTTCCTTCAGTTATAAGGGCACCCATCAGGGAGCCTCAAATTCTCATTGATTTATTTCCTCATATTGAATAGACTTTTATCTCATATGGAGATGTCGAGAAAGACAAAGATCAACCTCTTCATTGGTTTTTTCATCACCGCCCTATTTGGCTTTTTCATGATCATCCGATTTTCTCCTATAGAGGGTCTCGAGGGAAAGCTCTACGACTATCGATTTAAACTCAGGGGTTCCATCCAACCCTTGAAGGATATTGTGATTGCGGCAATTGATGAGAAGAGCATCGAGAGACTCGGAAGATGGCCCTGGAGCAGGGAAAAGATTGCAAAACTGGTGAAGATATTATCGGGGGGTGAGGCTGAGGTCATCCTCATCGATACTATTTTAAGTGAAAGGGAGGATAACGATCCATTGCTCGGCAAGGCTATTCGTGAAGCAGGAAACGTGCTATTACCCATCGTCTTCGAATTCGATAAGAACTCTAAAAGACCCGACGATGATCTCCTATTAAATCATGCCCTAAAATCCATTGCCCATCCCAAGAGATTTAAACAATATAGCCCCATCTCCGCTAAAAAGGCGCTTCTACCTGTTCCTCAACTCATCAAGGAGGCCATGGCCTTGGGACATGCCAATATGTTTCCTGACCCTGATGGGACATTGAGATGGGAAGCCATGGTCATCGAATATAATGGCTATCTCTATCCCTCGATCGACCTTCAAGCAGCATCCATCTTCCTCGGAATTCCACCTGAAAAGGTGGTTCTGGAAGCCACAGAGGGAATTCGTTTAGGGGAAAAACGATATATTCCAACTGACCCATACGGAAGAAGCCTCATTCCTTATTACGGACCCATTTACACCTTTAAACATTATTCCATTTCAGATATTCTGGAGGGGAGGATAGATCCTAAACAGTTCCAAGGGAAAATTGTGTTGATCGGGGCAACAGCAGTTGGAATTTATGACCTCCGAGTAACCCCCTATACTGCAGCAATGCCAGGGATTGAAAAACATGCAAGCGTGATTGGGTCCATCATTGAAAACAGGTTATTAAAACCCCTTCCTTTCTCCATTCATCTGGCTTTTCTATTGCTATCGGGGTTTTTTTTCACCCTCTTCCTTATCCGATTGAAGGCCTTAGGAGCCTTACTCCTCACGGGGTCCTCCCTACTTCTGATCATGGGCACTGCCTATTATCTATTCGTCCAGAAAGGGGTGTGGTTTCAAATGGCCTACCCTTCTAATAATATCCTTCTCATCTTCATCATCGTTACCGCTTATAACTATGCTGTTGAGGAAAGATATGCAAGAAAGATCAGGGCGATGTTTTCTAACTATGCCACTGAAAGGGTAGTGGATGCACTCATCAAAAACCCAGGAATGGCCAAGTTGGGGGGAGAGAGAAGAGAGATGACCGTGCTCTTCTCGGATATTCGGGGGTTTACCTCCTTTTCAGAGAAGCATACACCTGAAGAAGTCGTCGCCATTTTGAATGAGTATCTTGGGACGATGACCAATGTTATCTTCAGATGGGAGGGGACACTGGATAAATTCGTGGGGGATGAGATTGTGGCTTTCTGGGGTGCACCCATGAAGCAGGAAAACCATGCAGAGATGGCAGTGAGGTGCGCCTTGGATATGGTGAGAACACTTCAAGGGCTTCAAAAAAAATGGCAATCGGAAGGAAAGCCCATTCTCGATTCAGGAATTGGGATCAATACTGGCGAGGTGCTGGTTGGAAACATCGGGGCTGAAGGGAAAAAGATGGATTACACAGTCATTGGAGACCACGTCAACTTAGGAGCCAGGGTGGAATCCTTGACCCGTCTCTATGGAACACACATTTTGATTACTGAGTTTACTCTTGACAAGATAAGAGATTTAATTATGACACGGCGTCTTGGTCATCTCTCCTTAATAGGGAAAGAAAAGGTGAAAGTAAAGGGACGAGAGGAACGGGTCAAGATCTACGAAATCCATTCCATTGAACCTGGGATGCCCTCTCATATCGATGAAGGCGATGAGGGCAATGGCGGTCTAAATGATTCCAGTAAAAAGATAGATGAGGGGGAGTAAAATCATCCTGTTTCAAAGAATAGAAAATGGAATTTGTGGATTACGGTGTTTCTCCACCACCCTCTTGTCCTCCACCAGGCTCGGTGATACCCTCTCTTGGCCGGAGGATGCTGGGATAGATCTCTGTAATGGGAGGCTGGGTTGAGGTTCCTGCTCCTGGAGGAGTGGTCATGATCATAAAGTCAAACACGCTTGAAGGTTCCTCCAGAAGAACCAATTTATCGAATATCTTTTTTTCCTCTTCGGTTGCCTTTCTTGGCTTCGAGGCTGTTGCTGGTTGATCTGCATAGATCGTCACAATCTCTCCTGCGTGGACTTCAATGACTTGGTCTGGAAATTTGGGATTGAAGATATAGACGACCCCCTCTTCCACATAGATGGTTGCCGTATTTCCGGTCTGATAAACATGATAGCCTGTCCCCCGAACCGCTGCTACAGCCACTGGCGTCTGGATTTCAAATCGGCTGGCCTCAGGAGAGAGTTTGATTCGGTGGACCACTTTGGGTGGGACAATGGCCTCTACTTTTCCTCGTGGCAAACTTATCACACCCACACTCCTTTTTTCATCGCTGATATACTCACTGATATCAATTCTTGTCCTTTGAGCAATTTTGATCTGATTCCCATCGACAAATAGGATTTCAGCCCTTGACTGACTCTTGGTTCTGACAATATCTTTTACAAAGACTGGATCGCCTACCTTTACCGAAAGCGCAGGCATGGCCCCTCCTCTCAGGATATCGACCTTTCCCTCTACCAAGGTAAACTTTCCCACTGGCCCATTCGCCAGGACCTGAGATCCATAGAGGATCTTCCCGAAAATAAGAAAGAGGAAAACATAAAAAAGGACCTGCATCTTTCTATATCGTTTTCCTATGGACATGACCCCTCCTTCAAAATGTATATTCTGCCCCTAATTGAACCACATTTCTTCTATAATCATATATCCTGATGTTTGAATTGGCCCTCGTATGAGCATACTGAAGATTGAGTTTTAACCCCTTCAGAATCTCCCATCGAATACCAGTGGAACCATAGTAGGTCCTGTCGTTTCGTTCCATACCAAAGAAGGTATGGGTATGCTGATAATTCTGTAAAAAAATGTCTCCCGATAATAATAAACTCACCTTCTCAACGATGGGAAGGGTTAACCCCAAAGTAAACCGGTTTCCAAAATTCTCCCAATTTTTTCCTTCTGTGTTATCCTCAGAAAATTCATAATAAACGTAAAAGAGCCCCTTCCCTCCCATGAAGGGGTGTAAATATCCTGGAGATACGTTCCATATGTTCCCATCTCGATCCTCTTTTCGATTATGATTGGGTGGAGATCTCAGCATCTCCCTCCGTATATAACCGGTCGAAAAATAAAAGATATGGTTAGGCCAAACCATGAGATGGAGGGTAGGTTTGACCTGTGAAAGGTGTAAATATTCCTTCTCATGAAGCCATTGGTAACTGAATGAGGTGGGAAGTGTAATGACACCCCGAGAAAAATTGTAACCTGGTGTAATAGAGATGGATTGGCTGATGAGATTGACTTTGTGGTTATCAAAGTAGTTGTTGGTATAGGAAGCATACTGCCCCATAAAGACCCATGGGTCATTAAGTAGAGGTGTAAAAATAAACCTGAGTGATGTCACAATGCTCGAATCCTTCTCCCCTTTTATGTGCACTCCGATTGGCGGTTTGGTTGGCTTTAGAAGTGAATTATCATCATATTGATAGGCCACTCCTGCCGTGACACTCCAGGCCTTATATTTCTTAACGATCCTCTCTAAGGCGTCTTCATATTCTTTAGCAAAGGAAGCAGTCTCAGTGGTCGGGTCCACAGAGATAACAGCCTTCAAACTCTCTCTGGCTTCTGAAAACCTCTTCTGTCTTACATAAATCCTTGCGATCTGAATATCGGATTCCTGAGATAATGAAGCATCCAGTTGCTTTGCTTTTTTAAAGGCTTTGAGGGCACCCCTATCATTCCCTTCTTTTAAAAGAATAAGCCCCCTTAAAAAAGAAAGACGTCCAGGTCTTACTCCTTCTTTTTCAGCCCGGAGGAGCCAATCCTTTGCTTCTTTGATCTCATTTAAAAAGTAAAGGGTTTCAATGAGTTCAGGATAGGCCTCTTTTTCAGCGGGGGTCAGTCTTAAAGCCTCTTTGAACTGGTTTACCGCCTCTTTGTAATTTCCCATCTGCTTCTGGGTCAGACCTAAATAAAAGGCAGCCGTTGAGGAGGTAGGTTCCTCCTTTCGGATTTTAAGGAGAAGTTCTAATGCCTCTTCATAATTTTCAGCCTTATATTGAGCAATCGCTTTTTCAATCAAATTCTCAGAGGCCTCTGATTCAGAAAAAATTATTCCAATTAGAAAAACTGACAAAACAAAATAAAATGCGAATTTATATTGGCTCATCTATCTCTCCCTTCTACCCCAATGGCCAAAATCAGTATTTCCAGAAGCGTTTTAATGTCTCAAGAACATTACTTATAAATATTTCGATCAATTGTCAAGCAAAAAGGTTGGAGGGCTGCTTCTCCCTTACCAAACAGTTGTAGGGTAAGGGCTTGTCCCTTACCGAGGTTGAGGTGAAAAATCCTTATGACTATACTTTGATCGTCTCGCCATCCTCAAGTAATTTAAGTTGAGGGATTTGAAGCCTTTTGATTTCAGATTGAATCGTTTTAAAAAATTGTGGTTTCATATGAGAGACATAGATTCGTTCAGGCCTGGGTTTTATTTTTTCGATCTCTTTTTTGATTAAGAGGGGGGTTAAATGGCCTGTTTTCACTGCAAATCCTCCCATCCGGTTTGGAAAAGAGACTTCGATGATGAGGCAGTGGATCGGTTTCTTCCCAATCTCTTTCCAAGTTGTATCCGAAGGCCCTGTATCCCCTGTATAGAAAAACCTTCTTTCCTTTTTATCTTCAACCAGATATCCAGCAGCCTGGACAGAATGGTTCACTCTATAGGGAGTGATCGTGTAGCCATCAATTCTGATTGAATTCTTCAGTTTCAATTCAATCAGTTTTAAAATCCCATGCCGGGAGTCTGGAATGAGGGTGAAATCAGGCCAGATCGTTCCGTTTAAAAGGTTCCTTTTGATGGCCTTAATAACAGGTGGAATGCCAATGATGTTAACCTGGTGCAATCTATTTTTGAGGACAAGGTTTTCAGCAAGAAAGGGAATTCCTGTCACATGGTCAAGATGCGCATGGGTGATAAAAATATGCTTCACCTTCAACTGCTTCTTTTCATTTAAAATATTGGTAAGGCTTCCAGCATCAAATAGGATTCGATCATCCAATAAAAAACTTGAAGGGTTATGGCCTGGAAATTCGGCTCCGGAACATCCAAGTACTTTAATAATCATCACCTTCTCCTAAAGGGGGTGGTCTCCCAACGTCCTAACTTATATGCGAAAGATCCTTCCTCTGTCAAGTGAAAAATAGAAATAAAAAAGGCCAGGAACAATTCCCTGGCCCTTTTCTGAATTGGTAGCGGGGGGTAGATTTGAACTACCGACCTTCGGGTTATGAGCCCGAATTGGGGCATTTTTCTAAACCCTTGATCTTTCGCCTGGTTTCTCCTAATTTATTGATTTTACAGTTGTAATTCTAATGAATCTTAGTATTATTAAGTATCGCTAATTTTCCTATTTTACGCTTATTTTTAGCACAAATTTAGCACATTTTTAGCACAATGACTTGGAGATCAATTTTCTAAATCAAATTCATCCATTAAAAGAAAAAGTGTGTTGGGAATAATCGACTTAAACCTTTCCTCAAAGGAGGAGAGGTTTGTCAATTTGGAAATCTCTTCCCAATACAATGGACTCATTAAAAAATTCTGTCGCGTTTCAAAGTCGGCCACATACCTTGAGTGCTTTATTAGTACTAAAAGTTAAAAAACAAACCGTTGGATTGTATAACTCGCTCGTGTGCCTCTCTAAAATACCCCTTATCTCGTAACTAAAATAACTTTACATAATTATATTGATATCATATTCTGGGGGCATGAAAACGACCCCCTTTACTATCGAGTTGGAACCTGGGCAACGGGAAGTAGTGAAGAGTTGGTGCCGAGGCCACAATATGCCGCACAAACTGGCATTTCGAACGGACATCATTTTAAGAGTAGCCGATGGCATTCCTCATCGCCAGATTACTCGGAAGTTCCGAACTTCCCGTCCTACGGTGATCCATTGGTGCCATGCTTTTGATAGGATGGAGTTGATGGGCTTCAGGACATTCAACGCCCTGGTCGACCTCCACGTCTGGGAGAGGAGAAGATTCAGCAGGTCATTGCCGCCAGGCTGAAGAAGCCGGAGGATGCGACCCATTAGAGTACGAGGCAGTTGGCCGAAAAGATGGGGTTTGCCATATGACGATCCATCGGATTTGGCGAGCCGTGGGCCTGAAGCCTCACCGAACGGAGAGCTTTAAATACAATCATAACAAGAAGTTGAAAGCGAAGGTGATCGATATTGTAGGGCTATATCTTCATCCCCAGAAAATGCATTGGTCTTGAGTGTGGATGAAGAGAGCCGGATCTAAACTCTGGACAGGACGTAGCCGTTACTTCCATTGCGACCGGTAAAAGTGGAGAGGCATACCCACGATTATGTCCGAAATGAGACAACCTGTTTGTTTGCTGCTTTGAACATGGGAACAGAAGAAGTGATTGGGGATTATCACACTGGCCATCGTTATCAGGAATTTTTGAAGTTCTTGCGTCGATTGGATGGAGAGACCTCCGCAGACAAATACCTGCACCTGATCCTGGAAAACTATAGCACGCACAAGCAAGAAAGGGTGGCCCAATGGCTTAATAAACATCGCCGTTTTCATTTGCATTTTACTCCAACCGGGGCGTGTTGGATGAACAAGATTGAGACTTGGTTTGGCATCATGACTTTCCGGCGTATCCGCCGAGGTATCTTCAAAAGTGTGGAGAAATTGGTCAATGCCATTCAGCGATACGTTGAAGTGAATAATTAAAATCCCAGGCCCTTCGCTTGGACCAAATCTGCTGATACGATTCTGGCAAAAGCGAAGCTACGTAAAGAAATATCAGTTACGAGACACGAGATGAGCAGAATCCTCTACAATTCGAGGAATATGTTCCCTTGGAGTTGAAATTATTGCTATGTCGATGGGCTTACCTATTTCCCTTATATCTATAGCTCTTCATTCCTATAATTTTCTTGGCCGAAGGATTTACAGGATATATCCTTCCTTTATAACCAAACTTCTTCATGTTTTTGATGACATTAAAGTCTTCTTCCCCAGTTTTTAGGCTTGCTCCAATTATAGCCATAGAACGAGGCATCATAAAGAAATTCAGAATGTGTTTCTTCAAAGTCCTTCCTTCTTCCATCCTATTCAGAAGTCACTCTCATTTAAGTAGTGTGTGTGCTACCACCATTCTCTGGATTTGATTCGTACCTTCGTAAATTTGAGTGATCTTTGCGTCTCTCATCATTCTTTCCACAGGATGACCCCGAGATAAACCATTGCATCCAATAATCTGAACAGCATTGGTTGTTACTTCCATTGCTATATCAGAGGCAAAATATTTCGACATGGCTGAAAACTTCTCCACCATTGGACCCTTAACCTTCTCATCAATCATAGAAGCTGCCTTATAAACCAACGCTCTTGCAGCTTCGATTTTGATTATCATATCCACCAATAGGAAGCGGATTCCTATATCTTTTTGAAACCAATTCTTCTCTTGACCAAACTGAACGACATAATCTAATGCTCCCTGGGATAATCCGACTGCTTGGGCGCCAATACCAGGCCTTGAACGATTAAGGGTTCTCATCGCCAACCAAAAACCTTCTCCCTCTCCACCAATCCTTTGATCCTTTGGAACTTTCACATCCTCAAAGATTACTTCAGTGGTGTTGGATCCCCGAATCCCCATTTTATCTTCTGTCTTCCCAATAAATAGCCCCTGACTTTTTCTTTCAACCATAAAGGCTGAAATCCCTCCCATTCTTTTTGTTGAATCTGTTCTGGCAAAGACAGTATAAAATTCGGAAACGCCTCCATTAGAGATAAAACATTTTCTTCCATTAATCAGGTAATGTTCACCTTTTAGAACAGCCTTGGTGCGAATGGAGGCCGAATCTGAACCCGCATCAGGTTCTGTCAGACAAAAACAGACCAAGTTGCCTTCTTTGACCAGCCTTTTCAGAAACCGTTTCTTCATTTCGGTCGATCCACCGATGACAATAGGCATTGTTCCAACTGCTTGAACAACAATGAGAAGGGAAGAAGTTGCACAATAATGAGCAATCTCCTCAATCACTTTACAATAAGAAGTAATATCACCTCCTCCCCCGCCATACTCTTTTGGAATGAGGAGGTTTAAAAGACCCTCCTGAGCAAATATATTTACAATATCCCATGGAAATTCACCTTTTGCATCAATTTCTTGTGCTCGAGGCGCTACGATATTTTCTGCCACCTCTTTAGCTTTTTTCCCCCAATATTCCCTTTTAAGTTCAACCTCGTTCATCTCCTCCCCCCACTACTCAATAGTATCCTCTAGAGTAATCTTTTAAGTAAACTACACTGATCTTCCGATCAGGGCATTTGGTAGTGTATAATATTTTGTGTAAATTCTGAGATTGAAAAGAAAGGCGCTTTTCCTTCTTTAAATAGGATTTGACAAAGAACCCTAAAAAGAAAGGAGAAGCGCCTATGAAAGTAGAAATTAATGTACCAGAAGTTGTCAGTCTTTTCAAGGAGATTCAAAAGCAGCCAGAGAAGCTTTTTGAGATGATTCGGATGGATATTCGAGAAACTGTGGGTCAATACCTTTCCAATCTGATGGATATGGAGCTGACTCACTTTTTGGGTCGGAGACGTTATGAACGGACAGGGGAAGAGGATCCCAATCATCGCAATGGCTCCTATGATAGAGACTTTACCCTCAAAGGGATTGGTCCTGTAGAGGTAGAGGTTCCCAGAGATCGGAAAGGCAAATTTAAGACCCGGATCATTGTCCGAAGCCAAAGATATGAGGAGGATCTTCGCCAGGATCTGTGTTTGATGTTTTTAACTGGGGTCAGCACCCGTTCTCTTTCTATGATCTCTTCTCGACTCCTTGGTCGAAAGCTTTCCCCTACAGAGGTCAGCAGTGCAAACAGAGAGCTTGTGGATGCGGTTGAGAAGTGGCGAACGAGGGATCTTTCTAAGGAATCGATCAAGTACCTCTTTATTGACGGGGTTTGTTTTTCGATGCGTGTAGATGGCAGTGTGGAGATGGTTTCTGTTTTAGTGGTGATTGGGGTTACAGAGAAGGGAGAGAAGCTGGTTTTGGCTTTACAGGCAGGGGATTCCGACGGAGTCGGATCCGCCTCTGGCGGAAAGGAATCGGCTTCGAATTGGCGGGAGCTCTTTTCAGATTTGAAGAGACGGGGGCTTGACGGCCAGAGGGTGGTTTTAGGGGTGATGGATGGACTTTCAGGGTTAGAGAAGGTCTTTCGAGAGGAGTTTCCAAGGGCGAAGGTCCAGCGTTGCCAGGTGCATGTGGCTCGAAATGTTTTGGCCAAGGTACCAAGGAAATTGAAGCAGGCTGTGGCTGATGATCTAAGGTCCATCTTCTATGCCTCAACTAAAGAGAAGGCCGTGGGGTTCTTCTCCCAGTTTAAAGAGAGGTGGGAGAAAGGGCTTCCCTCAGCGGTGAAGTGTTTAGAGAACTCCCTGGATGCTTGTTTAACCTTCTTTTCCGCCAAAAGCGGATCCGACTATGTCGGAAACTTCCCGGAGGAAGAATGGATTTCACTTCGGACAACCAATATCATTGAGCGTCTCAACAAGGAGTTTAAGCGCAGAACAAAGCCAATCCTGCCTGCCGCAGGCAGGGGAGATTATTGCTGGAGAGCAGGCTTGTTATAATCTTTTGGCTTTTATCTGTTTGAAGATGGAATTGCATTGGAGGTCAAATCCTATTGGGAAAGTAGGCCACAATCTCCCATTCTTTAAGAGATTGGCAGAAAAGAATTTTACACAAAATACTTGACAGCACCAAGGATTGTAGTAAGTAGATACCTCCAAAATGAGTGAGGGTGCTTCCAGAAAACGAAATAGTAACGCGATGAGGAGCACATTTTTTCATTGTTCCTTAACCTAATTTTTAAGTATGTTAAGGGACAAACCTTATTGAGCTTTCTAGTAGGCATTTTACCTTATTCAAATGTTATAGCAAGATCTTTTTCACGCATGATTCAGGATAATTTGAACTAAGAAAATAGGCTTCTGTGATTGGTGTCAATACTAATTGAAATCACTGAACCGAAATTGAAAATCTATTTAATGAATCGTTTTTAGAAATCTTATAGACTACCCATTCTATTAATTATAAAAATGAGGCTAAAAATTTAATTCATCAACATTCTGGAGGAAGAACGAAGGTTAATTTTAATGGAATACGGCGGAATAAAGGTTTAATTCTCTTTCCATGAAGAAGTAAACGGAGAAAGTGAACATTTTATACACATGTTATATATGTGGGTCCCGCTGAGTGAGCTAAGCGAGAAGTGAATAGATGTAAAAAAGATACGACCATTTACTATTCAAAAATGAACTCGGGGACAAATCAATGCTAACAAATCTTAGAATTTTTGAGAGGAAAATCGAATGGGAAATTATTTAAAACCTACTGAGTTCATTGAAAGCGAGGACCCTGAAATTTCAAAACTTGCGAGAGAATTTATTAAAGGAGAACGAGCCAATAGAAAAAGAACAAATAGACTTTTCTATTTCGTAAGGGATCGGATTTCTTTCAGACCTGTTTATTTTAATTATCTACCCAAAGAAGAATTTAAACCGAAAGTGACTCTTAAAAGGGGTTATGGTTTTTGTATCATGAAGACTATTCTCTTAATCTCTTTTCTAAGGAGTTTAAGAATACCATCGAGATTTGTTTTAGCAGAGATTAGACACCATCAGCTGCCTGATCGGGTAAAAGAAGGACTTAAGAGCAATGTGACACCCCATGGATTCGCAGAGGTTTTTCTCGGAAAGAAGTGGATTAAATTGGATCCAACTTTTGACTTGAGCTATTGTGAGGCTATGAATTATATCCCGACGGAATTTGATGGTAAGGGGGATGCCCTTCTTAATCCCCTGGATAAACAAGGGAGGAATTTGATTGACTATTTAGATGTTATAGGCCGATATGAAGATTTTCCTTACGACTTCTACTTAGGCTACCTCAGGAAGAAATATGGTATTATTGACAAACTTTTTTTCTCAGATGTGAATAAGGGGGAAACTTTTTACAAGGGTTGGTCATAAAATTTGAAGGAGGACAATAATGAAAGCTGAAAGAAAGTTTACGCCAAAGGATCCAGCAGAATACGGTTTTCAGGATATCATTTATGAAAAGAAAGATTGGATTGCCAAAGTAACAATCAACCGACCTGAAAAATATAATACCTACCGAACCGAGACACTGCGGGAGATGGCGCAGGCCTTCCTCGATGCTTCTTGGGATGACTCAGTCGCTGTTTTTGTTTTGACAGGAGCAGGAGAAAAAGCCTTTTGTACCGGTGGTGATGTGGACGAGTATAATAAATGCTATACAACCACTCCTCGGGATTTTTGGAAATGGGGGAACCTTTTCTCCAGGGTAAATGAACTTCTGCGACATATGGGGAAACCAACGATAGCCCGAATCAATGGTATGGCTGTTGGTGGGGGGAACGAGTTTAACATCTCCTGTGATCTTGCTATAGCAGCAGACCATGCCCAATTCTTCCAAGTAGGAACAAACGTTGGTTCTGTCGCTGCTGTCTCCTGCTGGTTTCTTCCTCTACTTATAGGCGATCGGAGGGCTCGAGAAATGCTTCTATTGAATAAAAGAATAGATGCAAAAACTGCCTTAGAATGGGGCCTTGTGAATCAGGTTGTTCCGTATGAGAAGTTGGATGAAGCTGTTGAAAGTATGGCAAGAGAGTTAATCAATAAGTTTCCTGAATGTTTGAGATATACCCTTCAACAAGTCAATTTCTTTAAGGATATTCCTGCTGCTATTCTTGGTGGCCATGCTACTGATTGGCTTAGCATTCACTTCACTTCACCTGAACCCTACGAGGGTATGGGATCTTTTGTCGAAAAAAGGAAAACTGATTATCTTAAGCTCAGGAGACTTGCTGCCGAAGGAAAAACCTCTGAGTATCTTTGGGGAGCTAACGTAATAAGTTGCCTAAAATGTGGAATAAAAGGATTACCAGCGGAGTTTGAGTATTGCGGTAAATGTGGAGCTAAATTGGAATAAGAATTTCAAAAGGAGTTATTAAGGGATGAAGATAAAATTGGATGATGTTGTAATTGTTGGAATGGGGAGAACCCCAAGGGGAAGATTCGGTGGTACTTTAAAAGATTTGGATGCTGATGATATGTCTGCTATGTTATTGAAAAAACTCTTTCAAAAAGTAGGGTTAAAACCTAACTGGGTCGATTTCCTTTTCTGGGGACAAACAAGACAGGCAGGTTATGGAGGTAACCCTGCAAGGGCTGTAGCTTTTAAATCCGGAATCCCTATCGAAGTCCCTGCCTCTACGATTAATATGACTTGCCTCTCTGCAATGCAGGCAGTAATCGAAGGTATAAGATCGATTATGCTTGGTGATGCTCATGTCGTCGTCGCAGGGGGAATGGAAAATATGTCAGGGTTACATTATATCCTAAAAGGGGCTAGATGGGGTTTCAGAAGCGGACACCAAACTCTTATTGATGATGGATACATCCCATGTAGACTAACTGGGCTCAATATGGTTGCTACTGCAGACAAATTGGCAAAACAATACGGAATATCGAGAGTAGATCAGGACAAATTTTCTTTTGAAAGTCATATGAAGGCTATTAATGCACAGGACAATGGCTGGTTCGATGAGGAGATCATTCCTCTCGAAGTGCCTCAGGCGAAAAAACCAGCCTTTCTGTTCGAAAAGGATGAATGCCTTCGAAGAGATACTAATCTTGAGAGCCTTTCGAAATTGCCACCTGTTTATGAAGGAGGATCGGTGACAGCAGGAAATGCTTGTCCACTCACCGACGGGGCAAACGGAATAATCCTCACTTCTCGGAAGAAGGCTAATGAATTAGGGTTGAGGGTTATGGCCAGCTTTCTCTCCTATCATACTGTGGGAGTGGAACCTTCTATTATGGGAATTGGACCTATCTACGCTGTGCCTAAAGCGCTTGAGAAGGCTGGTCTTAAATTAGATGATATTGATCTCATTGAATATAACGAAGCTTTTGCCTGTGTAGTCCTTGCAGGTATAAAAGAATTAGGTTTGAATCCGGAAAAAATAAATGTTCACGGCGGAGCGATAGCCTTAGGACACCCAACTGGAAGTACTGGATCACGTCTTCTTGTGACTCTTTACCACGCGCTTAAGAGAACAGGTGGGAAAGTGGGCCTTGCTACTTTATGTGGTGGGGGTGGGTTGGGAGGAGCAATCATTATGAGAAGAGAAAATTAGTAAGGAAACAATGAAAATGCTTTTAGATGGGAAAATATCTATCATTACAGGTGGAAGCCAGGGGTTTGGTTTTACCATGGCAGAGGAATTCACAAAGGAGGGCTCCATAGTCGTTATTGTTAACAGGACTAAAGAAAAAGGAGTTGAAGCTGTTGAAAAGATAAAGCGGATGGGAAGGCAGGCAGTCGCCATTCCATGTGATACTTCTGAATTGGATCAGGTAAGGGAAATGGTTGTTAAAGTAAAAGAAATGTTTGGAAGGATAGATATCCTCGTTAACAATGCAGGGATCATAAAACCGATGCTGATCCATAAGATGACGAAAGAGAGTTGGGATGAGGTGTTGAAGATAAATCTTACTGGTTATTTTAACTGTATAAGATGTGTCTGCGATGTGATGATCCCACAGAATTATGGTAGGATATTGAATATTTCTTCTATAGCAGGACAAAGAGGAGGTACCCCTGGCCAAGCAAATTATGCTGCGGCAAAGGCTGGAGTCCATGGTCTAACAAAGTCAGCAGCCAAGGAACTTGCACGCTATAATATTACAGTAAATGCTATTGCTGCTGGTCTTTTTAATACTCCTATGACTGATAAGATTCCAGGAGATCTTAAAAAGAAATCGATAGAGGAAATACCACTGAAAAGAATGGGCGATCCATGGGAACTGGCCAAGCTTGCGGCATTTTTGGTTAGTGATAATGCAGCTTATATTACAGGGCAGATAGTAGGAATCAATGGGGGCATCTATATGTGATGGTCTCGTAAAAAGCCCAAATTAATTACTCTAAACTGGTTTCAGGTTCTCGTAAGCCCTCGATTTTGTTAGATGCTGAAACCAGTTCAGTCTGCTATCTCCTTTTTTGACTTTTTACGAATTCATCATATAGGACTCACAAGGTACAAAAAACTAAAAGATTGAAGGTGAAGTATGGAGGTAAGAATAAGATATGGTAGTACGGACTGCACGGGCAGGATTTTCTTCCCAAAATATTTAGAATTCTTCGATGATGCAACCTTAGAGTTTTTTCGTGAAAGGGATATAGGTTTTGATTACCTCGGCCGTGTTCTTCTTAATAATAAGAGGATAGAAGAGATTTTAGTGGTTGGGGAGTGCCAATGCCGTTTTTTAAGTGAAACTTTTTTTGATGACCTCTTAGAGGTCAAACCAGAAATTAAAGAAGTGACGGAAAAAAAGATTATATTTTGTGTTACTTGCTACAATAGGACTCAGGGAAAAATCTGTGCAGAAGGAAATATTACCTTTATTTGTGTTAACCCACAAATTAAAAAATCGGTAAGAATTCCGCACGAAATTATCAAAAGATTAAACATGCCAAATACTTAACTTCATTTAAGGAGGGATGACAATGGGATATGAGAACATTATTTATGAAAAAAAAGATGGTATCGCAAAAATTTTAATCAACCGGCCTCCTTTAAATATTCTTAATATAAAAACGATGAGGGAAATCACAGAAGCCTACCGGGATGCAGAAACCACTCAGGATATATTTATCATTACGTTGAAAGGAACTGGTAATAAAGCCTTTATTGCTGGAGTTGATGTGAAGGACCACCTTCCCGAGGTAATGAACGATATGCTCATTGCATTTGAGGAATTAATGCTCACAGTGGCAAATGGGAAAAAGCCCTCATTGGCGATCGTCGATGGCGTTTGCTCGGGAGGAGGTTTTGAACTCGCGCTCTGTTGCGACATGATTATTGCCACTGACAAAGCTACCTTTTCTCTTCCTGAAATTACCCTTTCTTTATATCCGGGCTTTGCCATTGTAATGCTTCCAAGAAAGATTCCAAGGAATATCGCCTTCGAAATAATAACCAGTGGCGACCCGATAAATGCTAGCGATGCTTATAGGCTCGGACTCCTAAACAAGTTGGTGTCTCAAGATCATTTGGAAGAGGAGGTAGAAAAGTTTCTTGAAAGATTTAAGAAAAAGAGTGCAAGAGTACTCGAGTTATCCAGATATGCTTTATTGAGGGCTTATGATATGGAATTTACAAAAGCTTTGAAGACGGTAGATGATATCTATGTTGGCCTGGTAATGCAGACAGAAGATGCAAACGAAGGGCTCAAGTCTTTTATGGAGAAGAGGAAGCCCGTCTGGAAACATAAATAAAGTCGTAAAAATTAGGAGGTGTTGAAATGGAACTTGGTCTGAAGGGAAAAGTGGCGATTGTTACAGGCGGTGGACAAGGTATCGGGAGGATAATTGTTCATACTTTAGCCAAGGAAGGGGTAAGGGCAGTTATAGCTGATATCAATACTGAGGCTGGAAATAAAGTTGTCAAGGAGGTTAAAGATCTTGGTGGGGAAGCAGTTTTTTTAAAAACAGATGTAAGTAAGTTAGAAGATACCGAAAAACTCTCTACTATTATTTTGGAAAGATTTGGAAGGATTGATATTTTGATACATAATGCAGCCTTATTTAGTGTCAAACCCTTTATGGACACTCCCGTGGAAAAGTGGAAAGATATTATTGGTGTGAGTCAAATAGGCGCTTTTAATTGCTGCAAGTCTGTATTGAAACCAATGATTGAGCAGAAAAATGGTAGAATTATTTTCATCGGCTCCGATGCTGGTAGGATAGGCGATCCTTATCAACCTATTTATGCCAGTGGGAAGGGAGGGATTATTTCCTTTGCCAAATCTATCGCACAGGATGTTGGTCCTAAGGGAATTACTGTCAATGTTGTATGCCCAGCGTTAGTTGAAACAGAAGAAAACAAAAAAATATTGGAACAAATGTATGGCTTGGCTGACGAAAAAAGAGCCCAAAAGCTTTACTCAGCCTATCCTATGCGTAGATTGGGAAAACCTGAGGATATAGCCTACTTAGTAGTCTTCTTATGCTCTGATAGGGCTGGGTTCATAACAGGACAGACAATTAGTGTAAATGGTGGATATTGCATGTTATGAATCTTTTGCACACATATAAAGTAGAAAATCTTAAGGGAGAAAGTGGGAAAGAATTTTTAAAGTGATTAAATGGTGCGTGATGAAATATAAGAATGCAAGATTGAGTAGACTGAAAAAGATGGGTTCATGTTCAATTCGATTTCAAGAGTTGGCTCATCCCAACAAATCCTTCCGGCATATGTTTCAAATCCGAAAAAAATGAGTTAAAAAAGAACTAAACTACAAAGTAAAATGGATCTTGGACTAAAAGGAAAAGTAGCCATCGTTACTGGCGGGAGCCGTGGCATTGGAAGGATAATTGTTCATACCCTCGCCCAAGAAGGCGCTAAGGTGGTCATTGCGAGTACTAATACTGATTACGGTAACAACGTCGTCAGGGAGGTGGAAGACTTTGGTGGCGAGGCCTTTATGATTAAAACAAATGTAGGTAACTTAGAGGAGACTGAAAGCTTATGCAACAAAATTTTGGAGAGATTTTCGAAAATCGATATCCTGATACATTGTGCGGCTTCTTTTTTCTATAAGCCGTTCTTGGAAACTCCAGTAGAAGCATGGAAGAACATTATAGATGTTATCTTAATCGGTGCTCTTAATTGCTGCAGATCTGTATTAAGACAAATGACCAAACAGAGGAGTGGTAGAATTATTTTTATAGGATCGGATGCCGAGAGGATAGGCGATCGTTATCAAAGTATTTATGCAAGCGCCAAAGGTGCCGTTATTGCATTTGCTAAATCCCTGGCCCAGGATGTTGGACCAAAGGGAATTACTGTCAATGTCGTTAGTCCCGCCTTGGTAGTGACTGAAGAAAATAGAGAACTTTATACACTAATGTATGGATTAGCGGACAAAAAAAGGGCTGAGAGGCTTTTGTCTAAATATCCAATGCGTAGATTGGGAATACCTGAGGATGTGGCCAATTTAATCGCCTTCTTATCATCTGACAAAGGTAGTTTTATAACAGGACAAACAATTTCTGTTAACGGTGGGTACTGTATGTTGTAACTGGATGTAACAATTATTGTCTTAAAGAATGAATAAGCTAAATTAGAAGTTTAAATTTTTTTTGTGGGACCCTCTTAATAGATGAAAAAGGGTATCCTGCTGGCAGGCATGGGTTAATGTGAAAAAGGAAGGCAGAAAATGATAGCCAATTATGGTTTTAAGGATGGCTCTGGCGATTGGTATATCACCATCGATACGGACAAATGTAATGGTTGCGGAAAGTGCATAGAGGTTTGCCCAGCAAAAATCCTTGAAATAGGATCGGACGAGATCGATATTTTCCGCGAAGACCTAGTGGCCTATGTAAAACATGAAGAACGGAAGAAAGTCAGGTACAGCTGTGCTCCATGCCAGCCTGGTTATGGTGCGAAACCAGAACCCTGTGCCAGTGTTTGTGAACGGAAAGCTATCTCTCATTCCGATGGATGGAAAATCTTATACGGCCATAAGTAAAATTTTCCAAAAGCCACTATTTAATTTCTTGTCTTATTTTTGGATTGGTCTCCCGGTAGTCTACTGATTTTGCGGCTAAAATCTGCATATATATAAAACGGCATAATATTTGACAATATTTATTTAATATGGCATCACTCTTGTCCAAAATAGGTTTTTAAAAGGCTCGTATTTTAGACAGCAAAATGCTTATAAAAGGGTGGGCCCCATTGAATCTTTTAAATTCGCCCCGTTTTAAAGGCATATCGTGACCATAAAAGGTTCTTGTCGATCTATTATTTTGGACAGTAAAATAAAAAGGAGGATCAACTAGAATTAATACGCACCCCAGTTTTTTCAAGGAAATGTATAAGTCAAGGACTTTTACGAAAATACCCCCTGTTCAATGAGATAGTCAACGGGTGTTTTATTCTGTAGCCCCTTATGAACCCTTTTGGTATTATAGAAGATGAGGTAATCTGCAAGCTTCTGATTGAAAAGTGGCTTATCGTGAATAAGATCGAGATGGTTATTAATGAACTCCTCCTGGAGGGTCCTATTATATCGTTCGATATAGGCATTAATCTTAGGGCATCTGGGATAGGAGAAGAGGTGATGAATCCCATCCCGTTCCAAAGCCGTATCAAAAACCCCTAAGTTCTCACTCCCATTATATCGGACTGCCATGTGATGATTTCCCCAGGATATAGCGATCGAAATCGCTCATAAAAATCCTCCATATTCTTGCTGAAAAGATGTTTGTAGTTCAAAGAAAGGGCAAATCGAGATTTGATATCCATGGCACTGTAGAAATAGTCCCTGATCCCATCCGTAACCCGCTCGATGGTGTCCGAAACAATATGCCCAAACTCCAAAGGCTTCGGAGATCGTTTGATCTTTGCCCTCCCCTGCCTCTTTGGATTCTGTGCATAACCCGAGGAAGGATCATGATAGACCCTCCCTGCCTTCTGCAAAAAGAGATGATGCCTCTTAAGAATATTGCCTATGGTGGAGACGGAGGGAAGAGGAAAACCTGCTTGCTGACAATAAACATCTGTAATGCGCCCCATTTTTCAAGACACTTTTTATGGTCCAAAAGTGTAGAGTTTTCATGCTGCCTTCCTTTACATTTCCTCATAATACAATGCCTCACCCTAAAAAAGATATAGGAATCCAAAAAAATAAAAAAACTCCTTTTGGTCAAGAGGTTTTGGTGATATAAAATATCACCTGTAAGGTGAAACCAAAAGACCAAAAGGAGGTTAATAGTTATGATACAGCAAACCATCTTTCCATTCAAGAT
>Ga0315298_1004675_pt1 | contig 20224 bp, 14 predicted proteins | sample WHS_1_MG_FD_203077 | JGI IMG/M metagenome (GOLD analysis project Ga0315298, IMG submission 203077) | Extremophilic microbial mat communities from Washburn Hot Springs, YNP, Wyoming, USA - WHS_1_MG | ecosystem: Environmental > Aquatic > Thermal springs > Hot (42-90C) | place: USA: Wyoming...
ATTCCAGAAGGCCGTCGTGCGGTCGCCGATCGCCGGAGGGCTGCTCGCGACCTTTCCGCCCCAGTGGATGCCGTCCGGGGAGAAATACAGGTCCAGCGCCCACTTGGGTTGGCGGCGGACCAGGAAGAGCTTGTAGCGGCGGGCCGGATCCTTTTCCTCCAGGTCAAGCCATACGGTCGTGGAGTCGCGATACCCCTGATACACGATGTTGGTGCCCGGGCGCACGTCCAGTTCCGGCTTGCGCCAGTGGATGCCGTCTTCCGATATCGCATAGGCGACGTCTTGTACGTAGCCGCTCATGTACCACATCTTGAACAGCCGGTCCTGTGGGTCGTACCAGACGCCGTCGCTGAACACCATGGCGGCAGGCCCTTTTCCGGACGCTTCCCAGGGCCGGTCCGGCTTCAGCACCGGGCTCGCCGGATGGTACTCAGCCTGGTGAAAAACTCGCTTCAGACCGGTGCTTTCGACCAGGAAGTCGTCCACGAAGAGCTGGCGTCCGACATCGATAGGGATCACGCCGGGAGGCGAGAGCAAATACGGCGGCTCCACCGGTTCGGCGGTCACGGCCGGCAGCCGCGGGGGCCAGGGCGTCGCCAGGCGGATGCCGTTGTAGAGCACTTCGCCCGAGGCGTTGGCGAGAGCGAAAGCGATGAAGAATGCAGTTGGCGCCGCGGGCTTCATATGGGATTCGTTTCCCGAATCCGAATGTTCCTCCAGCGGACCTGGTAGGGCTTGAACTTGTCCTTTGGAATCGCGTGGACCTGAAGGCCGATGATGCCGCGGGCGGTCATCGAGTCTTTGAAATCGGCGGCCGGGACGCCGTTCACCCAGGTCTTAATGGAGTCGCCTTTGCACTCGACGCGGTACTTGTTCCATTGGCCGTCCTTGAACGCGGCCCGCGCCCTGGGCTTGTTGCTGAAATCGTCCAGGAAGCGTCCCCGCCGGGCTTCGTCATAGACGTTGCCGCAGTTCCCGGAGGCTTGTGTGGCGATCTCGACCTGGTAGCCGTAGACCCGGTCCGCCGGGATTTTTCGTTCGATCAGTTTGCCTTTCTCCTCCACCTTGAAGACCATGGGCTCAGGTGCGATCAGGCTGCGGAACTGCACGCCGGAGTTGAGTTCCGGGTCGACCTTCACCTCGAATTCCAGAATGAAATCGCCGAATTCCTTGGCGGTGCAGAGAAACGTGTTGGGGCTGCCCAGGACCGCGGTGCCCACAATCGTGCCGTTCTCCACCGCATAGGTCGCCGTGCCGCTGTGGACGCTCCAACCGTTGAGGGTTTTCCCGTCGAACAGCTTCACCCAATCCGCGGCCGTAGCGGTTGCGGCCGCGAGCAGAAACGCCAGTGCAGGTTTCGTCGTCATCATGGGTATTGTATGCCGTAATCATCCCGCCGAAGCGGGCTTCTCGAGGGCAGCCTGGCGGGCTCGCGCGTCGTCGATCCAGAGCATGAGCGCCATGGCCGCCAGGAACAGCGGGGCCAGGGAGAGCACAGCGGCCCGCTGGCTTCCGGTCCAGCGCGAAACCGAGCCGAAGATGAGCGGCCCGAACATGGACGCCACTTTGCCGGAAAGGGCGTAAAAACCAAAAAACTCGCTTTCGCGCGACGGGGGCGTGATTTGCGACATAAAGGAGCGGCCGACGGCCTGAGTGCTGCCCATGCCCAGCGCCGCGCCGATGGCCATCAGCCAGAAGACTGGACGGCTTGCCGCTGCGGCGCCCAGCGCCACTACGCCGAGCCACAAAACCAGCGTGGCGACAATCGTTCCTTTCCCTCCGATTCGGTCCGCCAGGTGCCCGGCGATCAGCGAGCCGGGGAAGGCGACCACGTTCAACACCAGGAACAGCGCCACCATCTCCCGGTTGGTGAAGCCGATCGTGGTCGTGGCGTAGATGCCGGCAAAACTGGTCACCGTGGTGATGCCGTCGGTGAAAAACAGCGATGCTCCGATATACTTGGCGGCCTCACGGTAGCGGCGGAGGTGACGCAGCGTGTCCCCCACCCGCCGGAAGCCTATGCGGGCGCATCCGGCGAATCCGCTCGCTCCGCCGGCGGCGCTTTCTTTCAACCACAGGAACGACGGCATGGCGAACACCAGGAAGAAGGCGGCCACCACCAGAAACGAGCGGCGGTAAGCCAGCACGCCGGCCGGCTGGTCGAGGGGCTGGCCGATCAGCGGGTAGCACACCGCCAGGCACAGCAGCCCGCCGGCGTAACCAATGGCCCAACCCCATCCGGAGACCCGTCCCACGGTGGAAGGCGTCGAGACGTCCGGCAGGAAAGCGTTGTAGAACACGTAGCCGAGTTCGAAACCGGCAAGGCCGGCCACGTAGAGCGCCATGGCCCGGATAACATCGCCCCTGCCGGTCCAGAACAGCAGGACCGTGGAAGCGATCGTGACCAGAGAAGTGAGAATCAGACCCAGCCTGCGCCGCCCGGAATAATCCGCCATGGCGCCCGCCACCGGCGAGGTGATTGCCACCAGCAGCATAGCCAGAAAATTGGCGAACCCCCACAACTGGTCGGCGCGGTTGCCAGTTTCGTGCACAATCTCCTGGCGGAAATAGACCGCGAACGCCACGGTGACAATCAGGGTGGTGTAGGAGGAGTTGGCGAAATCGAAGAGGCACCAGGCGGCGGTAGCGCGCCCCGCGGGCAGCAGCCGGCTTTCAAGCGGGTTCACTCCGCCTATCTTATCTGCCCGCGCGGCCGTGATGTACAATCGTTGCCATGAAAAAACTCACGCTCATACTGCTGCTTCTGCCAGGACTGGCCGTCGTGGCCGCGGCTGAGACGACCAAGCAGGGTGTCGGATTCGTGTGGCGCGGCGACCCGGCCGCAATGGAGCAGATCATCGCCAAGGACGCTCCGATTGAAAAGATCGGCGGCGGCTTCACCTTCACCGAAGGGCCGATCTGGTTCAAGGAAGGCTACCTGCTCTTCAGCGACGTGGTAGGCAACGTGATTCGCAAGTGGACTCCGGACGGCAAGGTGGTCGAATTCAAAAGACCGGCCGGATACGACGGTACCGATGCCCCCGCCGGAGCTTTCATCGGCTCCAACGGCATGACCCTCGACAAAGAGGGCAATCTGTATATCTGCGAGCACGGCAACCACCGCATTGAGAAGATGGACAAGAGTGGAAAGTACACCGTCGTGGTGGACAAGTATGAGGGCAAGCGCCTGAACAGCCCCAACGATCTGGTCTTCAAGTCCGACGGAAGCTTGTACTTCACCGACCCGCCGTACGGCCTGATCCAGCAGGACCAGGATCCCAAGAAGGAACTGAAGTTCAACGGCATCTACCGTCTCAAGGGCGGGAAGCTGACCCTGCTCAACAAGGACATGACGCGGCCCAACGGCCTGGCCTTCTCACCGGACGAGAAGTACCTCTACGTATCCAATTCCGATGAAAAGAAGAAGATCTGGATGCGGTTCGACGTGAAGCCGGACGGTACGCTGGGCAAAGGCCAGGTGTTCTACGACGTCACCAGCATGACGGCGGAGGGCCTGCCCGACGGGATGAAGGTCGACACCAAAGGGAACCTGTACTGCTCGGGTCCGGGCGGAGTGTGGGTGTTCTCGCCGGAAGGCAAGCACCTGGGAACCATCCAGCCCCCGGAGACGCCCGCCAATTGCGCTTTTGGCGAAGACGGTAAGACGCTGTTTATCACGGCGCGCACCGGTCTGTATCGGGTGAAAGTGAACATTCCCGGCATCCGGCCGGAATAAACCGCGGCCTGGGGGGCGGGAGCGCCCGGCCTCTCTGAGATGGCGACTTCTATGAAACGTACGCTTGCCGTTCTGGCGCTGTCCGTTGCCGCCCTGCATGCGCAAGGCGATACCGGTTACACCATCCACACCGCTGCCGGTTCGGCTGCGAACCTGGGCGATGACGGCCCGGCCACGGCGGCCCTGCTCCGGTCCGCGACGGCTGTGGCCGCCGGCCCAGGCGGGAATCTTTACGTGGTGGACAGAAGCAGCCATCAGGTGCGCCGAGTCACACCCGACGGGCGCATCCACACGCTGGCCGGGACCGGCACGCCGGGATACACGGGCGATGGCGGTCCGGCGAACCGGGCGGCGCTCTCCAATCCGGGCGGTGTGGCTGTGGACGGGGCCGGCAACGTATACATCGCCGATACCGGCAATCACGTAATTCGCAGGGTTTCGCCCGGCGGAATCATTACCACCGTGGCCGGCACGGGTGTCCAGGGAGCGTCGGGGGACGGCGTGTCAGCCACGGCGGCCTCGTTCGACAGTCCCACGGGCCTGGCCGTGGATGGCGGCGGAAATCTGTACATCGCCGACACGGGCAATCATGCCGTGCGCAAGATGAACCCGGCGGGGATCGTCCGGACCGTTGCGGGCATCTTTTATCCGGCGTTCGGTGGCGACGGCGGTCCGGCGCTGCTGGCCGGGCTGGACAGTCCGGGCGCGGTGGCGGTGGACGCCTCCGGCAATCTCTACATTGCGGACACCGAAAATCAACGGATTCGCCGGGTAACCACCGACGGGGTCATCCGAACCATCGCAGGCAACGGCAACCCGGGAACCGGCGGCGATGGCGGTTCCGCCACCGCAGCCCAGCTTTATTATCCGCAGGGCGTGGCGGTGGATGGCAATAGCAACGTATACATCGCAGGCGGCGCGACGGTGCGCAAAGTGACGCCTGCCGGCTTCATTCAGGCCTTCGCGGGCGATCGCGCCAGCTACGGCTTCAGCGGAGACGGCGGACCCGCGCTGGCGGCGCTGCTGGATACGCCGCGCGGTCTGGCGATAGACGGCGACGGGAATCTGCTGGTAGCCGACGACTACAACAACCGCGTACGAGCCATCGACACGGCGGGAATCATCAGCACCGCCGTGGGCCGGAGCGTGGAAGGCTTACCCGATGAGGCTTCGGCGGCCGCTGCCTATTTCAACTACCCCACCCGGGTGGCGGGCGACGGCGCAGGCGGCTATTACGTCGTGGACGCGTACAACCATCGGGTGCGCCGGATTTCGGCCGGTGGGGCCGTCACCACCGTGGCGGGAACGGGGCGAGAGGGCTTCAGCGGAGACGGCGGACCGGCGAATGCGGCCACGCTGTCGTATCCCTGGGGTGTGGCGGCGGACAGCGGGGGCAACCTCTACATCGCCGACACCAACAACTCCCGGGTGCGCAAGGTGACAGCGGCGGGGTCCATCTCCACAGTGGCCGGCAATGGCAATTATCAATTCAGCGGCGATGGCGGAAGCGCGACGGCGGCCGGCATGAACGTCGTTGATGTGGCGGTGGATGCATCCGGCAATCTCTACATTGCCGACCGGGAAAACAGGCGGGTGCGCAAGGTGACGCCCGGCGGCAGGATTAGCACCGTGGCCGGAAATGGCGGCACGGGGTTCGGCGGAGACGGCGGCAGCGCCACTTCGTCGCCGGTAGATCCGCTCGCTGTCGCTGTGGACGGCAACGGCAACCTCTACATTGCGGACTACGCCAACAGCCGCGTACGCAAGGTCACAACCTCCGGGATCATTACCACGGTGGCGGGCAACGGAACCTGGAGCGCCTCGGCGGTGAGCGGCCCGGCGACATCTCTGTCGTTGAGTCCCGGCGGACTCGCGGTAGACGCCGGCGGCAACGTCTTCATCACCGACTTCGACAACGAGTACCTATGGAAACTGACTCCGGCGGGGACCCTGTCGGTGGTGGCCGGAGGGGGCCTGGACCAGGCCGGAGAGGGAATACCCTCGACGGCGGCGCGGCTGCACACGCCCTTCGGCATCGCAGCCGGCGGCGGCGGAGAGCTGTGGTTGTCCGAGCCGGGCGGCAACCGGATCCGAAAACTGAGCCCGGGAAGCGATCTCGCCTGCTCCTTCAGCCTGAGTCCGGGGTCGGTGACGGTGGCGGCGAGTGCGGGTCTGGGCGCCGTAACGGTTACGGCCAGCGCGGGTTGCTGGTGGACGGCCTCGACCGATGCCGCCTGGATCATCGTTTCTGCGGCGGCGGGCAATGGCAGCGGCACGCTCGCATTTGCCTTCGCCGCGAATCCCGGAGCTGAGCGCAGCGCCACGATTACCGTATCAGGCCAACCCGTCACCATCACCCAGGTCTCCGCCGCCAGCACCGTGCCGGTGCTCGTGGCCGACCCTGCCTACGCCGTCGTGAACGGCGCCAGTTTTCTGCCCGGCATCTCACCCGGAGCGTGGACCACGATTCGCGGGACAAACCTGGCGCCCGTTGCCGCGCCGGGCCGCATCTGGCGCGGCGACGAAATCGTGGACGGTAAACTTCCGCTTAGCCTGGAGGGGGTCAGCGTCCGGATCGATGGCAAGCCCGCTGCCATGTACTACGTGGGTCCCGGACAATTGAACGTGCAGGCGCCGGATACGGACCGCGAGGGGGACGTGGAAGTCGAGGTGACGACTCCGTCAGGCACGACGAGAGGGAAGGCGCATATGAACCGCTTCGCGCCCGCCTTCTTTGTCGGCGCGCGGTCGAATGCGCGTTTGTACGTGGCCGCCGTCCAGGCTGTGCCGGAAGCCGACGGATACCCGACCTACATCGGCTACCCGGCGCTCCTGCCGGGCGTACGGGCGCGCACCGCGAAGTCCGGGGACCTGATCAGCCTTTACGGCACGGGTTTCGGCCCGAGCAATCCGGCAAGGGCGGCGGGCGTCGTCATCGATCCCGCGGACCTGGCCAGCCAGGTGAAAGTGTTCTTAGGCGAGCAGGAAGCCCGCGTGCGCTACGCCGGACTGGTGGCGCCCGGCCTGGTCCAGATCAACATCCAGGTGCCGGATCTCCCGGATGGCGACTACCTGATCAAGGCGCAGGTGGGCGGCGCCTCGACGCAGGCCTCGCTCTTCCTGACAATCGTGAACTGATCTCATGCGCAACCACACACGCCGGGAACTGCTTGGAATGTTCGGCGCCGCCGCGAGCGCGGCGGCAGCCGGCAGGCAGCCTCCCAATATCCTCTACATCATGGCGGATGACCACGCGTCGCACGCCATCTCCGCTTACGGCAGCCGGATCAACCGGACGCCGAATATCGACCGCCTCGCGGCCGGGGGCGTCCGGATGACGAACTGCTTCTGCACGAATTCCATCTGCACGCCCAGCCGCGCCGCCATTCTGACCGGCCAGTACAGCCACAGAAACGGCGTTTACACGCTTGCCGACTCACTCGATCCCGCCAGGAACCACGTTGCCAAGGAACTGCAACGGGGCGGGTACCAGACTGCCATGATCGGAAAATGGCACCTGGCCAGCGATCCGACGGGCTTTGACTACTGGAACATCCTGCCCGGCCAGGGCGTGTACTACGATCCTGTGTTCATCGATCGCGGCGAGCGAAAGAAACACGCGGGTTACTGCACGGACCTGATCGGCGACTTCACGCTGGACTGGCTCAAGCAGCGCGACCGGAAGAAACCGTTCTTCGTCATGTGCCACCACAAGGCGCCGCACCGGCCCTGGGAACCGGCGCCGAAGTACAAAGACCTGTTTGCGGACCGGGACATTCCCGAACCCGACAATCTGTACGATCACTACGAAGGACGCGCGCGCAGCGTGGCCGCCGTGGCGATGAAGGTCGGGGAGGACATGCGAAAGACCGACGTGAAGCGGGATTTCCCCCCGGGCCTCAAGGGCGACGCGCTACGCAAGTGGGCCTACCAGTACTACATCAAAGACTATCTGCGCTGCATTCAGAGCGTGGACGACAACGTGGGGCGCCTGCTCGACTATCTCGAAGGGGAAGGTCTGGCTCGAAACACGATCGTGATCTACACCTCCGACCAAGGTTTCTTCCTGGGCGACCACGGCTGGTTTGACAAGCGCCTGATGTACGAAGAGTCGTTGCGCATGCCGTTTCTGATGCGCTACCCGGCCGCGATCCGGCCCGGGTCGGTAAACCGCGACATCGTGCTCAACATCGACTTCGCGCCCTTGTTTCTGGACTACGCGGGCCTGCGGGCGCCGGCGGAGATGCAGGGGCGCAGCTTCCGCGCCAACGTGGAGGGCCGCACGCCGGGGAACTGGCGGAAGGCGATGTACTACCGCTACTGGATGCACAATGACGGCGATCACCACGTGCCGGCTCATTACGGCGTTCGCACGGAGCGCTGGAAGCTGGTGTATTACTACGGCAAGCCTCTCGGCATGCGGGGCGCCAACCCTCCGGACACCCAGCCGGAGTGGGAGTTATTCGACATGCGGAACGACCCGCGGGAGATGAGGAACCTCTACCACGACGCGAAGTACTCGCGTGTGGTGCAGGACCTGAAGCGCGAACTGGACAGGTTGCAGAAGGAAGCGGGGGACACCCCCGCATAGCACTGCGCCTTTTACAGCACGAGCAGCTCGGTATCGAGGCCGGACACGGGGACCCGGCGGCCCGAGCCGCGATAGACCAGCGAAAACGTCTCGGGCCCTTCGGAGAGGTTCCACAACAGCACGGCGCGCGCGGCCGGATACCAGGCGCAGACCACCGGCTTGTCGCCTTCCACATAAGGGATGTCGTGCAGCTTTGAAGCCATGGCGCGCTTCCAGCGGTACAATCCGGCCAGCGACTCCGGCAAGGCTGTGGCCGCGGGCGCCGGGCTGACTTCAAAGGGGATGCCGGAGGCCAGGAAAAGGCTCTGGGGCTTGTCTTCGCCCACCATGCGGCTGTGCTCGTCCCAGCAATGCTGGAAGGGACCCTGGGGGACGTGGCCGGCGATGCGGCGGTGGATTGCCGCCTGTTTCCGCATGGCGGGGCCGAGGGTCTCCCAGTGGCTGCGCGGGAAAGGAGTCAGTCCGCTCATAAACATCGTGTTGCGGACATCGGCAAGGGTGGATACGGCCAACTTGGCCGCCATGTTGCGCGCCGAGAGCTTGTCGGACGGGAAGGCGGTGGTCTCGCTGAAGGCAAGTTCGGGGCGCGCGAAGCGCCGGTGAAACAAGGCGCTGAACAGTTCGTCGGTCTTGCCCTTCACGGGCGCGAAGCTCCGGTCGTCGAACATCAGTTCACCCACCCGGAAGGGGACCTCGCGGTAATCGGCGAGCCGGATGCCGGCTTTCTCCGCCCCGAGGTACATGACCATGATGCCCAGCCGCACCTGAGGCGCGGCCGCCTGGATGGCGCGGAAGGCCGCCGTCAATTCGTCGCACTGGTAGCCGATCCAGTTACGCAAGACGGCGGTGAGATTGCGCCCGCGAACGGCATCCAGCAGTTCCTGTTTCACCGCGGGAGAGTAGCCGTAGCGCCGCGCGAACGACTGGATGTGGGCATCGCAGAAACAGCCGCCGATCGTGCCCGGCGACCGCGCCAGCCGGAAATCGTCATCCAGAAACACCCGGCGCACACCGGCTCCGGCAAGGCGGCGAAGAGCCGCGCGGTTCTCCTCGACGGCGGGCGAATGCAGCGAGGTGCCCGAAAAGGAGCGCCCGTCGGCGGCCACGCCCATCTTCCAGCGGCGCGGCGGCGTGAGGGGCACCTCGCCGTGCATCGCGCCCAGGGAATCGCCGGGGTGTCCCAGGGGGACGTTGGCGACGTGCGCCTCCATGCCGAGCTTCTCGATGCGCCGGCGCCAGGTCTGAATCCGATCCAGGCTGTAGGGCCAGTACCCATAGAAGAACCCGGGGAGCCACACCGCGTTGACGCCCGCCGCCTGGACCACTTTGAGCAGATCGGGGTCGGCGTCCAGCGCGTCGGGTGAAAGACAAACATGATAGGTGCGCTCGCGGGCATGGCTTGTCGCGGCGGCGCCAAACGCGAAGGATTGAAGGAAGGTTCTCCGCTTCATTGCAATTTGTAGATGACCGTCATGCCGGTCCGCCCCACGTCACGGTATCGGGCCAGCCAGTCGTGCAGGTCCGGATACGCGCCGATGGCCAGGCGCGGATTCAGCGGGCCAAGCCCATCCATGATAATCCCGGGGTGAGTGCGGGTAAGTTCCCGGCGGTTCGCCGCCGCCAGCCCGGGCGCCAGCGGAGCGGACTGTTTCAGGTGGCGGTCGGCCGGAACGCCGGTGAGGGGCTGCGAATCGAGAAAGCGGGCGGCCGCAGGCATACCGGTGTAGATATACATCTCGGGCCGGAAACCCCACACGAACACGGCGGCGTCGGGCGGCGCGATCCGCCGGGCCAGTTGCGCGGCCTGGCGGCTGTCGCGGTCCATGGCGGTATCCGCCCACTCGCCGGAGCGGCCCGCGGCGAGCAGGACGTAGCGCGGCCCAAAGCGCGCCAGCGGGATCAACAGCAGCGCCAGCGCTACCGCGCGCCTCCGGCCAAGCAGGACCATTCCGCGCGAGGCGGCCAGCACCAGCACAGGCAGAATCTGAAAATAGTAGCGGGGGAAAAAGCGCCAGCCGGCAGCGGCCGCCATCAGCGAAAGCGCGCCCCATGCCGCAAAGCGCCAGCGCCCGGCCGTCATGCGCGATCGGACCAGGGCAAGCGCGGCCACAACCAGAGCAGCGTGGAAGCCGAGCCAGTTGGCGGTGCGCACGGCGCCGTGCTGAAACGGATGCTCGACGAATGTGCCGCCGGCGTAGAGGCGGCCCCATTTCCAGACCTGGTCCACGCAGGCGCCAAGCGCCCCTTCGCTCCACAGCCAGGCCGCCGCGACAGCGTTGGGCGCCGCAAAACCCAGGACCAGCCAGGGCAGGGAACGCCAGCACCAAAGCGCGCAGGCGGCGCCCACAAACACGGCCTTGGAGCTGAACAGGAAGGCCAGACCCGCAGCCGCGCCGCTCCAGAAGGCGCGCCCCCGCCAGGCCAGCCACACCGCGGCAATGTGGGGAGCAAGCATGAGCAGATCGGAAGCCAGCGGGATCACTGCCGAGGGAAAATCAAAAGTCAGGAAGAACGCCAGCAGTCCCGCGGCCCAGAGGCCTTCCTGCTCACCCCACAGGTCGCGGGCGAAGCGCCATGCCAGGGCCGCGGCGAGCAGCACGTAGAGAGCGCCTTCGAGCCTTACCAGCCAGGCCGGGTGGACCCAGTAGAACGCCGCCAGCAGCGGGGGCTTGTCAAACCAGATGTCACGGTAAAGCACGGCGCCTCGCGCCATCTGCGCGCCGGCGGCCATGGGGAGGCCCTCCTCCGCCCAAAGAATCCCCAGATGGCAGAAGCGGGCCGCCAGCGCGACGCCGAACAGCGCCGCGAAAACAGTGAATCTCAGCCTGCCGGGCATTCGGCTTTGGCGAGCAACCTCTCGAGCACCCGGCGGAAACCGGCCCCGTATACCGGGTCAGCCAGCGCGAACTCGGCGAAGGTCTCGAAATAGCTGGGGAAATTGCCGATGTCGTAGCGTTTTTCGCCGGGACCGAGTTTTACGGCCATGACGCGCTTGCCCTCGTCGCACAACAATTGAATGGCGTCGGTAATCTGGATCTCGCCGCGCTGATCCGGTTTCACGCGGCGGATCATATCAAAGATCAGGGGCGAGAAAACATACCTGCCGGCGATGGCCAGGTTACTCGGGGCTTGATCGGGCGCCGGTTTTTCCACAAGGTTCACAATGCGGAAGACGTCACTTTTGAGCGAGTCGGGTTGAACGATTCCGTAGTGACCGGTCTCCTCCGGCGGCACCTCCTCGACCGCAATGACGCAACTGGCGCGCCGCGATTCGAACACGCCGGCCAGACGCGCCACAACGTTCGAATTCGCATGCAGGCCGAGAATCGAGTCGCCAAGGGCGACCAGAAAGGGCTCCTCGCCCGCGAAGTTCTCGCCGCACAGAATGGCATCGCCCAGCCCGGCCTGTTGCCGCTGGCGGGTGTAGAAGAACTTCGCGCGCAGACCGTCGCTGCTGATTTCGTTCAACAGATCCTGTTTCTGGGTGGACTGGAGCACGCGGACCAGTTCGGGATCGTCGTCGAAGTGGTTCTCTATCGAGGTCTTGTTGCGGCCAGTGACAAACAGGATCTGCTCGATGCCGTTGCGCACTAGCTCTTCGACCACATACTGGACGATCGGCTTGCGTCCGACGGCCAGCATCTCCTTGGGCTGCGACTTGGTGGCGGGCAGCAAGCGCGTGCCATGCCCGGCAACGGGGACCACTGCACTCTTGATCACACTCATGACTATATACCGCCGCCGGGCCCGTCAGGCGGGCCGGATGCGCGGGTTCTTCATCTGGTAGCTGCCGGGCACGTAAGGAAACTTCTTCTCGACGCCGTCGATCAGCTCCATGCCGAAACCAGGTTTGCGCGAAAGCGTCATGGCGCCCTTTTCGACGCGCAGCGGCTCTTTGAAGATTCCTTCCTTGAGAGGATTGAAGGTCTGGTTCAACTCGCAGTACTCGCGGTTGGGAATCGCGGCCACCAGGCTGGCGTTGGCCATGGTGGTGCCGCCCCCGTGCCAGTTGTGGGGGATCAGCGCTTTGCCGCGAATGTGCGCCATGCGCGCAATGTGCCAGTTCTCGGTGATGCCCGCTACGTTGCAGTCGGGCTGGATGATGTCGAGGGCGCCGCGGTCGAGCCAGATCTGGGCTTCGAAGCGGCTGGCGAAGCGCTCCCCGCCAGACACCCTGACGTTGGGCAGGGCTTCCTGAAGTTGCAGGAAGAAATCGATGTCCGCCAGGTTGGTGCCGCCCGGAGCCTCCTCGAACCAGGTGAATTTCAGCTCCTCCAGAACCGGGCAAAACTCCTTAAGGATCTGCTCACGGGTGACCCCCGTGCCACCCATCGACTCATGAGCCAGCTTGAAGTCCGGACCGACCGCCTCGCGAAGCCGGCGGAGAATCGGGATGTACTTGTCGAGCGTCATGCCGCTGAACGCCCAACTGGTGCCGGTGCGGAACTTGAACAGGTCGTAGCCCTCGGCTTTGTGGCGCAGGGCCTGTTCGATGAGGAACCCGGCGCCGTGGTTGTACCACTCGTGCTCGACGCCGGAGCTGGCATAAATCTTGATGGTGCGTGCGGGCTCGTTGTCGGTTGCGAGCAATTCGTACACCGGCTTGCCCAGCGCCTTGCCGATCAGGTCCCAGAGCGCGCAATCCAGGCCCGCCCAGGGCGCACGGTTATGGCGGCTGTCGGCGCCGCGGTTGGTGAGCAGTTCGACGTCGAACGGATTCTTACCGGCCACCAGGGGTTTGATCACCTCCTCGGTGTACTTCTGGATGTAGTCGGGACCTTCGTACGGAGTCCCTTCGCCGATTCCGGTGATGCCCTGATCAGTAAAGACCTGGGTGATACAACCGTCGGTTTTCCAGACGACATAATCCGCCGAGCGCCAGATGTTCTTCTTCGGGTCCACGTAGGAGAGCGGAATCACCTTGACGCCGGTGATCCGGATCTTGGGCCGCTCGACGCCGTCCAGGGGATGATTGCGCGTGCGCTGGGCGCCTTCGCCGGCCTGCCGGGCGCCGCATCCGGCGGCCGCAGCCGCGGCCGCGCCGCCCGACGATAAGAAGGTTCTGCGTGATGTGAGGCTCATAGTCGCGTCGCGCCGCGTGGCCGCCGGCGCACAGGGACAATTATACGTTGCAGGGCAGTTGCGAAGCAGGCAGCAAACCGCTACATTAGTGAATACACACCTCAAGCGCCCGTAGCTCAGTTGGATAGAGCGTCTGGCTACGAACCAGAAGGTCGCGTGTTCGAATCGCGCCGGGCGCACCACGAAGTCGTAACCAGCGATCAGGCAGACGAGAGCTGGGGGCGGGGATACGCTATGAAAACAACCTGGATACTTTGGACCGTGCTTTTGGCGTCGCGGCTGGCTGCGGCTGACGTGCCGGCGCCGGCGGTACAGATTGCTGCCGCTGTCCTCGCGGCGCCCGAAGAGCTTCGTGAAGGCGCGGCTGTACTGGGCTACAACGCGCAAGCAGAGCTGGTCAGGCTTCGAGAGGGCAAGAACGAACTCATTTGCCTGGCCAACGACCCAGGCAGGACTTCCTTCAGCGTCGCCTGTTACCACCGGGACCTGGAGCCCTATATGGCCCGGGGCCGCGATTTGCTGGCCCGGAAAGTCACCGGAAAGGAACGCAACGAAATCCGCTGGAAGGAAGTCGCGGAAGGCAAACTTCCCCTGCCGCGCGAGCCGCGAACTCTCTACGTACTCACCGGCAGCGGCTTCGACTCCGCCAGCGGAAAGGTGAAGGACGCCTACCTGCGATGGGTCATCTATGTGCCCTTTGCCACGCCGGAATCCACGGGGCTGTCGACCAAGCCCGCCGACAACGCGCCGTGGTTGATGTACCCCGGAACCGCCGGCGCTCACATCATGATCAACCCAGCGAAAAAGTAGACAGCTCAGCTTGAGGCGGGAACTGTCATCCGGCGGTTCAAAGTGCTATAACGGAATCGGGCGTCCGAAATAGGAACGCCGGAAGGTCATGAACCGCCGCCAGCTTCTTCAGTCCTGCCTGGCCGGGTGGCTGCCGGCCGACTCTCCATCCCGGGTGGTGATCGCGCGCGAGAAAGGGCCCGCGCCCGCGCGCATTCCAGCCTTGCTCGACCGCGCGGTGGCCGCATTCTATGGGGTGGATTCGCCCCTGGACGCCTGGAAGAAAATCGTGCGGCCGGGCGAAGTGGTGGGACTGAAGGTCAACTGCCTGTCAGGCAAAGGCGGCTCTACTCATGTGGCCCTGGTCGAGGCAATCTGCGAGCGGCTCCAGCAGGCCGGCATCCGGGCCAGGGACATCCTCATCTGGGACCGGCTGAACTCGGATCTCGAGAGCGCCGGCTTTCGCATTCAGTCCGGCGGCTCGCGGATCCGGTGCCTGGGAAACGATACGCTGGGGTACGAGGGCGAGTTGCTCGCTTACGGCGCCGCCGGCAGCCTCATGTCGAAGGCGCTCACACAGGTCTGCGACGCCGTCATCAATCTGCCCGTACTCAAGGATCACGGCATTGCCGGCGTCACCATGGCGCTCAAGAACATGTTCGGCGCCATCCACAATCCGAACAAGTATCACAGCAACGCGGGCAACCCGTACGTGGCCGACGTTTACATGCTGCCTCCGATCCGCCAGAAGGTGCGCCTGGCCATCTGCGATGCGATCACCGCGCAGTATGAGGGCGGGCCGTCTTACATGCCCCAGTGGTCGTGGCCTTTCAACGGACTGCTGGTGGCCCGCGACCCGGTGGCGCTGGATGCGACGGGCTGGCGAATCATCGAGCGCAAGCGGGCCGAGAAAGGGATGAAGTCTCTCAAGGACGCCGGACGCGTGCCGGCCTACATTGCCACAGCGGCTGACGGGCGGCACCGGATCGGGACCGACGATCCGCAGCGCATCGAACGCGTGGAGGTCTGATGGAGCGCAGGACGTTTCTGGCGTGGGTGGCCGCGGCTGGTGAAGATTCCCGCTTCATCGCCGAGGCCAGGTACTACGAGAAGCTGCCCCACCGCAAGATCAAGTGCAAGCTGTGCCCGCGGGAATGCGTGATCGACGACCGCGAGCGCGGTTACTGCGGCGTGCGCGAGAATCGCGGCGGAACCTACTATACCCTGGTCCACTCGCGGGTGTGCGCGGCCAATATCGATCCCATCGAGAAGAAGCCGTTCTTCCATTTCCATCCGGGGTCCCTCGCCTTCTCCATCGCCACGGCGGGCTGCAACGTCAACTGCAAGATGTGCCAGAACTGGGACATCTCCCAGGCGCGGCCCGAACAGGTCCGCGCCCAGTATCTGCCCCCGCGCGAGCTGGCCGAAGTTGCCCGGCGGAACAATTGTGCGTCGGTCGCTTACACCTACAGCGAGCCGGTGATCTTTTATGAATACATGATGGATTCGGCCGAAGCCGCGCGCGCGGCCGGTCTGAAAAACGCCGTGGTGACGGGGGGATATATCCAGCGCGAGCCGCTGCTGGCGCTGGCGAAACGTGTGGACGCCATCAAGGTGGATCTGAAGGGTTACTCGGAGAAGTTCTACAAGGAGGTCGTGAACGGGGAGTTGAAGCCCGTTTTGGACGGTCTGGTAACCATGCGCAAGCTGGGTATGTGGAACGAGATCGTCTACCTGGTGATCCCGACGCTCAACGACACCGACGAGCAGTTCAAGGGCCTGGCGCGATGGGTCAAGGCGAACCTCGGCCTGGATGTCCCGGTGCATTTCACACGCTTCCATCCGGAGTATCTGTTGAAGAACCTGCCGCCCACTCCCCTCCAGTCGCTGGAGCGGGCCAAGGCCATCGCCGACGCCGAAGGGCTGCATTACGTCTACATCGGCAATGTGCCCGGCCATCCGGCCGAGAACACGTATTGTCCCAAGTGCCGCCGCATGCTGGTCGAGCGGGCGGGTTTCACGGTAAAGAGCATGGAGATTCGCAAGGGTAAGTGCCGGTTCTGCCATGAGCCGGTTGCGGGAGTCTGGGGATGATCAGGCGATGGTTATTCTGCGCTCTGGTGTTGCCAGGGCTGGTGACCGGCGCCGGTAAGGATCAGGTTCGCCAACCGGCAGTGGCCGGCACGTTCTACCCCGGAGACGCCAAGGAACTGGCGGCGATGGTGGATGGATTCCTCGCCAAGGTTTCCGAGCCGGCGGTACCGGACCTGGTGGCGCTGGTTTCCCCACACGCCGGCTATCCGTACTCGGGTGGCGTGGCGGCGTATTCCTACGCCCTGCTGAAGGGAAAGAAGTACACGCGCGTGGTGGTGATCGCGCCCTCGCACGTGGACGCCTTCGGGTTCTCGTCGGTCTACGACGGGGCGGCCTACGCGACCCCGCTGGGCCGCGTCCCCGTGGACCGGGACTTCGCCGCAAAGCTGGCGGGCAAGCCGGGCATCAAGCTCTCCAGCCGCGGGCACCAGACCGGAGGCGAGCGTGGCGAGCACGCGCTCGAGGTCCAGTTGCCGTTTCTGCAACGCACCCTCGGGCAGTTTCAGTTGGTACCCGTGGTCATGGGTGACCAGAGTTACGACTCCTGCCGCGCGCTGGGGCTGGCGCTAGCGCGCCTGATTCAGGGGAATGATACGCTCATCGTGGCCAGCTCCGACCTGTCCCACTTTCATTCCTATGAGGAGGCCGTCAGACTGGACCGCAAGACCCTCCAGGCCATCGAAGAGTGGGATTACCTCAGCATGGCGCGCAACTTTGAGAGCCAGACCTGGGAGGCGTGCGGGGGCGGTCCCATTGTGGCCGCCATGATCGCGGCGGAGCGGCTGGGAGCGACTCGCGCCAAGGTGCTCAAGTACGCCAATTCCGGCGACGTCACCTCGGACCGCACCCGCGTCGTGGGATACGGGGCGGTGGCCATTTCGAAAGCGCCCCACCGGGGAACCGAAGCCGGCCGGAAGTTCGATCTTACGGCCGCGGAGCGCGCGGAACTGCTCCACATCGCCCGCAAGTCGGTCGAAGCGGCCGTAAAGGACCACAAATTGTACGACTGGCCCGGCTCGCAGTTTCCCGCGCTGATGCAGGAACGCGGGGCGTTCGTCACTCTGAAGAAACACGGCCAGCTCCGCGGCTGTATCGGGTATCCTTCGCCCATCAAGCCGCTGGGCCTGACGGTGCGCGACGTGGCCGCCATGGCGGCCGTGCAGGATTCGCGCTTCCGGCCGGTCACGGTCGCGGAACTCGACCAACTGGAGTACGAGATTTCCGTGCTCTCGCCGCTGCGGCGGGTCCTCGACATCAAGCAGATCCAGGTGGGCCGGCACGGTCTGGTCATGAAGCAGGGCCGGCGGGAAGGCCTGTTGTTGCCGCAGGTGCCGGTGGAGCAGGGTTGGGATCTCACGACGTTTCTGGATGAGACTTGTCTCAAGGCCGGGCTGCCGCAAGGCGCCTGGAAGGACCCGGAGACCGACATCTTCATGTTCACGAGTCTCGTATTCGGGGAATCAACGCCCCGGCGTTCGCAATAGCCAGCAGGACCGCGGTCTTCAGGAAGCCGAAGACGGGAATCAGCCAGGCGCTCACCAGCAGCGCGCCCGCGCAGGCGCCGGCCAGGTCCAGGGCATAGAGCATACCGGGCCTGGGCAGCAAACGCCAGGCGGTCGCGAACTGCCAGCCGCCCACTATGCCGCAGAGTACGGCAGCCCCCGTGAAAGCGGCCGGACTCAGATGGGGCAATGACGCGCACAACACCAGGGGGGCGGCGGCGGCCAATCCCATCAGGGTCCTCAGGCCCAGCACCGGTTTGCGCACGGCCAGCCAGCTCCCCAGGGCCATTCCTGCCATCATTCCGGCCGTCAGCGCGGCAAGCTGATGATAGACATACCCGTGTACGGCCTGGAATCCGAGCAGCAGGAAGACTTCGAGTCCCATCAAGGTGAGTCCCATCGTGACCGTGCTGGCTGCCGGACGGGGCGCCGTCCCGAGGAACAGGGCCGCGGCTGCAACGGCCAGCGCTACCGCCGGAAAACGCAGCGAGGCCAGCCGCCGGAACAGGCTCGCGTAACCGAACTGGGCGCTCCAGAGCGTGACGTCGAAGTAGTAGGCAACGGGGGCGAAGTCGCGGTTGACGGGGGTGTCCGAATGGGGTGTGACGCGCCGGGAGAACTCGCGCATGCGGTCCGGCATCATGCGGAAGGGCAGGTAGTACTCGCGAACATACACGGTTTCGATACGGCGGGCCCTCAGGCGGGCGAGCAGCTCTTCGGCGGAACCAGCCAGGGGACGTTGCGAAGCAAAGAAGTGGACCGTGCCGCCGGGAATGGCGGCGACGTGAGGATAGACCGCGCCGAGAGTCGCCCGGACGGAACGCAAGAAATCGGCCAGCTCGGGGCTGATGTAATTCTCCGCGCCGCTCAGCCGCAACGCCAGCACGCCTCCGGGCTCCAGTTTCACCGCCGCTTCACGGAAGAACTCGAGGGTATAGAAGCGGTTCAGTTGCGCGGTTGCCGGGTCGGGCAGATTCACAATGATCACATCGAAGCGGCGATGGCAGGTTTTCAGGTAAAGGCGGCCATCCGCGGCGTGCACGTGGAGGCGGGGATCCCTGGGGAGGTTTGGAAACAGGTCCAGCACGGTTGGGTCGAGTTCCACGTAATCGAGACGCTCGAGGGAAGGGTGCTTGAGCGCCTCGGCGGCGCTGCCGCCGGCTCCCCCTCCGATGAGCAGCGCGGTCCTGGGTTCGGGGTGTTCGAGCAGGGCGAAATGCACGGACTCTTCGGCGGTTTCCGGGTCTGGCGCGGTGAATGCCGGCAAGCCGTTTTCATAGAGCGTGCGGCTGCCGCCGGTTTCGGTAACCACGAGGTTGCCGTAGATCGAATTGCGCCACTCTACCACGCGCCGTCCGCGCCAGAGCCAGGCGAGCGAGACGGCCTCCAGTCGCGGCGCGGCGAACGGCACGGCGAGGAGAAGCGCCAGGGCCGCCGGGGCAAGCCGGCGCCAGGCCGCCGCGAGGTTGAGCATGCCCAGGCCGAGAGCGATTTCAAACGCCGTGAAGCGCCGGATCAGGATCAGGCCGGCCAGTGCGCCCCCCGCGGCCGATCCGAGCGCCTCCAGCAGGTAGACCGATGCGGCCGGAAACAAGCGGCTTGCCGACGCAAAGACGCCGCCCGAGACCGCGCAGAAGAGCCCGAGGGCGGCCAGCGCGGTGAGCAGCATCGGCCCCGGCCCGAGCGCCTCGCCGGGGACCGTCCGGAAGAGAGCCTTGGCGGCCCGCACCGCCAGAATCGCAAACGGCAGACCGGCGGCGATGAGGGTTTGCAGTGCGGGAAGCGGAACCCGGCCCAGCCACGCGCTGCCGGCGGCGGACCACAACAGCCAAACGGCCAGCATCAGGCCCAGCGACATTTCGTTGCCGTTGAACACCACCATCAACTCGCGCATGAGAACCACCTGGGCGGTTACAGCGGTGAATCCGGCGAGGAAGACCGAAACGCGGAGCCTGCCCGTGGGCGGCATGCTACACCATGACGGCGCGTGTGCGCAGCGTCTCGAACCGGGGCGTGCCCAGCCCGCGCTCCCGGGCCAGGTTCAGATAGGCGAGTTGATCTGGTCTCAAATCCCAGAAAGCTTTGGCGGCGTAAGCGTCCAGAGCCACCGGATCGACGCCCGCGATCAGCGTCTTTTTCAAGACGACGTCCTGGAGGTTGCCGCCGCTCGGCCCGTTGCGCAGCAGCACGCGGTAGGCGTCGAGGATGGTGAGGGTCGGCCGGGCGAAATCGGCCAGATCGGCAAGGCTTTCGTGGATGCGCTGGTGGAGGCGGTGCCGCGCCCCGCCCAGGATGCCATACCAGTTCTTCATGCCCAGCGTGGCGCCGGTCAGGCTGTGATGTTTGGCGATGGGGATGTTGATGATTTTGTCGGCTTCGAGGAATGGCTGTAGGACGGGCCACACGCCGAGCACGTCTCCCCTCAGGTCC